>Ga0316189_10002442_pt1 | contig 18234 bp, 19 predicted proteins | sample LowCovwburrow_MG_FD_204930 | JGI IMG/M metagenome (GOLD analysis project Ga0316189, IMG submission 204930) | Coastal sediment microbial communities from Maine, United States - Lowes Cove worm burrow | ecosystem: Environmental > Aquatic > Marine > Coastal > Sediment | place: USA: Maine...
TACTGGACCCAAGTCCCCGCCCTCTTGCCTCTTCCAAAAAATACATTTTTTGTAGCTCACAAACGTTACCCTTAGATCCCTCTAATTGGGCAATTCCTGCGCAACCGATTATCTTACCCTGATCTTCAATTACAAAATAAGTGGCCTTTGCAACGTCATAATTCTCAAACATATGATCCAATGCCACATCCGCATAGGCTGTACCTACCTTAGGCACACCCAAATCGATCAGTACTTTTCGAATTACAATAGCCACTTCCGCGTTATCATTCGGCCGAATTTCCCGTATCAATGCAGTTTCCATATTTTGTAAAACCAGTATGTTTTAAAGTCCTATTTTAGCGGAGTGAAGATACATGAAATAAACTTTTATAATAAATGAAAAAAGCATTTTCCATTTTGATATTATGTGTTTTTTTCTTTAGCTGTAATATCAAAGAAAAACCTGAGTTTATTGGAGTTGAAAATATTGGTATTGCGAGAGCGAGTTTGGACACAATTAACCTCAGGGCCAACGCCGTTTTCAAAAATGGAAATGATCTAGGCGGAACATTGTTAACGGAAGAAATCAAGGTATTCATTGACAGTACTTATGTTGCAACGGTTTCTTCCAAGGCATTTAGCGTTCCTCCTAGGGATGAATTTACAGTTCCACTATTGGTGAAATTCTCTACTTCAAAACTTTTCCAAGAGGGTAATGGCGGTCTATTTGGAGCCATTCTGAAACAAGTATTGAACAATAAGGTGGTAGTGCGTTTCAAAGGGGATTTGACGTATAAGCTTGGTGGGTTTTCATTTGATTACCCTATTGATCATAGCGAAGAAATAATTATCAAATAAATGTCTTTAGACGTTATATATATGAAACGGGCCCTGCAACTGGCCAGAAACGGACTTGGATCTTCCGCTCCCAATCCCATGGTAGGTGCGGTGATTGTATATGGAAACAGAATAATTGGCGAAGGATTCACCAGCGCTTATGGTGGGCCACATGCAGAGGTCAATGCCATTAATGCTGTCAGGGATAAGGAATTATTATCAGAAGCGATTCTTTATGTTACCCTGGAACCTTGTTCTCATCATGGAAAGACGCCACCTTGTGTCGACTTAATTGTAAAACAGAAAATACCCAAAGTGATCATAGGTGTTTTGGACCCACATGATAAGGTAGCTGGTAAAGGTGTAAAACGATTAAAAGATGCTGGTTGCAAAGTAACTATTGGCGTTCTTGCAAAAGAGTGTGAAAATCATCATAGAAGATTCTTGACATTTCACAAAAAGCAACGACCCTATATTATATTAAAATGGGCCGAAACCAGAGATGGATTTATTGCACCAGAAAAAAATAAAAGAGGCCTCGAAGCGCAACCCTATTGGATATCGAATAAATATGCAAGGCAGTTGGTTCATAAATGGCGTAGCCAAGAACAAGCTATTCTAGTAGGTACGAATACAGTTTTACATGACAATCCCATGCTGAATGTTCGGCAATGGTTTGGAAAATCACCAACTAGAATAGTCTTGGATAAAGATTTAATAATTAAAGGGAATTATCATATCCTTGACCAAAGTGTAAAAACCATCGTCTTCACAAGAGTCAAGGATAAATCGCTATGGCTGAATGGGATTGATTATGAGGTTATTGATTTCACAAAAAACAGACCACAACAAATTTGTGAGGTTTTACATAAACACAATATTACGAGTGTTTTAATTGAAGGAGGAGCTCAAACACTTCAGTCTTTTATTGATGCAAAATTGTGGGATGAAGTTCGAGTTGTTACAGGAAAAACTAACTTTGGCGATGGACTGAAAGCTCCAGTATTTACTGGAATTATTGTTCGTACATTAGAAGTTGAAGCAGATAGTATAACTATTTATCAGCATGATTAAGAATATCATATTTGACTTTGGGGACATTTTCATTAATCTGGATAAGGAGATTATTTTCCGCGAAATACAAAAATATGGTAAGCCGATTTTGACCCCAGAGCTGATAACCATCGGCAAGGCATTCGAAGTGGGGCAGATTTCATCAGAAACCTTTATAGATGGTCTACAATCCTACTTCCCAAAAGCATCTGCCCAAGATATCATAGCCATATGGAATGGCATGTTATTGGATTTTCCTGACTATAGATTGAATTTTATTGAGAGCCTGGCCAAAGAAAATGAATATCGCCTTTTTTTACTTAGCAACAACAATACTTTGCATGTAAAAGAAGCAATCAAAATTATGGGGGACTCTAAATTCCAACGGTTTAAAAATTGCTTTGAGCAATTTTACCTCTCACATGAAATCCATTTGAGAAAGCCAAATACTGACAGTTATGAATTTGTTCTGGAGAAAAACGCATTAGACCCCATTGAAACATTTTTTGTCGATGATACGCTTGAAAATACTGAATCAGCAAGCAAATTGGGGATAAAAACCTGGAACCTAATCGTAGGGCAAGAAGATATAATTCAAATAAAATCAAAATTATAAATGTTTGATCTTGCACTTAGCATATGTTGTTCCAGTTTAATATTTGTGATATTTAAACTCTATTCAGTTTACAAGATAGACACTCTTTATGCTATTATCACCAATTACGTAGTTGCATGCCTCGTTGGATTGTTTTTTTATTCAGGGGAAATAAATCCCTCTGAGATAGCCCAACAACCTTGGTTTTTAGGCACTTTGCTTTTAGGTTTTCTTTTTATTGTAGTATTCAATCTAATGGCCAAAACTTCACAAACTGTTGGGGTCTCAGTAGCTTCTGTAGCAACTAAGATGTCATTGGTTATCCCTGTTATTTTTGGGATCCTGGTATACAAAGAGGAACTTGGGACAATTAAAGTGATTGGTATTCTTCTGGCATTGGCCGCTGTTTATTTTGCATCAATTAAAGAAAAACAGATATCAATTAAGAAGTCTGCCCTTATATTACCCATATTGGTGTTTCTGGGTTCTGGAATAATTGACACCAGTATTAAATATGTACAGGAAGTCCACATCAAAGAAAATGAATTCCCACTTTTTTCTGCAACAGTTTTTGCTGCTGCAGCCGTAGTAGGTATTGTTTTTATTGGGTTTAGGACGTTAAAAACTCCTATTAAAATAAATCTTAGGAATGTTTTAGGTGGAATTGCCCTTGGTATCCCCAATTATTTTTCGATTTATTATCTACTAAGGGCATTACAAAACCCTTTTTTAAATAGCGCCTCGGTATTTACCATCAACAATGTGGCCATCGTAATGTTATCTACATTATTAGGTATTATTTTGTTCAAAGAGCGAATAAGTCTTAAAAATTGGGGCGGTATCGCCCTTGCTATCATTAGTATAATCCTAGTAGCAATATTCTAATGGAAAACTCGGATACCTATAAGACTTTGGCCAAGCCTTCGAATGAAGTACTCTTTAAAGAGAAAAAGAGCAAGTTTTTAGGCTATGCATTTCCGATAACTTCTGAAGATGATGTAAAACCCATAATAGAAGGTCTAAGGAAAAAACATCATACAGCAAATCATGTGTGTTATGCTTGGCAACTAGGTGTTTCTGCCATTAGTTATCGAGCAAATGATGATGGGGAACCAAACAATTCGGCAGGAATGCCAATTTATGGGCAAATTCAGTCCTACAAGTTAACTAATGTTCTTGTTGCCGTGGCAAGAATTTTTGGAGGAACAAAACTGGGCGTTGGCGGATTGATAAGTTCGTATCGAAAAGCTGCCCTGATGGCACTCGAAGAATCCAGTATTGTTGAAAAAACCATTAAAGCATATATTGAAGTTACTTTTGGTTATCCTTATATGGATAAGGTGATGCGAATCATAAAACATAATCAGTTGGTAATTGTATCCCAACAATTGGAAATGGATTGTAACATCATCGTAAGCACGGTAAAAAGCAAGGCCCAACCAATTGCGCTCAAACTCAATGCACTTAAGGGAATTGTTGCAAAAGAGAGGGCAATTAAATCTTGAGTCTTTCAAGAATATAATCTGGGCATTTTATGGGCTTATTTTTTTCGGCATCCATAAACGCAAGCACAGTGTTCGCTTCGGCCAGCAATTCACCCCCTTCGTTGTAAATTTCATAGTCAAACGCTATCCTAACAAGCGGTCTTTTTAGTAAGATCGTGCGCACTGTAAGAAGGTCATCATAAACCGCTGATTTTTTGTAGTTTATGTTCAATGAAATTACTGGCAGGATAATTCCACTTTTTTCCATCTCTTTGTAAGAAATCCCCAACACCCTCAACCACTCGACCCTTCCCATCTCCAAATATTGTGGGTAATTCCCATGATATACTACTCCCATTTGGTCAGTTTCGCCATAACGAACCCGAAAAGAAATATCATTAAAATCCATATTTATTCAACTAAAAATTATATATTTAAAAGCTTCTTTAAGAAGCCCGTTAACATGCGAAAAAAAAAGGGTAAATTCAACCCCAAATCATTTTTTTTTTAGGATTTTTGTTCACATATTTGTCAAACCTAATTTACTCTTGCATATCATAAGAACCATAAGCTAATTACGCTTAAAAATAACCAAATAATAAGAGAAATTTTTAAAATGAGTGTAACTGCGAATTCCGTTTGGAACAATTGTTTGTCGTTTATCCAAGATAATATCCAACCGCAGGCATTCAAAACATGGTTTGAGCCTATTAAACCTGTTAAACTTTCAGAAAACGCATTGAGTATTCAAGTGCCTAGCAAATTCTTCTACGAATGGCTAGAGGAACATTACGTTAAACTTTTAAAAGTTGCACTTACAAAAGAGTTGGGCGAGACCGCCAAATTGGTATATATTATCCGTATGGAAAATACCTATGGCAATCGCGAACCATTCACAGAGAAAATTCCCAGTTCAAATAGAGGCAATATGGGACCTCAGGAAATGGATGTTCCTATTAAATCCAAAAACCCTGAACTTCGAAATCCGTTCGTAATTCCCGGGATACGAAACATAAAGATAGAATCCCAATTAAATCCAAATTACAATTTTGACAATTTCCTTGAGGGAGACTCAAACCGATTGGCACGTTCAGCAGGCATGGCAGTTGCCAACAAACCTGGTGGCACATCCTTTAATCCGTTATTGATTTTTGGTGGTGTAGGATTGGGTAAAACACATTTAGCACATGCTATTGGGGTTGAAATAAAAGATAAATATCCTGAACGTACTGTTTTATATATATCAGCTGAGAAATTTACACAGCAGTATATAGAGTCTGTAAAGAAGAATACAAGAAACGATTTTATACATTTTTACCAATTGATAGATGTCTTGATAATTGACGACGTTCAATTCTTATCGGGAAAATCCGGAACTCAAGATGTTTTCTTCCATATTTTCAATCATTTACACCAAAATGGTAAACAAGTAATCTTGACTTCAGACAAGGCTCCTGTTGATATGCAGGATATTGAACAACGATTATTATCAAGGTTCAAATGGGGATTATCGGCAGAATTACAGAATCCTGATTACGAGACCCGTATTTCTATTTTAAAAAATAAATTATATCGCGATGGTGTTGAGATGCCTGATGATATTATTGATTATGTAGCGAAACACATTAAGACCAACATTCGTGAATTGGAGGGTGCAGTTATATCTTTGATAGCCCAATCATCCTTCAATAAGAAAGAGGTTACTTTGGAATTGGCACAACAGGTGGTCGAGAAGTTCGTCAAGAATACGAAGCGTGAAGTATCTATCGATTATATTCAAAAGGTAGTATCTGACTACTTTGAAATGGATGTGGCGACCTTACAATCCAAAACCAGAAAAAGGCATATTGTCCAAGCAAGACAATTAGCCATGTTCTTTGCAAAAAAATTCACTAAAGCTTCTTTGGCGAGTATTGGTTCCCAAATAGGAAAAAGGGACCATGCTACCGTCTTACACGCCTGTAAAACAGTGGATAACCTCGCGGAAACCGATAAACAGTTTCGTAAGTATATCGAGGACTTAACTAAGAAACTCTCCTAATACATTTAATGGCAACTAAGATTTTAATGGTTTGCCTTGGAAATATCTGCAGGTCACCATTGGCCGAGGGTATTCTCCAAAGTAAAGTCGATATTGATGATGTTTTTGTGGATTCTGCAGGTACAGGAGGCTACCACATTGGGAGCAAACCAGATAGTAGAAGTATCGCTGTTGGGCTTAAATATAATATTGATATTACCCATCAACGCTGTAGACAGTTCAGTGTTCAGGACTTCAAGGATTTTGACCTGATTTATGTAATGGACCATAGCAATTATAATAACGTTATGGCCTTGGCCCAAAATGAAGAAGAGAAGGCAAAAGTAAAACTTATCCTCGATGAAGTCGATACTGGGTTAAACGAAGTACCTGACCCTTACCATGATGATGATGGATTTGAAAATGTATTTCATTTAATCGATACGGCCTGTAATAGTATTGCCGAAAAATTAAACGCAAATTAGCGCACGGAGATGACAGCAAAAACAAAAGGTAAACTTTTTTTGATACCCACAACTTTGGGGGAAAACGAGCCTTTAGAGGTTTTACCAATATCAATTAAAAGGGCGATAGAAGAGATTGATTATTATATTGTTGAAAATGAAAAGTCGGCCAGACGATTCATTAAAAAGATAAGCCCCAGAAAACCCCAACCAAACTTACTTATTGAAGTTCTGAACAAATACACTGAACCAGAGGCTATTCCTACTTTCTTACAACCCTGTCTTGAAGGGCATAATATTGGAGTGCTTTCAGAAGCAGGGTGTCCTGGCATAGCAGACCCAGGAGCTGACGTTGTAAGGGCAGCACATCAAAAAAATATACAGGTGGTTCCCTTAGTGGGCCCTTCATCAATCGTTTTGGCTATGATGGCCAGTGGATTGAATGGACAAAATTTCGCTTTTAATGGCTACTTGCCTATTGACTCAACGGATAGGAAGAAAGCCATTAAATCATTGGAAAAAAAGTCAATTGATCTTGGTCAATCACAAATCTTCATTGAAACTCCTTATAGGAACGACAAACTGTTGGCCGAATTATTAAAGACCCTTTCAATCAATACATTGCTTTGTGTAGCTTGTGATATTACATTAAGTACTGAATTCATCGCTACCAAAAAGATTTCGGATTGGAAAAAAACAGCTTTAGACCTTAATAAAAGGCCTGCCATTTTCATCTTACAGGGTTAAAAAATAAACCCTGGCAAAATTGCCAGGGCCTACCATTTTCATATATATAGATAATCTTAAATTTTTGGGTTTCGCTTTGCGGTTACTATTGACAAATCGTAACCAGCAAATCTCTTGATGTATTTGTCTATCGATGTCCCATAGGCATCTTTGGTAATAATTTTACCATAAGAACGCAAATACTTCATTACATTTCCTGGACCAGCCAAATGAGCAGCTGCCAACATGCCAGATTCTGTAATTTGCACGCCTTTGATACTTTTGCCGACAAACCTTTTAATATCTCTTCTCATTATCCACTTATTGCGGGCAATATTGGTTTCGAACGCCTTCTCCTGCAAAATGGGATCATTCAAAAAATTGGCCGTATTAGAAATCCCTACTAATTTCAGGGTACCCGCGCCAAATTGGTACTTTCCTAGGTAACCCAAGGTATTGGTAACAAAATAATTCCCTGTGGATTCTTTAAAGGCCAAAGCCTCTTTAAAACCAATAAAGGAACTACCCAAAAAGGGCGGTGACACTATGGTTGAAGCAAAAACAGTTTTGTTTTTGGGAAACAAAACTTTCGTAGGTTCATTGACTTTTAAAGTTTTAGGCACTTCCTGATTAGAGGTAAGGCCAATAAAACTTGCAAAAATCAAAAGCATGATAAGAGAACAAAAAAAGACTATACATCTTCTCATATCTCTATTTTCTTAAGACTTACCACCAAAAATTGGTTTGCTTAAATTTCACATTACAAAGATATGGCTGTAATTAAATGTGGATTCGAACGCCTTGTTAAAAATCAGTGATTTTAGTTAACCCGTCTTAAAACTCCGATTAGTAGTCTATCTATTGATATTTTGGCTATTTATCCATCGGACGTACTGCACTTTATTTCGGTTATGCTGAGCTAATGTTTTGGCAAATTTGTGATATCCGAAATTTTCCACATTGGCTACCATGTACTCATAGTCATGTTTTTCAGGACTTAAGACAGCATCAATGGCTGAAATATCGGGCATCGTTATAGGACCCGGGGGAATCCCTGCATATTTATAGGTATTGTATGGGGAATCGAGTTCCAAATCTTTATATAATACCCTTTTTATCAAGAGATCGAAATTGCCTGCATGCTTTTTAAGGGCATAAATCACCGTTGGGTCCGCCTGAAGTTTCATATTCTTCTTTAACCTATTTAAATAAAGCCCTGCTACTCGTGGTCTTTCCTCAATTTTTGTAGTTTCCTTATGAACAATGGAAGCCAGCGATACAACTTCATTGGGAGTCAACCCAAGAGTCTTGGCCTTAGTACGTCGTTCCTCATTCCAAAAGCGGTTATATTCGCTTAGCATTCTAGTCCTGAATTTGTCGGCGGAAGTATTCCAGAAGAACTCATAACTATTGGGTATGAACATTGCGATTTGAGTTGCGTCGGTAAATCCGTTCGAAGAATAAAATGCCTCATCTGTCAATACCTTTAATAGGTTAATACTATCAGGCTCAATTTGTGATGAAATCCTCCCAGCCAAATCAGCAATGGTTTCTTGATTGTTAAAAGCCACTTTTACCGGAATATTTTTACTTCTAAGCGAGTTGACAATGTCATTATTATTCATTCCCTTTTGAATGGCATATTTACCACCTTTCACATTATTGGCATAACCCTTCCTCTCAGCTACCTGAACAAAAGACTCCTGATTCTTTAATAACGGTACCAATAAATCCTTTACATCATTAAAATTTGCATCGGTTGGTATAAAAACAAAAGCCTCATCATTCTTAAATATAGTATTGGGTGAAAAAATGGCATTATATACTTTATAGGCAAAAACGCCACCTAAAATAAGACCCAAGGCAACAATCAACAATAAAATTTTCTTTATGTACATTATGGTTTAATCTTTTGTAATAAAATTTCGTTTTTAAATTCTCCGTTTGAATAAATCCAGTCTTTCTTAATGCCGACTTCCTCAAATCCCATTTTTTTGAACAAATATAGGCTTGCTAAATTATCTTCCATAACATTGGCGAACAATTGACGAAGACCTAAAGTAGTATAACCATAATCGCAGAGCAATTCAATAGATTCTTTACCAATTCCTTGATTTCGTTCTTTTTCTTCCAAAATTACAATCCCTACCCCTGCCCTTTTATTCTGAGGGTCAAAATCAAACAAATCGATTAGGCCTAGCACTTTATCCCCTTTGCATATACAAAGTCGCAACTGCTTTACATCATAAATATCACGATGGGCATTATCCAAATATTGTTTTAATACGTGTTTGGAGTAAGGCGCAGTGGTTCCACTGATTTCCCATATGGCAGTATTGTTCTCCAATTCATAGAGAAAATTCAAATCATCGGGTTCGAGGGCCCTTAAATATATGTGATCTCCCTTTAAATTTACCATTCAATTTCTCCTTTAAAAACCTGTTTGGCCGGTCCAATGAGGCTCACATTACTATATCCATTGGCATCATATACAAACTTGACTTGCAACTTACCTCCTTTGGTCTCAATATCTACGGTCTCTGCTTGAGTTTTATTCGCCTTGTGCATAGCAATAGCTACCGCGGTAACTCCGGTACCACAAGAGAGGGTTTCATCTTCTACCCCACGCTCATAGGTTCTTACGGCAAAAGAACCTTCATCAAGTGGTTCAACAAAATTAATATTACTTCCTTTTTCACCATAGAGGCCATATCGCAACTTTGCACCTTCCTTATAAACATCAAGATCCGCCAGCGCTTCAACCAATTGAACATGATGTGGCGACCCTGTATTCAGGTAGTACGCATTAGGTTTGGTATGAATTTCTTTTACACTATTCATTTTCAACTCCACCATATCATTTTCTATAATTGATGAATGTAGTCCATCAACAGCATTGAATGTGGTCTCTTTATTAATTATACCAAGAAACTTGGCGAAAGCTACCAAGCATCGCCCACCATTACCACACATTGAACCTTGATTGCCATCAGAATTAAAATACACCATTTTAAAATCTACAGATTCGTCATTTTCGAGTAAAATGAGTCCATCTGCACCTACCCCAAATCTTCTATCACAAAGTTTGGCAATCAATGATTTACTCTCCTTTGGGAAAGTGTTAGAACGATTGTCTATCATGACAAAATCATTCCCAGTGCCCTGATATTTATAAAAAGTAAGCAACATGTAATAATTTAAGAAACAAAGATAAGGTAATTTTAAGGCTTTTTTAGCAGTTAAAAAGTAGTTAAACTGCAAATAAAGCTTCTCGAAATATTATAGCTTTACACTACAATTAATATTGTTTTACTTAATAATACGTTTCATTTATGAAGAAAATAGGAAGTTCATTGCTTATAGCAATTTTCGCAGGAGTCATAACTTTGGGTGCCTATAAACTTTTTATCGAAAAGGCGAACTATACCATTGTCACCGATGACAATTCAACATCTATCATCAATACCAGTTTGTCTGCGGCATCAGCCAAAGGGTCTGGAATCAACCAGGTCGACTTTACATCTGCTGCCGAAACAACCGTGAATGCAGTGGTGCACGTAAAAAATGTTACTATTAGTAGAGGACCCACTAGTATATTGGAATACTTTTACGGTTATGAAGGAAACCAGAAGGCCCAAATTGGCTCTGGATCTGGTGTTATAATTTCTTCGGACGGACATATCGTTACGAATAACCACGTAATAAAGGGTGCAAGTCAATTACAGGTAACATTAAATAACAATAAAACTTACGAGGCTGAATTGATTGGTACCGACCCCAATTCAGATATAGCGCTATTGAAGATTGATGCAAAAAAACAATTGCCTTATTTGGCTTTTGGTGATTCAGATAATGTCAAGGTTGGTGAATGGGTTTTAGCAGTTGGGAATCCTTTTAACTTAACCTCAACGGTTACAGCCGGTATTGTTAGTGCCAAGGCTCGGGCCATAATGAATAATGACCAATCCTTTATCCAAACCGATGCTGCTGTCAATCCTGGCAACAGTGGTGGTGCACTGGTAAATACAAATGGGGATTTGATTGGTATAAATACGGCCATTTCATCACAAACGGGTTCTTATGTAGGATATTCTTTCGCAGTGCCAAGCAATATTGCCAAAAAGGTAATCGATGACATTATGGAGTATGGTAATGTTTTGAAGGGATATATAGGTATAAACCCTCCAAGAATGAATTCACCTTACGCTCTTGAAAATGGATTAAATGAGATAGAAGGGGTTTATATTGCCAAAGTAAGGGAAGATTCAGGAGCTGATGATGCCGAACTAAAAGAAGGTGATATTATTAAAAGGGTAGATGAAATAAAAGTGCAGCGCTTCGCTGACCTAACAGGTTATGTGTCTTCAAAAAGACCTGGAGATTCAATAGAACTGGTCATAGAGCGAAATGGCAATTTATTAACTGTTCCAGTAGTTTTAAAAGAGCGTCAAACTTTAGTTGTTCCTGTAATGGGACTAGAAGTTAAAAATCTTAATGATGCGGATAAAAAAAGGTTTAAAACCAAACGAGGGGTTAAAATCGTTGGTGTGCCAGAAACCTATAGGGATTATGGCCTTTATGGAAAAGTATTGCTTTCTGTCGATGATGAAATAATTAATAATATACAAGAAGCCAAAACATTATTTGGACAAATTTCCAAATATGGAAAGACAAGTATTACCATGTTGAATGAAAAAGGTGAGCGTGAACGTCTTATATTTCAATAAACCATATTTAAAATAAGAAACGCCCTTTTTAGGGCGTTTTTTTATAATACTAAATAGGCTTACTAATGCGTTTGAAATATATACTTTTGTAATCTTTCAAAACCGACGATTAATAAATGGGGCATACAAAATCTTACGAAAAAGAATTGGCATTCCAAGCCGATAGAAGAAAGGCAACCACCGAATTCATAAAAATAACCAACGATCTCTGGTATGATAAGGCCATTGAAATTGTGCTATTCAAGAATCAAATTATAGATAAAAATGTTAGCGATATCATCCACTTACATGAGTATGCAGGTGAATTTGTTCAAAAACCTATTTCTATATTCGATTCCGTTGAAATTCTTAGGGCAATAAATGATATAAAATTACCGCCATCTAAATTGGACATTGGAAAATTAACTTATGAATACCATTCCGATGAAAACAATTATAATGATATAAAGGCTTTTGTAATCGGTAAACTGAATAACGCCAAAAATTCCAAAGAAATTACACCTAAAGATGTTGTTCTTTATGGTTTTGGAAGAATAGGAAGACTTTTGGCCCGAGAATTAATGGCTAAAACGGGTAAGGGCAGCCAATTACGCCTAAGGGCAATTGTTACCCGAGGGGAAATCAATGAAGAAATCCTTGAAAAAAGAGCAAATTTGTTGCGTACCGATTCTGTACACGGACGATTTTCGGGAACTGTGGATATTGATATAATAAACAGCGCATTGATAATCAATGGTACCACTGTACATGTAATAAGTGCCAACCAACCAGAGGATATTGATTATAAAAAATACGGAATTGAAGATGCGCTTCTAATAGATAATTCAGGAGCTTACAGAGATCAAGAACAATTGTCCCGACATCTGAAATCCAAGGGTACCTCCAAGGTCTTGTTGACCGCTCCGGGTAAAGAGGTGCCAAATATTGTTCATGGGGTTAATCATTTGGAGTACAATCCCGATAATACCCACATCTTCTCAGCCGCATCTTGTACCACGAATGCAATAACACCAGTACTAAAGGTAATTGACGATTCGCTAGGAATCAAAAAAGGGCATTTAGAAACCATACATGCCTATACCAATGACCAGAATCTAGTTGATAATATGCATAGCAAATATCGCCGTGGCAGAGCCGCAGCATTGAATATGGTTATAACCGAAACCGGTGCCGGTAAAGCTGTGGCAAAAGCACTTCCCGCGCTACAAGGCAAGTTAACTTCAAATGCTATTAGGGTTCCGGTACCTAATGGGTCTTTAGCAATTTTGAATTTGGAAATAAAAACCAAGACATCATTGGATGCCATAAATACAATTCTAAAAAAGTATGCATTGGAAGGTGACCTTGTTGAACAGATCAAATATTCATTAAGCAAGGAAATGGTATCTTCCGATATTATCGGCACATCTGCCCCTGCGATCTATGATAGTAAAGCAACTATTGTTGCTGATAACGGTAAGAATATTATACTCTATATTTGGTATGACAATGAATATGGCTATTCACATCAAGTAATACGATTGGCAAAGTATATTGCCAAGGTTCGTAGATTCACTTATTATTAGTGGATTGCCTATTTTAACGTACAATTTAAACATATCATATTCGTTGATAAGTAATAGTAGCTTATTTCCGTTTTTTTTTCTAAATTGATATTATTGAATTACTTTAGTCCCCTCTAAATCATGAACAAAACTAAGAACCCTTATACAATGAAAGGTTTAAATACACTACTGATTGTATTGGCTTTATTTGCATTTAACCTACACAATGCACAAGACCAAGCAGCAACCACTGAGGAATTATCGTTAGACAAAGGCAGCATCAATAGCCAGTTTGAGTATATCTACAAGAAATCGGGCAATTATAGGGCCGATGGTAAGCGTTATGAGGTAGTACGCATTATTTCACTTGACAAACTACGGAAGAATGTCTTGGATACGCTTAATGCTACCAATAAAAAAGCCGCTGAATTAAATGCCACAATTTCGGGCCATGAAGCGACTATCGCCTCATTGAATAAAAAGTTGAGTGAAACGACCAATAATTTATCTGCTGTGACTGAAGAAAAAGATAGCATGTCGCTCTTAGGTCTTCTGGTCTCAAAAATCACCTATAACATTATCCTTTGGACTATCATAAGTGGCTTGTTGTTGCTGTTTCTTCTTTTCGTTTACAAATTCCGTAGAAGTAATACTTTGACACAGGAAGCTAAAACAGCATTGTCTGAAGTTGAAGTTGAGTACGAAGACCATCGACGTAGGGCTTTGGAAAGGGAACAAAAGATAAGTAGGCAACTGCAAGATGAGATAAACAAATACAAAAAATCAAAATAACTAAAAGCTCCATCTGGAGCTTTTTTTGCTATTTACATGATAAGGGTATTACAAGCATCAAAAGAGAACTTAGAAGAGATAGTCCCATTATTCAATCAATATCGCCTGTTCTATAAACAAGATAGTGATTTACAGGGTGCAAAGGTCTTTTTAACAGATCGTTTGAATAAAAATGAATCGATTATTTTTCTTGCTTATTTTAAAGGTGACCCTGTGGGATTCACCCAGCTATACCCCATGTTTTCCTCAGTTTCAATGCAACACTCTTATGTCTTGAACGATTTATATGTTAGTGCAGCTTACAGGAAAAAACAAATTGGTGAGGCTTTATTGAACAAAGCCAAAGAATTTTGTATTGCCAACAATGCCAAAGGCCTTACGTTGGAAACAGGGATACACAATCCTGCACAAAAACTCTACGAAAAGCTAAATTGGGTAAAAGACGTAGACTGTTTTCACTACTTTTGGACCGCGCACTAATCTAGAAACAACAGCACTAATGCGAATTGATATTATTACGGTACTCCCTGAATTACTCAAAAGTCCTTTTGAGGCATCCATCTTAAAAAGGGCAATAGAAAAAGGTTTGGTAGAAGTTCATATGCACAATTTAAGGGATTACACAGATTTGAGCTATAACCAGGTAGATGATTATCAGTTTGGTGGAGGCGCTGGCATGGTATTGATGATTGAACCCATTGACAAATGTATTTCGTACTTGAAGTCTGAACGGGATTATGATGAGGTTATATATATGACCCCGGATGGCGAAACCTTAAATCAGCAAATAGCGAATAGTATCTCACTAAAAGGAAACATCATAATTCTATGTGGACATTATAAAGGCGTGGATCAAAGGGTAAGAGACGCCTTTATCACTAAAGAAATATCTGTAGGTGACTATGTTCTTTCGGGTGGAGAATTGGCTGCGGCCATTCTTTGCGATTCGGTCATACGCTTAATTCCAGGGGTACTAAGTAATGAAACTTCGGCACTCACCGATACTTTTCAAGACAATTTACTTGCACCTCCCATATTTACAAGACCTTCAGAATACAAAGGAATGAAAGTCCCGGATGTTCTTTTAAGTGGAAATTTTCCTAAGATTGAGGAATGGCGCGAAAACCAGGCCTATGAACGAACAAAAACACTTCGCCCTGATCTTTTGAAAGAAGGAGATACGGAGAAATTGTGATTAAGTCTGAATCTTACGGAGTATCTTGGGCATTTGGATATCCTTAAAATGATAAATCCTGAACATTTAGGATAAAAAATCAAATTAAATTTCTTGCGGGTTCTAAATTATAAACTATTTTTGCACACTGCTAAATTAACCTCTGACGAAAATCGTGAATGTTAGTTCAACATAATTGTAAAACAAAGTAATGGAATCATTAATCAATTTCGTAGAAAACGAATTCATTTCGAAAAAAGAATTTCCAGAATTTTCAGCTGGTGATACGATAACCGTATATTATGAGATAAAGGAAGGTGAAAAAACACGTACACAGTTCTTTAAAGGTGTAGTAATCCAAAGAAGAGGTACTGGAGGTACTGAGACTTTTACCATTCGTAAAATGTCTGGCACTATAGGTGTGGAACGTATATTCCCTATCAACTTGCCTGCTTTGCAAAAAATAGAGATAAATAAGAAAGGTAAAGTACGTAGAGCAAGAATATACTACTTTAGAGAGCTTACTGGTAAAAAAGCTAGAATCAAAGAGATTCGTTCTTAGTAGGTCAACCAAAAAGTATTACAAAAACATCCGTCAATTGACGGATGTTTTTTTATGAACAATTGTTAACAACATAAGTTCATAACGTGTTGATTATTAAATCTTTGTATTTTAAAAAATTCACCCTATCTTTATTTTATGGTTTAAGGAAAACGTCTCAGGATGTAGTATTAAATCATTATAGAGTTTACGTTCTTTATATTGTTGTTTAGTCTTTTTAAGAAATTTCGGTAAGATCTGATCATACCGATATGGATTAGTAAGATGAGCATATTGCTAAAAGGCTGTAGCTTTTATAAGTAGTATGTGGGTAATTTTACGTTAAATTTAAAACCTTGGTTCTATATTTAAGATAGGAATATTAAAACAACAAGAAGAGATACAAAGGAGTTACTTGGTTGAAGAATTAAGAACAACACCGTATTTCAAAACGTGGAAATAGCATTGTTAATAGCGATCATTGGTTGCAGTTTTGTTGAAAATACAAAACAAATATTTTACAGGCTATTTCTAAAAAGCCATATCAAATGTACTTGTACTATGATATGGCTTTTGTTTTTTAAAAACATTCGATTTTTACAGATTCAAACCCTCGTTAAAAACATACTTTCCTTTTACAAATAATGCATCAAACACTGGCAAATAGGCGCCCATAAAATTGTATATTTGTAGCTCTTAAATCAAAATATCCTAACATAGATGCCTAAAATTTTCTATACCAAAACGGACGAAGCGCCGGCGCTAGCTACCCAATCTTTTTTACCTATTGTTCAAGCATTCACCAATACTTCTGGAATTACAATTGAAACCAAAGACATTTCATTGGCTGCAAGGATCATTGCCGCATTCCCTGACTTTTTGAAAGAAGGCCAGCGAATGGAAAATGATTTGGAAGTATTAGGTAATATGGCCAAGATGCCAGAGGCAAATATTATAAAACTACCCAATATCAGTGCTTCAATACCGCAGTTAAATGAAGCGATAGAAGAATTACAGAAGAAAGGCTATGCCCTACCCGATTTTCCCGATGACCCACAAAATGATACTGAACGTGATATTGTATCAAGGTACAATAAGATTAAGGGTAGTGCTGTAAACCCAATTTTGCGCGAAGGGAATTCGGACCGTCGTGCTCCAAGGGCCGTAAAGAATTATGCAAAGCAGAATCCACATTCAATGGGTGCATGGAGCAAAGATTCCGCAACCCATGTTGTAACCATGGATCACGGCGATTTTAAATCCAATGAAAAGTCGGTTACCTTATCTGCTGCAACAACTGTTAAGATTCAGATGAAGTCCCAAGATGGATCCACAACGGTTCTTAAAGAAGATATCCCTCTTTTAGATGGTGAGATCATTGATGCAACAGTAATGAGCAAAAAAGCATTGGTTTCTTTTTTAACCAAACAGATTGAAGACGCCAAACAAAGCGGCGTATTGTTTTCATTGCATATGAAGGCAACAATGATGAAAGTTTCCGACCCTATTATTTTTGGTCATGCCTTAAAGGTTTTCTTTAAGGCTGTTTTTACAAAGCACGATTCGGTATTTGAGGAATTAGGTGTCAATGCCAATGATGGATTGGAAAATTTATTGAGCAAGTTGGAAGAACTTCCATCGGAGCAAAGAACGGCGATTGAAACGGATATAAATAACGCAATAGTTAACGGTCCGGCTCTGGCTATGGTCAATTCGGATAAGGGTGTAACCAACCTACATGTTCCCAGTGATATCATTATTGATGCTTCAATGCCTGCGATGATCCGTAATTCTGGTCAAATGTGGAATGCAACGGGTGAAGCTCAAGATACAATGGCGGTTATTCCTGATAGCAGTTATGCCGGTATTTATACAGCCACAATAGATTTCTGTAAGGAAAATGGGGCTTTTGACCCAACAACAATGGGGACAGTGCCAAATGTTGGATTAATGGCTCAAAAGGCTGAAGAATATGGTTCACATGACAAAACATTTGAAATAGAATCAAATGGTAAAGTATCAATTATTGATATTAATTCTGGTGAAACCTTGATTGAACATGCTGTTGAAAAAGGCGATATCTGGAGAATGTGCCAAGTTAAGGATGCTCCCATTCAAGATTGGATAAAATTGGCAGTTTCAAGAGCCCGAGCTTCAAAACTTCCAGCTATTTTCTGGTTAGATGAAGAAAGGGCGCATGATATTGAACTGATAAAAAAGGTGAATGCCTATTTACCAAATCATGATACATCTGGTCTGGATATTAAAATTCTTTCTCCAATTGAAGCAACGAAA
>Ga0316189_10002443_pt1 | contig 18232 bp, 14 predicted proteins | sample LowCovwburrow_MG_FD_204930 | JGI IMG/M metagenome (GOLD analysis project Ga0316189, IMG submission 204930) | Coastal sediment microbial communities from Maine, United States - Lowes Cove worm burrow | ecosystem: Environmental > Aquatic > Marine > Coastal > Sediment | place: USA: Maine...
ATGCAGAACAATTCGCACCTCGATTACCAGGCCTTTCCTTACCCCGATTACTACACTGAAAAGCCTGGCGCGAAAGAGGGTTTTCGCACCCAGGCACCAAACGTGTTTAAAGGGCGCAAACTTGGTCCTGATCTATATAAAATTCGTAAGCAAGCGCTTGGCTCATTGGTGCAGGGTAAATTTTCTCTAACCATAAAAGAGGCTCGATTGTTTTTGGTGCAAGATAGTGGCTGGCGTTTAACGCTGTTCAAGGTTCTGATGACCTATATGCTGGATATACCGGGGCGTCTAAAAGGTAAAATGGCACGCCGCATGACACAGGGTCATGCATTGGTAGGCAGCTTGTTTTTATCGCTTAAAGAGAAAGGCGGTGACGTTTGGTTAAGCTCGCCTATGGTTTCGTTGATTGAAGAGAATGGCAAAGTGATTGGTGCCGAGGTTGATCGTGTTGGAACTCGTGTCAGAGTGATTGCTAGAAAGGGTGTAGTGTTGGCGGCAGGAGGCTTTGAGCACAATGCCGAGTTACGCGCTAAATCCTTGCCTAATCCAACCACGCCAGACTGGAGTGTTTCACAAGACAGCAATACCGGAGATGCGCACCTAGCGGGCATGAATCTAGACGCTGCAGTAGACCTAATGGAGCACGCTTGGTGGATTCCGGTGGTGCACGTGCCTGGTTGGCCGCGGCCTCAAGCAATATTTGCTGAACGTTCCTTGCCTGGTTTGGTGATTGTGAATAAACAAGGCAAACGGTTTGCCAACGAAGCGTTACCTTATCTCGAAAGTGGCATGGCGATGTATAGCGCCGACTCTATACCATCTTGGGTAGTTTTTGATGCCAGCTTCAGGAACAAATATCCCTTTGGGCCGCTAGGTCCTGGCTGGGCCAATCCAGACTCTGTGATTCCCAAAAAAGTTAGAGCCATTGTTAAACGAGCAGACACCTTAGAGCAGTTGGCGGAGATGATTGAGGTTGATGCTGAGGGCTTAAAAGAAACGATTGATCGGAATAACGTTTTTGCTGAAACTGGTGTTGATGAAGATTTTCAACGCGGTGAAGTTTTCTACGATAGATACTATGGAGATTCCAAAAACAAACCTAATCCTTGTATAGCCACCATAAGCAAAGCACCGTTCTATGCTATTCCTTTACACCCTGGAGATATTGGTACCAAAGGTGGTTTGTTAAGCGATGAGTTTGCCCGCGTTATGAACAATAGCGGTCAGGTGATTGAGGGTTTGTATGCCATTGGCAATACTTCAGCATCGGTTATGGGCAGCAAGTACCTTGGTGCTGGCGCCACATTAGGCCCGGCAATGACCTTTGGTTATATTGCAGCGCTTGATGCTCTGGGCAAGTCTGACCGTCATTTGCGGAGTTAATTAATAGAAGGATTAATTACATGAATAGATTCGAAAACAAAGTTGCAATTGTCAGCGGGAGTAGCTATGGAATAGGCTTGGCTACAGCACAAATTTTTGCCCGTGAAGGCGCGCATGTTGTTATTTGTGCCCGCGGTGTAGAGAAACTAGAGCTGGCTAAGCGGCTTATCGAGCAAGAAGGTGGTTCTGTAAGCGCCCAAGTGCTCGATTTGACTGACTTGGAGTCGTATCAAGCACTGATCGAGAAAACCGCCGAGCAGAGAGGACGCTTGGATATTTTAGTCAACAACGCAGCAGTGACTCGCCATGGAATGATCAGTGGCATGAGTCTGGATAATTGGCGCAAGAACTTTAGCGTTACCGCTGATGCCACATTTATAGGCACCAAAACCGCGATGGCTATCATGGCTAAACAGGGATGGGGTTCAATTGTAAACGTTTCATCCTCGTGTGGGTCAAAAGCAGCGATTGGTGTGGCAGGCTATTCAGCTGCAAAGGCCGCAGCCAATCAATTTTCCAATTGCGCGGCAATGGAAGTAGCAGCACTTGGCGTTCGCGTTAATAGTGTTGTTCCGGGGTCGGTGGATACGCCTGCAAACCAAGCTGCCGCTCAAGGAGACCAAAGCACTATTGATACTTTGAACAATGCGATACCCATGAAACGTAGCGGTCAGCCAGAAGAGATTGCGGCAGCGATCGCTTTTCTGTCCAGCGATGATGCAAGTTTCATTACTGGCGTTGAGTTGCCGGTAGACGGCGGCAAGTTGGCTGAGCTTTATGTGCCAGCTCTACTAAAGTAGGCGTGCACAAGATATGGCTGTTAGAAAATCAGTAATTTATTTACCTGCTTGTCTAATCCGTCAGTACAACTAATAATAGATGAACCTTTTTGAACGAAGTTTGGCCCGGAATATTTCAAAATGAGCGCTTTAGACCCAAATGAGTTTCGAAATGCATTAGGTAGCTTTGCTACTGGTGTAACTGTAATTACCTCATTTGATGAGGACGATAATCCGGTGGGTGTTACAGTCTCAAGCTTCAATTCGGTGTCTTTAGATCCTCCGCTCGTACTTTGGTCTCTGGCTAAGAATGCGCTATCACTGCCTGCGTTTGAAAAGGCTGGTCATTTTTGCGTGCATGTATTAAGCGCAGCCCAGCAGGATGTCTCAAATAAGTTTGCCTCTAAAGGTAGCGACAAATTTGAGGGAATAGCGTGGGCTCGCGGTATAGGTGGTCTACCGCTTTTACCGAAATATGCGGCACAATTTCAGTGTAAAACCACTTACCAATATGAAGGTGGTGACCACATTATATTTGTCGGTGAAGTCATCGAATATGACCGTGCCGATGAAGCGCCGCTGGTGTTCCATAGCGGAAAGTATGCCCTGGCCAAGACGCAGGACGGAGATAAGCAAGCTGGTCACGGAGTCGATGAAAATGCAGGTACTTTTTCAAATGAGTTTTTGCTGTATCTTTTGTCTAGAGCACACTATCAAGCCACCTATAAGCTGCAGGCTGATTTGCGTAAAGCCGGATTGACCAGAGATGAGTATTTGGCGCTAACGCTATTCGGTATGGGCGGTGCGCTTTCATTCCAAGAGTTGCACGATCGTATGGAGCACACTGGTCACTGGCCGACAAATTCCATGGTGCGGTCTCTTCAAGAGCGATCGCTTATTTCGGAAACAATTGATGGATCAAAATTCGCCCTCACTGTTCGTGGTCGCGATCTCTATATTTCACAACTGGCGCACTCAAAAGCGATTGAAGAAGAGCTGTTGGCAGATTTTTCTCCAACTGAAGTTGCCGATGTTCGTGATTTTTTACAGAGGTTCATCGCAAAATCCGACCCAGGTGTGCCGGAACTCTGGCTTAATGCTTAATCTAGGTAGCAAACGAATAATGTTCAAGGGGATTGCATGCACAAGCGGCTAGAAACCGTTCGCGGACGCGGACGCACTCCGCTCATTAATCGCAGCCTTATTGAAGCTGCGGTGCAGAAAGTCTTAAGCAGCGGAGATGAACTCACTATGCAAGGTGTGGCCGTTGATTTAGGGGTTAATGTTACGACTTTATATCGGCATACTGGTGGGCTAGAGGGCTTGCGTCGAATTTATGCTCATCAAATAGGTGATAAAGTTGGTCCGGAGCCTTTACCCGAAAGTAAACTATGGAGAGAGTGGCTACACGAGCTTGCTAATTTTTATAGATCTGCTTTTCTGCAAAACCCTGATCTTCTTAAGTACGCACAAGCAGCACTGGACCCCGGGTTTGAACGGCTTGAGCGGGCGACAAAGACATTGGTTGAATATGGCTTCGAACCTCGTGAAGCGGTGCGAGCTCACGCATTTTTGGTCAACAATATAGTTGGTTATGTGCATCAGGAGTTGCAGACTATGCAGGAGAGCAGCGAAGGGATTACCCCGACGTATTCAAGGTTGTCAAATCTGTTGCAATCTGGCTCCGATGCATTACCGACTCTTACTGGGTTAAACTTAGATGACAATGACCTAGATCGAGATGCCAATTTCCATTTCTTCATTGCTTACGCCATCGATGGAATTGCGGTACATGCCAGCCCACCCTAACTTCACAAGGCTGGCGCGTAATGCAAGCAAGAAGTTTGTCTAGGAAATTCGGCTCGGGTCAAATAGAAGTTTAGTGTTCGAGCAGAAATTTTTGAACCTTGCCCGATGCGTTACGAGGTAGTGCATCGACTACAATAAATTTTCGGGGGGCTTTATAGTTGGCCATGTGTTCGCGACTCCAATCGATCAACTCTTTCTCCGATGGGCGCTGATCACTCGCTAGAACCACATAAGCCCAGGCAACTTCGCCCATTCGTTCATCGTCAACACCGCGTACCGCTACATCGGCAATTGCCGGGTTGAGCAGCAATAGGTTCTCGATTTCGGCTGGATAGCAATTGAAACCACCGCAAATAAATAGGTCTTTAGCGCGGTCTGTAATTTTTATATAACCGTCCTGGTTCTGCCAACCAATATCACCGGTATCCAGCCAGCCCTCTTGGTCAATGGTTTCAGCCGTTGCAGCAGGGTCATCGAGATACCCTTGCATAACGTTAAAACCCTTTACCTTTATATTGCCGATTTCGCCGGCGGCAATAGATTGGCCGGCTTGGTCTACTACCTTCACTTGGATGCCATCAATAGCGCGACCGGCGGTGTTGGCAATTGTTTCAAAGTCATCTCCATCGCGGCAGATGCTTACCACGCCGCATTCGGTGAGTCCGTAGCCAGTATAAACTTCATTAAAGCCGAGTACGTCTTTCATGTCGCGCACTAGCTGTTCAGGCACCGAAGCGGCGCCGGTTACCGCGCATCGCAAGCTGCTCATGTCGGTGCAGGTATGTGATGCATCCGCTAGTAGAGATTGAAATAGAGTCGGTGCGCCAGGTAGCATCGATACCTTCTTGCTTTCTATTGTGTGCAGAATTTGTTTGCTGTCGAACACCGGCTCGGGTAAGGCTGTGGCGCCAGTCAGAAAGCTGGCGAGCCAACCGGATTTGTAGCCAAAAGTATGGAAGAAAGGATTTACAATCAAATATTTGTCCTTATTATTCAGCCCCACCGCTTGTGACCAGGTTTCAAAAATGGCGACTACTTGCCCATGGCTACTCATTACCCCTTTGGGGGCGCCGGTTGTGCCAGAGGTATACATGATGTCTGAAGTGTCACTGCCCTTTAGCATTGCCAATCGTTGATCAACTAGGTTGGCATTGCTAGGCTCGGCAGCCCTCAAAAAGCTTTCGAGGCTTTGATCTTTGCCGTTGTCGCCTCGCAGTAACACGATCGATTGTAGTGATCGCGGCCTATGCTCACCCAGTAGTGCTGGGTAATCGGTGTCTAGGAATCCGCTTACTGTAAATAACATCTTTGCCTTGGAGCGATTTAAAATATCGCCCGCTTCAATGCCTTTATAGCGCGTGTTCAATGGCACCAATATACCGCCGGCCATTAAGCCGCCGATGGCCACCCAAATCCATTCATGGATATTAGGTGCCCAAATCGCAAATCGATCACCTTTTTGTAAGCCATGTTTAATAAAGGCAAGAGCAGCGTCACGGGAGCGCTGCGACAAATCACGATAGCTGATAATTGCGCCATGATCGTCAATAGCGGTGTGATCTCCCCATTTGTTAGCAGCATTAATAACCACTTCTGGGATTGTGCGATGTAGGTCTATCATTGGACTGCCTATCTGTTTTTCAGGTTTGAAATCTAGCGAATGCGTATTTTTGGGTAGAGCGCATCGCGTCGCATGGTGGTTAAAAATTCGTTTAGCGGAGCGGGTGCTGCGACCTCAGGGGTATCGTCTTGAGGCGGATTCTTCCAAAACTCTTTATACGATGGAAACAAGTCGTGGTATGCGCCATCGTAATGTTCGCGCTCAGGCCAGCGCATCTTTTGGTCACCAATGGGTGGCGCATTTAGGTCAGTGGCGTACCAATAACAGGGTAGGCGGCGGCGAAAATACCAACGACCATCAATTCGTTGATAGTTGTCCCAGTAGATCATTTGCATGATCACCCATTCAGCTGTCTCTACACCGTCTTTGGTGGTCGGTGTCTCGTGTTCGTTTTTTGAATAAACCACACCAATCGCATTGTCTTCATCGACGAACTCAATGATATGGTTGCCAATATGGTGTGAGGTACCGGTGAACTGTAGTCTTAGTGTGTCGTCCAGCCACGCCTTGAGATGTTGACGGCCTGTTAGTTTGCGGGTTACCTGAATGTCTTCAGCAAATAGGTTTACATGCGCGTCCAGATCTCGCATATCTAATGATAATGAATATTTTGCCACCAATTGGCGTATTTCATCCAGAGATTCCAATTTCTCGATTCGTTTAAGCAAATCGTTGTTCATGTATGTGTTCCCAGTGTGTGGCTCGGTTTTGTATTTAGCCCTAAGAATAGCAAATATCGTATTTTTATTACCCACAAAATACGAATACCATAATCATTCTATGCTATAAACAGGCTATATGCGTATTTTAAGTCAACGTATTGAAAATTAGTCAGTGGGCGGCCAGCCGCTCTGTGTTTGGGCGTAAATGATGAATTGTCTCTGCATGAAGCAATAGAGGTGAGGCCTTTAGTTGCTAGAATTAGCCTGTGACTGTGGAGTGTCTAAGCGTTGCAGATATTTGCCTCACATAGGCCGATCTTGAAAAACAAGCGAGTAAAATTAAGTGGTTGAGAATAAAGGAATTAAACCCAATGATGAGGTTATCTCTTTAGATGGGGTAGATCACAAAATCATTGAGATGTTGCAAATCGACGGCAGGATGTCGATTCGCGATATTGCACAAAATATTGGCTCTACGTCTTCTATTGTGCGTAAGCGAATACAACGCTTGAGTGATGCCGATGTGATGCGGGTGGTGGCGGTTACCGACTTCAAGGCCGCAGGCTATGACTTGATGTTGGCGATTGGCATTGAGGTGGAAAATAGAAGTGCTGAAGAGGTTGGTTTGGAATTAGCAGAGCTGGATGAGGTATTCAGCGTCAACATGACCACCGGTGTGCACGACTTGGACATACTGGTTGCCGCGCGTGATTTCAGTGAGCTTTCGTTTTTTATGCACAATAAATTTCCTAAAATTCGCGGTATAGCCAAATTAACGCCGGCCATTGCAGTGGACGTGTTGCGCTATGAATCAGGGTGGGTGAGGCAGTTATGAGTGATAGCCAAATAGATGAGATTGATCAAAAAATTCTGGCTCACTTATCGATTGATGCCCGAGTCAGTAATCGTGAGATAGCCGACTCAATGGATCTGGCTGAAGGCACTGTCAGAGGGCGCATCAAGAGATTACAAGCCGACAATGTGATTCGCATTATGGCCATTGCTGATGTGCGCGTGCAGACCGGTTATGAAAACCCGATGATGGCCTACTTAGGTATTCATGCCGAATTGAAAGACCTCAAACAAACCGCCGACCTTATTGCGGAATTGCCTTTTGTGCGTTTTGCGGCGACTATGCTCGGGCGTTATGACATCCTAGCTATATCTTTTGTAGGCTCAAATGATGAGCTCATTAGACATGTCAATGATGACATCATGACAATCAATGGAGTGCGTCATGTCGACACCAAATTGGCCATCAAAAACCTAAAATATGATTATCGATGGGGTAGAGTGGTTAAATAAGTAAAATGTAATCGTTAATTTTACGAATATGTGTACATAATCAAGCTTAAGTGATAAATTTAGTAATATTAGGGTGCAAAAATTGTAGGTCTCTCTAACAATTGCGCATCGCCATCATGCAAACATCTTGGAGTAATACAATGGTCGATACCGCAGCTACGCAAGACAGCGCAAATATAATATCTGTAGATGTAGCCCCTTACCTCGATAATTTCGCGAAGCGTGCAGGTGAGAATAGAAAGCTTCGCCGTATTGCCGATGCATCAATCGAGGAGTTAAAGTCCTCTGGGTATATACGTTCGCTCGTTCCTGCGCAGTGGGGTGGTCTGGAAATCACACCACAAGAATTTTTCTTAACGCAAATAGAGATTGCAGAACGCGATATGAGCACAGCTTGGGTAGGCGGCATTATTGCGATTCACGCCTTTCAAATCGCATTGATGGACGAAGAAGCGCAACGCGATGTGTATGGCGCCAATCCAGATGCTTGTGTTTCCAGTTCTTATAACCCTGTCGGCGGCAAAACCGAAGTCACCGATGATGGCATTCTATTAAGCGGTCGCTGGGGTTGGAGTTCGGGTAGCGACCATTGCGAATGGGTTTTGCTGGGTGCCATTGTGGGTGGCGAAGGCTACCGCACCTTTCTTGTTCCACGTAGTGACTACGAGATTGAAGACACTTGGAACGCCATGGGGCTTGAAGGTACAGGTTCAAACGACATCGTCATTGATACGCCAGTTCTGGTGCCGCACTATCGTACTCACAAGCAGATGGACGGCTTTAATTGTGTCAACAAGCAGAGCAACCCAATGTACAGCCTGCCATGGGCACAAACCTTTGTTAGAGTAGTTTGCTCGGCCGCAATAGGCGCTACTCGTCACGCGCTCAAGTTGTTTATTGACAATGCTAATACCAGCAGCACCGATCCGACTAAATTAGTGGGTGATCCTGATGTATTGCGACGCATAGTTGAAGCGTCTGATTTGGTCGACACAGCGCAAGCAATTATGTTGCGAAATTTTGATGAAATGATGAACTTGGTCAGTGAGGGTAAGGAAGTGCCACTTATAGACCGCGTTCGTTATCGCTATCAAGCATCAACTGTAATCAGCGATATGATCAAGGCCATAGATTTACTGTTCGACGCAGCTGGCGGCAGAAGTGTCTTTATTGGTTCTGAAATTCAGAATATCTGGCGTGACATTCACATTGCAAGATCTCATGTCGCTAATAATCCAGTAGGTTTTGCGCGTAACTGGGGCAATATGATGTTGGGCGGCGAAAATTCAGATTTCTTTATTTAATCCATGAATAGTTTTGCACCTCCAAAGGGAGAAGTGGTGAATGTAGGTGAGTACGACATTCACTATTTAAGTTATGGCTCCGGCCCAGCAGTGGTTTTTCTCCACGGCAGTGGTCCAGGTGCCAGTGCCTATAGCAACTTCAAACACAATATCGACTCTGTTGTAGAGGCCGGCCACCGAGCTGTATTGATTGATATGCTGGGCTTTGGTTATTCCAGCAAGCCAGTTGGTATCGATTACACCACAGAGTTATTTTCTTCAAGCGTAAAAGCCGCTTTGGATAAGCTGGGTATTGAGCAATGCACTTTGCTTGGAAACTCATTGGGTGGCGCTATATGTATTCGTCTGGCTTTAGATTTTCCTGAGCTGGTGGAACGGCTGGTGATGATGGCGCCAGGCGGTATAGAGCAACGCGAGACCTATTTTGCTATGCCCGGCATAGCGAAAATGGTAAGTGCCTTTGTTGACGGCGACCTTGATCGTGATGGCTTGCGAAAAGTTTTGCAAACCCTAGTGTTTGATAATAGCCATGTTACCCAAGAGTTAGTCGAAGAGCGTTTTTGTATTTTGCAGACGCAACCTAAAGATGTTCTGTCTCGTATGATTATACCGTCGATGGATGAACAGCTCGGTGACTTACAGTGCCCGGTTTTTGGGTTTTGGGGGCAGCAAGACGAGATGACCCCCAGTAGCGGAGCAAGCAAGTTTTTAAACCAGGTTAGCAACTGCCAGTTTCTAATGCTCTCAGATTGTGGTCACTGGGTAATGGTTGAGCATAAAGAGCTTTTTAACAAAGCACTAAGCGATATTTTGGAGGGCTAGCTGTTGATTCATTCATCGCAAATAGAGGAATTGGGCGAAGAGTTATATGACTGCATGCGTGCACAGCGCGTGGTGAAGCCACTAACTGAGCGTTTCAGTGAGATAAGCATACAAGACGCCTATCAAATTTCTCGCCACTACCTAGACCTACGTTTAGCGCGTGATAGCGAAAAAATGGTGGGTAAGAAGATTGGCGTCACAAGTGATGCGGTGCAATCCATGTTAGGCGTCTATGAACCAGACTTTGGTTTCTTAACAGACACTATGCGGTTTTCTGAAGGCGATGTCCGAATTGGTGACTTAATTCAGCCTAGAGCAGAGGCCGAAATAGCCTTCAAGTTAAACGCAGACCTCAATGGCCCGGGGGTGAGCGCAGACGATGTTTTAGCCGCCACAGATACTGTGATGGCATGTTTTGAAATTGTAGATTCGAGAATTGAAAATTGGCAGATTCGCATTCAAGATACGATTGCCGACAATGCCTCTTGCGGAGTGTTTGTGCTTAGTAGTTCTGGGGTAGACCCGCGTCAAATTGATCTTGCTGCAGCGAAAGTGACGGTCCAGAAAAATGGCGAATTTCTAAGCGAAGGCGAAGGCCGGGCTGTGCAAGGTTCGCCTCTAAATTCAGTGGCTTGGTTGGCCAACACCTTAGGTGTTTTAGGTATGCCATTGAAAGCAGGTGAAATAATTTTGTCAGGTTCTCTGGTGCCCTTAGAGCCGATTGTGATCGGTGATCAGATGTCGATGAGTATTCCCGGCATCGGGTCTCTTGACGTTAACTTTGTAGGATAGCTTTCTCGAACATCTCACTAACACAACTTTCTAAAAGAACGGCACAATAGTTTGCTAAGCTTTGCATTGATATGGCTAAGACTAAAACAATGATAATCGGTTCCGGAAACATTGGAACCGACCTAATGATTAAACTACGTGACACCTCCGAGCTTTTGGAGATAGCCGCTGTGGTTGGCATAGACTCGGCCTCAGAAGGCTTGGCAATGGCGAAAGCATCGGGCATCGCTACCACCGATGAAGGTATTGCTGGCGCTCAAAAACTGGCCGAGTGGAACGACATCCAAATTGTGTTTGATGCTACATCTGCTGGCGCACATCGTGGTCACGATGAAGTTTGTCGCGCTGCAGGCAAGCAGATGATAGATCTTACTCCCGCTGCAATTGGTCCTTATTGTGTGCCAGTGGTAAACATGACGGAGCATTTACATGAACCGAATGTAAACATGGTGACCTGCGGCGGCCAAGCCACTATTCCTATGGTGTATGCAATACGCAGAGTTTCAGAATCTGTACCCTATGCCGAAATTGTGGCATCGGTGTCTTCGCGTTCAGCAGGCCCCGGAACACGAGCTAACATAGATGAATTTACACAAACAACTGCGAAGGGGCTGGAAACAGTGGGCGGAGCCGAAAATGGTAAAGCCATTATCATTTTGAACCCGGCAGAACCGCCGATGATTATGCGCGATACTATCTATACGCTTTCGCTGGGTGCAAAAGAGCATGATATTGTGAAATCAGTCAATGAAATGGTGGCCGATATTCAGCGCTATGTACCAGGCTATAGACTCAAGCAAGAGCTTCAGTTTGAGTCTGTTGGCCTAGATAAGAAACTTAACATCCCTGGCTACGGCGAAACCGCGGGGCTTAAAACTACAATTTTTCTAGAGGTTGAAGGTGCTGGTCACTTTCTACCAAACTATTCAGGCAATCTAGACATTATGACCTCGGCGGCTTTGGCCACCGGTGAACGCATTGCCGAACTTAAATACGGGGTAGCGGCATGAGCGGTAAGTTGATTGATCCTATTGAAGAGAAAATATTTATTCAGGACGTTACCTTGCGTGACGGCATGCACGCCATCCGCCATCAGTATGGCATTGACCACGTAGCCGCTATTGCCAAAGCGCTTGATCAAGCAGGTGTAGATGCGATTGAGATCGCGCACGGTGATGGTCTAAACGGTTCGAGTTTTAATTACGGTTTTGGTGCGCATACTGATTGGGAGTGGATTGAAGCAGTGGCAGATGCAGTAGAAAATGCCATGCTCACCACTTTGATATTGCCCGGCATTGCTACGGTTGAAGCCCTAAAGCGTGCCTATGATTTGGGCGTTCGCTCGGTGCGGGTGGCTACTCACTGTACTGAGGCAGACGTGTCACGCCAGCATATTGAATATGCGCGTGAGCTCGGCATGGATACGGTTGGCTTTTTGATGATGAGTCATATGAGCGAACCAGACGACTTAGCCCAACAGGCTAAATTGATGGAGAGCTATGGCGCTCACTGCATTTATGTTACCGATTCGGGTGGCGCAATTGATATGGATGGTTACGCTGCACGTTTACAGGCCTATGATGAGATTCTAGACCCAGCAACCGAACGCGGTGTGCACGCACATCACAATTTGTCGCTTGGTGTAGCCAACTCCATAGTAGCGGTACAAAACGGTGTACGCCGCGTAGATGCTTCACTAGCCGGCATGGGCGCAGGTGCAGGTAATGCTCCTTTGGAAGTATTTATAGCCGCGATTGATCGCAAGGGCTGGAAGCATAGCTGCGATGTGTACAAATTGATGGACGCAGCCGAAGAGCTGGTTCGCCCATTGCAAGATCGACCCGTACGAGTTGACCGTGAAACGTTGTCGCTCGGCTACGCGGGTGTGTATTCATCGTTCTTACGCCACGCTGAAAAGGCATCTGAAGATTATGGTATTGATGTGAGAACTATATTGGTCGAGTTGGGGCGCAGAGGCATGGTCGGCGGGCAAGAGGACATGATTGTCGACGTGGCGCTTGATCTAGTGAAGCAGCATGCAGAACAAGGCTTGCGCGATAGTGCTTAAGCAGAGCTTTCAAGCCTATTACTGCTATTCCCGGTGCTGAGTAAATCCACATAGGTGATTAAGGGGTGGGTTACATTGCCTGCCGAGGCTTGTTGCGGGAGTTTACCCCGAAATTTAGAAAAGACATTAACGCCATGCCCAGGGTTTTTGGGGGGTTGGCTGATCTCGGTAGATTGCAGTTCCCGCAGAAAATCCCATTGTTGTTGGTCTTCCAGATAAACTGATGCGGATGTGGGTTTGGCACTCTTGCTATAGTAGACAGCTGCAAAATCACCCCCTAACAGAGCACCAAGTTGTGCTAAATCTTCGCTTTGCCACCAATTAGCATTGCTCGTGTAGTAGGTGCCAATATGATGTTTGTCACGCAATTTAGGGTATTCTTCCACCCAGCGCGCAATTAATTTTTGCCAGTTCAGCCATTCACGGCGTTTGGGGTTTCCAGCTTCAATAAAATACCCTTGGTCTTTTAACCCGGATTATGTATTAGAAATCTACTCGGCAACAGCTCCTGCGTTGCCCTACCTCCTGCTCCATGCAGTCGTATGAATGAAAGTAGCTTTGAAAACAATGACTTTCTCGAATTATTTCGCTCACCATAGAGTGACTATGGCATCGCCAAATAATCCTTCGAAAGCCCTTGTTTTCTTTGCTCTTTTCCTTCTCGCAACGATCCCTAATGCATAATCCGGGTTGAAGGGGTATTCTGGGCAGCAGAGCGAGGTCAGGTGATCTCAGAAGAGCTTAGCCAAAGCAACGAGCTTATTGAAAATCCCAATTGCAAGCCATGCGTTCCGCTTGCCGCCGCAAGCTAAATATTTTCAAATGGAAACAATTGGGCACTATACTGGAACTGATAACTTACAAGGATCATATATCAACAATGTCGACAATAGTATTATCTGACCCAAAGCTTGCGCATTTGCCAAAATTGTTTGTGGTCGATGCACATAATCGCGTTGAACGCGATTACCTGATTGAATATTTGGAGTCTAGGCTCATGCAGGTCGAATTCGGTGCTGATAAGCCTGTGGCGAAGGTAAATTGGATCAGCCTGCCGATATCTGATGAACGCGCTGATCTACCCTTGAGCGAGCTGGTAGACAAGCTTCAAGATGATCCAAATACTTTGGTGGTGCCGGTGCGAATCGCCTGGCGAGTCCCAAATTTTGAACAGGGGCGCGGCCTAAAATTACGCCACTTAGTATTCGGCGATCCGAGGTCGCCGGGAGTTTTGCGTGCAAAAATCATCCTACGACGTAATCCGCAGCGTGCTCAGTGTCTAACCGGTAAACCTGCTTCGATTGCTGAGCTAAGGTCGCTTTTTAAGCAGCAAAATATATTAGGTGATTTGTCTGGTGAGGAAGAGTTCGCTAGTTTCGTCATAAGGCAGGCGGGTCTGGTGCTCGACATTGGCGAAAGAGGCCTGCGTGGGCAACGTTATAAGGCTCCTCGTTTTGTGGCGGCTGGTCTATCAAGCAGGCCCAAATTTCGCGCTGCTATAAACAAGTTATCGAAGGAAACAGATCAGTCAGAGGTCGAACTCTACCGAGAAGCCCGTAAATATATGAAGGAGTTAATTGCTCGACCGAGCGCTTTGTATATTGATATTAAAGCTAGGCTCGACCGATTTATGTTGTCACAGGGCTATGAGTCTGAGGTGGTTTTTGACAAAAATGAGTTGCCCAGATTACGCCAGACCATGCGTGATTATCCAACGCTGCTATTGTTTACGCATAAGACCTATATTGACGGTGTTACTCCCACTGACCTTGCTTACAAAAATGATTTACCAATGCTGCACGTCTTTGGCGGCATAAATCTTGATATATTTGGGCTGGGTTTTGTCCTGCGTCGAGCCGGAACCATCTTTATTCGCCGTAGTTTTGAAAACAATCCAGTGTATAAAATCGTTTTACGCCATTACGTTAGCTATTTGTTGGAAAAGCGTTTCCCTATGACCTGGGCATTTGAAGGTACTCGATCGCGACTGGGAAAACTGATGCCGCCACGTTATGGGTTGCTTAAGTATGTGTTGGACAGTGCCAACATGAATGACATTGAAAACGTACACATCATTCCGGTGGTAACTAGCTTTGATTTGATACGCGATGTTGAAGAGTATGCGCAGGAACAAACAGGCCGAGTCAAACAAGCTGAATCATTCACTTGGTTTATTGGTTATTTGAAGAGTTTGCGAAAACCGATGGGTAAAGTCTATGTGGATTTCGGGGAGCCAGTAATTATCGAAAAGGCGCCGCAGCCCAATGACCGAATCGGGCTATCGAAAATTGCCTTTGAAGTAGCTGTACAAGCAAACCGGGCCACGCCGCTAACGCTGACTTCAGTAATGTGCCTCAGCCTACTGGGAATGGCACCACGCGGGATGACCGCGCCAGAACTGGAGAATGTCATGAACTTCATGGTTCAATGGGCGACTGATCGAGATATACGTTTCAGTGATGATCTTACCGAGAGCAATTTGCCTGGCCTGCAGAAAGTAATCGACGCACTGGTGAATAGTGGTTTATTGGTACGCTACGACAAGGGCTCGGGCACTATTTACACAATTGAATTGAATAAACATTCACTTGCAAGCTATTACCGTAATTCAATTATTCATCACTTTCTGGACAAAGCGATTATCGAGCTCTCTTTATTTAAGGCGCGTGAGGAAAGGCAGGCAAAGCCATTAGATGTTTTTTGGGATGAAACCGAACGGTTACGGGATTTATTTAAATTTGAGTTTTTCTATCCTGAAAAAGATGTTTATCGACGAAACCTTGAGATTGAATTATCGCGAGCTGACTCAGAATGGCAAATGAGATTCGAAACCGGTGGATTAGCACTTAACAACTTGATTAACCGTTTTCAACCGCTGGTTGGACACGCGGTTTTCCTGCCGTTTGTCGAAGCCTACACAATAGTGCTCGATATATTAGCCGGGCTGGAACCCGGACAATCGATAAATAGAAAAGACTGTGTTGAAATGGCGCTCAAAGAGGGGCGTCAGGCATATCTGCTTCGCCGCATCAGCAGCGAGGCTTCGATAGGAAAAATATTGTTTGAAAATGGATTCAAAATGGCGGCAAGTCAAGGGTTGACTCGAGGCAATACCAAACAGACAGTGATAACACGCAAAGCATTGTTACGCGAGTTTCGAGCATTGTCTCGGCGGATGGAACAATCGCGGCTTGAGGTGCTGAGTCTGGCTGATAAGGTGTTTGAATAGACTGGAATTGGACTTTCTATACTTCCCAATTCGGTTTTCCTATAAAACCTTCCTTCGAACTGCCACACAGGTATTATTCCCTTGTCTGCTAATTTTTAACGAGCATATTCAGGCTTTGGTGTACCAGCCTAACAGCCTCGTGTATGTCCGTATCCAAGAACACTTCTTCTCCTTTGACGCTCACCATTGTTATTTCAATGATTTTGCCGTTGGGTAATTTGCATTCAATAAGTTCATTGTGTCTGTTTGCGATGATTTTCATAGTGACCTCCGTGTCTAGAGAATGAATGCTAGTATCTTATTCAGTTCTACGATTCACCCAGCTGGGTGATTTTATGGGATGGCATTCGTTCTACACTAACGGCATCTGATTGCTTGTATCTAGTTGCAACCAATGTTTATACCGTATACTTAGCATAATTTATTCTAGTTCTCGGATTACTCGACCAAGATCTAAGCCATTTATAACACGGGCCTAACACGCATAGATGCGGGTCATAGATGTGCGAATGCGGCGTGGCCGGGTTTAATCGAGCCTTTCATTACAGACAGTAAAATTGAACGAGCAGCTTATTCACGAAAGCCATCGATCCAAAGTCTTCTTGGTTACTAACGAGGAAGGTAGGGATCCTTTTGTGCTGAAGGTGCTCAACGATGACTTTCCCAGTTTGAGCGACATCGCCCAACTGTACAATGAGCCCAGTGTGCTTGAGGGTTTAGATCTGGCAGGAGTGCGCAAGATACTCGGGCGAACTAAGGTCAAAAACAAACATGCTCTAAAAATGGAGTACTTCAACGGAGTCAGCCTAAGAGAGGCGTTTGTTAACAAACAGAACGATGTGTTGGATTTTCTCTATATAGCAGTAGAGATCAGTAAAACACTCGACCAAATTCATGCCCAGGGAATTATCCATAAGGATATTAGTCCGGCCAACATTTTGGTTCAGTTGCAGGAACGTAAGATCAACATTATTGATTTTGAGTTTTCAACCAGCATTGTTTGCAAGAGCAACGATCTCAGAAATCCAAACCATTTAGTTGGAACAATTAGCTACTGCAGCCCAGAACAAACCGGGCGAATTAATCGCGCTATTGATCACCGAAGTGACCTATACAGTTTAGGCGCTACATTTTATGAGTTGTTGGCAGGCGAGCCACCTTTTACCGGTAATGATGCCATGGAGATAGTGCATTCACACATAGCACAGGTACCAACACCGCTGCATGAAATGAATGACAATGTCCCCATCGCGCTGTCAAAGGTTATTGGGGCTTTATTGGAAAAAAATGCAGAGGATAGATATCAATCGGCGCGCGGCCTGCAACAGGACCTTGAGGTATGCCTCAATCAGTACTCAAAAACATCTTCGATAGAAGTGTTTGAAGTTGCCAGCAAGGACTATTGGAGTGAGTTTGCAATACCTGAGAAGTTATATGGCAGAAATCAAGAGATTTCTGAGATATTGGCAACCTTTGAACGCTGTGCCGCGGGTCAATCTGAGCTGCTGTTGGTTAACGGTTACTCCGGTACTGGTAAGACTGCATTGGTACATGAGGTTCACAGACCGATTACCCTAGCCCGTGGTTTTTATGTTGAAGGAAAATACAATCAGCTGCAAAAATCGATTCCCTATTCCGGTATTTTACAAGCCATAATTGATCTGGTCGATTTGGTGCTTTTGGAGGACGAGCAAACCGTTAATCAAATTTCTTCACGTGTTTCAAAAGCGCTTGGTGAGGAAGGGCGGGTATTAACAAACCTTATTCCTAACCTGGAATTGTTGATCGGGCCACAGGCAGATTTACCAGAGCTTATAGGAGAAGACTCGCGACGACGATTTGATTATGTGTTCGGCAAATTCTTTGCTGCCTTTTGTGATAACGATCATCCAATTGTATTGTTCCTAGATGATGTGCAATGGGCCGATGCAGCCTCTTTTAGATTGATTGAAAATCTGCTGATGGCAAAAGAAATAAGCAGTTTGTTATGCATTTGTGCCTATCGGAGCAATGAAGTTCCACCGGGCCACGCGCTGCATGCCACTATTGCGGGATTGAATACGGTTGGTGTTAGCCTAAGTGAAGTAGCAATTGGCAATTTAGACAGCTCCTACATAGGCCAGCTTGTAGGAGATACTCTTGGTTATGACCCTGGCTCCAATCCGATTGACCAACTAACCAAGCTTATTGTGGAGAAGACGCAAGGCAATGCTTTCTTCACAACCCAATTTCTTAAATCGATCGAAAACACAGGAGATGTTTACTATGACCGTGATTTGAATCGATGGGATTGGGATATTGAAAAAATACGCGCACAAAACCAGACTGATAATGTAGTCGAGTTTTTAACCGAAAAAATACGTCTCCTATCTGACCATACTCAATCCCTTCTGAAGACCGCAGCTGTATTAGGCAGTACCGTTGAAATGGACATTTTCGATATTATTTATTCTGGTTC
>Ga0316189_10002444_pt1 | contig 18231 bp, 14 predicted proteins | sample LowCovwburrow_MG_FD_204930 | JGI IMG/M metagenome (GOLD analysis project Ga0316189, IMG submission 204930) | Coastal sediment microbial communities from Maine, United States - Lowes Cove worm burrow | ecosystem: Environmental > Aquatic > Marine > Coastal > Sediment | place: USA: Maine...
AAATGGGTATGGATAAAGCTGGGACCATGTCAGCTATCGAAACCGCCAAAGCGTATCAATCCTGCCTAGCGGGGAATATGACAGGTCAAGTTCTCGATGTCCGGGATTTCGGTAAGGTTGAATAAAACTGATAATAAGTAGTCTTCGTGAAAAAGGTCCATTATCAGAGGAAGAAAATGGCTGGATTGGAGATTACGGACAAATTGTTCACAAAGATAGTTCGCGGTTTACCTTCAGGTTTTAGCCTTTCAAACATATCAATGGTTTTCCGACCAGCTGATATTATCCACTTTCGGCCGACTACCTCAAAATTCAAAGAGATAGGAGCGTTTTATGTCATAGAGGACAGAGGGGGCAAGTTTTCATTTTTGACAGATTTAGGCAGAGTGTGAAGAATGAAGACCCCACGGTTTTTTCAGGATATGAGCTTAAGGAACCCCCAAGTCCTTACAACCGTGTTTTTGACCCTGAAAAGTGCAGCCTAAGACTGAAAAACGATCATATTTGGCAGGTTTCTTAAAAAATACAAACACATACCTTGGTCCGACAAGAGATAGCCCAAACTGTTTCACCTTGATTGTTTCCTGCCATGCATACAGATATTTTTGTCGTTTTAACCTGCAAACCACATTATCGTGACAGTTAATGTGTCATAAAAGCTTGACTCGCGACAAATAAAAGGCTATTTTGTCGCTAAAAACTAATTTCGCGACAAAAAGATGCCAAAATACATCTCAGATAATGATCTATACCCCATTGAAGCCCTGCTTGCCGACCGACATGACGGATGGCGGATTGGGGAAATAGAGAAGGCCCTTGCGGGTCAGGGCTTATCCTTCAATCGCCGTACTTTGCAGCGGCGGTTGGCCCGGCTTGAAAAAGCAGGAAGGATCCTAATTGCCAGAGCGGGTCGGGCCACGATTTATCTGCCCATCGTCACCACCGAAAAATCGACTGAAGCCAATGATGGTATCTTCCTTTCCATTGCTGCGCAAGAAATACAAAATCAGATTTCCCGGCCTTTATCTGCCCGCCAGCCGGTTAATTACCAGAGAAAATTCATCGACAGTTATCAGCCGAATGTAACCTGGTACCTGCCGGCGGCAACACGTAATCACTTGAAGGATATTGGCCGGCGTATCGGTATCGACTATGCTGCAGGAACTTACATTCGGCAAATTCTGGACAGACTTTTGATCGATCTTTCCTGGGCGTCAAGCCGCCTGGAAGGAAATACCTACTCGCTCCTTGAAACCGAAAGGCTCATCGCATTCGGGGAAGCAGCACCCGGGAAAACACCCTTCGAAACCCAGATGGTGCTCAATCACAAAGCGGCTATCGAGTTCCTCGTAGATGCGGTAGATGAAATCGGGTTTGATCGACGAACCATTCTTAATCTTCATGCCCTGCTTTCGGATAATTTGCTGGGTAATCCATCAGCATCGGGACGACTGCGAGCTATCCCTGTCGGTATCGGGAAGTCCGTCTATGAACCGCTGGCGGTGCCGCAACTCATCGATGAAATCTTCAGTCAAATACTGGATACTGTTGTTGACATATCCGATCCATTCGAACAGGCATTTTTTGTCACATTACACCTGCCTTACCTCCAACCGTTTGAGGATGTCAATAAACGGGTTTCGCGACTGGCGGCGAATATTCCGCTCATTCACCACAACCTGTGCCCGCTGTCCTTCATGGATGTACCGGACGACCTTTATATCAACGGACTTCTGGGTGTTTACGAACTGAACCGTATTGAGCTTATGAGGGACGTATTTGTTTGGACCTATGAACGGTCGTGCAATCGTTATCAGGTAATACGGCATACTTTGGGGGAGCCCGATCCATTTCGGTTGCGCTACCGGAAAGCCCTGATCGATTGCGTGGGTGAGGCAATCCGGCAGGTTGGTCGGGGGAATGCTATTGATACAGAAGAAGTCCTTTTGCATTTAGCCAAGGACATGGTGCCGGAGAATGACCGTGCACAATTTCTCAAGATAACTAAAGAAGAAATAGCTGCATTGCACGAGGGAAACTTTGCCCGCTACCGCCTTCGCCCTGCTGAATACAATGACTGGCAAAAACGAAAGAAATAATGGCAACCTACGTCAGACATACCACAGGCTTTTCGGCTCAGGAACTGAAAGGATTTCTGAGAAGATCGGTCTGTATCATAGATGAACAAGAGCGGTTCAGACATCTTTAGAGAATATGCTAATCATAAATAATAGTTCATAACTTGATTATCGACGACGGGAGCTTACTAAGAACTTAGATAAGATGAAAGGGATCCACCACCATGAACGATGATTTCCTGTATCGGGATGTTCCTAACCTTCTCGATGTTTTTCAGATTTTTTGGCTGGGTCGCACGAGCGCCTGGACTCCATCAACGATTGACGCGCTGGTATCCCTTCGAGAGTCAGGTAAGGTTCGGGCCATTGGGGTGAGCATTCACGACCGCAAAAGGGCGGGAAAGCTTGCCGCAGATTCTCCGCTGGACATGCTTATGGTCCGCTATAATGCCGCCCATACAGGTGCCGAGCAGGATATTTTCCCCCACCTCGCCAAACGTAAACCGGCTATTATTGCCTATACAGCCACACGATAGCGCGGTCTGCTCAAGCGTCCAAAAAATTGGAGCGGTCCTGTCATGACCGCATCTGATTGTTATCGCTTCTGCCTTTCCAATCCCCACGTTGATTTAGTGCTCACGGGCCCTAAAAATCGTTGGCAACTCCAAGAGAATTTAAGTAGTCTTCGTGAAAAAGGTCCATTATCAGAGGAAGAAAATGGCTGGATCAGAGATTAAGGACAAATTGTTCACAAAGATAGTTCGCGGTTTACCTTCAGGTTTTAGCCTAATCGGACATCTCACAGGTTCTTAGCGCGGATGATATTTCTACCTTTTTGGGGTGGGTATGATAGGCTTGATAATTTTTGGTTTACGCTAGAAATAATTATCGCATTCTTTGGCCCCATATTGGGAGCGGCATGGTTAGAAAATTATTTTTTGCCTGATGTCATAATCGCTGTAATTTGTAATGACAAAGAAATCTCATTCAGGCTGATGAGCTAAGCGAAGGCTGAGAGCTCAAGATTCAAAGAGATAGGAGCGTTTTATGTCAAAGAGGAAGAGGGGGCAGGTCTTCATTTTTGACAGATTCAGGCAGAGTGTGAAGAATGAAGACTTGACACCACGGTTTATTTCAATATTATAACAGCATGATACCGAGGAAACTTTAGGAAATCTGCAATGATCAAACGTAGACCATGTCGTTCATTTTTGAGTTATATCGATCTTTCTAGAGAATATTATGCGGCTCATGGGTATTCTAAACCCTATAAATGGATTTCCCATCAAAATGTCCCCTTCACCAAACTAGAAAAGCCTCTCTCCGAATGCAGAGTTGCTTTGCTGACAACGACAGATCTCGAAAAGCTGCCAGGAGAAAGCGTACAAGAAAGGCACTTATCGAGAAAAGTGTATGCCCAGCCAGTAGATGATGCTCCTGAGCATTTCTATACTCAGGATTTACAATGGGATCAGGAATCAACTCACACCAATGATAATGATAGCTTTATGCCGCTGAATCGGCTTGCTGAATTTGCTGCTAACGGTAAAATCGGGTCGGCATCACCAAGATTTTACGGGGTCATGACCGATTATAGTCAAGGTAAAACATCAAAGAAATCTGCTCCTCAGGTTCTTGAGTTTTGCATAGAGGATGGCGTTGATGCCTTAATTCTTCCTGCCCTTTGACCTGTCTGTCACCAGACCGTGAGTCTGGTAGCCAGGCATCTTGAAGAAAATAACATTCCCACTGTTGTAGTTGGCTCTGCTCGGGATATCGTTGAGGAGTGCGGAGTGGCCCGTTTTCTTTTTACGGACTTTCCACTGGGAAACCCTTGTGGCAAGCCCTGGGATAAAAAGATGCAGCGTTCCATCATTGACATGGCTCTTGAACTGCTACAATTTGCACGGCACCCGCAAACAACTGTCCAAGCACCTTTTATCTGGTCTGAAGATGAGACATGGCGCAAGGTTTTCATGCATGTCTCAGAGGAACAGCGCGAAGCGTATAAAAAAGCGGGAGAAGCCCGCCGTGCTGAGCAAGGAAAAATGAAAGAGAAACTCAAAAAGAAAGATTAAGATTTAGCAAATAACAGACATATCGCAGGTTTTTGAGGTAGATGATATCCTAACCTTCTGGATGGATATCTCAGAAATCATCAGGGTTATGAGAGGAAACCTTTGACATCCTCTGGATTTTCCATTAAAAGCAAATCTATACCTATCTGTCCTGATAAAGCCATATAAAACAGGATATTCCCTCATCACCGCAAGAGAGGTGTCAAAGCATGGAAGACAGGTGGCTTTCAGTCGGTGAAATCGCTGAATACCTTGGCATCAAGCGTGACACTGCCTACAAGTGGATAAGCGATAAACGTATGCCGGCCCATAAAGTTGGAAGACTCTGGAAATTCAGAAAAGAGGAGGTTGATGATTGGGTTAAAAGTGGAAGCGCCGGGGAATCCGTCAACCATTAAAAAAAATGCACTCGAATGGAGTTATCCTGCGATGAAAACTGTCAAAGATGCTTGTAAGTTGCAGCCGAATGCATTGTCGATTAAGCTCAGCGATCAGGTTGAGCAGCTTGACGAGTTGATAACCGCAGAGGGGAATGGTAATGCGTTTTTCGAGAAAACCCACATCACTCAAGGTATGCAGGACCTCGTCAGTGAGGGGCTTGCCCGTTTGGCCGGCACATCTTCCCAGGCTATTTTTCATCTGAAACAAGCCATGGGCGGTGGTAAAACCCACCTCTTGGTCGGGTTTGGTCTGCTTGCCAGGCATCCTGAACTCCGAAAAACATACTGCGGAGGGATTCCACAGGCATCCGCCTTCGCAAGTGCCGACATTGCCGCTTTTAACGGCCGGAACAATCCCGATCATTTTTTCTGGGGCGAGATCGCGAGCCAGCTCAGTAAGGGGGACCGGTTCAGTCCATTCTGGACCGGCGGTCCCAAAGCGCCGGACGAAAAGAACTGGCTCAAGCTGTTTGAAGGCGATACGCCCGTTCTCATCCTGCTTGACGAAATGCCGCCGTACTTTCACTACCTTGATACTCAAAAGGTTGGAAACGGGACGGTTGCCGACATTGCAACCCGCGCCTTCGCCAACCTGCTGACCGCCGCCGGCAAGAAGAAAAATGTTTGTGTGGTTGTTTCCGACCTTTCCGCCGCCTATGATACCGGGGCAAAACTCATTCATCGTGCTCTTGAAGATGCGCGCGCCGAGCTGGGCCGTCAGGAACGCAACATCACGCCGGTGGATCTGGCGGCAAATGAGATATATGACATCCTGCGCAAACGTCTCTTCAAATCGCTTCCGGATAAGGCGGAGATCGAGGATATTGCGTCGGCCTTTGGCCGTAAGTTGGAAGAAGCAACTAAATCAAAGACCGCCAGCCGCGGTGCCGAAGCGGTCGCCGACGAAATTGAAGCTACCTACCCCTTTCACCCGCGGCTCAAGAATGTCATTGCTCTTTTCAAGGAGAACGAACAGTTCAAGCAGACCCGAGGGCTCATCGAACTGGTATCGCGGCTTCTCAAGTCGGTGTGGGAAAGATCTTCAAACGATATATTTCTAATCGGTCCCCAGCATTTCGACCTGTCGATTGCCGAGGTCCGCAACAAGCTGACTGAGATATCCGGCATGCGGGACGTAATAGCCAAGGATCTCTGGGATGCACAGCAATCCGCCCATGCCCAGATCATTGACCTTGCAACCGGCAAAGAAGCTGCCACCCAAGTCGGGGCGCTGCTTCTCTCCGCCAGCCTGTCCACCGCGGTGAACGCGGTCAAAGGGCTTACCCGGGAAGAAATGGTTGAGTGCCTGGTCTCACCGTTGCGGGAGCCGTCTGAATTTCTCTCGGCCTTTGACGACCTTGAAAAAATCGCCTGGTATGTTCACCATACCCCCGAAGGCCGTTACTATTTCGACCGGCAGGAAAACCTCACCAAACTTTTGCAAAGCCTGGCCCATGACGCCCCGCCGAACCAGGTCGACGATCTGATCCGTCACCGCCTGCGGGATATGTTCAAGGCCTCCCGTAAGACTTGCTACGATGATGTCCTGCCGCTTCCCAAGCTGGAGGAAGTGGCTGACCGGATACGGCGCGGCCGTGTGCTTTTGGTTGTCAGCCCGGACTCGAAGATCCCGCCCGAGGAGGTTCAGAAATTTTTCGAGGGTCTGAGCCAGAAGAACAACCTTTGTGTTCTCACCGGCGATAAAACAGCCATGGGCAGCGTTGAAAAGGCGGCACGCCAGTTCTTTGCGGCTCAGAAGGCGGACGGCCGGATTCCCAAGGGGCACCCGCAACGGGAGGACCTGGAACGTAAGCAGCAGGGATATGAGCAGGACTTCAACTCCACCATCCTCAACCTTTTCGATAAGGTGCTCTTTCCGATTCAACGTGCCGGCAAACCGGCGCAGCTTGCATCAAAGGCACTGGACATGACCCGCGATGCCACCAAGCCCTTTAATGGAGAAGAGCAGATAGAAAAAACTCTGACCGCTCACCCGTTGAAACTTTATCTGGATGTGGAAAAAGAGGTGGACGCCATCCGCGATAAAGCCCAGGACCTGCTTTGGCCGGAGAACCTGGACGAGGCCCGCTGGTCCGATGTTGTCGACCGCTATGCGGAGCAGGCCGGCATGCCGTGGCTGCCGCCGAAAGGATTGGACACCCTCAGATCCATAGCCTGCAACCGCGGATTGTGGGAAGACCTCGGCAACGGTTATTTCACCAAGAAACCGAAGAAAAAACGCACCTCCGTCCAAATCATCGCCGAGTCCGGGCCAGACGACACGGGCCAGGTCCGATTGCGCATCAACCCACAGAGCGCCGGCCCCGCCCCCCGCATCTATTTGGCGGAAGACGGACCGGTCAGCGAGGCAAGCCCCCAACTCAAGGACCAGATTTACACAACCTCGGCACTGCGGGTAAATTTCTTTGTATGTGATCCCACCGGCCAGTATGAAACCGGTGATCCGGTGACCTGGACAAACAAACTTGTCCTGCGTAATAAACTTTCTGATAGCAACGGTAAGCGCATGGTGGAACTTTTTGTCGTCCCAAGGGGAGAGATCCGTTATTCCCTCGACGGCAGCGAACCGCGCGACGGCAAGGTCTATAAAGGACCCATTGCCATAGGAAACGGCGACGTCCTGCTGCGGGCTTTTGCAGAGGCGGAAAACCTCGAAACCAAGGCGGAGTTTCGTTTTCAGGCAAAGGGAAAGAAAGGGGTGCTGATCGACGAGGTGAAGCCGGGCCGCCTGGTCTCGCGCACCGGCCGCAAGCTCGACTCGAGGAGCAAAACCTTCGAGGGCCTGAAACAGGCCGCCGAGAAATCCGTCAGCTTAGAGGGGATTGTGCTGACCGTTGGACAGGGAAACCGGATGATTGCGATCAATGTAGGCGAAATCCAGGTGGATGCGGCCTTTGTCGAGGCGCTGCTTACCAAGGTATTGGAGAAATTCACGCCCGACACCCCCGTTACGATGTCCTTCCGCAAGGCACATTTTTCTTCTGGTTTTGACCTCAAGGATTTTGCCGCTAAGCTCGGTATTGAGCTGCTTGCCGGGGACATTGAGCAGTGATTCTTTCGCAGAAACACAAAGTATATGGGAAGGTGAGTAAAAAAGAAAAAACCGTCGCGTCTTCGGATTTTACCGATAGAAATACCATCGATTTCGGCGCCCCGGACGGTTTCGGCGCCCATCTGTTTCGTGTCCTGATTCCCGCCGCTAGAAGTGGATCGGTGGTGATCGTTGAAGACTATGGATACCGAGGGGAAGAGGGCGGCGTTCCCCGCGAGGAAGAACGGGCTATTCTTAAACGTCAGGTATGGTCGGCCATCGCCGGACCTGCCCGCAGCGAGTTCAACAGCCGTCTAAAGGCAGCCAAGTTACGTGTGAGCCGTTGGCACACCGGCACCAATCTGGTGGATAGATTGCTGGGCAAGGAACTGTGTGTTCTGGCCTGGGCTGCTGAAACGGCGCCCCCCGAGAAGGTCCCTGTCATTTGCAGCAAATGGGCGGCCTTACGTCCCGAGGAACGCTGGTGGCTTTTTGCCATGACCGTGGCCGAGGCCGGCCTGCCCGAGGACACCCAACGCGGCTGGCGCCGCGCCCTGTTTTTTGCCCTTTCGGATGGCGAAAAACCTGCGGCTGGAAGGAAACGACGAGTTAGACCCAGACAGGATGATTTGTTTGATTCTCCCTTGTTTAAGGCTTCGAAATGAGTAAAACGATAGTTCCATTCTCGCTTAAAGATGCACCGGCACTGATTGAACTGCTGCTGCCGGTGCAGAAGCTTTCGGCGGAAGCCTACAAAGAGCAGATGGCAGGCAGCGGAAAGACTCTTACCGCATTAGGCTCCTACTGGAAGGGTCGCAAACCGCTTATTTTGAACAAGGCCTGCATTCTCGGCTGCCTGCTGCCTGCCACTGAGGACCCCGCACGTGATCTCGCCATCTTTGAAAAGTTGATGGCCATGGACGACGAGTCCTTCGTCGTACGGTGGAAACGGCGACCCAAGCCAAAAGAAATTCTCGGTACGCTTTCTATTACCAACATTTTTGATTATTTCCTATTCGAACCCGAGGGTGTATTGCCTGCATCGGCACCAGTGGATTGGTCAAATCAAGACTACAATCAGATAAAAGTTACTTGGCGTGAAGACATAACTGAACTGGTAAGGCGTCGGTTGGAAGCACAAATGCTCCCTAATGCCCCATATCGACAAAAGGTAGCAGTGGCCAAACGCCCAGAAGAGGTTATGGAAAGAGTGCATGATCACATTTGGGAAGCTGTAAATGACCACTTTAATACCAGTGCAAATTCCTTTCCGGAATTGGTTGAACAGCTCGGCATCATGCGTTTCGGGCATCGACCGCGCGTTGCAGATACTTTCTGTGGATCCGGTCAAATTCCCTTTGAAGCGGCGCGACTCGGATGTGATGTATATGCCTCTGATCTAAATCCGGTAGCTTGCATGCTAACTTGGGGTGCCTTCAGCATTATAGGGGGCAGCTTAACAGACCGTAACAAACTCGCTATCTACCAGAAAAAGCTTTTAGACAGGGTGCATGCAGAAATCAATAAGCTTGGGATTGAAACTGACGGTAAAGACTGGCGTGCCAAGGTGTTCCTTTACTGTGTTGAAGCTCGTTGTCCGCAAAGTGGTTGGATTGTGCCGCTCTTGCCAACTTTGGTTGTGAGTAAAGGCCACAAAGTCGTAGTAGAGCTTATACCGAATACAAAGGCCAAGCGTTATGACATTGGCATCCGTTCCGGTGTAACGGAAAAGGAGCTGGTAGAGGCAGAAAAGGGTACCTTGCTCACCGACGGGCGAGGCCAAGATCCGTATTTGCTCCACAAGGTCAATGGAATGGAGTACCGCACCAAAATTTCGACTCTGCGCGGCGATTACCGCAAGGCCGAAGGCCTTAATAGTAACCGTTTGCGGAGGTGGGAGAAATGCGACATTAAGCCTCGGCCAGACGACATCTTTCAAGAACGCCTTTACTGTATCCAGTGGATGCGCCCCAAGAAGAAGGGCAAAGGCGATGAGTATGAGTTCCGAGCCGTGACAAAAGAAGACCTGGAGCGGGAACGAACCGTTGAAGCTCACATTGCGAAACATCTCCCAAATTGGAAGTCCAAGGGCTGGGTGCCGGACATGCGTATCGAGCCGGGAAACAAAACTGACGAACCCATCCGCACACGTGGTTGGACGCATTGGCACCACCTATTCAATCCGAGGCAGTTGTTAATTGGCGGATTGATCCGAAAAGAACTGAGGGCTTTGCAAACAGCCAGTTTCGCTAATTTCTTAAATTACAACTCAAGATTGTGCAGATGGGATCCTAATCCCGGGCCGGGTCGCGTTGGTAAAACCCAAGGAGTTTTCGACAACCAAGCCCTGAATACCTTATACAACTTCGCCTGCAGAGCCTTTGGATGGTCGTCTCAGTTCTTCCGTAATGACTACAAGCACTTCCCTGCACTAACGAGTAAAAGCGTTTTTGCAAAACCTTCGGATGAAACTGAGGATGAAAACGATCTTTATATAACCGACCCACCTTACGGTGACGCGGTCAAATTTGAAGAAATCCTTGAGTTCTTCATAGCCTGGCTGCGCAAGAACCCGCCCCCTGAGTTTGCCGCCTGGGTTTGGGACAGCCGCCGGTCGTTAGCCATCAAGGGCGAGGGTGAGGATTTCCGCCGGGGCATGGTGGCTGCCTATAAACGGATGACCGAGTGTATGCCGGATAACGGAATTCAGGTCATCATGTTCACCCACCAGTCCGGCGCCATCTGGGCGGACATGGCCAATATCGTCTGGGCCTCCGGCCTGCAGGTCACCGCCGCCTGGTATGTGGTTACCGAAACGGACAGTGCCCTGCGCGAAGGCAGCTATGTCAAGGGCACGGTGCTTCTCGTCTGCCGCAAACGCCTTGGCACGCATAAGACCACCCGCGACGATCTTGCCTGGGAAATTCAGGAGGAAGTGGAGGATCAGGTAAAGGCCTTGACCGGTCTCAATCAGAAAGCCAAGGGCCTCTACCGTGACGAAAACGTCTTCGAGGATGCCGATATCCAGATGGCGGGTTACGCAGCGGCCCTGCGGGTGCTGACCCGCTATGCCATCATCGACGGCCGTGACATGACCATAGAAGCGATCCGACCGCGGGTCAAGGGGGAGACCACCTTTGTGGATGGGCTTATTGCCTTTGCGGTAGACACCGCCAATCAATGCCTGGTGCCGCAAGGCATACCAAAAACTCACTGGGACAAATTGAGCGGCGCGGAGCGCTTCTATCTCAAGATGCTCGACCTGGAAGCCCGGGGCGCCAAGACCCTGGATAATTATCAGAACTTTGCCAAGGCCTTCAAGGTCCGCGAATTTCAAGCCTTCATGGGCAGCCGCAAGGCCAACAATGCCAGGCTGAAGAGCGCATTGGAGTTCGGCAGAACCGAGATGGGCGAAAGCTCGGAACTGCACCAGTCGGTGCTGCGGGCTGTGCTTTACGCCATCCAGGAACTTAGCGAGGATATGGACGGCACTGAAGTCATAGCCCATCTGATCATGAATATTCCAAATTATTACGGAGACATGACCCGGCGTGACCTGGCCGTGGAGTTGGCGGACTACCTGACAAATAGACTCGAAAAACTGCGACCGGAAGAGGCAAGTGCCGCAAGAGTGCTGCGCGAACTCATCAAGAACCAGCGATTGGGATAAGAGAGAATCCCATGACACAACCACCGGCCCAACCTAAAATTTACCATATCACCCACGTCAACAACCTCGCTTCAATTGCGGCTGATGGTTACATTGAAGCGGACGGTAGGCGTATTCGTCGGGGAGGTGGTCAGACCTCCATCGGAATGACCGAAATCAAGCGGCGTCGGTTATACGAGATAGCGGTTTCGTGCCATCCGGATACATTGGTCGGCGAGTATGTACCATTTTATTTTTGTCCCCGTTCCATCATGCTTTATATTCTTCATATGGGAAATCACCCTGATCTGGCCCATTATCGCGACGGACAAGGGCCGATTCTTCATCTGCAGGTGGATGTGGAAGCAGTCATCAACTGGGCGGATCAACATAGGGCGCGTTGGGCCTTCTCCGACCGGAATGCCGGCAGTTATTATGTTGATTTCTATAATAGCCGCAATGAGCTGGACAAAATAGACTGGGAGGCGGTAATATCAAGTAATTTCCGGGATCCACTGGTAAAGGAAGGCAAACAGGCCGAATTTTTACTCCATGACACCTGCCCCTGGCATTTGGTGGAAAAAATCGGGGTCTTCAATGAGAAAATATACAATCAAGTGATCGACATCCTCCGGAATGCCCGGTCCAAACCGGTCGTTTCCATTGAAAAATTATGGTACTATTAAACATAAAAGGAGGCCCTAATGATTAAATTGACACAAGGCGATATCCTAAGCGCGGATACCGAGGCGCTGGTAAACACCGTGAACTGTGTCGGGGTCATGGGTCGGGGGATCGCCCTTCAGTTCAAGAAAGTTTTTCCTGAAAATTTAAAGCGATATAAGGCAGCCTGCGACAGGAAGGAAGTCCGACCGGGCAAGATGTTCACCTATGATCTAAACAGCTTGCACAACCCCCACTATGTGATCAACTTTCCAACCAAACGCCATTGGAAAGGCAAGAGCCGGATGGAGGATATTGAATCCGGACTGCAGGCCCTGGTTGAAGAGGTGCGTAAAAGAAACATCCACTCCATTGCCATCCCCCCTCTTGGCTGCGGTCTTGGCGGTTTGCACTGGGCGGATGTTCGAACGAAAATCGAAAAAGCCTTTCAGGATCTGACTAATGTGCAGGTTCTCCTCTTCGAACCTAAAGGCGCACCCCCTGCCGAAAAAATGGTCCATTCCAAGAAAACTCCCGGAATGACCGTCGGCCGGGCGGCATTGCTCGTTTTGATGCGACGCTATCTTGCGGCAGTCATGGATCCCTTCGTGACGTTGCTGGAGATCCACAAATTGATGTATTTTATGCAGGAAGCGGGAGAGGAGTTGAAACTTCGTTACGCCAAGGGGGTTTATGGCCCTTATGCGGAAAATTTGCGCCATGTGTTGTCGCTTATGGAAGGGTATTTCATAACAGGCTATGGTGATGCCGAAGACAACCCGGAACGACAGATCAACCTAGCTCCCGAGGTTTTGCCACAGGCGGAGAGGTTTCTAAAAAATCATCCTTCTACCCGCAGCCATTTTCAAAGAGTTGTCGATCTCATAGCCGGTTTTGAAACACCGTTTGGAATGGAACTTCTCTCCACGGTTCACTGGGTCGCAAACCACGAAGACGCGATAACCATCGACCAGGCGATCAGCAAAACCTATGGTTGGAACACCCGCAAGCGGATGTTTCAGGAAAGACATATCAGACTTGCCTGGGACGTCCTTGAGCGTAAAGGATGGCTCCGGCATCAGCCAGCAATATGAGCCCCATCAACCGCTTCTCATCCCGCCGCCGAAGGCTCGATCACGCCTTTCTTGCTGATCGACTTCGGGGAGCAAGGTCCTATAAGCGCATCGCCGGCTATTTTCGCAGTTCGATCTTCGAGCTGGTAGGCGAAGAAATCGCAGCTATTCCTAAGGTGCAGATTGTCTGCAACAGCGAACTCGATGCGGCCGATGTGGCCGTGTCAAAGCATGTCCGCGAAACAGCGCTTAAGGAACGCTGGAACGAGGCCCCTGCCGAAGTTGAGGCGTTGCTTCACCGAGACCGCTACCGGCGCTTGCATGATCTCCTTACCAGCGGTCGGGTCGAAGTACGGGTGGTGCCGAAAGACCGGGTGTTTATCCATGGCAAGGCAGGTGTTATCGAGGCTGCCGACGGTGTAAAGACTTGCTTTCTCGGTTCGATCAACGAGACCAAGAGCGCATTTGCCCAGAACTACGAAATCCTTTGGGAGGACCCATCACCGGAAGGCGTCTTCTGGGTTGAAGAGGAGTTCGATGCCCTCTGGCAGGATGCATACCCCCTGCCCGATGCCATTATTGAGGAGACCAAGCGCGTTGCGGATCGTCTGGAAATCCGATTTGATGAGGCAAAAGCGGATGAACTGCCGGCCGCGGCACTGGCTGAGAGCCCGATCTACCGCGGCGGCGAACAGCTCCAGCCGTGGCAGCGCTCCTTTGTTACCCTGTTCATGCAGCATCGGGAGACTTACGGCAAGGCACGGTTGCTGCTGGCCGACGAAGTCGGGGTCGGCAAAACATTGGCGCTGGCAACAAGTGCCATGATCTCAGCCCTGCTTGGAGACGGGCCGGTTCTGATTCTCTGTCCTTCAACGCTGACACTGCAATGGCAGGTGGAATTATACGACATGCTGGGCATACCGAGCGCGGTCTGGTCATCAAACAAGAAGGTTTGGCTTGACCCCAAAGGGCACATTATCAAAACGCGCGGCGCTGAAGATATTATCCGCTGTCCCTACCGTATCGCCATTGTCTCCACCGGCCTGATTGTCCATGATTCCGGTGAACGTCAATATTTGCTCAAACTGAAATACGGAACGGTGGTTTTAGATGAGGCTCACAAAGCTCGGCGGCGTGGCGGTCTCGGCCAGAAAAAAAAAGAACCGAACAACCTGCTCGACTTTATGCTGAAAATCGGGCTGCGCACAAAGAACCTCCTGCTTGGCACGGCGACTCCCATTCAGACTGAAGTCCACGAGTTGTGGGACCTGATGCGTGTTATAAATGCCGGTGCGCAATTTGTCCTCGGTCGTGAACTTTACAGCCAATGGGTTGGCTATGAAAAAGCGCTGCCGGTGGTAAAAGGTGACGAAACGCCATTGGAAGAAAGAGAGGTCTGGGAGTGGTTGCGCAATCCATTGCCTCCAGCAGGCGAGAATGCTCTTTTTGCAACCTTGCGCTTGCAATTGGGTATACCGGAACAGACGTTTTATTCCGATAAGGGGTTTGGATCGCTGGGCTTTCTTGAGCAACAGGCGGTTGGTCAAGCACTGGAACCGGGATTCTTGCGGGAAAATAACCCCCTTACCCGCCATACGGTTCTGCGACGCAGACAGACCTTGGAAGATGCCGGCCTTCTAGAGAAAGTGGGCGTGAATGTCCACCCAAATCCGGATGCGCCGGCCAACGCATACGCCGGGGTAGGATTCAACGGCCTGGGCCTTCTGACAAACCTGCCATTCGATCTTGCCTACCGTGCAGCAGAATCATTTACCAAGGCGCTGCAAAAACGGACCAAGGCCGCGGGATTCATGAAGACCATGCTTCTTCAACGGATCTGTTCCAGTTTTGTGTCCGGCAGGGCAACGGCAGATAGAATGTTACGAAGGGAGGCTCCTGAGGAAGAAGAACAACCGCAGATGTTGGAAGAGACGATGAGCGCGCTCACGGATGAGGAAACCGGATACCTTCAAGCTATCGTTCTGGAGCTGTCACGTCCGGAAGCGCGTGATCCCAAAATCAATGCGGTTAATCATTTCCTGACATCGCTTCAGAGTGAGGGAAAAACCTGGCTTGAGCACGGCTGCATCATCTTCAGCCAATATTACGATACCGCATATTCGCTTGGTGAGAAGCTTTCAGAATCTCTCGCAGGCGAGATTGTTGGTGTCTATGCAGGAGCAGGGAAAAGCGGATTATTCCGGGGAGAAGATTTCGCTTCTGTGGAGCGTGAAGACATCAAGAGTGCTGTCAAGAAACGGGATATACGGCTGGTTGTGGCGACCGACGCCGCCTGTGAAGGGTTGAATCTGCAAACCCTAGGCACGCTCATCAATGTGGATTTGCCCTGGAACCCATCACGGCTGGAACAGCGATTGGGGAGGATCAAACGTTTCGGCCAGGCACGGCGCAACGTAGATATGCTCAATTTAGTCTATCATGACACACAGGACGAAAAGATTTATAAGGTCCTCTCGCGCAGAATGAAAGATCGGTACGATATTTTCGGTGGCCTCCCGGATACGATTGAGGACGATTGGATTGAAAGCATCGAGAAACTCGAAGAAATGATGGACAAATATATTCATCTTCGCAAACAGGCACAGGATGTTTTTGAGATGCGATATCAGACAACAATCGACCCGGATCTGGATCGCTGGGAGCTATGTTCCCGGGTTCTGGCAAGAAGGGATGTTTTGGACCGCCTTTCGATTCCATGGTGAAGTTGGGTGAGATGTGGTTATCAATTTACGGTAAGGAATAACGCTTGCTGTAAAATTGAAGTTTTATGGTAAAAGCAAAGACGCAAATGCTGGAGAAGGACGGTGACGAAAATCCAGGCTATATATGGAATTGACTTCAGCGGGGCTCGGGATGCGGGAAATAAAATCTGGATCACAAAAGGCATCTCTGATGGTGAGACGCTCATCATTGAGGACTGTTTCAGGGCCAGAGATCTTCCAACGTCGGGAAAGGACATCAAAGTTTGTCTAGCCGCGATTGGTAATCTCATTAAATCGAGTCAAAATGCGGTCTTTGGGTTCGATTTTCCATTTGGGTTGCCAATTTCGCTGGTTCGGGAGAATTCATGGGAGGAATTCATTTTGGGATTTCCCAAGAATTACAAAAACCCTGAAGAATTAAGAAAAACTTGTCGGAAAGCTTTTAATGGCAGAGAACTCAAACGCGAAACAGATAGGGAAAGCCATACCCCTTTTTCACCCTATAATCTGAGACTCTTCAGACAAACCTATTTTGGGATTTCTTCGATCTTGAGGTCTCTGGTCATAGGGGACCATGCGCGAATCCTCCCGATACAGAAGCGTAAGGAATTAGGGCCAAAAAATGACAGTTTTTGGGGCTTAGCGGCACATTTTCATGGCCGAAAAAGACCTTTTAAGGAATTCAAGGCCATTCGAGCAAAGCCTTAGGGTCGGATACTGAAATATAAGAAGGTGTAACGTCCGCTTTAAGATACCTGAAAATTTATTACAAAAAATCTGATATAAGAGCAGAGAAAGCATGGATAGACAAAAGAAAATTTTAATTTATGAAAACGGGAAGATTGTAGAGAAACATCCGGACAAAAATGACTGAATATGCGCATCCCCATAGGCTGGAGGTTGGCTATTGAAAGCATCCGTATCTCCATAACTCATGGCGATGGCAATCCGTTTCCCGGCAAGGACATCTTTTTTGTAACCAAAAAGCGCAAATAAACCCCGATCCATAAAAAGTTTTGTCTGGGCCGACATTGTAAACCAGTAGACAGGGCTGGCGATGATCCAGCAATCGGCATCTATCAGTTTTTTATTTCAACACCCCGGCACTGCGTATTTCAATGGTTTCAGCCGGAACATCACGATAGTTTCCACGGGTGACGGTTTTTACCGCAGATATGGCATCGACCACATCCATGCCCGTAGTTACTTTCCCGAAGACCACATATCCCCAGCCCTGCTGTGTTTTGCTTTTGTGATTCAGGGAATCATTGTCGACGGTGTTGATAAAAAACTGCGCAGCCGCGCTGTGCGGATCACCGGTACGCGCCATGGCAATGGTGCCGCGGTCATTTTTCAAACCGTTATCTGCTTCATTTTGTATCGGTGCACCGCCAGACTTTCTTTTCATGTCCGCGGTAAAACCGCCGCCCTGAATCATGAAATTCGGAATCACCCGGTGAAAGATCGTGCCGTCGTAAAATTTGGCCTCGACGTAATTTAAAAAGTTTTTCACGGTTTCAGGCGCCTTTTCGGGGAAAAGCTCAATCACGATTTTACCTTTGGATGTCTCCATCTCGACCTTCGGATTAGCGGCGACGGCTATACCTGCACCGGCAGTGACCAAGGCAACCAGGGCGCCAAGGATTACAATTAATTTCATCTTCATTTCATCACCTCTGAGTTTAATAGGTTAATTCTACTTTGTTATATTTATCTTTGCATCAAATACTCGACATAACTAACTGATATGGCACAATAAACGAATGCATAGAGCGATCGGTTCCAGGTTCAGGGTTCAAGGTTCAAAGGTTTTGGAGTGCTGATTTTGGTAACTTTTATTTCCATTGTTTGGGTTGGCCTCTTTCACCCATTGGGTGAAACATTGAATTCGAGCCGATTGACGCGTATTAAGATTGTTAAAGAACCTGTTAGGGCTTTTTAACCGGGAACCTTGAACGTTGAACCTCTCAACCCAAGTAATATATATTTTCTATATTTTCAAGATCTGTTTCGTACCGTTCAACCAAACTTCTCACGTATCAGCTTTAACATGTCATACTTTCGATGACAGGCCACTGAGTGCCCGGGTTCCAGCGCTTCAAGCAGCGGCTCCTCTTCCCGGCAGCGTTCAAGGACAAAAGGGCAGCGGGTGTGAAAACGGCATCCGGCCGGCGGGTTGACGGGACTGGGGACATCACCGGAGAGAACGATTCGCTTGCGCTGGTGCCCGACCTCCGGCACCGGAATACCCGAAAGCAGGGCATGGGTATATGGATGGAAGGGATGCCGGAAGAGTTCTTCGGTGGGAGCAATTTCCACCACTTTTCCCAGATACATGACTGCCAGGCGGCTGCTAATGTATTTGACCACCAGTAGATGATGGGTGATAAAAAGATAGGTCAAATGGAATTTTTGCTGCAATTGTTTAAGAAGATTCAGAATTTGGGCCTGGACAGAAACATCCAGCGCCGATGT
>Ga0316189_10002445_pt1 | contig 18212 bp, 15 predicted proteins | sample LowCovwburrow_MG_FD_204930 | JGI IMG/M metagenome (GOLD analysis project Ga0316189, IMG submission 204930) | Coastal sediment microbial communities from Maine, United States - Lowes Cove worm burrow | ecosystem: Environmental > Aquatic > Marine > Coastal > Sediment | place: USA: Maine...
TGGACGGTCGCGTCGCTCTGATCAAGTTGCGGTGGGGTCGGTTGTGTGGCGTTGTCGTCGCCGCAGGCAGTAAGCAACAGGATAAGCAGTGGGCATACCAGGGCGTGCAAGCGCTTCATGAATTGCAGATATCCTTGTTACTGGTTGGATAGGTCAGCGGCATGTTTATGTGCTTACTGTGGACAGGGTCCCATCATCCTAGCGCCGGCGCCTTTTAGCAACTCCCGCCTCTTCTGTGCCGCTGCCCTGAACCTGGGCAGCTCCCTGCGGCGCGGGAATGGATACCTGGTATTCAATGGGGAAGTCGATATTGTTCAGGTCGCCCTGAACATCCACGATAATCGGTTGGTCCAGTGTCAGCCAGGCACCACAGGCTTCTCCGGCGTCGCAGATCAGCAAGTCATTATCAGCATCGGAGCCGGCCACTATTTCATAGCGCCCCGCGGGCACACCGGCGAACTGAAAGGCGTAGTTACCCGCGTCGGGGTCGGCGACAAACTGCGCTACGACTTCATTCCTGTCGCTGTCAAACAGCAGGATGTAGGCCAGGCCTATATCGCCACTGTCGCTGCCGTCATCCACCGTAAGCAGGACGCGGACGTTCAGGGTGTTCTGTGACGATGTGGCAAGGATATAGCCGCCGTAGGTGCCAGGGCTCAGTTCCTCCCGGTCTACCTGTACCTGGTAAGTACCCAGGCCATCGGCGTTGGTTTCCAACGGGCTTATCGACAGCCATGGCTGGTCAGTCTCCAGCGTGCGTAATTCCAGCGCCCCCTTCCCACCGTTTTCCAGCGCCAGTTGCAGGCCCTGGACAACGGTGGAGAAATTGAGGGTGCTTGCCGAAGCTACCAGTCGTGGGTTGTCAGCGGGTACACTTCCCGTGGCTTCCAGGGCCGCAAGCACTGCCCGTTGCGCGTTGATCAGGCCGTAGCCAAAGGCGTTGTCCCGGCCAGGAATGCCCAGGTCATCGGTGAGTTCTCCCAAAGCCAACAGTGTATCGATGTCCTCCGGCGTCAGAGCAGGATTGACGCTTTTCATCAGTGCCAGCACCCCGGCCACGTGGGGTGCTGCCATGGAAGTGCCGCTGACAAATGAATAGCCAAAGCGCAGCCCTGTTTCATCGCGGCTGGCGTCGGTGCTCAGTACGCCATCCGGGTAGCCGTCGCCGTTCAGGTCTTCGCTGTTGTCGCCCCCCGGAGCGGCCAGGTCGATCATTGCGCCGGTATTGGAATAGCTCGTCAGGCGACGCTGCGCGTCGACCGCGCTGACTGACAGCACATCCTCGTAGGATGCGGGATAGCCGGGAACAGCGCTGGCTTCATTGCCAGCGGCGGCGACGACCATCACGCCCGCCTCGCGCAGTTCCCGATACAAGGCCTGGCTGCTGGCAATGAAGGGCTCTCCGCCGAGGCTGAGGTTGATGATATCGGCAGGGCGCTGCGGCACCGTGCCGGAATCGTTGTCCAGGCCGGCGGCAAAGCGCAGCGCCTGGGCGACATCGTAACTGGTGCCGCTGCCACCTGCACCCAGCACCCGCAGTGGCATGATGCGTGCAGAGTAGGCGGTGCCCGCCACGCCCAGGCCATTGTTTCCCGCCGCGGCCACTGTGCCACTCACATGTGTGCCGTGATAAACACCGCCATTGCGGTTGTCAGCGGCATCCTCCGGGTCCGGGTCAATGCCATCGCCATCAGCCGCGCTGCCGGGGTTACTGATAAAGTCATAACCGGGCACCAGCTGTCCGGCCAGGTCGGGATGGTCCGCAAGAATGCCCGTGTCGACAACTGCCACCACAATTGTCGGGTCACCACTGGTGGTATCCCAGGCCTGCGGCAGGCCAATCAGGGGGTAGTGCCATTGGAACGGATAGGCCTCGTCATCCGGTGTCGCCAGGGCGCGCACCCGGTAGTTGGGCTCGGCGGTGGCTATTTGTGGGTCCCGACGCAGGTGTTTCACAGTCATCAGGGTTTCCCAACGAGCCCGCAGTTCAGGGTCTTGCAGCGCCGCGCTTTTGTCCAGCGCTGTGCCCAGTCGCTGCTCCCGCTGTGCGGCCTGGCGTAACGCCATCAGCCTGGCCCTGCCGCGCCCGAATGAGCGTGCTTCCATACCGAGGCGGCGCGTGATGGCTTCTCGTGCATCGGCACTCTGCTTTTCCTGCTCCGTGTCGCGATAGCGGATAACGGTCTGCCAGGGGACGATTTCTGCGCGCCCCGAGATCTGCCCCGCGGCCAGGTTATCGGTGCCTATAGCCAGGATATAGTTGGTCGCTCCGGCGAAAGCGAACACATTGACCAGATAAGTAGCGTCCGCGGGAATCGTCAGTGATTCGACCTCCCCGGTATCCACCGAGACGTCCACAATATTTCCCTGCAAGTCATAGAGATACAGGTCGGCATCGGCCTGGGCGAAATCTGCCACCAGCATGGTGATGCGTTGCCCTGCCAGCAACTCCACCCGGAAAAAGTCGTCGCTGTCGCCGCTCTCCAGGGAGCGGCCGGGACTTCCGCTACCTGCCTGGTTTACATAACCGCCCAGGGTGGTGGGGTTGCCTATCGCCTGCGCGGTAGATGCTGTGTCATTGGGCACCGTTGGATGGGCGGGATCATTATTGTCGCTGTCGGTGGTCTGGCTGCTGGACGCACGGACGGTGCCGCTCACGCTGAAAACGGGGGTGATGACGGGTGGTTCCGGCTCTGGCGCCGGCGTCTCGGGCGGCTGTGGTTCAGGGGCTGGTTGTGACACTTCTGGCGGAGCCGCTTCGGTTGTGCCGCTGGACGTGCCGCCACCACCACCCCCTCCGCCGCAGCCGCAGAGGGCGAGCGCCAGCAGGGTGGCGGCGATAGCATGAACTGGTTTCTTGGTGATCATTTACATTACTGTCAGCGAACCGCTAGTGTAACCGTCCAGGGCTTACCTATGCCAACAGGTCCCGCCAGCCGGCTGTTTGCGTAATGCCCCGAACTGGCTGGCCCTGCGCATGCGTCTACATTCTGAGAATAATTTTGCCCATATGCTGCCCACCTTCCATGTGGCCGTGGGCCTGCTCGACCTGCTCCAGCGGGTAGATGCTGTCGATGACCGGTTTGATCTCGCCGCTCTCCAGGTGGGGGAAAATATGCGCCATGATCTCCTCAACCATCGCGGTTTTCTGGGCGAAGCTCTGGGCGCGCAGGGTAGAGCCAGTCAACGTGATACGCTTCATCAGTAGGGGAGCGAAGTTCACCTCGGCCTTGAAACCGTTCATGAAAGCGATGTTGACGATGCGGCCTTCCGGCGCCGCGACGTTAATATTTTTTTGGATATAGTCGCCGCCGATCATATCCAGTATTACGTTGATACGGTTATTCAGGCCCATCTCGGTGAGCACCGCCTCGAAATCTTCCGTTTTGTAGTTGATAGCGCGCGTAGCGCCGCGACCCTCCAGGGCCCGGCATTTTTCGTCGGTGCCGGCGGTGGTGTAAACCTCGGCGCCCATGGTTGCGCACATCATTATGCCCAGGGTGCCAATACCGCTGGCACCCCCGTGGATAAGTACTTTCTCCCCGCTTTGCAGCCTGGCCCGCTGGAACAGGTTATGCCAGATTGTCAGCAGTGCTTCCGGCAGGGCGGCGGCCTCGCCTTTGCTGAACCCGCTGGGTATTGGCAGGCATTGGCCAGCGGGTGCTACCGCGTAGTCAGCGTAGCCCCCGCCATGGGTCAGCGCACAGACCTTATCTCCCGGTACCCACTTTCCCGCATTGGCGCCGACCGCTGCCACCGTGCCGGCAACTTCCAGCCCCATGACCGGAGACGCATCCTCGGGTGGGGGGTAAAGACCCTTGCGCTGCAGCAGATCGGCGCGATTGAGGCCGGCGGAGTGCACCTTGATCAGGACTTCATCCGGCCCGGGCTCCGGGATCGGCCCGGTGGCGATGCCCAGATGATGGTTGTCCGGATTTACCGTAACGTAACGGCACTGGCTGGTCGATGTGTTCATAGTCGCTCCATGGTGTGAACCCTCAGTATAGATCCAATGGCGCGCAGTGCGCACCCTGCGACAAAGCGCGGCATCCGGTCCCGCCTGTGTTACTACCCTGGCAGCAGTTTTACCGGCATCTGCTTGAAGCCGTGAATAATGTTGGAACGGATATACACCGGCTCACCGGTCTCTTCGATGCCGGCGAAGTGATGGAAGAACTCCTCGAAAAATACCCTGGCTTCCAGGCGCGCCAGGTTGGCCCCCAGGCAAAGGTGGATGCCGTGGCCAAACGCCAGGTGGGGATTGGGATCCCTGGCGATATCGAAATCCATTGGCGATGCAAAGACGTCCTCATCAAAATTAGCCGAGCTATACAGCATGACCACGCGCTCGCCCTCGCGAATCGCCTGATCGCGTATGCGGGTATCCTGCGTCGCGGTGCGACGGAAATAGTGCAGCGGACAGGTCCAGCGCAGCATCTCCTCGATCGCCAGTGGCAGCTCTGTCGGGTTTGCCTGCAAGTGCTGATACAGGGCGGGGCGTCGCATTAACTCATGCATCCCCGAGCTGATCAGGCCGCGGGTAGTTTCATTACCTGCCACGGTAATCTGTATAAATAGCGATGCGAACTCCATTTCGGACACGCGCTGTCCGTCCACCTCCTGGTTGATGAGCAATGAGATCAGGTCATCGCCCCCCTGGTCCTTGCGTTCGCAGGCCAACTGGAAGCCGTAGGTGCCCATGTCGATACTGGCCTGATTGACCTGCTCCGGGCTGCCGCCCAGGTCGGGATCAGAGGCGGAGGTCTGCAGGTCTGACCACTGGCGTATCTGCGGCCACATGTCCCTGGGTATTTCCAGCAGAGAGCCGATCACCGCGGTGGGCAGGTCGCCCGCCAGGCTCTCCACAAAGTTGACTTCACCGGCCTGTCGCGCCTCATGCATGATATCCCGGGTGATTTGCCGCACCCGGGGTTCCAGTTGCTGCAGCATGCGCGAGGTGAAACGGGTAATCACCGCGCGACGCAAGGGCCCGTGTTTTGGCGGGTCCATGCCCAGCAGCTGGCCGCGCGCCATGTCCAGGATATCCGGCGGCAGGTCGTCCACCATAACGAAACCGCGTTCGGCGGAAAACGTCTTGAAGTCTCGGGATACGGCCACCACATCGGCGTGCTTGCTGACTACCCAGTAACCGCCCCCGTCGGGGTGTTCATGCCAGTGCACCGGGTCATTTTCGCGCAGCCAGGCGAACTGTTCGTGGGGAATCCCCTGGCAGTAGTTATCGGGGTTGTAAACGTCAATACGCACGCTTATTCCACCAGCACATTGGGGCGCGGCAGTCCCTGTTGTTCGCACATGGCATAGTAAAACTCCAGGGTCAGTTGGCCATCGACGACGGAGGTAATATTGTCATCGGCGTCCAGGTTGATATTGGATCCATACATCTGGAACCACACCCGGGTATTGTCTTCCACGCACTGCAGGGTGTGCACTGACCCGGCGGGCTCGTAGAGAAACGATCCGGCGCGATTGACGTAGTCGTACTCTTTGTACTTCCACGCCCCGGAGGTGGTGTAGCCCCACACCGGCCCGGTGTGCTTGTGTTTCTCCACCTCGTAACCCGCCTGAAAGATATTCTCGATAATCCACAGCCCTTCTCCCACCTTGACCTGCAGCACTTTCAGCATGCTGCCGTCACCAATGTCGATAAATGGCAGGTCGTTCTCGCCAAAGTGCACCGCTTCCGGGGTAATCATATGTGTTCCTTCCTTTTTGCTTGGATTTGGTCTCTTTTCGGTGCCGGTACAGCAGAGCTGGCGCCTTGCCGGCATCCTCCTCTATCTATCATGAATCGACGCTACCGGTTACAGCGCCACACGCAAGCTTAGCCGCAATCTGCTCATCGTTGAAACCGAACTCCCGCAAAATCTCTTCCGTATGCTCCCCGAGTTTTGCCGAGGGTCCGCGCAGTTGCGCCTGCGAGCGGCTGAAACGGGGTGCCGGTGCGGGCTGCCAGTAGTCGCCATCGTCCACAAAGGTTTCGCGGGCCCGATGGTGGGGGTGGTGGCGCACCTCATCGATCGCCAATACCGGGGCGTAGCAAACATCGACGCCCTCGAATACGGCATCCCACTCATCGCGGGTTTTGGTCCTTATGATAGCGCTCATCCTGTCCTTCATCGCCGGCCAGTTTTCCATATCCCACTGGTTGCTGAAGTGCTCCGCGTCCTCCCCCAGGATCTCCAGCAATGACGCATAGAACTGTGGTTCGATAGCGCCCAGGGAAATGTATTTGCCATCGGCGGTTTCGTAGACCTCGTAAAAATGTGCGCCGCCATCGAGGAAGTTGGTGCCGCGCTCCTCGCGCCAGAAGCCCGCCTGGCTGGCGGCGAAAGTGCTGGCCATCAGGGTCGCCGCGCCATCAATCATGGCGGCGTCCACCACCTGGCCTTGCCCCGAGTTCCTGGCTTCGAGTATGGCGCACACCATGCCGTAGGCGAGCATCAGGCCGCCGCCACCGAAATCGCCCACCAGGTTCAGGGGTATGGCGGGTTTCTCGCCTGCCCTGCCCATGGGATGCAATGCGCCGGCCAGCGCAATGTAATTCAGATCGTGCCCAGCGGCCTGGGCCATGGGGCCGTCCTGCCCCCACCCGGTCATGCGGCCGTAAACCAGAGCCGGGTTTTTCTCCAGGCAGACCTCAGGACCCAGTCCCAGGCGTTCCATGACGCCGGGTCGGTTGCCTTCCAGCAACGCATCGGCACGGGTTACCAGTTGCAGGATAGTAGCCACACCCTCGGGGGTTTTCAGGTCCACGCAAATGCAACGTTTGCCGCGATTGAGGAAGTCCAGCCGCGGCTCCTGGGCGTTGCTGAACATACTGCCCCCCGGGCGCTCCACCCGGATAACAGACGCGCCCATATCCGCCAGGGACATGGCGGCAAAGGGGCCCGGACCGATGCCGGCGATTTCAATGATGGTCAGGCCCTTGAGTGGTCCCATGGTGGTGTCTCCTGAGACAGCTAACGAGAATGAGACAGGATGCCGTCTCTGGGCGATGGCGACAATGGCGCGATGGGTCTTAAGCCTTGTCCTTGCAGATCAGGTGCTCGAACAGGGCGCGAGCCTCTTCCAGCTTGGCAAATACGGGATAGCTGCTGTCCATGGCCCAGCTGGTGCTGAGCATGTTCAGGGTGCCCACTACGGTAGCGGCGAGGATCTCCGGCGAGAAGGTTGTTTTCACATCGCCCGACGCCAGTCCGGCGGTGATCAGGCGGGTGAAGCTGGCCATGGAAGAGTTGCCGATTTCCCGCTGTTGTTCCTGGTCTTCGGCGAAGGCCGACGGCGCGATCAGAATGAGCTGGCGGTCGATTTCCTCGTAGCCGGCGAAGTTGGATTCAATATAGTCGATCATGGCTTCCAATCGGCCGCGGGTGGTCTGGTGATTGGCCATCAACTGACGCAGCATCGGCTCCGACTGGTTGTACAGTCGGGAGATGCCCAGCCCGCCCAGCAGGGCGTGTTTGTTGGCGAAATGACCATAGAACGTGCGCCGGGCGACATCCGCCTCCACACAGATCTGCTCTATGCTGGTGTCTTCGATACCCTGGGTCTTGAACAACTCGTAGGCAGCATCCTCAATGCGGCTGCGGATCTCCTGTTTGCGCTTCTCGCGTCGCCCAACGGGTGCCTCGACTGTGTCCATGAAGAATCCGTAATATGGTTGCAATCCGAAAGCTATTAAACTATTTTGTATACAAATGTGCAAGTTTGCTCATTTGGGAAGCTATTGCCAACCGGTTTTAACCATTTGAAGCGAGAGAGTTAACTAATGTCAGAACGCCTTATCGTGGTGTCCACGGATTGTCACGCCGGACTGCCTATCGCCGATTACAAACCCTACGTGGAGTCCAAGTACCACGAAATGATGGATATGGCGGTGCCCCTCACGGTTGAAATGATGGAGCAGGCCGAGTCCACCTTCCTGATCAAGGAAATCAACGACGCCTGGCGCGCGCCTATCAAGAAAGAATTGACTGGCGCGTGGGATTACAAGGAACGCCTGAATATGCTGGCGGGTGACGGTATCGCCGCCGAAGTGATATTCCCCGACGGTATCACCGAGAAGAACACGCCGCCGTTTGGCGCCGGGCTGGGCCTGTCGCCCCGGGACATGGTTCCGGAACTGCAGTGGGCAGGCGCCATGGCGCACAATCGCTGGTTGGCAGAGTGGTGCGCCAATGATCCCGCGCGTCATATTGGAGTGGCCTCCATTCCTCTGCTGTGGGACGTGGCGCAGGCGGTGGAGGGGGTGCGTTGGTGCGTGGACAACGGCCTGACCGCGGTGATGATTCCCACCATGTGGCTGGATCAGGATCCCTACCACAACGTCAAATACGACCCGTTTTGGGAAATCTGCGAGGACCTCGGGGTGATCGTCCACTTTCACTCCGGACCAGCTCCCCACCCGGAATATTTTGGTGCCGGGTTCCCGGTAGAGGATAAGAGCGCTGAGCTTCCCGGTGCCATGGGCATCTATGTGTCCGAGGTTATGTGGTGGCTCTACCGGCCTCTCACTTTCATGATCTGGGGCGGCGTTTTTGAGCGCTTCCCCAGGCTGAAGGCGATGATCGTGGAAGGTGGCACCATGTTTATGCTGCCCACCTGGCTGCGCCTCATGGATTTCCAGTTTAACGAGGGCAATATCTCCGCGAAGCTGGGAGATTTCCGCAGCCACCTGTCCATGCAGCCCAGCGGTTATTTCCAGCGCAACGTGGGGATAGGCGCTTCCTGCGTGCTGCGTCCGGATCTGGATGGCAGAGACGACATCGGCACTGAAAAAATTATGTGGGGCAGCGATTTCCCCCACCCGGAAGGTAGCTGGCCCAATACCGGTCAGTACTTCAAGGATAATTTCGGTAACTTCCCGGAAGCCGATGGCCGCAGGATTCTCGGTGAGAATGCGGTGGAGTTTTACGGTCTGGATCGCCAGCACTTGCAGACCATCGCCGATGAGATCGGCCCCGAACCATCAATGTTTAATTAAAACGAACCGGAATACCCCAGCGGGAGAACCCTTATGACTATCGTAGAAGCATGTGAATCCAAGACCAACACCACCCCGGATTTCCCCATGGGCTGGTACTCAGTTGAACGTTCCCACGAATTGGCCGTAGGCGAGGTAAAAGCGGTGCAGGCTTTCGACCGCGAACTGGTGTTGTACCGGACCCGCTCCGGCCAGGCTGTTTTGCAGGACGCATTCTGCCCCCACCTGGGCGCGCACCTGGGTCACGAGGGGCGGGTGATCGGAGAATCCATCCGCTGTCCGTTCCACGGCTGGCAGTTTGGCACCGAGGGCAAGTGCGAAAAAATCCCCTATTGCGACGAGATCCCGGAACGCGCCCGTCTGCGTACCTGGCATACCGAGGAAAAAAACGGGGAGGTGTATATCTGGTTCCACCCGGAGAATACAGGACCACAGTGGGGGCTGCCGGATTTACCGGAGCTGGACGACCCCGACTGGACCTCGCCGCGCTACACCGAGCACCTGGTGCCTGCCCATGTGCAGGACATCTGTGAGAATTCCTGCGACCCGGTGCACTTCCAGTATGTGCACCGTCAGATGGAAGTGCCGGAATCCTCTGTCACCATAGACCCGGACGGTCGCACCATGCATCTGCACTCCGATGCCGCAACCGCGGACTACCCCAGTCATCTGCACGCCACTACATACAGTCCCGGTTTCGCCATGGTGCGTAATACCTACGGTCCCAATGCAGAGATGGTTATGTACAACAGCGCCCAGCCGATCAGCGCTCATGAAACCCGGATGCGCTGGACGCTGATGGTGCGGCGTGAAATAGAAGACCTGGCGGGCGACGATGTGATGCAGGGTATTATCTCCGGCCTGGATGACGATTTCCCCATCTGGGCCAACAAGGTGCATAAGCGCCGCCCGGTTTTTTGTAAGGCCGACACTACCCTGGTGATGTTCCGCAAGTGGGTGCGACAGTTTTACGTCACTGAAAATGACAAGCGGGAGATCGCGTAGTGCAGGACTTCAACAACAAGGTCGCCGTCATTACCGGGGGCGCCAGCGGCGTAGGTCGTTCCCTGGCATTTGCCCTGGGTCGCCTGGGCGCAAAAATTGCGGTGGGCGATGTGGATGGCAACGCCATGGAGCAGGTGCAGTCCGACCTGGCCGCGGAAGGTATCGAGTGCCTGGTGCAATTTTGCGATGTCACCTCATTGGAAAGCCTGAATGCGCTGGCTGACAAGGCCCAGGAGCAATTCGGCGGTATGCATCTGGTTTTTGCCAACGCCGGTATAGGCGCGGGAGAGTCCGGCGCTATGTGGGATTATTCCGACAAGGATTGGCAGTGGTGCCTGAACGTCAACCTCTGGGGCGTGATCAATTCCATCAAGGCGTTTATGCCGCGGCTGGTTGCCCAGAATGAGCCCGCGCATTTCGTGGTCACCGGCTCCGGCAACGGCGCTTTCCTGGTCTACCCGGATCAGCCTATTTACACCGCCAGTAAAGCTGCGGTGCATGCCATTACCGAGAACCTGCACTACCAGGTCAGCGCCGCGCAGAGCCCGGTCAAGGTCAGCGCCCTGTTCCCCGGCCCGCATGTGGTGGATACCGGCCTGTTCAACTCCGGCCGGGTGCGACCCGAGGAGTTGAAAAAGGAGGTCGAAGGTAATGAGTCGGGTATCAGTTCGGTGGAAGACATGAAAAAGATGTGTGCCGAGTTCGGTATCGATCTGCAGACGACCCACCCTGATGAAGTGGCGGAGATGGCTGTGGCAGGTTTACGTCAGGACGCCTTCTGGCTGCTGGCGACTACCGAGGACACCGATGCCAAGATACAGGCTAGAGCCGACATGATACTCAAGCGCGAAACCCCGGTGCCCATGATGGTGGGCACCTGATAAAAACCAGCATTAATCCAATAACACCCTTAACCAAAACAAGGTGAATACTATGTCCAATGAATCAGGCGCGCCCCAGGGCAATCCCGGTGATATCGTCAACTGGCCCATGCTGAAGATTGTCTACCGGACCGATCCGGCAGCAATCGCGGCATTATTGCCCCCTGGCATCGAGCCCGGTGCCAACCCCAATGTGAACCTGACTATCTATAATTTCCCGGTCCCGGATGAGCCCGAGTTCGGTATTGTCACCACGGTGGATGCCGACTACAACGGCACCCCGGGTGAATACACGCTGGGCTATGGCATCGACCAGGAATCCGCGATCTTCATCAGCCAGGAGACCAACGGCCAGCCCAAGTACCCCTGTACCACAGAGTTCTACCGTCTTGGCCCCCAGGTTACCGCACGCTGCATTCACCAGGGCTACACCTTTGTGGAATTCAAGGGGGTGTCCACTGGCCCGGTGGACAAGGGTGATGACTGGATACAGAACGAATGGTGGTTGAAGTACTCCCGCGCGGTCAGTGTGGGTGGCCCCGCCACCGGTTTCGACTTCCCGCCTCACGTGGTACACGTGAAGAGCACTTATGGCACTGCCTGGAAGGAGGAAGTGCAGGGCGAGCTGATGCTGCGCGACAGCCCCTGGGATCCACTGGCTTCCAAACTGCCCATGCGTGAGCAACTCTCGGCTCACCTGTGGTGGCCGATCTTCCTGGACCGGCAGATCACCCTGGCGGGCGAGCTGGATGCAGAAGCCTTCCTGCCCTATGCCGATACCATATCCGGGTCTCGCTGGCCTGGCGAGAACGGTGGGCCCAAGAGGGGCTGATGAAAAAGCTTCAGTCGTGAGGCATCTGCGGGTGGGTTATGGTGACCATATACTCAGCCGCGGCTTTCACTTCGTAGTTGCTGGCGATATCGGCGCCACCCTTGGGCGGCATGTCCAGGTAGCCTTTTTCCGCGTGTTCAAAGAGCACTGCGTCCCATAGTTGCGAGCGGTTGACCCACTCCCCCGGTTCGTTGGTAACCGGGGCGTCCATTTCTCCCGTGTCGTGACAGGCGGCGCAGTATGCCTGGTATGCAGCCTGCCCGTCGTCCAGGCGGTCAGATGCCACCGCGGCAACGCCGCCGGCAAGCATCAGCCCCAAAGCAGTCACTTGCATCAGCAATGAGCGCATGGCGTTTCCCCTCCGTTCCAGTCAAAAGTGACTACTACTATTCTAGCTGTTTCACGCAAAGCTGCGCGCCTTGTAGTCAGGCAAGGGTTGATCTGGGTCAAACGGGTGGCCATCGAGAGTCTCTCGCGGAACAAAAATGAGATCATCTCCCCATTTTTGCTAGTATGCAGGGAATAATTTCACCAACGCCGGCTTAACTGCCCGTGGAGTAAGTAATGCCAATGTTCCTGCGCAAGATAATCCACAGCCTGTACCTGTCCCTGGTGAAAGTGATGGTGAACTTCGGGTCACCCGTGCGACACCATGTCTTTGCCGGCAGTGGCTCTTCCCGCCAGTTGTGTGAACACGTGATTCGCACCGGCGTCAGCAAGCTGTTGATCGTTACCGACAAGCCCTTGCGGGAGCTGGGTGTGGTCGATCGCGCTACTGCGGCACTGGCGGATTCAGGTATTGATATCGCCTTTTACGATGGTGTCCTGCCGGATCCGACTTACGAGCATGTCGCAGAGGGGGTTGCGGTAGCAAGGGCTCATGGCAGTGAAGCTATACTCGCCATTGGCGGTGGTTCATCCATCGACGCGGCAAAGATAATCGCAGCCTCTGCTACCAGTGAGGACAACCCGGCAGACTGGGTTGGGTTCGGCAAAGTAAAGCACGAGGCGCTGCCGCTGTATGTCATTCCCACCACCTCGGGTACCGGTTCGGAAGCTACCATGGGGGCTGTTATCTCCGATCCGGTCAGCCATGAAAAGGGCGTGATTTCCGGTGGCACACTGCTGCCGCAGATAGTGGCCCTGGATGCGCAGTTGATTACCGGGTTGCCACCACATATCACCGCCGCCACCGGAATGGATGCGCTGACCCATGCCATCGAGGCCTACATTGGCGTCTGGGAGCGGGGTACCCGGTCGCAGGATGCGCGCATGGGGGTGAAGCTGATTTTTGACAACCTGCCCACCGCCTTCCGCGATGGTGCCGACATTGCCGCCCGCGAAGGCATGGCCATGGGCGCTTACTATGCCGGTCTGGCGATCAACCAGGTCAACGTCGGTAATGTACATGCGATCGCACATCAACTGGGTGGTAAATACGGTATCCCCCATGGCCTGGCCAATGCCCTGGTATTGCCTCATGTCCTGGACTTCTGTCACGAGGAAGCACGGCAGCGCCTCGCGGAGCTGGCGGTATTAATCGGTGCGGGCGAGCCCGGCGAGGATGACGGGCAACTGGCGCACGGTTTTATCAAGGCGGTACGCGACTTGCGTACTGAAGTCGGTATCCCCGATCATTCGGATCTGATCAAGCGTGAGGATTATGACTACCTGACCGACCTCGCGGTCGCGGAGGGGGCCGCCTACCCGGTGCCGCGCCTGCTGGACCGCGCCAGCGTATTCGCGATTCTTACCCACATCACCGACTGAGACCGCCGTTTCAGGCGTAGTTGCGCGTCAGTAGATGCCTGGACAGGTGCCTTAGAAAACCGAGGCGCCAGATTCCGCCGCGCTGACGCCATCGCGCATAAATGCGAACAGTTCGCGGCCACAACCGTAGTCGCTGTCGTTAGACTGGCGTTTGGCGTGTGTGCGATCGTTCCATTCGTCTGCGGGCACGGTCGCAGACAGCTCACCGCGGTTGGCATCCAGGCGGATGATGTCACCATCGCGGATTTTGCCGATCGGCCCGTCTGCGAGGGCTTCCGGGGTGAGATGAATTGCGGCGGGGACCTTGCCAGAGGCTCCTGACATGCGCCCGTCGGTGACCAGTGCTACCTGGTGACCGCGATCCTGCAGGATCCCGAGGTAGGGGGTGAGTTTGTGCAGCTCGGGCATACCATTGGCTTTTGGTCCCTGGAAGCGCACCACTGCGACCACGTCCCCGTCCAGGTCTCCGGCCTCAAATGCGGATTTCAGCGCCTCCTGGGTTTCGAATACCCTGGCCGGCGCCTCCACCAAGCGATGCTGTTCTGCCACGGCGGAAATCTTGATTACACTGCGGCCCAGGTTGCCCTGCAACAGGCGCAGGCCCCCCTCGGGGTCAAAGGGGTCACTGGCGGATCGCAGCACCGCGGTATCGCCGCTTGCGCTGACACCGGGCACGTAGTGCAGCTTTCCATCCAGTGATTGTGGCTCTGTGGTGTAGTGACGCAAGCCTTCACCCCAAACTGTCTTTACGTCCTCGTGCATCAGCCCGTTATCCAGCAGCGTGCGAATAACGTAACCACAGCCGCCGGCCGCATGGAAATGGTTCACGTCGGCGCTGCCGTTGGGGTACACCCGCGACACCAGCGGGGTAATCTGCGACAGGTCGCTGAAATCCTCCCAGTCGATAATGATGCCGGCGGCCCGGGCGATGGCGATCCAGTGAATGCTGTGATTGGTGGAGCCGCCGGTGGCCAGCAGCGCTACCAGGGCATTCACGATACATTTTTCATCCACCACTTCTGCCAGTGGGGTGTATTCCTGGCCCAGGGCTGTGATTTTGCACAGCCGCTGGGCGGCGGCCGCAGTGAGTTGTTCGCGCAGGCTGGTGCCGGGCGGTTCGAAGGCCGCGCCGGGAATATGCAGCCCCATGGCTTCCATCAACATCTGGTTGCTGTTGGCGGTGCCGTAAAAAGTGCAGGTACCCTTGCCGTGATAGGCAGCTGACTCTGCCTCCAGCAACTGCTCCCTGCCGATTTTACCCTCTGCAAACTGTTGCCGGATGGCCGCTTTTTCTTTGTTGCCCAGGCCTGACGTCATCGGTCCCGCGGGGGCAAAGATGACCGGCAGATGGCCAAAACTCAGGGCGCCTATCAGCAGCCCCGGTACGATCTTGTCACACACCCCGAGACAAAGGGCACCGTCAAACATGTTGTGTGACAGGGCGATGGCGGTGGCGCCGGCGATGATATCCCGGCTGAACAGGCTGAGCTCCATGCCCGCTGCCCCCTGGGTTACCCCATCGCACATGGCTGGCACGCCGCCGGCTACCTGCGCAGTACAGCCCACCGCGTGTGCCGCCCGCTTTACCAGGTCGGGAAACTCACCCAGCGGCTGGTGCGCCGAGAGCATGTCGTTGTAAGCGTTGACTATGCCAATGTTGGCGGACTCCACCAGTTTCAGCGCCTGTTTATCCTGGTCATCGCAGGCCGCGAAACCATGTGCCAGGTTGCTGCAGGACAACGCACCACGAATGGGTCCGTTGCCACGTGCCTGGGCCATGCGCGTCAGGTAGGCCCGCCGGGACCCCTCGCTGCGCTCGATAATACGTTGGGTAATTGCAGTTAGTGTGGAATGTGTCATCAGGGTGCCCACCAGATAGTCGCTGGGATATGTTGTTGCTGCAGGATCGCGGCAATGGGGTAGTCCCGGTCGCCGGCCTGCTCCAATACCGTGCGTTTGTCTTCGCCGGTAATATGTATGGCGATATCCCGGCTTTGCAGTACCGCGGCCAGGGTCAGGGTAATTCGCTGGTGTGGCGCGGTCACCGGATCGCTGGCGCCCAGCAGTTCAGGGTTATCGCGATCCAGCAGTTGTGCCAGGTTGCTGGCCAGGGGAAACCAGGAGGCAGTGTGTCCGTCCCCGCCCATGCCCAGTATTACTGCTGAAAAGGGCAGGGGCAGGTCAGCCAGCCGCGCGGTGACCTCTGCCAGTCCCAGGGTCGCGCTATTGTGTTCGGACTTCAGGCTAACGAAATGCGCGCGGGACGCGGCCTGCTGCAGCAGGTTTTCACGCACCAGCCGCTCGTTGGAGTCTTTGTCTGCAGGTGGCACCCAGCGCTCATCTACCAGGGTCAGCCACACCCGGGACCAGTCCAGCTCGCAGCGCGACAACAGGGCGAACATGTTCTTTGGCGTGTTGCCACCGGATACCGCCAGGCTGGCGCTGCCATGGCGGTCGATATCCTCGCGCAGGCGCTGTGCGATATGTTCCGCCAGGGCGCGATCCAGTTCCTCGCGGCTACTGTAGTTGTGCCACTCACTCATACCAGCTGCGTCCGTCTACCGCTACCAGCGCGGTGGCCGCATTGGGTCCCATGGTGCCGGAGTTGTAGTTTTTCACCGGAGTACCGCTTTCTTCCCAGGCCTCGTTGATTGAGTCGGTCCAGCGCCAGGCGGTTTCTACCTCGTCACGGCGCATGAACAGTGTCTGGTCACCGTTGATGGCATCCAGCAGCAGGCGCTCATAGGCATCGTAACTGTCCCCCTTGTTCTGGGACTCATCTGTCAGGTGCAGTTCCACCGGCTGCAGGCGCAAGCCCCGAGTCAGCCCCGGTCGCTTGTTCAGGGTGTGCAGGCTGATGTTTTCCTCGGGCTGCAGGCGAATGACCAGTTTGTTGGTCAATTCGTTGGGGTCGTTGGCGAACAGGGAAAACGGCAACTTCTTGTATTCGATCACGATCTCGGAATAGCGTCGGCTGAGGCGCTTGCCGGTGCGCAGGTAGAAGGGCACGCCGGCCCAGCGCCAATTGTTGATGGTGGCCTTGAGGGCCACAAAGGTCTCGGTAGAGTCGGCGTCCTGGTATTCCGCCTCTTCCAGGAAACCCTTAACCGCTTCACCGTTGACGGCTCCGGCAGCGTAGCGACCGCGCACGGTATTCTCCTTTACGTTGGCTGCGGTCATGGGTACCAGCGCGCGCAGCACCTTCATTTTTTCATCGCGTATATCCGCTGGCCTCAGGCTGGCCGGTGGTTCCATGGCGACGATAGACAGCACCTGCAGGACATGATTCTGCACCATGTCGCGCAGGGCACCGGTCTTGGCATAGTAGCCGCCGCGTCCTTCAACGCCGATGTCTTCCGCCACCGTGATCTGTACATTGTCGATAAAGGTGTTGCGCCACTGGGGACTGAACAGCGGATTGCCGAAACGCACCGCGATCAGGTTTTGCACGGTTTCCTTGCCCAGGTAGTGGTCTATGCGAAATGTGGATTCCTCTTCGAATACCTGTGCCACCTGCTCATTGATTTCGCGGCAGGATTCAAGGTCGTGGCCCAGGGGTTTTTCCAGTACTACCCGGCTTTGTGGATTAACCAGTCCCGCCTGCTGCAATTGCTGGCAGATGCCGCCGTACAGAGAGGGCAGGGTAGCCAGGTAGTAGAGGCGACCTGGCGCCTCGCCTTCATCCAGCAGCGTGCCCAGGGACTGGTAATGATCGGCCGTTGCAGCATCCACCTGCTGGTAGAACAGCCGACCCCGAAAGGTTTCCCAGACGTTTTCATCCCAGCTGTTCTCGGGCAGGTAGCGCTCCAGGTTTTCCCGGGCCTCTATACGAAAAGCCTCGGTATCCAGCTCTCCCCGCCCGGTGGCGATGATGCGATGCAGGCGATCCGCCAACTGGTGGCGGTGCAACTGGAACAGGGCCGGCAGCAGTTTGCGCGTAGACAAATCGCCGGTGCCGCCAAAAATAACCAAATCAACCATATGACTCATACACGTAAAACCTCAACAGGAGTGAGTAGCTAGTGTCGTTGTGTCCTGCCCGTTGCGGGCGCAACGATAGGCAATAAAGCGGTGATTGGTGCCGCAGCGCTCTATTCGGGCTGCTGGACGCTGGGAATGATAGCAGACATTGCCGACCTTTGCCGCAAGTGGCGCAGGCCGCGTTCGGCTAGTCGAGTTTGTCCAGCCAGGCCACCAGGTCTGCCATCATGGCAGTGAAGTTCTCGTTGGGACCTTCCGAGCAGGCAAAGCCGTGAGCCGCCGTGGCAAAGTGCCGGTACTGCACATCCACCCCGGCCTCGCGCAGCCTGTCGCGGTAGGCAATACCCTCGTCCCGCAACGGGTCATATTCGGCGGTGACAAGGAAGGTCGGTGGCAGGCTGGCAAGAGCCTCTGATGCCAGCACAAAGGCGCGCGCCGCTCTATCGCTGCCGGGGTCCAGCGAGTCCAGGTAGGTATCCCAGAACCAGAACATGAAGTTGGCGGTGAGCATTTGCCCGGTGGCTCGCTCGGTATAGGAGGGAAATTTAGCGCTGTAGTGTTGCGTGACCGGATAGATAATAACTTCTCCGGCAATTCTTTCGCGCAGGGCACTCTCCACTTCAAGGCATGTGCCGCTGGCGAGGTTGGCGCCGGCGCTGTCTCCAGCCAGCACGATGCGCTGGTTGCTGCTGCCGAAATCCCCGCTGTGTTGTGCAATCCAGCGGGTTGCTGCGAGGCA
>Ga0316189_10002446_pt1 | contig 18204 bp, 17 predicted proteins | sample LowCovwburrow_MG_FD_204930 | JGI IMG/M metagenome (GOLD analysis project Ga0316189, IMG submission 204930) | Coastal sediment microbial communities from Maine, United States - Lowes Cove worm burrow | ecosystem: Environmental > Aquatic > Marine > Coastal > Sediment | place: USA: Maine...
GACGATGCGCCAGTTGCGCAGGATGTACTCGTGGATCTCGGCCTTGATCCAATGCACGGCAAAGGACACCAGGCGCACGCCCATGTCAGGGTTGAAGCGGCGCACGGCCTTCATCAGCCCGACGCTACCCTCCTGGATCAGGTCGTGTTGCGGCAGTCCATAGCCGGAATAGCCTCGTGCAATCCTGACCACGAAACGCAGGTGGGCCATGACCAGGCTGCGCGCAGCATCGAGGTCCTGGTGATCCCGCAGGCGCACGGCGAGCTCGTGTTCTTCCTCGGCCGACAGGATGGGCAATTGGAAGGCTGCGCTGATATACGCATCCATATTGCCGGTCGGCAGGGTCATCGGCATCGCGAGTTGTTTGCTCATCGGTGTTCCGTTCAATTCCTTCTTCCTATCCAAAATCTAGCACTCTGGCACTTTGACTGCCAGTGCATTTTAGCAGTCTTGGGATGAGAGTGCCAAGTAGCTGAAAAAGTTCCTGATTAAGTCCAACTGGCTGTAATTTAAAGCAATTGATTTCGTTTCCCGATCTCGCCCAGGTACCGATATTCGCCTGTTTGCGCAGGTTTCGGCCTGCGGCGGGAACGTCGGTCCTAATAGCGGGCCTGGACGCAAGGTCGAGAGTGTTGCGGGGATGGCGCCCATCCGGGACTAATCCGGCTGGATCTGTGCAAGGTGCCGCCCGACTGCGAGCCAGGCCCCTGCCAGGCCCAGCAAGGGACCACCCAACAGTAACCCCAGCAGACTCGCCGGGTCGATCACCGCGAGTGCAAAGTCGGATTCGTAGAGGCCGGCCAGGCGCTGGACCGGGCCATCCAGCAGGTACAGTGCACCAAGGACCAGCACCAACCCGATCACCGCCCCGATCAGGCCATACCAGATACCTTCGTAGAGGAACGGGCGGCGGATGAAGGCGTCAGTGCCCCCGACGAGTTTAACGATCTCGATCTCGCTATGGCGGTTCTGGATATCCAGACGGATGGTATTGCCGACGATCAGCAGCACGGCGCCGGCCAGCAGTGCGGCGAGGACGATCACCCCGCGCTCGATGGTGCCGGTTATGGCGCCCAGGCGCGCGACCCACTGCAGATCGACCTGTGCCAGATCGATCTCAAGATAGCCCTGCAGTTCCTCGGCCAGGCGGGCGACGGCCTCTGCTCCCCGAATACGCTCCTGGGGGCGCACCAGTACCACGGCTGGTAGCGGATTGTGGTCGAGCAGTTCGATGGCTTCGCCGAACCCGGACAGGCGCCGAAACTCCTCCAGTGCCTGGTCGCGATCGATCAGACGCGTCTCCCCGACATCGGGACGCAGGGCTATCTGCCGACGTACGGTGTCGGCCTGCTCGTCGTTAACATTCTCATTCAGAAACAGGGAGATGCTGGCCGAACCATCCCAGCTGCTGCTGAGCTGGCTGACATTGTCTACCAGCAGATGCAGGCCCGAGGGCAGCGCCAGTGCAATGCCGATGACTGCCGCTGTCATGGCGGTACTGATCGGGTTGCGGCTGAGGCGACCCAGTGACGACAGCGACATCTGCGCATGACGCAACAGCCAGGTGATCGGACTGCGGTTGCGCTTGAACTTCCGTGCCTTGTCGCGGCGCGCCATCAGTCGAGTCCCCCGCTGTCGTCAGCGACGCGGCCGTCGCGCAGATTCACGATGCGCTTGCCAAGGTGGTTGATCAGCCCGACATCGTGGGTCGCGATCAGCAGGGTGACGCCGACCTGGTTGAACTGCAGAAACAGCTCCATGATCTCGCGGGACAGCTCCGGGTCCAGGTTGCCGGTCGGTTCGTCGGCCAGCAGTACCGGTGGCTTGCTGACCAGCGCGCGGGCGATGCCGACACGTTGTTGCTCGCCACCCGACAGCGTGATCGGAAATACCTTTTCCTTTTTCAGCAGCCCGACCTTGTCGAGGCCCGCGCGCACCCGGCGTCTGGTCTCGGCGTGGCCCATGCCGGCAACCACGAGGGGCAGGGCGATATTGTCGAACACGGTCCGGTCGTGCAGCAGCCGGTGATCCTGGAAGATCATCCCGACTTCGCGGCGGTGGTAGGGGATGTCGCGCGACCTGAGTTTGTTCAGATTGCGCCCGTTCACCCATACCTGGCCGCGGGTGGCGCGTTCCAGTAGCCCGATCAGTTTCAGCAGGGTGCTCTTGCCGGCACCGGAGTGGCCGGTAAGAAAGGCCATCTCGCCCGCTGCCAGGTGCAGGTCGACCCCGGAAAGGCCTTCGTGCCCGGTGGCATAGCGTTTGGCGACGTTATCGAACCGGATCATGGCTTCCGGATTTGCGGAACCGGGCCGGGGCGCCGGCAAAGCATCGTGACCAGCGGCATACCCCAAACCTATTCAAACAGTGCCTTGACGAATTCATCTGCATCGAATGGCCGCAGGTCTTCTATGCCTTCTCCAACCCCTATGAACCGGATCGGTACACCGAGTCGGTCGGCGATGGCGAAAATGATGCCACCTTTGGCAGTGCCATCGAGTTTGGTGAGGGTAATGCCCGTGAGCCCGACTGTCTCATGAAACTGGAGCGCCTGGTTGAGTGCATTCTGGCCGGTACCCGCATCCACCACCAGCATGACCTCGTGCGGTGCCCCCGGATCGATCTTTTTCATCACCCGGCTGATCTTGCCCAATTCGTCCATCAGCTTGCTCTTGGTATGCAGCCGTCCGGCCGTGTCTGCGATCAGGACATCGATCTGGCGCGCGGTGGCGGCCTCGAGGGCATCGTAGATGACAGAGGCCGAATCGGCGCCGCTGGCCTGGGCGATCACCGGAATATCGTTGCGTTCGCCCCAGGTCTGCAACTGTTCGACGGCCGCGGCGCGGAAGGTGTCGCCGGCGGCCAACATGACGCTCTGGCCCGAGTCCTGGATGCGGCGTGCCAGCTTGCCGATGGTTGTGGTTTTGCCGGCGCCGTTGATGCCGACCATCAGAATAACCAGGGGCCTGCCACCCGTGGGCTCCGCCGCCGGTGCATCGATTCCGTGCAATATATCGCTCAGCTGCTGGCGCAGTGCGGCACCCAGGGCATCAGGGTCTGAAAGTTCCTTGCGCCTGACCCGGGCAGTGAGGTCGTCGATGATGCGGCGGGTCGCATCGACCCCGACGTCCGCCGTCAGCAGCAGGGTCTCCAGGTCTTCCAGCAGTTCGTCGTCAATATGGCCCTGGCCGCTGAGCAGATCCGCCAGGGCATTGCTGAGATTGGCGCGGGTGCGCGCGAGCCCGACACGCAGGCGGCCGAACAGGCCCTTTGGGCTGGTTTCTTCCGGTGTTTTCTCCGGGGTCTTTTTTTTGCCGAATCCAAACATTGTTCTCAGTCTGCGGGAACTGTTGCGCGACTCACGGGTCGATTTGCCCAGGGTTTGGGCGTCAAGCAGTTGATGTCGTGCCTGCGGCTTGCAAGAATCGGCCGTCACACGACGCATTGGATCAATGCGGCGCATCGTAACATTCGTTGCGGCGCTGCCGCACCTCGGAGCCGTATACAGTGTTAATGGTTTTGCGAATTGGGTTTGTTTACATGCTGCTGGCTTGGCTGCCGGCTTTCGCGCAGGTCACCGAGTATCAGCTCAGCAACGGGATGAAGGTGATCGTCAAAGAGGATCACCGGGCCCCGGTGGTGGTTTCCCAGGTCTGGTACAAAGTCGGGGCCAGCTATGAGCCCGACGGCTTGACCGGGATCTCGCATGCCCTGGAACACATGATGTTCAAAGGGACCGAAAAATACGGCCCCGGAGAGTTTTCGCGCATTGTTTCGGCCTTGGGCGGCAATGAGAATGCGTTCACCAGCCGAGACTACACCGCCTATTTTGAGACCCTGGCGGTGGAACACCTGGAACGTGCGCTGGAACTGGAGGCTGACCGCATGCGCGGCATGCTGCTGGATGCGGGCGAGTTCGCCAAAGAGATCGCGGTGGTCAAAGAGGAACGGCGCCTGCGCACCGAGGATAAACCGAGCGGCAAGGTCTACGAGCAGTTCAACGCGGTCGCCTGGCGTGCCTCGCCCTACCGCAACCCGGTAATCGGCTGGATGAATGATCTCGAGCATATGACTGTCGAGGATCTGGGCGACTGGTACAGGCGCTGGTATGCGCCCAATAACGCGACCCTAGTGGTGGTGGGTGACGTACAGCCTGAAGCGGTGCGCGATATGGCCGAGCGTCACTTCGGGCCACTCGAGACCAGTGAAATCTCTGCGTTGAAGCCGGCGGCCGAACCGAAACAGTCCGGTGAGACCCGGGTTGAAGTCAAGGTCCCTGCACGCCAACCCTACCTGATGATGGGATACAAGACACCGATCGTTGGCCAGGCGGACGAGCCCTGGGAGCCCTATGCACTGCACGTGTTGTCGAGTGTCCTGGACGGCGGTGAAAGTGCGCGTCTTTCACGCGAGCTGGTGCGCGGCAGAGGAATCGCGGCATCTGCCGGTGCCGAGTACGGCAGCTACAGTCGCTTGCCCGGGATGTTTTTGTTGGATGGCACCCCGACCGATGGACACACGGTAGCCGAGGTGGAGCAGGCCTTGCGCGAGGCGGTAGCGACTCTGCGCGAGGAATTAATCGCGCCGGACGAGTTGAAGCGGGTGGTGACTCAGGCGGTCGCGAGCAAGGTTTATCAGGCCGACTCGCTGTTCTACCAGGCGATGGAGATCGGTGTGCTGGAAACGATAGGCCTCGACTGGCGTCTGATCGACAAAGAGATCGAGGCACTCAAGGCGGTCACCCCGGAACAGGTGCGCACTGTGGCCCGGCGTTATCTGGTGGACGAGAATCTGACCGTGGCGACACTCAAGCCGTTGCCGATGGACAAGAAGTCAGCGCGGCCGGCGGCACAGGCGGGAGGTCGTCATGGCAGTTAAACATTGGGTCCTGATTCCGGTTCTGCTGCTGGTCGCCAGCCTGGTCCAGGCGGGTCCGAGCATCGAGTCGTGGAAGACCAGCCGGGGTGCCAAGGTGATGTATGTGCACGCACCCGACCTGCCGATGGTTGATGTGCGCGTGGTGCTGGATGCCGGCAGTGCGCGTGACGGCGATTTGCCCGGACTGGCGAAATTCACCAATGCGATGCTGAGCGAAGGTGCAGGCGACTGGGATGCCGATGTTCTTGCACTACGCCTGGAGGATCGTGGAATCGAGCTCGGCAATGGATCACTGCGTGACATGGCCTGGGTAAGCCTGCGCAGTCTGATCGAGCCGGAGGTGCTGGATGTCGCGCTGGGGACCGCGCAGGCCGTTCTGGCCAAACCACGTTTCGATGCAGAGGCCATTGAGCGGGTGCGCCAGCAGATGCAGATCGGTCTGCGCCGCAGTCTGCAGTCTCCGGCTAGCGTCGCCAAGCGGCGTTTCTTTCAGACTCTGTATGCAGACCATCCGTATGCACATCCGCCGGCCGGTAACGAGAGTTCACTGGCGGCCATCCGGCGCGGCGATCTGGAGCGCTTTCACACCCGCTACTATGTCGCGGCAAATGCGGTCGTTGCCATTGTCGGTGCGGTCGACCGAGAGACTGCCGAGACCATTGCAGAACGTGTGACAGCCGGTCTTTCGAAAGGCAGCCATGCGCCCGCGCTGCCGGCGCCACCAGCGGTCAGTGGTGGTGAACTGCGCGAGTCCTTCCCGTCGTCACAGACGCATATATATGTCGGTCAGGCGGGTATAGCGCGGCATGACCCGGACTACATGGCCCTGTACGTGGGCAACCATGTGCTCGGAGGCGGCGCTCTGGTTTCGACCCTGGGTGAAGAGGTGCGCAACAAGCGCGGCCTGTCATACAGCGTCTACAGCTATTTCAGCCCGATGCGTGTCGATGGTCCATTCCTGATGGTCGCGCAGACCAAAAACGACCAGGCCGACGAGGCGCTGGAGGTGATGCGCGCGACCCTGGCCCGCTTCATTGAAGAGGGACCCAGTGAGAAGGACCTGGACGCGGCCAAGCAGAACCTGATCGGTGGTTTTCCCCTGCGGATCTCCAGCAATGGCAAGATCGTGGAGTACCTGGCCATGATGGGCTTCTACGATTACCCCCTGGATTGGCTGGATACCATCACGGGCAAGCTCGCCGCGGTAGATGTCGAACAGGTACGCGATGCCTTCAGCCGTCGGATCAGTGCACCGTCCGGGATTGCCGTGATCGTCGGCGGCAGCGGCTGACGACCGCAGGTGCCTGCCAATCAGGTCCGGATCATCGGTGGACGTCACCGTGGGCGGCGCCTGCACTTTTCACCCGGGCGTGGTCTGCGCCCGACTCCGGACCGGGTGCGCGAGACCCTGTTCAATTGGCTGCAGGCCGAGATCCGCGGTGCACGCTGCCTCGATCTCTTTGCCGGCAGCGGGGCGTTGGGCCTGGAGGCCCTGTCTCGGGGCGCGGCTTGTCTTTACGCAGTTGAACAAAACCGGGCGGCGGCGCAGCGTCTGCGTGACAATGTGGCACTGTTGCACGAGGAATCCGCCGTCGAGGTACTGCAGGTGGATGCCCTGCGCCTGCTGAAGACCCCGCCCGATGCCGCATTCGACATCGTGTTTCTCGATCCGCCCTTCGCCGATGGGCTGTTGCCCGCAGTGAGCCGGCTGCTGGAGGAGAACGACTGGCTCAGCTCCTCAGCCATGGTCTATCTTGAGCAGGATGTTAAACGGGCCTGGCCCAGCCTGCCGTCTACCTGGTCGCTGTATCGCGAGGGCGCGGTGGGGCAGTCTGCGCATCGATTGTTGCGGCGCAGCATCCCAGGCTAGAATAGCCGTCGTACGTGACAACAAGAAGGTGGATGCGTGGCCACTGTCCAACGGCGGTCCCGATCTGACATAACGCAATGAAAATAGCCGTCTATCCCGGTACATTTGACCCGATAACGAATGGTCACAGTGACTTGGTGTCGCGTGCCACACGGCTTTTCGACCGCGTGGTGGTCGGAGTGGCCAAGGATACGGGCAAGAAACCGGTATGCGGTCTTGCTGAAAGGCTGGAACTGGCGCGGCTCGCGCTGGCCGATGTGCCGCGTGCCGAGGTGGTGCCGTTCGAGGGTCTGCTGGTCGAGTTCTGCAAGGAACACAAGGCAGGCATCGTGGTACGTGGCCTGCGCGCAGTCTCGGACTTCGAGTTCGAATTCCAGCTGGCCAGCATGAACCGTCGCCTGGCGCCCGAGATAGAGACAATCTTTATGACGCCTGCCGAGCAGTTTTCGTTTATCTCCTCGACATTGGTGAGGGAAATAGCACGGCTTGGAGGGGATGTGTCAGAATTCGTGCATCCTGAGGTGCAACGCCTGCTCGCCACAAAGCGTTGCTCCTGACCACTGATAAACCGATGTTTCTGGAGTAACCCAAATGGCCCTGATGATTACCGACGAATGCATCAACTGTGATGTATGCGAGCCCGAGTGCCCCAATGGCGCTATCTACCAGGGCGACGAGATCTACGAGATCGATCCGGATCTCTGTACCGAGTGCGTGGGGCATTACGAGACCTCGCAGTGCGTCGAGGTCTGCCCGGTGGACTGCATTCCGCTCGATCCGGATCACGAAGAGACCAAGGAAGAACTGACGGCCAAATACGAGCGCATAACGGCTGCCAATGGCTGAATTCCCGTTTGCCCGTTCCCGTCACAAGGCTCCATTGTGGAGCCTTTTCATTTTCTGCCTGTTTATCGCAACGGCGGTTGTTGCGGGCGGCAAGCCACGCAGTCACGCGATCGCCTCGGCACATCCTTTGGCCACCGAGGCGGGTCGGCTGGTCCTCGAGGCAGGTGGAAACGCCTTCGATGCCGCGGTAGCGGTGAGTGCCGCGCTGGCGGTGGTGGAGCCCTATGGCTCGGGACTGGGCGGGGGTGGCTTCTGGCTGCTGCATCGTGCGCGCGACGATTTCCAGGTCATGGTCGATGGCCGTGAGCGGGCACCGGCGGCTGCCAGCGCGGACATGTATCTGGACGGGCAGGGCGAAGTCATCCCGGGTGCCTCGATCGATGGCCCGCTTGCGGCGGGGATTCCGGGCGTGCCCGCGGCCCTGGAACATATCGCCAAGCATTATGGTCGCCTGCCGCTGTCGGTCAGCCTGGCGCCGGCGATTATCCTCGCCCGCGATGGCTTCCCGGTAGATCGGGTCTATCGCCGTATGGCGGGTTTTCGCCTGGACGCCCTGCGAGCATCGGATGCCGCCAGCGGACAGTTTTTGCGGGCCGGTGAACCACCGCCCGAGGGTTTTCGCCTGCAGCAGCCCGCGCTGGCCGAGACCCTTGCGGCGATCGCACGTGACGGCGCCGCGGCCTTCTACGACGGCGAGATCGCTGAGCAACTGGTCGCCGCTGTGCGTGCCAATGGCGGTGTCTGGACGCGGCAGGACCTGCGCGACTACCGCGTGGTGGAAAGGGCCCCGGTGGTCACCCGGTTCGGTGGCCATCGCCTGGTCAGCGCCAGCCTGCCGTCCTCGGGGGGCATCCTGCTGGCACAGATGCTCAACATGCTGGCGGTGCGGCCACCCGAAGGCCTGGATGAAACGGCCCGTGTACACCTGCTGGTAGAGGTCATGCGCCGTGCCTACGCGGATCGGGCGCGCTATCTGGGTGACGCCGACCATGTGCATGTGCCGATTGCCCGGCTGCTCAGTCGGGGACATGCGCGCAGGAGGGCGGAAGGGATCGATCCACAGCGTGCTACTCCAAGCCCTGTACTGACGGATCCGCCAGGTGAAGGCCGTGATACCACGCATTTCTCGGTGCTTGACCGCGAGGGCAACCGGGTTGCCGCAACGCTCAGTATCAATTACCCGTTCGGTGCCTGTTTCGTGGCCGCCGGCACCGGTGTCCTGCTGAATGACGAAATGGATGATTTTTCCGCGAAACCAGGGGTCGCGAACGCGTACGGCCTGGTAGGCAGCCATGCCAATGCGATCGCCCCCGGCAAGCGGATGTTGTCGAGCATGTCGCCGACCTTTGTCGAGGGATCGGAACGGGTGGCGATCCTGGGGACGCCGGGGGGCTCGCGCATCATCAGCATGGTGTTGCTGGGTCTGCTCGATGCGGTCGAGGGACGGCCGGTTGCCGATTGGGTCGCAGGGGGCCGTTTTCACCATCAGTTCCTGCCTGATCGGATCGAGGTCGAACCGGGGGCCCTGCCGCAGGATGTGATCGAGGCGCTGCGGCTCAAGGGGCACCGGATCCGCGAGCTGGACGATGGTTACGGCAATATGCAGGCAATCGCCTGGGATCTGCGCAGTGGTGAGGTCACGGCCGCGTCTGATCCGCGCGGCATCGGCAGCAGCGTCGTATCGCCCGCACCGGGGAGTATCCTTCAGCGCTGACAGGAAGGGCAGTAGGCGCTGGCGCGCTGTCCGATCTGCCGTGTCTTCAACAGGGTTCCACAGTGCTTGCAGGGTAGCCCCGCACGGCCATAAGCCAGTAGTTCCTGGGCAAAGTAACCGGGCTGGCCCGACTCGTTGAGAAAGTCGCGCAGCGTGGTACCGCCACGCTCGATCGCGTTCGCGAGCACTAATTTTACCTCGTGGGTGAGTCGTTCGAGGCGTTGACCTGAAACCCGCTGACTGGCGCGCGCGGGATGGATGCCCGCGCTGAACAGGGCCTCGGTCGCGTAGATATTGCCGACACCGACAACCACTTTCCCATCCATGAGCAGGGCCTTGATCGGCAACTTGCGACCCCGCGCCATACGCTGCAGATAAACACCGTCAAAGGCATCAGACAGGGGTTCCGGGCCGAGGTTGCGCAGGCGGGGATGGGCGAGCGGGTCACCTTCGGCCCACAGCATCGCACCGAAGCGGCGTGGGTCGTGCAGGCGCAGGCAGTTGCCGGCACACAGCAGGTCGACGTGGTCATGCGTGCGTGGTGCGGTGCCGATGGGCACCAGTCGCAGGCTGCCGGACATGCCCAGATGTACGATCAGCGTGCCATGCGCAAACCGGATGAGGATGTACTTGGCACGGCGCTCGACCGCCTGTACCTGTCGACCGCGAAGCAGATGGTCGAGTTCGGGTACCGGCCAGCGCAGCTGAGCCTGCCTCACGACGGCGCCGTTGATTACCTGACCGAGGATATGTGGTGCGATGCCTCGACGGGTGGTCTCGACTTCCGGCAGTTCGGGCATGCTCAGCCCCCGGTGAAGTGGCTGGCGGGCAGGCTCAGGAGGTTGAAGTAGACGTCGTCGATCACCCGGATCCTGTCGTTCACCAGGACATAGCGACTGTCCTGGCCGGGGTCACGGTCACCGAACAGAAGGCGCAGCCCGTTCAACTGCAGGACTGCCCGGGGATCGTCGAGGCCGTAGGGGGCCATTCCCGAGTCCGCGGGGAATTCGTGCTCCACCGGGGCATGCGCAATCGCCAGCAGCTGCTGGACTCGCCGTTCCTCGGTCGTGGCCTCGCGCGGGTGTGTGAGCAGCCAGCCCTTTTCGCCGCGCTGCAGGGCGAGTTGCAGGCGGTCTCCCCGCTCCACGCGGATCTGGTAGATCTCGGCCTCAGCAAGATGGGTCAATGGTTTCAGGCCTGTAGTGCCGGCGGGCCAAAGGTGTGCAAGCAGCAGGGATGCGGCCAGGAGAGCGAGTATCAGATTGACCCGGGTCCAGCGATTCATGCCCTGCGTCGCCTGCTTCGCGACCAAAGGCCTGCGGCCAGGAAGAGCGCCGGCAGCAGCCCCATCAGTACCAGTGCCAGTCCGCCTGCCAGCTTCGGCGACCAGCGGATATCGAGGTCCAGGGTGATCGGTGTGCTGCTGAGCTGGTCATTCGCGCTGAGCCAGTGCAGCAGGCCCACGGCGAGCGCCATATTGTCTGCCTGGCCGATCTGATCGTTGCCGATGAAGTGGCTGCTGCCGACGATGGCAAACCGCTGTTCGTCATCCGCCCCTGTTTTCTGCAGGGCGAGGGCCACGGTCAGGGGCCCCGTCGTTTCGCCGAGTTCGGGGTTTCGCGCGATGCTGCCACGCAGCTCGCCAGTCTCGTTCCAGCTGCGCGGGCTGCTCTGCAGACGGGCGGCAAGCTGCCATTTTTCACCCTCACGAAACTCCAGGGCCCGCGTACGTTTGAGCACGCTGTGTTGGCCCGGTGTCTGCGGGATCAGCTTGGAGGGATACTCGCTCACAATGGCACTGTCCGGGCTGTCGAATCCATGCCGGGCGGCGGCGGCATCGACCACGGTTCCCGGCAGCAGTGCGACACCCAGTTCCGTGTCGAGGAAGTCCGGCAGTGGTCCGCCGGTCAGCCACAGAAGCCGGCCGCCGGCATCCAGGTAGGCCTTGATCTGTTGCTTGGTGTGATCGTCGTACTCGCGTTGCGGGCCGGCGACCAGCAGGACCTCCGTGTTCTCGGGCATCCCGTCGATATGGCGCGGATCGAGCGTGACGAAGCGGTAGCCGAGGTTCTCCACATGGCTGACGAATCGCCCTATGCCCGTCGGTGTATCGTCGATACCGGCCTCGCCGTGCCCCTTGAAACTCACGATCCAGCGATCGCCCTGCAGGGCCAGCCGGTTCAGCGCCCTGTCCAGGGCCTGCGCGGTCGGCGTGGCGATCACTTCCAGGCGTTGACCCATACGCAGCTGCAATTCGCCATGGCGTGCGGCGCCGAGCGCGCGTGCGCGGTCGGGTTCTTTGACCGGATCGATGAAATTCAGCTGCAGTTTCTCGGAGTGGGCGAGATACGGGGCCATCAGCTGTTCGAGTTGGGCGCGTTGCACCGGGTAGTCCGGCAGGAAGACTGTCATTTCCAGTTCACCGGGCAGCGCGTCGAGGGCGCGTTTCGCGGACGCGCTCAGCGAGTTTATCTGCTGTGTGCTCAGGTCCAGGCGCCAGGCGTACTGTTCGCTGACACGTGCGGCCAGGACCAGACTGACTGTGAGCAGGGTGAAGAACAGCAGGCGCCGCAGCACTAGACTTCCCCCCGTTTGCGTGCAATCGAGTAGATACCCAGCAATGCCGCCGCACCGCCGGTGGCGACGAAGAAAACGATGTCCTGGCTACGCAACAGCCCCTGGAACCAGGGTTTCACATGCGGCAGCAGTGCCAGCCAGTACCAGGGCGCGTCGCTACCCCCGAATGTGTCGAGCAGCCAGAGGAACAGCAAGACGCCGTAGCTGGCAGCCAGGGCCGCTGCGGGGTGGTCGAACAGCCCGGAGACGAACAGCGCGATACTGCCCAGCCACAGGCTCAGCAACAGCAGGCCGACGGCGGCCAGCAGGAAGCGTGGCCAGTCGAGGTCGATGCCCAGACCAAGTGCGGCCAGGGTCAAGATGGCGCTGATGACCAGTGGCAGGCTGGCGAGCCAGAGCCCCAGTATCTTGCCAAGGACGATCTGGCTGCCGCGCACCGGCGACGACAACCACAGGCTGATGCGCCCGCTGTGTATCTCACCGGCCAGGCTGCCCATCGCCAGCAGCGGGGCCGACAGCAACAGGATCAGGACCAGGGTGTTGAGTGTGGGTACCACGACCAGGTCGGTCACGCCCAGCGACAAGGCGCCGGCCTTGAGCTGTGGTGAAATCTTGGCGAAGGCCTCGAGTTGGGCGAATGCCAGCCAGGCGATGATCAACTGACCGAAAGCGAGCAGTACCCAGAACATCATGCCGGCGCGCAGACGACGCCATTCATGCAGGGCGATGTCGATGATCATGAAGCGGCCCCCAGGGTTGCGGCCCCCGCCTGCTGACGAAAATGGGTCAGCAGATCGATGTCTGGTGTTACCGCGTGCTCCGCCTTTTTACGTCCTGCGTCGAGCAGAATCACCCGGTTGCACAGCTGTTGCACGTCGTCCAGGAGATGCGTGGCGAGGATCACGCTGGTCTCGGTCTCCAGGCCGGCGAGCAATTCGCGGATCTGTTCGGTCTGCAAGGGGTCCAGGCCGGCGGTTGGCTCGTCGAGGATCAGGATCTTCGGCCGGTGCACGATTGCCTGTGCCAGCCCCAGGCGTTGCGCCATGCCGGCCGACAGCCTGCCTGCGAGCCGCGCGCTGAATTCTGACAGCTGAACCTGTTGCAGCACGGTCTCGATCGCTTCGCCTAGCGCCTGTCCTTTGAGGCCGCGCAGGCGCCCTGCCCACGTCAGGTTCTCACTGACCGTGAGTTCGGGATAGACAGGTATCCGTTGTGGCAGAAAACCGATGTGCCGACGCAATGCCGGCCCCGCGCGGTCAAGCCGCTGTCCCAGGATCTCGACCTCGCCTTTCGTTGGAGTGAGGATGCCTGCCAGCACCTGCATCAGGGTGGATTTTCCGGCGCCATTTATACCCAGCAGCCCGAGGCGGTCACCGGGCTGGAGTTGCAGGTCGAAGTCTTTCAGGCGCGGCCTTTCGGCGTTGCCATAACTAATCTGTTGGGCGAGCAGAACGGGTTTCATGTGGCGTCAGATTACCGTGCCCGGCGCCGATTGCGAACCCTGAAATCCGGTTCCCGCTCAATCCTCCGTACAATACAGCCCATGATGAGACTTGGCGTCGATACCGGGGGCACCTTTACCGACTTCGTGTTGCTTGCTGCAGATGGCTGCCTGCGGGTGCATAAGGTGCTTTCGACGCCGGAGGCACCCGAACGGGCGATCCTTCGGGGTATCGCGGAAATGGGGCTAAAGGACTCTGCTCTGCAGCTGGTGCACGGCTCCACGGTGGCCACCAATGCGGTACTCGAAGGCAAGGGCGTCAAGACCCTGTACATCGGCAATCGTGGCTTTGCGGATCTCTTGAACATCGGTCGTCAGCAGCGCGCGGCGCTGTATGATCTTCAGCCCCCCGCGTCGCCACCCACCGTACCCCGGGGACATAGCCTGGAAACCGCCGGACGTCTGGATGCCGCCGGTCAGCTGTTGGAACCGCTGACCGAGGACGATCTTGCATCGCTGGTCAAAGAGGTCAGACGACAGGCACCTGGGGCGGTGGCGGTCAACCTGCTGTTCTCCTACCTTGATCCGTCCACCGAGGAACGGATTGCCGAGGCGATGCCGGAAGGGGTGTTCGTGTCCCTGTCATCGCGGGTACTGCCGGAGATCCGCGAATACGAGCGCGGCATGGCGACCTGGCTGAACGCCTGGATCGGACCCAAGGTGGCCGGTTATCTGGCGCGCCTGGGAGACGGCCGGCAAGGTGTCACGGTGTCGGTGATGCAGAGTTCCGGCGACACAGTCGCATCCGCGCAGGCGGCCGGGAATGCGGTGCGCATGTTGCTGTCGGGACCGGCCGGCGGCCTGATAGCGGCACGCCACATCGGTGCCGGCCAGCCGCTGCTGAGCTTTGACATGGGCGGGACCTCGACCGATGTCGCATTGGTCGACGATGAGCCGCGCCTGACCACGGAAGGTCGGATTGGCCGTTTTCCGGTCGCCGTCCCCATGGTCGATATGCATACCATCGGTGCCGGTGGCGGCTCGATCGCCTGGCTGGATGCAGGCGGCATGCTGCAGGTCGGGCCGGAGTCCGCCGGGGCGGATCCGGGCCCCGCCTGCTATGCCCGGGGAGGGATACGGCCCACCGTCACCGACGCCAATCTGGTGCTCGGGCGATTGCAGCCCGAGTCCTTCCTCGGCGGCGAGATGCGACTCGATGAGGCTGCCGCGAGGGATGCGATAGCTGGGCTGGCGGACAGGATGCAGTTGCCGGCCCTGCAGGCGGCGCAGGATGTCGTCGCTGTGGCAAATGAGCACATGGCGCAGGCCTTGCGCGCCATCTCGATCAAACGTGGTGCCGATCCCCGTGAACGCATCCTGGTTTCTTTCGGCGGGGCCGGCGGTCTGCATGTGTGCGAACTGGCTGAACTGCTGGACATGGAAGAGGCGATGGTGCCGATTCATGGCGGCGTGCTCTCCGCATTGGGGATGCTCGTGGCCCGCCCCGGCCGGCAGCTGTCGCGCACCCATATCGGCCTGTTGCAGGAGCTCCGGCTCGATGAGCTCGAAGTAATCCTGGACGGCTTGCGCCAGCAGGGTATCGAGGCCCTGCAGGAGGAGGGGTTCAACCCTGTCGAATGCGATGCCCTGGCCTCGGCGGACCTGCGCTATGCCGGCCAGTCGTACACCCTGAACCTGCCCTGGCGCGGAGCGGGGGCGACGATCGAAGACTTTCATCGTCTACACCGTGAGCGCTATGGTCACCGGCTGGATCTGCCGGTGGAACTGGTGAATCTTCGCCAGTGGGTGAGGGGGCCGGTGTCGGAGCTTCAGCTTCCGTCGTTGTCGGGTTCACCTCACGCCCGCCCGTTCGGTCATTGTGATGTGGCCGGGCTGGAAGCAGCGGTGCCGCAATACTGGCGCGGCGAGCTGGTCGCAGGACAGGTGCTCGAAGGGCCTTCGCTGGTCAGTGAAGCGGTGGCGACGAGCTGGGTCGCACCCGGCTGGTCAATGTGCGTGGATGCCGTGGGCAACCTGTGCCTCAGCCGTCGTTGAGCAGTTCCATCGTCATGAATGCGGCCTCTGAGCTGGCCACGTAGGCCTCGGTAAGGTCTGATGCCGAGATTCCCTCGCAGGTATGCTCGGGCGGCTCATTGCGTTCCATCTTGAACGCGTGGTCGAGGTAACGGCCGTAGGTCCCCTCGCTGTGCGTGAGTGCCCTTTTTACGTTATCGGACAGGGGTAGCTCCCTGACCAGGTCGGTCATGGGACGCGACATCATGGCGTCGAGTACCGACAGCAGGCCGACGGTATACGCGGTCTCGGGCACGCCGATCGCGCACAGGCGGCAGAGCCGTTCGCACAGGTTGGCACGCAGCAGCCCAAGGTTGAGGATCTCTATCGGACGGCTGCCAAGCCCGGCCATGGCGAACAAAGTGGTCCAGGCGCGGATACGGGCAAGGCCCATCAGGACGACGGCGCGTTGGATCGACTCCACGCGCGAGCGCAGACCGATGGCCGCCGAGTTTATCCAGCGAAGCACCTTGAAACTCAACCCCGGGTCCTGACTGACGAGTTCGACGATCTCGTTCATATAGACGTCTGGATCGTTGAGTCTGGCCAACAGTTGCATGACCATGGCGGAGCTTTCACCCACGCGTTCGGATCGAACCAGGTTAGGCCGGGCAAAGAAATAGCCCTGGAAATAGTCGAAGCCCATGGCTTTCAACTGCTCGAACTGTTCTGCGGTCTCTACTTTCTCGGCCAGCAGTTTTGCACCGGTCGCGCGCAGTTCGGGCATGCGTCGCTCCAGCTCGGCCATGCCGTCGGGCTGGATCTCTACCTTGATGTAATTGACCAGCGGCAAGATAGGGGCGAGCTCGGGTTGGAAATTGTAGTCGTCCATGGCCAGCCGGTAGCCCTCGGCCCGCATGTTGGCGACGCCCTTGAGCAGCGCGTCGTCCACCTCGACATCTTCCAGAACTTCCAGGACCACATCCTGCTTGGGGAAGGGGATCGGCGGCATATCGACGAAAAAATGCCGGGTGAGGTTGATGAAGGCCTTGTGTGGACCGGCGATCCGGTGCAGCCCTATCTCCACGAAGGCATTCAGCAGGGTCACCGATGATGCTTGGTCGCCGTCCGAGATCGTGCAGTTACCAGCCGCGTCGCGGTACAGTAGTTCGTACGCGAAGACCTCGAGATCGCGGTCAAAGATGGCCTGGCGGCCCACCTGTATGGTGTCCGCCGAGCTGTCGATGCCTGGGTTGGGGGCTTGCATGGATCCTTTTCGTTTTTTCGGTTTTTTCTACTTCTCAGCGTATCGACCCGGAACCTCGACGCTTGAGCGGTTTCTGCTTGAGGTCAAGCGGGTCGCGGGGCGCTATCATGGGGCTGTGGGGACCTGAGTGGGATACGGCGTGTTGCGCCTGGCTCGGGTGCCCGGCGATGTGATCGCCACAGGAGAACACTGATGATTCACGGGGTACTCGATTTATCGTGGTGGCAGCTGATCGTGGTGGTATTGGGTATGACCCATGTCACCATCGTTGCGGTCACCGTCTATCTGCACCGCTGCCAGGCCCACCGAGCTTTGAACCTGCATCCGGTGGTGGCACATTTCTTCCGCTTCTGGCTGTGGATGACCACGGGCATGATAACCGGCGAGTGGGTCGGGGTGCATCGGCGCCACCATGCCCGCTGTGAAACCCCGGAGGATCCACATTCGCCGCAGGTGCTCGGTTTGAGCAAGGTTCTGTGGGAAGGGGCTGAACTGTATCGCGATGCGACCGCCAAGGAAGACCTGATACAGCGTTATGCGCACGGCACGCCGGACGACTGGATTGAGCGTCGTCTGTACCGCCGCTACCCGATTCTGGGCGTCTCCCTCATGCTCGTGATCGATTTCGTCCTGTTCGGCATTCCGGGCATCGCGGTCTGGGCGGTCCAGATGATCTGGATTCCCTTTTTTGCCGCTGGAGTCATCAACGGTATCGGCCATTACTGGGGCTATCGCAATTTTCAGTCGCCCGATGCCGCGACCAATATTTCGCCCTGGGGGATACTGATCGGGGGCGAAGAGCTGCATAACAATCACCACGCTTTTCCCAGTTCCGCCAAGCTTTCGGCGCGTTGGTGGGAGTTCGACATCGGTTGGATGTATATCCGGCTGTTCTCGATGCTCGGCCTGGCCGAGGTGCGGCGTGTTGCCCGTAAACCCGTTATGGATCTGTCGAAGAGCGTCATTGACATGGATACCGTCAAGGCCGTGGTAACGCACCGCATGTACATTCTGGCCAACTACGCGCGCGAGGTGATCAAGCCGGTGGCGGATGAGGAATTGTGTCGCAGTGAGCAGCATTGTCGGCGCCTGGCGCGTCAGGCACGCCGTTTGCTGGTACGGGAGGAATCGTCCATGGATGAATCGAGTCGGCAGCGACTCGAGAGCATCCTCAGTAACAGCCAGGTGCTGGCCACGGTGTATCGCTCACGCAAGCAGCTACAGGATGTCTGGGACCGGACAGCCACAAGCCAGGAGGCCTTACTGGCCGCGCTGCAGCAGTGGTGCCGGGATGCGGAAGGCAGTGGTATCAGGGCGCTGCAGGATTTCGCTCAAAGCCTGCGCCGCTATTATCCGGCGGCCACCTGAGGACTGGGGCTACGGACACAAAAAAACCGCCTTCCGGCGGTTTTTTTGTGTGGCATAGACCGGTGATTATTTGATCTTGCCTTCCTTGTACATCACATGCTTACGGACGACGGGATCATACTTTTTGATCTCCATCTTGCCGGTCATGGTTTTCTTGTTCTTGTCCGTTGTGTAGAAATGACCGGTGCCGGCACTGGAGTTCAGGCGAATTTTTTCACGCGCTGATTTAG
>Ga0316189_10002447_pt1 | contig 18203 bp, 19 predicted proteins | sample LowCovwburrow_MG_FD_204930 | JGI IMG/M metagenome (GOLD analysis project Ga0316189, IMG submission 204930) | Coastal sediment microbial communities from Maine, United States - Lowes Cove worm burrow | ecosystem: Environmental > Aquatic > Marine > Coastal > Sediment | place: USA: Maine...
GCGCCAGGCACGCTGCTCACTCGCGTGAGAGCGATACCAAGACTACGGGTGGGGGTGGGCGGGCGGTGCAACCAACCGGGCGGTGTAACCAGACACCGGCACTGGCACTGGCGCTGACACTGACACCGGCACTGACACCGGCACTGGCACTGGCACTGGCACTGGCACTGGCACTGGCGCTGGCGCTGGCGCTGGCACTGGCACTGGCACTGACACCGGCACTGACACCGGCACTGACACCGCCACTGAAACGGCCACGGTCACGGTCACCGTCACTGCCCTACGGTCACCGTCCTACGGCCACGGCCACGGCCACCGTCACGGCCCTACGCTCACCGTCCTACGGCCACGGCCACGGCCACCGACACAGACCACTTCCCCGGCGCCCCCCAAACGGGTACCCTCGGCTCCGTGGAAAAGCTGCCGGCGCCCGAGCTTCCCGCGTGGATTGCGAAGGAAGTTCCGTTTACTCGATATCGCGTCGCCGTCGGCGACGGACTGCACATGCACGTCATGGAAACCGGGCGAGGGAGGCCCGTTCTGATGGTGCATGGCAACCCAACTTGGGGCTTCCTCTACCGCAAGGTTGCGATGTGCCTGCAGGGGCAGGGGCTTCGCCTGATCATGCCGGACCTGATCGGCTTTGGGTTCAGCGACAAACCTCGAGACTTCTCATTGCATACGATTCGCAATCACAGCAAGTGGCTCGGCTCGCTCGTCGACCAGCTCGATCTGCATGAGGTGATACTGGTTTGCCAAGACTGGGGCGGAGCGCTTGGCACGCATCCTTTCACCACGCGTCAAGATCGCCTGGGTGCAATGGTCGTGCTCAACACGGTGCTCGATGCGCCGTCACCTGGCTTTAAACCGACGGCGTTCCATCGCTTTTCGCACCTGCCGCTCATCAGCGACTTCGCGTTTCGTGTCCTGCCGCTGCCACAGGCCGTGTTGCACATCGCACAGGGCGACAAGTCGAGCATTCGTGGCAACGTCGCGCGCGCGTACCGCTACCCCTTTCGACACATTCGCGATCGAGTGGCTCCTTTGGCCACGGCGCGCATGGCCGTCGATCGAATGGGGCATCCATCCATCCCGGCCCTCGAAGAGTGCGCCGCCTTGGCCGGCGGCTTCGATGGGCCGAAGGCGATGGTCTGGGGTCGTCGTGATCCGATCCTCGCCCGCGCACTGAAACGCACCAGGGCGCTCCTCGGCGACCCTCCCGTCACCGAAACGCAGGCCGGCCACTTCCTGCAAGAAGAAGTGCCCGAAGAGATCGCGGCGGCCGTTCTCGAGGTCAGCGCTAGGCTAAGCCGCGCTTCGGCGGAGGCCTCGGAGGAGCAGGCGTAGCGAGGACTTGAACTGCTCTTCCTGCGCAACGCGCGACGGAATCGTGCCACCCAGCCAGGTCACCAAACCGAAGTAGTGCGTGCTGAAAACCTGCTGAGCGGCTTCCATCGGCTCGATCGAAGGGTCGAGCTCTCCGCGTAGCTGGGCCTTGCTGACCAAGTTCGCAACTCGCTTCACCAGGCCAAAAGTCCAGGCTGCGGATTCGGCGCGTCGCTGGCCGTCGGTGAACAGCAACTCCTTGATGAACACTCTGCTCAGCCGTCGCTCTTTTGCATAGGAGCCGGTCAGTGCGGAAAACACATGCGTCAACTCCTGCTCGAGCGTCGACGGCGCCATGGTTGCGAACGCCTCAGCCAGCGCCGCATCGATCTGACCCTGCATCAAATAGATCAGCAGACTTCGCTTTTCCGGGAAGTAGTTGAAAAGCGTCCCAGCCGCGATGTCGGCCGCCTCGGCGATCTCTCTCGTGGAGGTCGCTTCGTAGCCCCGGCTCGTGAACAGGTTCCAAGCCGCGACCTCGATTCGGCGCAAGGTCTCCTCTTTGCGGCGTGCTCGACGGTCCATGCGTTCCACGGGAACGAATGTCGTCTCGCACGGGGTTCGCACCAAGTTTTCCGCATTGGGCAAACGTTCGTCAGCTCACCGAATGGTTCGATCTCGGAGGCCGGACATCTGTTCACTCTATGAAGGTTGATGCTCGCATGATACGCCCACCTACCTTTCCTCATGAGTCCGTCAAAGGCATACAAGACCCTCTTTGTAACCCTTTTGGGCATAACCCTTGGTTGTGGTGATCCGTCCAACCTAACCGACTGGGATGACGAGGTCGGTGCAGTCAGCGCGAACGTGGTCGGCGGCTGGGCTGCCACAGACCAGCAGATATTCGCAACGGTGGAAATCAGGCACGCGGGCGCGGGCGCTGGCTTCTGCTCCGGAACTCTGATCTCACCCCTCGTCGTAGTGACCGCCGCGCACTGCGCGGTGGTCGAGCCCGAGGCGGGTGTGGTGCGAGTAGCCGCACCGAGCTCGCTGCAGGTGGTCGCCGGCCATCTTTCGAGCCGCGGCGCCGACCCCAGCAAGGTGCGCCCCGTGTTCCAAGTACGTGTCCACGAAGACTACGACCACGAGTTCATCATGGGCCGAAACCGCAGCGGTGCAGGGCAGGGTGGCATTGGCTCGCCGAACGACATCGCGCTGCTGTTCCTCTCGTCGCCCTATGAGGGCATCCCCCAGGCGCCCCTGCTGACCGTCGAGCGCGAGAGCGAGCTCGTCCATCATGGCGACTTGGCCTTCGTCGCCGGCTACGGGGTCTATGACCTCGACGAAAACCTAAACGGTGAGCTCTACATTTCGGACGCCGTGATCGACATCCTTGGACAAAAGGAACTACTGACGCGCCGCACCGACCAGCTTGGCGACTCCTGTTACGGTGACTCCGGCGGTCCCCTATACGTTCCGACGGAGGAGGGCGACTTCCTCGTCGGACTCGTGTCGCGCGGCCGATCCGATGTGAAGCGCGACTGCGGCGATGGCGGCGTTTACACCTTGCTGTCCGCTCATCTCCCTTGGATCGCCGAAGCTGCCGGCAGCCGATTTGAGCCGAGCTCTTCCATGGGTGCGGGTGATGGATCGTTCCTGGCGGATGGGGCCGACCCGATCAGCGTTCCGAAGGGCGGTTCGCTCCGGCGCACAGCGGCCTGCGCCGCATCCCCGTCGAGCTCCGGAGATCGAACACCGCTTTCAGCTCTTGGCCTATTGCTGGGCTTCGCCTTGCTCAGGCGCCGTTTGTCACGGGTTTAGGCCTGGCCTAGGCTCCGCGCTGCAATGAGGCTGCCTCCGCAACAATCGCAAACGCGACTCACGAAGATCGTCTGCACGATCGGTCCTTCGAGCAGCTCCTGGGATCGGCTGGTCGCCCTGGCTCATGCGGGCATGAATGTCGCCCGGCTCAACATGTCGCACGGCGATCATGCATCGCATCTGCAGGTCATTCGAAACCTCAAGAGTCTCAGCAAGAAGCTCGCCCACCCCGTGTCAATCCTGATGGATCTCCAGGGCCCCGAAATTCGGACCGGCGAGCTTGCCGAGAGCCTAGACCTCAAGTCCGGCGACGTTTTCTACTTCTCCGTCCTGGCGGACGACGCCGAGGAGCGAAGCGTCCACGTCAACTACTTGGATCTCGTCAAGGACCTACGCGTCGGTGAGCGAGTCACGGTCGACAACGGCCTCATCAATCTCGAAGTGCTCGAAGTGTTTGAGCATCGCCTCAAGTGCCGGGTCCTCGACGGCGGCACGCTTGGTTCGCGCAAGCACGTCAACCTGCCCGGCGTTCGCGTCAACTTGCCTTCGATCACCAAGAAAGATCGCGAGGACATCGCCTTCGCGATCGAGCAAGACCTCGATTTCATCGCGCTCTCATTCGTTCGCGGCCCCCAGGACGTCTTGGAAGTCCGAGCGATCGTAGACGAGGCAGGGGGGCACCAAAAACTCATCGCGAAGATCGAAAACCAGGAGGGCGTCGACAACTTTGAATCCATCCTAGAAGCGGCTGACGGCATCATGGTCGCGCGAGGAGACCTCGGCGTCGAGCTAGCCTTTGAAGAGCTTCCGGTGCTTCAGCGCGACATGGTGCGACGCTGCGCCATTGCCGGAAAGCCGGTCATCGTGGCGACTCACTTGCTCGAGTCGATGATCGACAACCCCTTGCCGACCAGGGCAGAGGTCACGGACGTCGCAAACGCGGTCTACGAACAGGCCGATGCGATCATGCTCAGTGGCGAGACGGCCGCAGGAAAGTACCCGGCACGCTGCGTTGAGGTGCTCGACACGATCGCCCGCCGGATCGAGCCCGGACCCGGGATGGACTTCTACAAAGAGCGCCCCGCACCGACGACACAGCGCGGGCACATCGCCCAGGGTGCTTGCCGTCTTGCAGACTCATTGGGCGCGCGCGCGATTGTGGTGATGACTAGGCGCGGCTACTTTGGTCAGCTCGTCGCAAGCTATCGGCCTCAGCGCGCGATCATCTATGCGTTCACCAACATGAGCACGACCCGCCGCAAGCTTTGGCTGAACCGAGGGGTGATTCCGTTTCGCATGAACCTGTCCCGCGACCCGGAAAAGACGATCGTCAACGCCCTGGCCAAGCTGCGCGAACGCTCCGTCATCGAAGCCGGGGAGCCCGTCGTGGTCGTCTCGGATGTGGCCACTTCCACTGGGGATTTGGTGACCAGCATACAAGTTCGGGTCTCTGAGTAGCTTCCGGCTCGATTTAGCCTTAGGTAGTAAGAACATGCCTGTGCGCAGCTGCTTACTCTTCTTGCTTGGTCTCAGCATGGCCTGCGGGTCTCCCGCTGATGGGTCCGTCGCCGGGCTCAGCGCGCCGGTCGTGTACGGAGCCGACGATCGGGTCGAAGTCTACAATCATCCCGACCCGAATCTGCGCAGTATCGCCGAGCAGTCGATCGTCGCCTTGATTCCGAGCTTCCGAATCAACCGTGAGCCGAGCGGCAGCTATAGCCTCTTCACCGATTCGCTGAAGGAGCTGCGTGGCCTCTGCGAGGGCGAGTTGTTTGGGGAGCAGCCGACCGCGGCATCATGCTCTGGCGTCCTCATCGATGACGACCTGGTCCTGACGGCCGGTCACTGCATCGACGATCACACGCCCTGCGATTCGTATTCCTATGTATTCAACTACCACTACGACCAGCCCAACGCTCTGGCGGAGATTCGAGACGAAGACGTCTATGAGTGTCGGCGCGTTGTCTCGCAGGGAACCGCCCGGGCAAGCGACTACACGCCCGACTTCGCGATCATTCAACTCGACCGACCGGTCGAAGGCGGCCGGGCGCCAGTCGTCATCCGTCCCGCAACGGCCCTGGCGACGCAAGAGCCGCTAGCGATGATCGGTTTCGGAAGCGGTCTCCCCGCCAAAATCGACTCGGGCGGATCCGTGGCCGACCCACGCGCTGCGACTCTCGACTTCTTCGTCGCCAATGTCGACGCTTTTCAGGGTCATTCCGGCAGTGCGACCTTTGATTCGCAGAATCGGCTTGCGGGGATTCTGATTGGAGGTCGGGCGCCGGACTACGTCAGCTTCGAGGGCGAGACCTGCGGGCGGGTCGCCGCGTACGAGAACTCCCAGGCAGGAGAGTTGGTGCACAACATTGCGCCGATCGTCGCCAGCTTGTGTGCTGATGGTTGGGACGTCGAGAGCCTATGCGACCCGGAAGCCTGCGGCGGCGAGCCCTGCGGCTCGAGTCCCTTGCCCTCCTCGACGGGCGGTGGTCCATTCGCCCCAACCACGAGCCCCGGCTGCAACGCTTCGACCGGCTCGAGCGGTTCTTTGGCCGGGTGGCTGGCCCTGCTGCTCTTCCTAGTGCTGCGGCGATTCAGGCCGCGAGTCGCCTGACCACCTCGAGCGCTTCGCGCACGTGCTTCTTCGCGTTGAGTTGTGAGTTGAAGACGTGCTGCACCTTGCCTTCGCGGTCGATGACGTAGGTGACACGTCCAGGCAACAGTCCCATGGTCTTGGGCACGCCGTAGGCCTTCTGCATCGCCTTGTCGCGATCGCTCACCAGCAGAAACGGAAGTCGATGATGTGAGGCAAAGCTCTTGTGGCTCTGCTCGCTGTCCTGGCTGACGCCGATGACGACTGCGCCCGCTTCGACGAAATCCTCGAAGCTATCCCGAAACGTGCAGGCTTCCGCCGTGCACCCCGGAGTTTCGTCCTTGGGGTAGAAGTAGAGAACGACAGTCTTTTCGCCGCGGAACTGCGATAGCGAGATGGTGTCGCCGTTTTGGGTAGTCTTGGTGAAGTCCGGCGCGGTAGCGCCCACATCGATGCTCGCCATGGATTGCCTCCAGCCCGGACGCTAGCACTCGAGGACCCCAGGTTTCGACTTGAAAAAAATGAAACATGTTCTATTTTCTGCGAATGGACGATCGCTACTTCACCCCACCTATCCCCAACGGCTGGTTCCAAATCGCCGCCTCCGACGAGATCAAGCCGGGCGAGGTCAAGCCTCTCAAGTACTTTGGCCAAGACCTGGTCATCTGGCGCTCCGAAGAAGGTGAGCTCTCGGTGCTCGACGCGTTCTGCCCTCATCTTGGCGCGCATCTCGGCCATGGTGGCAAAGTGAAGGGGAGCTCGCTCGAGTGCCCGTTCCACGCCTGGCAATTTGGCACGAACGGTAAATGCACCGCGGTTCCCTACGCCGAGCACGTCCCGCGCAAAGCCAAGCTCGGGACCTGGCACATCAAAGAGCTCGCCAACATGGTGATGTGTTGGCACCACGCCGAGGGCGAGGCTCCGACCTTCGAGATTCCAGACGAGATCCCAGAGTGGGGGAACGAGGATTGGACCGAGTTCATCAGTCGTGAGTGGACGATTCGAACGCGCAATCAGGAGATGGCGGAGAACGCCGTCGATACGGCGCACTTTCACTATCTTCACGGGACCACGAACATGCCGAAGTCCCAGGCCTCGGTAGATGGGCCGATCATGCGCGTGTACTCCGATGCCGGCATGGAGACCCCGCGCGGTACGGTCGACGGTTCGATCGAGAGCCTCAACTACGGTTTCGGTCTCGCCATCGTTCGTTTCCAGGGCATCGTGGAAACGCTCAACGTTGCATCCACCACGCCGATCGACGCCGACCATTGTCACCTCCGCTTCAACTTCAGCGTGAAAAAGACCGCGGGCGCGGAGATGGCGCGAGGCGTTGGAAAGGCCTTCGTCGCCGAGGTGACTCGGCAGCTCGAGCAGGACATCCCGATTTGGGAGAACAAGGTGCAATACGAGAAGCCGTTGCTCTGCGACGGTGACGGCCCGATCGCGCTCTTCCGGCGCTGGTGCACGCAGTTCTACTCCTACCCGCAGGGCCAGGAGGCGGCAGAGTAGTGGCCGCATTCGAGATCGAAGAAGTCGAAGAGGCCTTCCGGCACTACTGGTACACCGGGATGATTCGCGAGGACTGGAACGCCTGGGCTGACCTCTTCACCGAAGACGTGGTCTACCTCGAGCGCGTCCTCGGCACGATGCATGGCCGCGAGACGGTTCGTAACTGGATCGTCCCGCTCATGGAGCAGTACGGCGAGATCTACGGCGTCTACAACTGGCACATGGCTGACCCCAGCGGTCGAGTCGTGTTTCACATGATCAACCGGCGAGACAACCCGAGCGGAGAGGGCGTCATGGACTTCCCCGGCATCACCATCTTGCAGTACGCCGGCAGCAATCAATGGTCGTCCGAGGAAGACTACTGGGCCGAGAAGCTCAGCGTCCAGCAGTGGCAGGAATACGGCAAAGCGCTGAAGAAGTACGACCCGGACCACCGCCTCAAGCGCACGCGCAAGGACTGGGGCAACGGCCCGGGCTGGACGATCGGCAAGACTTCGTTCTGGGACTGGCCCGACCGCCAGCGGACTTAGTACTCGGCGTCGAAGTCGACTTCGAGGGGCTCTTGGCTCGCAGGACGCGCCTGGCAAGCTAGGACCCAGCCGCGTTCGATGTCGCTCGGCTCGAGCGCGTCATGGTTGCTCATGTTGACCTTGCCGCTCTTGAGCAGCGCCATGCAGCAACCGCAGTAGCCGTCCTCGCAGGACGAAGGTGGCTTGTGCCCAGCTTTGATCGCGGAGTCGAGCAGGGTCAGACCCTTCTCGTACGGCACGTCGTGGGACTGCCCCTCGAGGAGCATCTTGAACGACTTGGGAATCTCGTCGTCAGACTGCTCGGGGACCAGCTCGGCCGATTCGTCTTTGCGATCCGGATCGATCGGAGAGATGAAGCGCTCGAACTTTGTTCGCGCAGGGTCGATCTCCGAGGCTTTGAAAGCCTCTTCGATGGCATCCATGTATCCGGTCGGGCCGCAGACGAAGAACTCACTGTCTTCCCAGCCGCGGATCTGTTCTTGAATCTCCGCAACCGACATGAAGCCGCTCACGCTGTCGAGATGGTGCACGACTTCGAGGCGGTTCGGGAACTCCGCAAGCCAGAGATCGATCTCGTCTTTGAAGATGATCGAACGCTCGTCGCGGTTGGCATAGATGAACTTCACGACTCGCTCGGTCGTGCGAAGCGCCGACTTCAAAATGGATAGTACTGGCGTGACACCACTGCCACCTCCGAACAAAACGATGCCGTGGTCGCCCTCGTCCGAGCGCATCACGAATCGGCCTTCCGGCGCCTGCACCAGGACATTGTCGCCGACCTGCAGGCTGTCGTTGAACCAGTTGGACACGCGACCGTCGTCGACCCTCTTCACCGTAACTTTGGGCCAGGCGTCTGTTTCCGGTGCGCTCGAAAGCGAATAACAGCGGTGCAAGCTCATGCCATCCCAGGGCACCTCGAATGTCAGAAATTGACCCGCGCGATAGCGGAACTGCTCGCGCAAGGGCTCCGGCACTGCGAAGACAAACGAGCGCGTGTCGTGAGTTTCTTGAATGATTCCTGCTACTTGAAGCCTGTGAAATTCCGCGGGCATCGGTTGAAGCCTCCAACTAGAACGTGTTTCACTCTAGAACGGGGACGCCGGGCGGTCCAGCCGACGAACTCGCTGTGGCAGTGAAGCGCTGAATCCCGTAGCCTGGTTAATTCAAATAGACCACTCCCCAATGGACTCCCGCAGACTTAGACCCCAGACAGCTGGGCGCCGATGCCCGTGCGCAGGAAACAAACCGTAGGAATCGATCTTGGTACCACCAACTCGGTGGTAGCCCGGAACTTCGAAGCCCTGGCCCTCGAGGGGGGGAGCTGCGTCATGCCGTCTGCCGTGGCTTTTCCGCCAAGCGGGGCCACGCTGGTCGGCATGCCCGCGCGCCGGCGACGCGCAATGGACCCGAGACATACAATCCTCTCTGCAAAACGCATCATCGGGGCTCGTTGGCGCTCCTCTTACACGGCGCAGTTCCGTGAGCACTACCCCTACGATTTGATCGAAACCCCCGACGGAGGGGTCGCATTTCGGACGCGCGCCGGGGTCATGACACCGATCGACATCGGGAGCACGGTCGTCAGTGGCTTGTGCAAGTACGCCAAGTGCGATGTCGAGGATGTGCACGCCGTGGTGACCGCCCCTGTGGGCTTCGACCAGCGCCGCCGCGATGCCACCGCACGCGCCGTTGCGCATGCACACTTTGCGTCCGTTCGGCTCATCGAAGAGCCTATCGCAACCGCCCTAGCGTACCTGAATCGCAGTAGCCTGAAGTATGCGTTCGTCTATGACTTGGGAGGCGGAACCTTCGATGCGGCGGTGCTCGATTGCAGCAGCTACCCGTTCCGCGTCATCGGTCACGGCGGCGACCCGTACCTCGGCGGCGATGACGTCGACCGAACCATCGCGCTCCACGTGGCCGATCGCACGCTTGCGCGCGACGGCTGGGACCTCAGCAACGATGCGGTGACTTTCGATCGCCTCGTCAACGCATGTGAGCTCGCGAAGTGCGAGCTGAGCGAGTTTGAGCAGGCCGCAATTGCGATTCCAAGCGTCGATCCCGCGGCGCCCGAAAGCTGCGGCATCATTCCGATCACGCGTCAGGAAGTGCAACAACTCACCCTGGACTTGGTGCGCTCCACCTTCGTCGCCTGCGATGAAGTTCTCGCCCAGGCGAAGCTCAAGGCCCGCGACATGCAGGCGGTATTTCTGGCAGGCGGCAGCACGCGTCTTCCGGGACTCGTCGAGTACATCGAATCTTACTTCGGCAAGCGGCCGCGCTCGGATTTGAACCCAATGGAGGTCGTCGGTCTGGGTGCGAGCCTCGCTGCGGCGCGTCCGGCGGTGTCAGAGCTCCTCGACCCCTGCGCCTGAGCTTGCGGCCGCAGACCGTTTGTCCCGAGTGCTCGCGTACAGACCGTCGGCCCGAAACGTCAGCGTGAAGACCAGGCGCGAGTTCTCGTTGTAGAGGGGATTCTCCCGGCTGCCATCGGAGTCTGGATGCTGCGCCCAAACCTCGTAGCTCAGGGCGACGGTGAGCCAGCGCTTGATGTCGTAGCCGATGGTAGCCCGGAAATTCGAGAAGGATTGCCAATGGTTGTTCACGCTGCCATCGCCGATGCAGACTGGGCCGGTCAGGGTGTCGACGCAGCCCGTTGCGAGGTCGTGGCCGCGCCCCCACAGGGCACGGTAACTCAGCCCGATCGCCAAGCGGTCGATGGGTACGAAGGTCCAGAATACGGACAAGCGCGACCAGTACTTGACCGCCGAGGTAGCGCCAAAGCAGGTGTCCAAGGTTTCGGCGCCGCCTGGGCCGGGTGCCACCCGGCAAGGGAAGACGTCGCCAGGACCGAGCACGACGTTGGAGCCTGCGAACCAGCCCCAGAACGCAGCGGTAATGCCCAGCTGCATTCCGGACAGCACATTGAAGGGTCGCGACACCGTTGCTCGAATGCCGGGGGAGAAGTAACGCTTCCGCGCCCGGCTGAACTTCGAGGTCGGGAATCGCAAATCCGCTCCGATGAAGAACATGAAGCCGCCAGGCCGATTGGGGACGCTGACGAGGTAGTCCAGGCGCAGATCTTCCCAAAGCGCTTCGCGGCTATAGAAGCCAGCTCGGTCGAAATCTTCGGCTGCTGAGTCGGTCCATTCGAAGCTCACTGCGGACGTGATCCCGATCGAGTGCACGTCGTTGAAGATCCAACGCGGCGCTGCCGTGAACCACCAGGTGTAGTTCGGGCTGTGCGTGAGCTGGGAGCCCTCGTTGAAGCTGCGCACCGAGAGCGACTGATCCCAGAACAGCGGAAAGCTCCAGGGTACCCCCTTGGTCGTCGGGTTAGGCGACGAGATTCGCTCGGCCGTGGTCTTGTTACGCACCGGCGCGGTGTGCTGGGCGCTGGGCTCGGAGCTGCCGTCAGCTGCCGTGTCGACTTGCGCGTTCGCAGGCGTCGACACGAGCAGCGCGAACAACAGCGTTGCCCCGAGCCTCATCAGGGGCAGTCTGCCATGGGCGCCGTCCGACCGCAGCAACTGCGCCCAGCAGATCGCTAGTTCGAAAGCGCTTCGATGACCGAGGCGTCGAGGTGTACGTCCTGCTGCGGGAAAGGAATCCCAATGCCAGCCTCGTCGAGCGACACCTTGCATGCCCTCACCGTGGCCTGCCAGACGTCCCAGTAGTCACCGGTCATGCACCAGACTCGGACCTGCCAGTCGACCGAAGAGCCCCCGAGCCCTTTCAAGAAGACCTGTGGTGCCGGGTCCTTGATGATCCCCGGAATGTTTGCGGCAGAGTCCTCGAGGGCTTTGCGGGTGGCGTCGATGCTGGCCGAGTATTCCGCGCCCACATCGATGTCGACGCGTCGAATGTCGTAACCGGTGTAGTTGGTGATGGTGCTCCCAAAGACCGCACCGTTCGGGATGATCAGCTTTCGGTTGTCGAGCGTCCGGAACTCACAAGTGAACAGATCGATGTGTTCGCAGATGCCCGTGTCATCGTTGACCTCCACGAAGTCGCCCACTTTGAAGGGCCGGAACACTAGAAGCATGATGCCCGCGGCGAAGTTGCCGAGCGTGCCCTGGAACGCCATGCCGACTGCGAAGCCGGCAGCGGCCAAGACAGCAGCGAAGCTCGCCGTTTGAATTCCGAACACTCCGAGGCATCCGAGAACTCCGCCGACCAGAATGAGATAGCGCGCGAACTTGGCGAAGAAACGCGTGAGGGTTGCGTCGAAGTTACGCTTCTCGAGCGCAGCGCGAACGCCTCGCTCTGCCCAGCCCGCCAGGACGAAGGCAACGAAGAGGGCCAGCAGGACGCCTAGCACCTTGGGGCCGTGCTCCATTAACAGATCGATGTACTTGCTCGTGTCGATATCCATGATGTCTCCGCTATTCAAACAGCTCTTAGCGCAGCAGTTGGTCGAGGATGACCAGGTTTTCGGCTTCCACGTCCTCGACGTTGCCGTCGGAGAGGATCATCGCCTTTGCTGCGTCTAGAAACAGTTGCCGATGCTCTTTCGGGATGTCCGCAGGGTCGAGATCGTCGGCGCGTGGCGGAACCTCGAGCCACTGTGCGACCTGCTCCTGCTCTTCGTCGTCTAGATCGAGTCGAATCACCATTTTAACGATGAACTCCCGTTCACGTTCCGTGATTTCGAGGTCGGCCCAGGCGAAAGAGCAAACAAACCTCATGAGTTGAAGCCTGTCTTCCCGGTTGAGAGCGTCCAGCATCCGCGGGACTCTACTCCGAGCCGAGAGGCAAGACTAGTCCGAAGACGAGGTTCTGATGACCCTGGGGGACGAGCGTTGCTGCAAGGAGCTACCCTCGCGTTTGTTTTGGGCTATGGTCCGGCTTCTCATGGCCACCAAAGTGACGATGCCACAACTCGGCGAGAGCGTCGTAGAAGGCACCATCGGCAAATGGCTTGTCTCCGTCGGACAGCCTGTCGCAAAAGACGAGCCAATCGTCGAGATTCTCACCGATAAAGCCGACAGTGAGCTTCCAGCGCCAGTTGCAGGCGTCGTGACCCAGCTGCTTGCGGCCGTCGACGACATCGTCGCGGTTGGTGATCCAATCTGCGAGATCGACGAGAACGCGACGGCAAGCGCGGCCTCGCCGCAGGCGCCCGCCGCCGCCGCCCCGACAGCTGATGCCGGCGCCGCTTCGCCGACGTCCCCTTCGGTGCGCAAACTGGCGCGCGAACAGAGCGTCGACCTCTCGACGGTTCAAGGCTCGGGTCAAAGCGGTCGCATCATGCACGACGACGTGATGGCAGCGATTGGCAGTGCTCCTCGCCCCGAACGAATGGCGACCACGCCTCCTCCTCCGCCAGCGGCAGAACCCGTCGCGCCTCCTCCTCCGCCAGCCGCCCGGCCTGCGCCAGCAGGAGGTGTCGGTCCGTCCGGAGCATTTCGTTTGCCACCCTACGTTCCGAAGGCCGGAGACGAGGTCGTTCCGTTCACGCGACGTCGCCGAATCATCGCCGACCACATGGTCTTCTCAAAGCAGACCGCTCCCGATGTCGTCACTTTCGCCGAATGCGATCTTCATCGGACCGCGTTGCTGCGAAACCAGCACAAGGCGCACTTCAAGAAGGAAGGCGTCAATCTCACCTACCTTGCCTTCGCCATCGCGGCGACGGCCAGGGCCCTGCGCGAGTTTCCGGAAATCAATTCGCGTGTCCTCGATGACGCCTTCGTCAAGCTAGCCGAGGTCAACGTCGGCATCGCAGTCGACACCGATGAAGGCCTCGTCGTGCCCGTCATCTCAAACACCGACCACCTCACGATTCGCGGGGTTGCCCGCGCGGTAGCCGACGTCGCGGAACGTGCACGCTCAGGCAATCTCACGCCGAACGACCTCGCCGGAAAGACTTTCGCCATCTCGAACCCCGGCCGCCGGGGCAACCTCGTCGGCGGCGCGATCATCTCCCAGCCAAACGTCGCCATCCTTCGGCTTGGAACCATCAAGAAGCGCGTGGTGGTGATCGAACACGAGGGCGAAGACGTCATGGCGATTCACCCGGTCATGCACATGGCGCTGACTTACGACCACCGCGTCGTGGACGGCGTGCATGCGAACGGGTTCTTGTACCGGATCGCTGAGATTCTGGAGTACGGGGACTTCGAGCTCTGATCGGGGCGTCGCTGTTTGGCTTGTGCTGCCGCGGATGTTTGGGGGAGCGGGTCTTGGGTGGGTTGGGTGGTACGGCTTGGTTACACCGCCCCGCCCACCCCCACCCGTAATCCTCCCTTGCGCGGCGTTCGCTTTTCTCCGCCTTGCCGGCGCATTCGCGCCGGGCTTCGCCCTTCGGGCTCGCGGGGGGGCTGCTGTCTTGAGGGAGGCGTGGAGGATTTGGCTTGATGGCGCCGCACCGATGTACGCGGTTCGAATGTATCCGTATGGAGGGGCGCGGAAAAAAGCGCGATGCGGGGTGGAATCGACGTGTGAGTGACAATCGGCAAGACAGCAAACAGCCCCGATTGGCGCGAGCTCCGAGGCTCGGCTTGCCTGCTCCCAGCCCCCAAGTGCATCCGACCAGATCTGCAAGCCGAGCCGTTCGGCGGAACCCCGTGTCGCGCTTTTTTCCGCGCCCCGATCGGGCCTACGGCGTCTTCTTATTGACCACGAAGCGCAGGTTCTTGAACTCGGTCTGGCCGAGCGTGTAGATCACTTCGCTCAGCGTCCGATATGGCGTTCGTTTGTCGGCGATGATCTGGACGTCGCCGACGAAGGGCTGGTTTGCGAAGCGCTGTGCGGTTCGCTTCTTGCGGTCGCGGATTTCGCCGAGTGTCCTGTAGAGCGGCGTGATCAAAAAGCCGCTGCTGCCGCCCTGTTTGAGGCTCGGGTCGACGATGCCGTTGCGGAGCTCCAGGACCGACTGGCCGTCGACGACGACGCCGCTGCGTGAGATTTGGACGGAGAGGGCGTCGCTCAGCTCGACCTTCGAGGTGGAGTACGGAATGCGGAGCTCGCTGCTTTCCTGCACGGCCGATGCCGACGAGGTCGCGAAGATCGCCATCATGTAGACCAGCAGGATCGTGAGCATGTCCATCATCGGGTAGATGTTGAGCCCGAAGTGCTCGGGCTCCCCGCGGCGACGCAGCTTCGCGCGGATGACGCGATTCACGTACGACATCGAGACGGCCTTTTCCGCGACGGGTGGAGCGAGGGAAGGGCGCGAGGGCCTGCTGCTTTCGTCGGCCACTATCGAATCCCCGCGGAGAGCAAGACTTCAGGGAAGAGCTCGTTCTCGTCACCACGCACAGCATCCATCGCGGCGATCAAATCCTCGTAGGGGACTTCGGGGTCTGCGCTCAGCGTGACCCGGGTTTCGTCCTCGAACTGCTGCTTCACGCGACTGACGCAAGTCGTGAGCGCTTTCCAGTCGTGCTCGCCATTCATCCCGGTGGGTACGGTGATGACCTTGCCGGGGGCCGTGGTCGTGCATCCCCGCGCGAGCTTGCCGCCCGATCCGGAGACGACGACCCCTTCGCGCGTCACGGTGACGTTCAAGTTGAGCGCTTCATCTGCCGCCGCGCGCTTGCCAATCCCACCCGTGCGGTATTCGGGAAGCGCCGCCTCTACTTGTGAAAAGAAGGCGATCGTCGTCAGGGTCATCAACAAGAACATGACGATGTTCACGACGATGTCCAGGAAGGGAACAATGTTCAGCTCGTCACTCGTCTCGGACGGATCGAGGTCGGGAACGCGCGTTCGCTTGCGGACGTAGGCTCGTTGGCGTGGTGTGAGTCGTGCGGGCATGACGGGGCCCGATCAACCGCCTTGCCGGCGCAGCGTGAGGAGGTTCTCGAGCTGCATCGTGACCTTTTCCATCTCGTGCTTGTGCCGCTTGGTGAGCCCATGAAGCACGAGGTGAGCCACCATGAAGATCACCGCGATCAGAAGGCCGAGGAATGTATTCCACATGGCTTCCGCGATACCGGCGGAGAGCAGCGCCGTCTTCTGCGAAGGGTCGTCGATCGTTCCGACCGCCTTGAAAGCGGTAATGAGACCGCTAATCGTGCCGAGCAGCCCGATCAGGGTCGCGATGTTGGCCAGCGTCCATAGCGCGCCTGTACGCTTTTCGAGCGCAGGGATCACCTCGCTCATCTTTTCTTCCATCGAAGCAATCACGGCTTCCTCGCCGCGGTTGACCTGAGTCAGCCCTGATTTGACCACCTCGAGCAGCGGGACAGCCTTTGCCTCACACTGCCGAATCGCCCGATCGATGTTCCCAGCCTGCACCAGCTTGCGAATCCGATTCATGAACTCGGCGGCGTCGACGCTGTAGTTCATGCGGATGTACCAGGCGCGGTCGATGATGACGCCCACGCCAAAAGCCAAGACACCGAGATTGATGAACGAAAAGGGAAACCCCTCCTTCATCGCCTCCCAGATTTCATGCATGCTTGCGGCTCCCTCTGGCTCGCCGGTGAATTGGCGAGTAATTCCCACTTCTTTCGCTACCCTGCAGCCCCACTGAAATTCGGACCCAGAGAGCTGGAATCCGTTGAAATCATTACGACTGTCGGGGCGAACCCCTTGACCGAGGGGCACGCTACCCCACCCCCCGCGAAGTTGTCAACGCGACTACAGCTTTTTCCGCTTTTTGCACCCAAGCTCTCAGCAGCCCCGGTTTCTAAGGAGCTGAACCGGGCGCGATATTGACTTGCTGGATCCAACCGTTATCATCCCTATATAGTAAGCAAACCATGGAATTGCTTACTGTTCTGGGGGGAACAGCGAGTTTTAGTCAGAAGACAGTGATGGGGATCGAACCGTACTCACTCGGGGTCCGGATAACACTGTCGAAGTAAAGTTCGCAGGAGGCAGGAAAAGATGGCCAAATTGGCGTACCACTTTGAAGCAGGCGGATGGGCGATGTGGCTGATCCTCGTCTGTCTCGTGTTTGCAATCGGGTTCACGATCGAGCGCGCGATGTATCTCTACAAAGCGTCGATCGACAAGGACGAGTTCATCGCAAAGATGCAGAAGTGCATCACCGCCGGAGACGTGGCGGGTGCGATCAAGGTCTGCTCGGCCGAGCACAATCCGTTGGCGCGCATCGTCAAGCAGGGTTTGCTCAAGGTGAACCGACCTGATGCCGAGGTTCAAGCGGCAATGGACGAGGCTGCGCTGAAAGAGCTACCGCTGATCGAACGTCGCACACCGTACTTGGGTCTGCTTGCGAACGTCGGAATGCTTTGTGGTCTGTTCGGAACAGTCGTCGGTCTCATCACCGCGTTCGGTGAGGTCGCCAAGGCCGATGCTGCCAGCAAGGCAACCGGCCTGGCAAAGGGCATCGAGGAAGCCATGAACTGCACAGCGTTCGGTCTCATCACCGCGGTCTTTGCGCTTCTCATGATGGGCCTTCTCAACGGCAAGACTCAGAAGATCATCGACGACATCAACGCTGCCACCGTCCAGGTTCTCAACCTGGTTGTCGGCAACCGCTCGAAGGTCGACCTTCAGAACATTCCCGCGGAGTAACGAGCCCAATGGCTGCAATCGATAGTGGCGGAGGAAATTCCGGGAAGAAGTCGGTCAATCAGGAGATCCCCCTGATTCCGTTCATCGACCTTCTGCTCTGCTGCGTCATGTTCTTGTTGGCCACGGCGGTTTGGAACCAGCTCGCCGCAGTGAATGCCAATCAGCAAGTCCCGGGGCAGGCTTCAACCGAAGACGCGCCGCCAGAGGACGAAAAAGTGAAGCTCATCCTGCAGGTTCGGAACTCCGGCTACGTGCTGGGGTCCTCAGCCGGGGAGAGCATCGACATCAGCAAGCGCGTCGTGGCGGACCAGAAAGAGTTCGACCTCGACGAGCTGGAAACGAAGCTCGGCCAGTGGAAGCAGGCCTGGGACGATCGCGACGACATGATTGTCGCGCCCGAGGACGGCGTCCGCTACGAGGACGTCATTCGTGCAATGGATATCGCGTCAGCGGCAGGCTTCACCACCCTGTCGATGGCCGACGGAGCCGCGTTCCTGTAGGGGGTAACCATGGCGATCAAACGTCCAGAACCAGAGCTGCTCCGCCACATCCCACTGAAGTTCGTCCGCGACCGGGTATCAGGTCACGGCCGCAAGTCGGTGGACCACCAGATTCCGCTCATTCCATTCATCGACTTCCTAATCGTGCTCGTGATCTTCCTGCTCATGTCGTTCTCGGCATCGGGCGAGCTGGTCGCGCAGCAGCCGACCATCACGATGCCAGACGCGAAGAACACCCAGCAGATCGAGATCTCGCCGATCATCGCGGTCGATGAGCGCGTGATCACGCTGGACGGTACCCGGGTTGCGGATACACAGACCCAGGGGCAGTCCGCACAGGTCGATCGCATCGAGCCGCTCATCGCTGGTCTCGAGACCGAGAAGCGCAAGTGGGAGACGATTCATCCTTCGGAGCCGTTCGCAGGCCAAGTCATC
>Ga0316189_10002448_pt1 | contig 18200 bp, 24 predicted proteins | sample LowCovwburrow_MG_FD_204930 | JGI IMG/M metagenome (GOLD analysis project Ga0316189, IMG submission 204930) | Coastal sediment microbial communities from Maine, United States - Lowes Cove worm burrow | ecosystem: Environmental > Aquatic > Marine > Coastal > Sediment | place: USA: Maine...
AAGATTGATATCCTGCTAAAAAGCGAGACCGGTATTGTCTTAAAACGGCCTGTTTCCGGAGTGATTGTTGGTAAGTCGGTAGGCTAGTGGGCCATGCGGGAAGTGATGAGCCAATGTTGCGTTGCACCCCTTGTAAAGGGCCTGCCATTCCCTGCGCTGTGCGCCTTACCTTGGCTCATCTGCGGCGCTCTGTGGATAACCGAACTTCCCGCATGGCCCACTAGCATTATCAGATACCCTGGCAAGCCAGATCGGTCTTTCTGATCTATCCTATACATTTGATTCGCCGCCCCTTTTATTGCACACTCTGGGTAACCAGAACAGATTGAATCTGTCCCCTTGTTTGATGGGCCTTACTCAAAATAATGTCCAATATCCATATAAAACACCATCATAGCTTGAGACATGACGAGACCCGTGCACGGGTGGAACAGATCGCCCGATATGCGAGAAACAAGTACAAGGTCAAGTACGCCTGGCGGGGCAATCAGCTGCACCTCCAGCACAAGGGCTCTTCTGTTGCAGTCTATCTTGGGGATGGATGTATAGAACTGAAGGTTAAATTAGGGCTGTTGTTTGTGCCTATGAAAGGCAAGATCGAGAAAGCAATCCGCAAGAATCTGCACAGCACGATAGGGGACCGTAAAGGGGCTCCCGATTCCGTCACCCTTTACGAAAAGGTGTAATAAGCTTCTAAACCGTTTGTCCTTCCTTGGACCAGAGAATTACAGATTGAATCTGTCAACGATTCTTGCCCGCACTATCAGTACTGTTGGGTGTCCGTTTCGTTTCTAGTAGTCCGGATGTTGCTTCCCTTTTATCCCGCAGTTCTTCCTGCACTTCATCAACCAGATCGTCCACTAGCTCCCCAAACTCAGATGCACTTTCGCGAACCTTTTCGTAAACTCGAATACTACCCTTTAGAAAACTGCGTGCCACCGGACGAACCACGGGGGCCAGTACAGTTACTGCAAAGGGTACCAATATCGCGACGCTCAGATTGATCGCCAGAATTTTCATCGTGTCGTTCTTCAGCAGGACCTGAAGCTGCTTCATTTTTCTACTCCTGTTTGCCGGATAAACATAGAACAAATCCAAACCAGGGGAACTCTGAACAATCCATCTTTTGTCAGTTGGGCGAAAGACGGGATCGGGTAACGCTTCGAATTCTGGATACTGGATTCCGGGTCCCAGCGCGCTTCGACCGGAACGGCGAATTAATCAGTGCACCCCTGGACTATGATACGTTATTACTTTTTTATCAATCTCTTACCTTCCACTCCTCAGACTTTTTAGCATACTTCCGGGCGGGGCGAACCGGCCCATCGGAAACATGACATTAATTCGTAGTATAAGTGTCATCTAATAGTAATATTTAGGGTGTATCTTGATTACCAGTTGTTGAGATCAATCCGCGATTTTAGCAAAACCTGAGGTGATCAAAATGCAAGCAAATGGGAAAAGCGAGAACTATACCTCCTCGATATCTGAACTGGCAGTGCCCGTAATATTTGTTGCCGGACTGTTTGCGCTGGTAGCATTGCTCAGCCAATTTTAGAGAACCTGATTTAGTAGCCGATACTTCGGTATCGGTTTTGTTTTTAGCGCGAATACGCGGCGGCTGTTTGTTGTACCGGTGTTTCGGCCGACCTCTGTTTAGCGCTGAAAGACTTAATAGCGATTTCACCGATCAGTTGGCTCGTGGTCATGATCGCTGTTCCCCCCGCGATTGCCTTCATGCCAGGCTTAAGCCTGGCCAGCTGTGGTATCAGGGATGTACTGCTCGAAGTCAGTGCTGTTGCAGTGATAGCAGCAAGCAGTTCTCTGAGGCGTGCTCGGTCGTCGAGTTCGTATCCGTACAGCAGGGCTATCTGCATGACAAGCGTCATGTTGAGAATCATCATGAACGTTGTGCCAGTTGCCAGGCCCAGGAACCTGAATGCCGACCCAACCATGGGTAGTAGCGTGGGCGCATGAATCAGCGCACTACCCACCAGGGAGAGCGGGACCTGAGCCGCAATGAATCGTCTTGCCAGGCGTTCGGGGCTGTCATCGGGATATCGGGCTTTCATCATGGCCACCTGTCTGCCCATATCCCCTTTTCGCAAGCCCATACAATAGTAAAAGAATTTTTCTGTGGCCAAATTCCATTGAGTGGATGCTTTAACAGTACCGTCGTTCATACCCAGTTGTCTCACTTAAATTTTAAAGGCTACGATTTCGTTGATGAGTCAAGACCAGTTTTTTCTTTCTTCCGACAAATATCAATCATCGTGGGGAGATAATAAGGCTTGGTCATTGTTCCAAAATCAGCATTGGTTAGCTGTTCGATCGTGGTAGTCAGATCGATATAGCGTTTAGAACAATACTAAAATTCGACCAGTCGGGTGATACCTTTTTTCCTGGCTTAACCTCTGGTGTGCCACGATGCTTATTCTAGCTCTAGATTCGCTGTTCAATCGACGGAATATTCAGTTTTTTTATACTTTATTGATTTGCAGCAGTGACTATAAGGGGCGAAAAAGATAGCGTGGATAAGCGATATTTCTCTCTGACCGGTTTCAATCAGCAGGGGGAGATTATTTTTATCTCTATAAGATAAATAAAGTTGTGGGTATTACATCAAGCGCATGAGGGGGGTCTTTCATGCGTGATTTAAATCATTCGGTTGTTTCCGTGATAGAGAAGTAAATTTCGACTCTACTAGCTTTCTATAAATATATCGATTAACCAGATCTATGGAGAAACTATGGACAACAATATCAAAAATTCCCTGATGCTTGCCGGCGGCGCCATTGCGGGTGGATACGGGGGTTCCTGGGTCGCTCAGCGTTTATGCGCGGCGATGAATTGCAGCCTTGGGCCGTGGGGGTCCGCGATAGGCGCCATGCTCGGGGCCATGGCGGGAACTGCACTGACGAAAACCATGATGGGTGACCCGCAGGTTATCCCTGACTTCGAACCAGAGTCAGTGGATATCGCCGAGACTGAATAGCAGCTGGGTACAGTCCCCGGCTGAAAATCTAAATAGAAAAACAGCATAGAAATGTTGTGCTACTGCTGTTTTTCCCGGCTTCCGTGCAGCGGAGGCTGGCGGGGGTGGCGTGGTGTTTGTTGAGCACCCAAATTATACGGCCGAATTTTTTCAACCCTGTCAGTGATCGTCCACGGCTGTGTGAAAACGGAATGGGATGGCCAACGGGCCTGTGTGGCCAGTTACTAGTTGTGATTCTACAGCCTTGGAATGGCTAACATGGAGTAGAGTTGCGATTAAAGGGGAGGGGAGACAGTGGCAGAGATGACTGATTTTACTTTTTGGATGACAGTGATCATCTTTGCGGCAACGATTTTGGCCGTTGTCGTTGGGATCGTTGACAGTTCAGTAGCGGCGGTCCTGGGAGTTTTGGCCATGGTGTGGCTTGGAACCATGACTGAATCGGATGCTTTTAATGCAGTTGATTGGAACGTCATGGCCATTTTGGTGGCTATCTGGATTATCGCCGGTTATCTGGGCAAGACCGGTATCCCCGAATGGCTATCGGTCAAGGCATTAGTGATATCGAGAGGAAATGGCGCGCTGCTGGTCATGATTCTCTCCATGCTCTCGGGTATCATCTCTCTGGTGGTGGACAATGTGGTTGTTATCCTGATGATGGCACCTGTGGCTATTCCCATTGTCCGTCATCTTAATCTTCCTTTGGCCCCGGTCATTTTGATGATTGGATTCAGCTCGAATTTCATGGGTACAGCATTGCTGCTGGGGGATCTGCCACCACAGATGCTACACAGTGTTTCGGGCATCGAATTCATGGAATTCATCTGGCAGGATGGACGCCCTTCCTCTTTCCCGATCCTGATGGTTACCTTCGTACTGACCCTCTTCGTCATGTATTTGTTCGGGTTCCGAACCCCGGGTAAGAAGGGATCTGCTGTTGGCGATGTCTCAGGCTCTTCAGACTCGAGTGGAAAAGGTGCAGTATCCACCACTGGACTTCCGTTTGACGCATCTATACCCGATAAACTGTTTGCGACCATTGTTGTGATCGGCTTTTTTGCCACCATCATCGCTATGGCATTACGTGAATATCTGGGTTTCCAACTCGGCTTCATCGCTCTGACCGGCGCAATGATTCTCATCATAGTCGTGGAGGGCATTGGGCACCGCATCAAGAAACCCGAATTCGAAGAGATACTCCAGGAACTCGACTGGCGGGCAATCTTTTTCTATATCGGATTGTTTGCATTGGTTGGGGGCTTTGAGAAAACACATCTGTTACAGGATTTAGCAAATTATCTTGCGCCGCTGTTCCAGGAGAACCTCATCGCCGGTGCATCCCTGCTTTACTGGGTGACCATACCCATTGTCGGGGTGGTAGAGCATGATGCCTACATTTTGACGTTCCTCTATATGATCCGCGATCTTGGTGCGCAGGGAGTTGAGGCCTGGCCACTCTACTGGATGCTGGTCTGGTCTGGCACCCTGGGCAGCAATCTGACAATTGCAGGGGCACCGGCCCTGTATGTTGCCTTGAATATTGTGGAACGCGAGGACAAGCGAAAAGTCCCCATACGGGAGTTTCTTAAGTGGAGTGTGACTTTCACCCTGGCCGCCAGTGTGATCGCCTTCATATTCGGCATGCTCATCTGGGTGGTGCCTTTTGCCAACTGACATCAGAACAGCGCGCTTGCAGAGGTTCACAGGTAAAGCTGTCTGTTACAAAGTAAATGGACTAACCCAGATTGGGGGAAGGAATAATGTTTAAGAGAGTATTGGTGCCGCTTGACGGATCGGCCTTGTCGGAAAGAGTCTTGCCCATTGCCAAGCGGCTTGCCCGATCCTTCGATTCCCGTATCGACCTGGTCTACGTTAACCCGACACCATCTGACGATATTCCCGACGAGATTGCCTCTCAGGCGGGGGAAGAAGGCGACGCCTATCTGAAGGGCGTCGCGGACGCGTTAATCGCCGATATCGGGGAGGAGAGGATAGGCTATTTTGTGCGCTCGGGTTATCCAGCCTCTATGATCATTGAGGAGGGTGAATCCAAGGAAGAATCCCTGATCCTGATGTCAACCCACGGCTACTCGGGCGTGCAACGTCTGCTGCTGGGCAGCGTCGCGTCCAAGGTCGTTCAGGCAGCGAAAATACCCGTGCTGTTGGTACCGGCGGAAGCCAAGAATCCGAAGGGTAATCTGGTCGAGTTCGAGAGGGCTATCGTGCCGCTGGATGGTTCAAAGCTTGCCGAGTGTGTTCTGCCCTATGCGATAAATTTATGTAAAACGCTGGATATGGAGTTGATCCTGGTAAGGTCTTATCATCCGAATTTTCCAGGAACATCCATCCGTATGCATGATGTATCGCAGATCGTGCATGATTCGGCGGAAAACTATCTCAAGGCGAAGCTCGAAGAACTCGAGGGGGAAGGGTTGGAAAAAGTCTCCTACAAGGTACTGCGAGGACTGCCTGCTGAACAGCTTACCGATTTCGCCATCGAGACCCCGAACAGTCTTACAACTATGTGTACCCATGGGCGGCATGGTATCGGACGATGGGTGCTTGGCAGCGTAACCGGGGCAGTCATCCAGTGCTCTGAGGAGCCAGTACTGGTGATTCGGAGTAGCAATGAGGGGAATTGCTAGACCGCATTCCGCAAGAGGTAGGCCTGTTAAGAAACTCTGGCAAGGAATCAGTCGAATCTCGAGTGAATCTACTCGGCAACCGCCGCATGGCGTTGTACTATCCCTGCGTGGGAGGGGTATGACACTTGATTTTTATACTAATATAATTTCACTCTATTAGGGGGCTTCTGATTTATTCCTGCTCCATCATCCCGGCGCAGGCCGGGATCCAGTAACTTACTGTTTGCTTTGTGATGGATTCCATCATTTGCTTCGCAAGCGCTGCTTCCCTGTGCGCCGCTGCTCCGGATCTACGCTGCGCTTACACCCGGTAGTGACAAATAAATCAGAGTGCTTTCCGATACGATATGGTTTTGTGCGGTTGTCGGACTATTCGTGCCCTTTCCAGGAGAATCCAGCCGACACTCAACCGCCATAGCGCAATAGGATTGGAATAACTCGCTTTGCCTGCACCCTGGCTACCGCAGCTCCAACGTAGCCAGTAAACACACTGAATCAGACAGTTGTGTGCATGTTCTTGGAGAGCGTCTTAATCAAGACTCCACTGGCGACCGAAAATGCGGCGGTAACGGCAGCGATTTTTGCGAGTTCCTGGGGAGGTGGAAGGCGTAACTTGAAGCCGCCTTCAGCCTTTGCCATGCCCATGTTGTAATGAATCAACCCTTCGGTCATGAAGACGACAAAGGTCACTCCGGGCACAACCCAACTTCCCATATCGCTACCCCCTCTTGTTCGATTGGCATATTGATTAAACGCCTAAAGAGTAGCACACTCTAGGCCTGTCGAGTCATAATTGAGATATCAATATTCGGATTTTACTCAAGATCGAGGCTTCAGGCGTAGGCTATGTCTAATATTCATATAAAGCACAAACATTCTCTTACTCCTGAAGAGACCCGGCAGCGGGTGGAAGAGATCGCGAAAAGCCTGAAAAAAGAGTATAAGATCGATTACGCATGGAAGGGCGATCGACTGCATTTCAGGCGGTCGGGGGCTACCGGTCATCTTGACCTGGGGGATGGATTCATAGAACTCAGCATAAAGCTGGGCCTGGTTCTTGCCCCGGTGAAAGGTAAGATAGAAAAAACCATCAAGCAGAACATAGCGGTAGAGATGTCAGGCAAGAAGGCAACCAGGTTGGCCTGATACCTCTCGTTATACCTTACACAATCATGTCAAAAAGCCCCCTCAAGCAAGACCATACCTGGGTCGATGACTTCGCCATCGGCGGCAGGCATCTGGTTGCCCTGATCAAGCAACTCCTGGCCAAAGGAAATGTGCGCCGCCTGGTGGTCTACAAGCCCAACGGCAAAGTTCTGTTTCAGACTTCGTTGAGCACCGGGGTAGCAGTAGCAGGGGTGTTCACGATTCTGGCGCCAATGCTCACTGCCCTCGGCGCACTTGCGGCCTTGCTGACCGAGGTTCGGGTAAAGGTTATTTACACCGGAAAGTCGCCCCGCAGCTAGTGTAGCGCAGCGGCGCTCTGTGGATAACCGAACTTCCCGCATGGCCCACTAGGCCGGAAGCCTTTTTCTGTTGCCTAAAACGGCTTTGCCCAATGCCAACCACAGACAGGGTGATTGGCGTTGAAAGGACTTTTACCACCCGGTGCAGTTACCAGGGCGGGAGAAAGAAGAAGGCAATACCCAGGATAAAATAGACGGCCAATAACTGAACACCTTCCATCCAGTGGGATTTTCCGTCCAGGGCCACGAAATTGACCAGGATGGCTGAAAGGATGATGGCAAGCACTTCCAGCGGACTGAAGACAAGATCCATGGGGGCCGGCCCAACGAAGTAACTCAGGAATACCAGTACCGGGGCTAGCAACAGAGCGACCTGACTGCTGGAGCCTATTGCGATAGTGACGGCGATATCCATCTTGTTTTTCATGGCCATTAGAATCGCTGCACTGTGTTCTGCTGCATTACCGACAATTGCAACCACGATGACACCGACAAAAACTTCGGTCATACCCCAGGATTCGGTCGCTTCAGCGATGGAGTGGACGAGCATTTCACTCATGAGCGCGACGAATATAGTAGCAACAGCAAGGATGATGGATGACTTCTTTATACTCCAGGGATCTTCAAATTCGGCACCACCCTCAGTATCGTAGTCTGTGGTGTCATAAAGGTGTTTGTGGGTTTGAAGAGAAAAAATCAGGCTGAGGATGTAGGTCACAAAAAGTACGATGGATACATCCAGGCTGACGTCCAGATCCAGGGCAGTAACCTGATCCGCCGGAACATCGTGGGTAGTCAGCAGGTAATAGAAAAGGGCGGGAACCACAAGCCCAGCGGTGCTCAACAGCAGCAGAGTGGAATTCATCCCAGCCGCCATTGCGTTGAAACTCTGGGTTTTGTATTTGAGCCCGCCGGCTATCATGCTCGCTCCCAGAACCAACAGCAGGTTGCCGATAATCGAACCGGTAATGGATGCCTTCACTACCTCATAGAGCCCCGCCTGCAAGGCAAATATAGCGATGATCAACTCCGCTGCATTGCCAAAAGTGGCGTTTAGAAGTCCGCCGACCCCCGGCCCGACATGTTCGGCAAGATGTTCTGTGGCCTCGCCCAGGATTCCGGCCAGGGGGATAATGGCAATCCCTGAGGCGATGAATATCCAGGTACCCTCGAAATGGAGGGACTGCATAATGAAGGTGATCGGAACGAAGATGAGTAAAATATAGAGAAAATGTATTTCATAATTGCCGATCTTCATAATCTGACCCTCATAATCAAGCTCTATTCAATTCCGGAACGCCGAATATCATAGGCCCTTCATATTGGAACTCAACGAAATCTCATGCCGGAAACCCCGGCAGCGCCTAAGCAACGCCATTTTAAAACTGTGACAAGTTGCATCGCCGCGTCAGGTTCCAACAATTCAACAACAACCCGCGCCAGGACACTTTGTCGCCAGCTATATCTGATCTAGCCGTCTGCCCTAGGTGCGACGCCCCATCAAGCGCAGGGCCCCATCGGAAATCAGGTAAATCGCCACGATATAATTGAGCAATTTGGGTTTCAGAAGCACCAGGATACCTGCACCCAAGGCTAGCGCCGGGCCAGGTGAGAATTGCTGTGCCATGCTTAACTCCTTTCGATTTTATCGAACGCTCGGCTAAGTTCGATCGACCAGATAGCAGAAATCGCAAATATATTCGTCGGATTTAGAGGGCATGCTGTCTTGCTTCTAAAAAATCGATTCGCCATAAATCGATCACCGGACATTCTTTATTAAGGCTACCCGCAGATTCAGGGTACACGGAATATAAAGGATCATGATCTGATCCAGGTCAAGAAAAGGAAAACTCAGTCGTCTCAGATGTATTGGTTTATAGGGCATTGGGCGGTTGTTGCTCCATAATTGGAAATACGTGCTCTCCATTGCGATAATCGGTAGTGGTTATATCGGAGGAGTATTAAATGAGTTCTATTCTGCGATTGGTTGTGGGTGCGGGATTGTTTGCTTTCGGCTACTACCTGGGGCGCCAATCCTGCCGATTCGAGTCGCTGGAAGATCAGCCAGGTGGGCTCGAGGTCCCGGTTCCTGCGCCGGAACCCGACAAAGTGGATTCGGAGTAACGAGAACTGGCGTGGGGAAGGAATTTTATCAAAACTACCAAAGCCGCATGCCGGCGAGATTAGGGTAGGGGTGGTGACTAACAAATGATTTTATGAAGATACCTACCGTTTTGTGTTTTCTTGGAATATTCTTGATTCTGGGGAACCTAGATTAAGGAACTGAGTATGGCGAATAAGAAAGCTGTCGAATTGCTGAAGAAGGGGGACGTCAAAGAGTTCAATGCCTGGATCAAGCAGAGGCGCAAGGAAGGAAAAAAAGCGATAGATCTGGATGATAAAGACCTGAGCGGCCTCAAGCTCAAAGGCATCGATCTGGCGAATGCCCACTTGAACGGGTCCAATCTGCGAGGAACCGACCTGGAGGAGGCCGATCTGGAAAATGCGCGGCTTCGTCAGGCGGATCTCAGGAAGGCCTGTCTGCGACGCGCCAATCTTACCAATGCCAACCTTACCAAGGCGAAATGCAAGGGGGCCGATTTTAAAAAGGCCAAAATGAAGGGCGTTAAAGGGCTTTGATCCGAGGCCGGTATCGATATCAACTTTAGGGTATTTTCATGTGCTTAAGCGCACGAAAATAGTGGTGCATCCCTGCACCAACCGGGCAGCTCGAATTTTTCGAGGAGCCCTTTAGGCAAGTTTCTTACCAACTGTAGAATTGGATGCGGCAAGGTCAATGAAAGCGCTCGGAATTATTGCTCAGAAGGGGGGGGCTGGAAAAACAACCCTTGGTATCCACCTGGCAGTAAGGGCCGGGCTCGCGGGTCTCAAGGTACTGGTGGTGGATTTGGACCCCCAGGCAAGTGCAACTGCGTGGTGGCAGAGGCGCCAGGAAGATTCCCCTGCACTTGTTCAGGCCAATGCCGATGCATTGCAGGAAGTGCTGAAGAAGGCTGAGGAACAGGGTTTCCAGTTCGTCATCATCGACACGGCGCCACATAGTTCGCTGGAAGCAGTTGCTTGCGCACGTCTGGCCGATCAGGTCTGTATTCCGACCCGGCCGGCCATTCTCGATCTGGATGCTATCGGGACGACCACAGAGCTCGTCGCAGATGTCGGTGTCACTGCCCGGGTGGTGCTGAACGCCTGCCCTCCAGCAACACGATTTGGGGAGCCCAGGATAGTCACTGAGGCACGCCAGGCCTTGCAGAGCTATGGAATTCCAGTCAGTGACGTGGCAATCAGCCAGCGTGCGGCCTTCAGCCATGCCCTCATAGACGGGCGTGCAGTCAGCGAATTCGACCCTAAAGGAAAAGCCGCCCAGGAGATCGAGCGTCTGTGGCTGACGCTCAGCAAGGAGTTATTCCAATGAATCGACGCCCTAAACTGAGCCTGGTCTCAAATAGAGAGTTAAATAAGAAACAGGCACTGAACTTCGAGACGGACAAGCGGACGGGAGCGAAGCAGTCTCCGGAATTGGAGGTCAAGGGGCCTGATGCCATGGAACAGGCCTTTACTCACCAGCCAGCCAAGCCGGAGCTGGAGCCGGCCGGCAACAGACAGAATGGGCAGCCGGGACCCTCTTACTGGCCCAGCACCAGACTATTGACCCAAGCGGTGATCGTCGTGGTCACGGTTGCGCTGTCTGTCTACCTGGTAAAACGGCGACTTCTGTAAAAAAACGGTCGCCGAAACGACATTTACATCTCATCCTTGGGTGGCAGGAGTGGCAGGAGTGGCAGGAGTGGCAGGAGTGGCAGGGTTCTGAGTGTATTCTGATAAGAGAAATGAGCTATTCTTCAGATACCTTGTTCCGATTTTTCAGAAGGCAGGTGGACTAAGGCGCTATGGCAGGCGAGGCTCCCCCGAAAGATCCCGTTTCTGATACCCAGGATAGAATTTGCTCTCCTGATGGTAAAAGGCCCGTCTCGTCGCAACGGGGGGAATTACTGTCAGATCGAGAAGCGCTTTGCGCTTTGGTGACGTCTATACAGCAGACCAACCGGCTCTGGCAGATTGTCGTGTTCCCGGCGATGTTTGCCTTCGTACTCCTCGCCATCTATGGGTTCTACCTTATTTACAATCTGGTCGAGGATGTGGACAGAATTGCCGATAGCGTCTCTCTTAATATGGGATTCGTTGCCGATCGCATGAACCAAATATCGCTAAATCTCGATGCCGTATCCGGCAGCGTGCGGGACATATCGGTAAATCTCGACGATCTGACCGGCACCGTGACGGCCATGAATGTAACTATGATGGCCATCTCCACACAGATGGAGACATTGCCTCCGATGCTGACGGCCATTCAGGATATGGATTTGGGAATTACGTCTATCGACTCGACCCTGAGTTCTTTGGATGACCGAGTGGGGACCATAACCACCAGTATTCAATCAATAAATCATCAGATGGCTGTGATTACGGTGGCAACTCAGAGTATGAGTGGAAACGTATCCGGGCTGAACCAGAACATCGGTCGGCCGCTGAATTTCATGAACAACATGATGCCGTGGTGAAATCCACTGGATAAATTATAATATGCATTTAAATGGTATTGATGACCGGATTCTGGAGCCTGCTTTTAACCGGGGAGGGGCGCAGCGCCAGAAACAGGGTACGTGCTTGATTCCGGGGGCACACTGCAAATGCGGCAGTAGGGCTGGCTAGTGGACCAGGGATTGCCGCAGGGGGTGCAAACATGAAAACCTCAAGTCAAAGCAATGGTGCATTCTTTTGCATCTGTAGCTCTTTCCGTCGGCCCACCTCATTTTCGGTGATCCTGCTGGCTGTTGCGCTGATGATCGGATGCGACTCATCTCCAAAAATGACTATATTCGAGGCAGCCATGATGGGTAATGTCTCGGAACTCGAGAGAAATCTGCGCGCGGGCATCAACCCCGACGTAGTTGACACTACCCAACAGCAACCACTCCAATACGCTGCTGCTGCGGGTCGGCTTGAGGTCGTCCGAGCGTTGGTGGAACATGGCGCCGATGTGAATGGGGTCAACTCTTACGACGATACAGCCCTCCACAAGGCCTCTTCCGGTTGTCGCTTTGAGGTAGCCAAATACCTGCTGGAGGTTGGAGCAGATCACGAAGCACGCAACAAGCATGGCGAGACACCCTTGCATCAGGCGGCGACCTGTGAAGATCCGCGACTTATACAGCTGCTTGTGGATCATGGTGTCGATTTAGTGGCGGTGACTAAACGCGGACAGACTGCTCTTCACAGGGCGGCAGAGAATAATAATGTGGCGGCAGCCAGGATTCTGCTGGATGCGGAAACCGAGGTGAATAATCGACGTTATGCTGAAACACCGCTACACATTGCCTCGAGGCGGGGTTATCCGGATATGGTTCGGCTCTTGATTGTTAACGGGGCGAACCCTAACGTGCGTGACGAAAGAGACAAGGTGCCTCTTCACTTCGCCGTGAGTGAGGGACATGGAGCGGTGGCTCTAATACTCATTGATGCCGGTGCAGATGTTAATGCGAGTGATCGTCCTGGAAATACCCCCTTGCATGACGCTGCTGTTGCAGGCCAGCTCGATATGGTCAAGGAGCTTTATTCCGTTGGAGCTGACATCAATATACAAGATCTTCGCGGCAGGACACCGTTGCATGAGGCGGCGAGGAAGGGCCGGGTGGACGTGGCGGAGTTTCTGATTCACGCTGGCGCACGGACAGACCTTGAGGATGCGCTGGGACAGACGCCGCTGGACACGGCACAAACGTCAAATCAGTGGGGCGTCGCCAAGCTTCTTCTGAGTCACTGTAAAGGTGCTGGCCATTGTGATGATTCCTGGTTCAAGCCAGAATTTTGGCCATTCCGGTACCTTGTCCAGAGCTGATATCGAGCCTCTGGATGCTCGCGTAGGGCAATCCGAAACGGCCGGTTTCGGGTATCAGCGAGGGGTGATCGCTTTGGGAACCAGCCCAGGGGGGATCGCATGTTGTTTATCGTGGGTATATCCCGCCGGAGGAAAAATAACTTCGCAGGTAGCGTCGTTGATCTTCGCCTCGTCGCGCTGCTGCAGACAGACGTCTCGGACACCGGCTCCTCCGTCGAGATAATCGAGCTCCGGTCCGCCCCAGAGTATGTCGCCGTTGCCTTCTCCTCCGTCCAAGGTATCCGCCCCCCGAGCCCCGAACAACCAGTCGGTGCCTTCTTCACCCAGTAAGTGATCGTTTCCCCGCCCACCGTGAACAGCGTCGTTTCCAGGGCCTGCGCAGACGATGTCGTCACCGGTGTCGGCGTGCACCACATCATCTCCGGCGCCAGACACAAAGACCTCATCATCCTCGGTACCCCACATGACGTCGTCTCCAGGTGTGCCCACACAGGTCGCCGGTCTACCCATACAAAAGGGAACGGTTGTCAGACCTGGCGGTATATACGGGCATTGGATAACGACCTGAGGTGCGCGAACAGACTTCTCCTGTGCGTCGATTGGAGGGGAGAAAGCAGCGATCGCTGAGGCAAAAGTGCCGAGCGCCAACGTGGATGCGATACTAAATCGGGTGGTCATCTCTTCCGCTCCTTGCCGATCTTGTTATATTTCTTTTTGTTGTGCTGGGTCCCTGACCTGTTTCGTTGACCTGTATTAATCCCCGGAAAGGTCTCCGATGCACTGTAATTATTATGGCGTAAAAGAACAAATCATGCAGTATTATTGTGGAAATAAGGTGCCGGTATTTGGTGGCGAGGTACCTGGCTGAGCAGGACCCGGAGATGGATTGAGTAGAGACGAGGACGCGACAACCGGGTACCATTTGACCGCTAAAATAGCGCAAATCGATCTAAATCTACTTGCCAAGACCAATATGCTGAAGATCTCCCAGAATGTATCTATACCGGATCAGGAGATCCAATTCACCGCCATTCGGGCTCAGGGTGCCGGTGGTCAGAACGTGAACAAGGTCTCCAGCGCGATACATCTGCGCTTCGATGTCGGCGCCTCTTCTTTGCCGGAGTTCTACAAACATCGGTTGTCCCTGCTGCAGGACCAGCGTATCAGCAAAGAGGGTGTGATCGTCATCAAGGCGCAACGGCATCGCACCCAGGAGAAGAACCGGGAGGAGGCCCTGATGAGGCTGCGGGAACTTATCCGCGGTGTCGCCGTAACCAGGAAGAAACGGGTAGCCACCAAGCCGACCCGCGGCTCCAGCCAGCGGCGTATGGACCGCAAGACCCAAAGGGGTAAGACCAAGTCACTGCGCAGGCGGGTTCAGACGGAGTGACCTGAAAAGGCTCCATGCGCGAAACAGAGAGCCGATAATCCACGTTAGCCGATAATTCGAAACAACAGCGGCACCAGCACCGAGGTGGCCAGGGCATTGAGCCCCATCGCCAACGCCGAAAAAGCGCCCGCGAGCTCACCCAGCTGCAAGGCGCGAGCCGTTCCGATGCCGTGAGATGCCACGCCGATCGCCAGGCCGACAGCACGCTGATCGCGGATCCGAAATATCGTCAGCAGCCAGCTGCCCATGATGGCGCCCGCGATGCCGGTCAGGATAACCAGGACAGCGGTCAGTGATGGCAGGCCCCCCAGCTTCTCGGAAATACCCATCGCGATCGGTGTGGTCACCGACTTGGGTGCCAGCGAAATCAGTATTTCGCGCGATGCGCCCATCAGCCAGCCTATTCCGACGGCAGTTGTCATGGCTACCAGCGAGCCCGCGATCAGGGCGACACTGATTGCGAACCAGGAGCCGCGGATACGGTGCACCTGTCGGTAGAGGGGCACCGCCAAGGCTACGGTTGCCGGGCCAAGCAGGAAATGGACGAACTGCGCCCCCTCGAAGTACCGCTCATAAGGGATGCCGGCCGTGACCAGCAAACCGACCAGCGCAAGCACGGCTACGAGCACCGGGTTGAACAGCGCCATGCGACCACTGCGCTGATAGAGCCAGTCAGCCATCAGGTAGGCGAATACGGTGAGGGTGAGATGCAGCAAAGGGCTGGCCGAGAGATAGACCCAGATATCACGTACTTCGCCGCTCATCGATCCGCCTCCTCATCGCTTCTACGAACGGTCAGCCAGCTCATCACCAGGGCCGTTGCCACAATAGTGAGGGCGGTACTGAAGATCAATGCAACGGACAATGCCGCCCACTGATCCACCAGCAGCGATATATGCAGCATGACGCCCACCCCGGCCGGAACGAACAATAGCGAGAGGTGCTCGAGCAACCCTTCGGCGGTGCGGGCCAGCCCCGACGGAACGCCGCGCTTGATCAATAAGCCGACGAACAGCAGCAGCATGCCGAGGACCGGGCCGGGGACAGGCAATCGCAGAAACAGTGACAGAACCTCTCCGGTCAGCTGACAGGCGAGAAGAAGCGCTAAATAGTGGATGTTCATCAGGGAGATCCGGTTCAGTCCGCTGATCATGCTGTCTGCACCTTGGGACACCCCGGATATCAGCAGGGTGATCAGCGGTGGATGAATATGATGGCCTCGTCGGGCAAAGCTTCAGAACACCAACATCGCACCATCGGTAATTGCAGATTTGGTGTGCTGTAGGGCCAATATGATAAGGTCCGCGGGAGCATAACCCACCCAAATCCCGGGAATCAATGCGAAATCAGTGGTATCAGACATATCTCTGTGGTGGGTTTCCGCTGGACACTGGATCGATCACACTTTACCGTTACCACCTAAAGCGGTTCAAACGGACAGTAGTGCGCCTGAAATAGGCCCTGTATACATCCAATCACAAACATGAGTGTTAAATGGAAAAAAAAGCCAAAAAGCACGCGCATCTCGGTGTCGAGTTAGGGGTCAGCGACGCAATACGGACCATACTGAAGCACAACCTGATCTATCTGGCCGGATGGGAGAAGGCGGCTCGATCCCCGGAGGATATCGAGGGTGTCCATCAGACCCGGGTGGCGTTCCGGCGGATGCGCTCCGCGCTTACGATCTTCCGGCAGGTTATCCCTAAAAAGGTCTCGGCCGGTTGGGCCAAAGAGATGCGTGAGCTGGCTGGAAGGCTTGGGGCGGCGCGGGATCTGGATGTGTTTATCGACGAGGCCCTGGGAAGCATTCGTGGAAAACTGCCGCTTCCCGGAGCAGAAAAACTAGAAGCCTTGGCGATGAAACATCGCGACGCCGCCTACGAAGGCGTTTGTGTCATGCTGGACGGCGATAGCTACAACCGTTTCAAGACCGAGTTCGGCCAGTGGGTGGATACCCGAGGTTGGGAACAGGCCTCGCTGAAGGAAAAACAACGCAATTTGCTCGACGGTGACCTCCTCTCCTTCGCCCGCAAAGTGCTCGACCGGCAGGAACGAAAGGTTCTGGAGGCCGGGGCCCACGTAGACAAGTACGCTGCCGAGGAGATGCACCGTCTCCGTATCGAATGTAAGAAATTACGCTACGCCGCGGAATTCTTTTTACCGCTGTTTCCCGGTATGGACGAGTTTATCGGACACATGAAAGGCCTGCAGGACCTGTTAGGGGTAATGAACGACGTAGCGGTTACGCGCCACTTGCTGGATCAGATACTGGAGCAAGAGACAGATACCCAGGTACTGGAGTACGCGGGGGGTATCGTGGGGTGGAGAACCTGTTATTACCATGAATTGTTGAACAGCTTCGAGCGACGTTGGGACGAATTTGTAGAGGCCAAGCACCCCTGGTGGAAAAAATCCGCTTTAGCCGCCGAGCGGAAACCCGATGAAGCGGGGTCGAGAGGACCCTAGCCGATCCGGAGTATTTCAAAGCATCCTGGAACAGGTCTGTACGGAAATCCAGCACGAGAGATCTGCATTCCGGGATGCCGGATGGCCTGTTTTCATTGCATTCCCTCTATCGGTCTTATGGGGTCGGTGGCCAATGGCGCTTATTTAAGCAAAGAAAACCGTCATTCCGGGCGGAACGAAGTGGAGACCCGGAGCAGTGGTGCAGGGAAGCACCGTTCACGAACCTAAGGATGGAATCCTGTTTGCAGAAAATCCACGCATTCTGGATTCCCGCCTTCGCGGGAATGACAGTGCTCCCTAACATTTTGGCTTAAGCTAAGTGCAGACGGGTCGGTGGCCTTAAACACGCGCTTGCGCCGGTTTGAGAATTCTACCAAAGAACACGAACAGGCCACTCAGAAAGAGCACAAGGCCACCCGGGAGGGGAACCGCCGCAGCTGCCGGAGACCAACCCGAGTCCAGCAGGCCCAGCCGGTCCAGATCCGAAAACTGCAGCCTTTCGTTCTTTGTCAGGGCTGCGACCATTACCGAAAGGGAGCCGTCGGTGAATCCGGGCAGCCCGGATTCCCAGTGTGCCAAGTCAGCGGTGAGTGGTACTGGGCCCCCGTACGCGGCTGCCGCTTTTTGGCCGGTGAACGAACCGCCGTGGCTGTTGCTGATCCAGTCGGGCGCAATGCCGTATCCAAGCACATGCCCCAGTTCATGCAGGGCTGTGGAGTAGAGATCGTAACGGCCGGAAAAGTTCTCCTGGGTCGAAGGGTCGTCATCCACATACCAGGCAGCATTGTTGCTGTTGAAGGCGATGCTTGCTGCCGATGGGCCGAAAGCGCGACCTGATTTGTCTGAATTCCAAGCGTCTGTGGTATAGGCATTGGAAAGCGGTACGCTGCTGTTGGCACCTACTGCAACGATGACAGTATCCACGGGGATTGTATCCATCCATAGGGTCATGGACCCAGTGGTCGGGTTCATCATTGGAAGTCCGCCTGAGAACAGGGAAAGCGTGTTCGCAGCGATCTGCGACTCCCATACGTCCGCTGCCGAGTTCAGCACGCCCCGCTTGGCAGTATCGAAGAAACCTGCCGAGTCATAGCGGTAGTCAAACTGGATAGTCAAGGCAGAGGCCTGGCCAGCGGTCAGAAGAAGGACGGCAAAAAGTGGTTTAAAGCGTTTCATGGATGTGTCTTCAAAAAGTCGAAAATTGGAAAATAGAATTGCAAATATAGTGCCACTAAAAAACGGGCTAAAGGGTTGTTCTTTCGATGATCGGGTGGGTGAAGCTGCCTGATTTTCCCTAACGATGGTTTGTTTCGGCCGACTT
>Ga0316189_10002449_pt1 | contig 18189 bp, 14 predicted proteins | sample LowCovwburrow_MG_FD_204930 | JGI IMG/M metagenome (GOLD analysis project Ga0316189, IMG submission 204930) | Coastal sediment microbial communities from Maine, United States - Lowes Cove worm burrow | ecosystem: Environmental > Aquatic > Marine > Coastal > Sediment | place: USA: Maine...
GTCAGATCAAGATAGAACTGGGCTGTGGGCTGATTTCGCCGCCGCATTTCTGCGATCGCTGATTGAGCGACACCTTTGAGGGGATTAACGATTAAGAAAAGTACAATTTCTGTCATGCGCCAGGCAAATGCAAACATCCCCACGGCTACCGGGCCAGCAAAAATACCAAGCGCGACAGTTGGTGTTTGTACAATGACGAGAGCAAGGGATCGTAGTGCAACAACCCTAGGCCCCAGGCCTTTCAGCAGCGAAAAATCTGATCCGCGCGGCCAGCGTTGCGGCATCCACCCGGCGGCCTTAATGGCAAACGCACTGTTTATCCCGGCTTGGGTAAGGCGCTGACCAATGAGGCTCCATGCGCCGAAGTCGTTCAATGCCATGCTAATGCCAATGATTCCGCCAGAAACAACGCCAAGAATTGTACGAATGGCCAAAGTTTTATATGCGAGTTCACGTCTTAAGAGCGCCGTAGAAACACCAGCCGCTCCAACCAATAAAACGGTTGGGCTGCTTGCAATGATAAGTGGCGCAACGTCGGGTTCGCCATAAAGTGCTGCGGCGAAACCAGAAAAAATGCAAAGCACCACGACAATTGCGAGCGAAAATCCGATCAGAGCAAAGAAGGTTGCTTCGAGTCGACCGTCTTCAAGAGATTTGCGCTCGACAATTGCTTCGGTAATAGTATCGCGGACCAAAAACTCACCTAAAAACAGGAAGGCGAAGGCCATTGTCGCCACACCGAAGGCTTCGGCTCCGACCAGCCGGGCGATCAGCAGAAAGACAATAACGCCAGCCCCTTGCTCTAGCCAGCTTGCGGCCCCGCTCCAGGCAACCCCGATCGTGAATTCGCGCTTCATGCCAAACTCTTTACTCGAGGCTGCGTTCTGGCATTCGTTCTCTGCATTACAAGTTGCACCTTGGTAAGTTTTTCGCCGCCTACTGAATAGGGGAACATATACCGCGCAAGCGTGTCAATCAGCGTTCGCTATAGTTCCTAGTAGGTTTGGTTATTTCCAATTTTTGTTTAAACAAAAATTTTCAGAGCTTGCGGAGCAAGGTTGTCACCAAAACTTGCACAACCAAAATTTGGGATCGCAGGCGCCTGCCGTTAACAATAAGCTAGGTGGCCTGTATATGTCGCCAAGCGGGAAACGCGACAAGCCTTAAAATATTGATTTCTACTTTGCTTTCATGGGAAACTATCGTTTACACATCATCGAAAAGCTCAAGGACAGGACAATCACGTAGAAAAATTGGACCAATGCCAGCGCTCCTACAATGTCCAGTTGCGTATGTTTAATGTCGAGACGGAAATGATGATGTAGCAGTGGGCGGCCACGCGTATTGAGTGATGTGTTTAGAGACGGTGAAGGCGGCCTGATGAAGACTGAAGAGAAAAAATATCTACTAATCTGCAACACGTCTGATGGCCTGATAGCCCAATTGAACGGGGTTATTGTTCAGCTTCAGTTAGCGCGCCGGCTTGGGCTTGAGCCAATTGTTTATCTGCATGAATGTAGCTTCCTTTTTGGCGGTCCCAACCCGTATTTCGAAGAGAGCCAAGGACCCAATGTATGGGACTATTATTATGAGCCTATCGGTTGCGTGTCGTCGGCAGAGCTTTCCCAGTTGGTGAAGAGCGGCCAGGTTTACACTTTGTCAACCGCCTCGGAACTTGCTCGTCTTTACCGCTGGGAACCCAGAAGTTTTTTCATGAATCCCTATGGATACTACCGGAGCGTCAAAAACTGTTCGGATGGCGACTATCCGGTTGAATGGTGGACGGCTCAAAGAGAAAAGGCCCGAGAGTTTTTAAAGGATGGCACAGTTCAGTTCAGAGGAGCGATTCAACATCAGGTAAAAAAATTCGTCGCAGAAAACTTTTCAGAAGAAACGCTGGGGCTGCAACTTCGTGGCTCTGACAAGTTTGACTTTGGGACTGGGCCAAATCTTGCGAGAAAGGTTTTGCCTGAAGAGTATTTCCCTTACATCGACCAATATCTCGAAGAGCACCCCAAATGCAGCAGTATATTTGTTGCGACCGATCAGCGACAATGGCTTGAGATTTTGAGAGAGGCCTATCCAGATAAAGTTGTTTCATTCTCAGAATGGTCGCTTAGTGACTCGGATGACAATAATTTTCACAAATCTGATGCAAAGGCTGCCCGTGGTGTCGAAGTGATTGTGGACACCTTACTGCTGTCGGAATGTAGTTATATCATCAAGTGTCATTCTGCCGTGGGGGAGATGGCTTTGGTTCTGAATCCACAGATCGATTTTCTGGATTTGAACTATGCGACCCAACCTTATCGGGCAAGGAGCCGAGTTTTGCGTCCACTACTAGCGCCAACAATTCAATTTATGTGCTTGCTGTGGAGAAAGCTTGGTGAAAATGGCATGGCGCTGGAGAAGGTAGTGTCGGTTGAAAAAGATCGCATCATGGTGGGTGGGTCCAGCGCACGCACACTGAACGAAAAGGAGGGTGCAGCGCAACGCGCACCAAGGCCACCTTTTCTTTCTGGCCGCTTTATTTCAAACGCTTTTCGTTGGTCTCTGCAGACTCTGGCAAACATTTGTTTTGCATATCAGAAACGTTAGTTTAGCAATAGTTAACAAGAAGACTGAATGTGATTTCGCAATTAGTTTGCTGTACTTTTCAGAGTTTCAGTAGAGCTTAGCAGCACCTTAGTTGCAGTTTTGCGCGTTCATTGCATCGCGAATTTCGTCACCTCGATCTCGTTCAGTGTAACGACTCCATCCCAGATGGTAGACAAGCCCGTCCTCAGCGCGGTTAACGTTTTCAGCCACCAGTTTTCCGTCGGGTGAAAAAACGAGTAATCGTCCGGCGTCGGACTCTTCAACCAACAAGTGGCCATCCTCTAACAGGGTGAAAAGCCCCTCAGTCGCGGTGCGGATTTCATGATTTTCAAAGATATCCTTATACGGGCTACTGATCGTATCTGTAACGAAATCGTAAAACAGAATTTCGCTGGTTCCTTCGACAAACTCACCATTTCCCATATTTAACATATTGTTGTTGAACACCGCGATCGTGTGATTATCAATTACATCGACATCATGCTGCCCCGCCCACGGGCCCTGTTTCATCCAGATTATTTGGTCCGTGGAAGGACGAAAAAGAATAATCATTGATAGATGGCGGAGGCTAAGGAAAACATCGCCTTCCTGCCAGAATGGACCTTCCGATAAAACTGGTTGGACGTCATTCAAATGGATTGGGTCTTCGTCAAATTTGCTGTTTGAGAATAGGAGGTTGCCATAACCCTGACTAAGCATTACTTCGGTTAGGGAACGGTGATATTTCACGTCTCCGTCTAAAGAAATGCGGATAATACTATCGTCTCGGTATTCCTCGCTGAGACCGTCGATTTGTGTTGGGTGAACTTGAGCAGACGTCCAAATATCCCCATCGGGGCCGATCTCCGAAGAATGGTGAAATGGGTACTGTAGATCCCATATCAAACTTCCACATGCATTGACGCGAAACATTGGTGAATGATGATTTTTAATTAGTAAGTCGCCGTTTTGCAGGACGACCGGATGAATTGCCCGAAACCTCGCAGTATTCCAATCGTTGAGCGAAAGAATATTACTTTCCGGGTCCACATTTTTTAAAAGAAGGTCTGCGTCAATTTCCACGCGATGTTCGACCGTCTGGGTCGACAGATCAACAAGCTCAATAGCGTGTTGTTGAAGGTCACCATCGTAGCGGCTGAAGAGTAAGTAACCATCAAGTGGTTTAGCTGACGGCCCAACGGACCATCCACTCCTTGTATCGAAGCGTCCGGCATCTGGAACACTCATGCCATTGGAATCAGGATTTTCATTTCGAAGCAGCAACGTTTTGGCATCTGCAGGTACTGACGCTATCGAGTAAGCGATTTCACCCAGCCTACCAAATCGATCAAATCCAAGCGCTACATTGCGAACGATCGAACCAAAAAATATCGTAGCAACAAACCCCAAAACGGCCAGAAGCAATACTGCCCAAAGTTCAATTTTTTTAAAGAAGAATTTTTCCATGATCTGCCTATTGTCTTCCGTCGGATGGTCAGTTCACCGAACCTGAAACGCTCGCTTATGTTATTTAGTTCATTGTTGGTCTTCTAGCCAAATTGGATCGACTGAAGTTGTTCATGTAGCCTGTTGGCGCGATCAGATAGTCTTGGCGGGATGCTTTCCGAAACGGCATGTGTAGCGTGACGAAGCGCTTCGACATCCTTATCATAATCTTGCAACCCGGTGTATGTGACAAGCTTAGGCCATAAAGATGGATCTGTGCACATGCTGTCATAACTTACAAAAATCACGTCGGTTTTATGTCTAGCTAAAAGCGCTTCGTAGACGCCACACCAAAGCTCCACCCAATATGCAAGAGTGTCGGGATCACCTTGAGGAGAATTGTTGTCAAAAACGAAAGGGCGATGCCCCTCGCCGAATTCATGATGGGCCAGCCAGTTCATGTATTTCAGGACAAACCTATCTTCATTCTGCTCTTCTTTGAAAAGTTTGTGCTGCCGCAATAGCGAATGTGCATGTTGAAAAGGAGTACGGAAAGGAACCAGAATGAGAGCGTTCGGAAAAGCAGAGCGCAGGCCAGAAATTCGTAAAATAGAATTGTTTGTTTTAGAAAGGTAACGCTCTACGTTTCCTTTCCGACTTTGTAGTATTGCGGCGATGTAAGTGCGAAAGGCGTTTAACGTACTTTCATCTGGGTCATGTGGGACGAGCGCATTTTTTTCTATATAGTTTTCCCCACAGTAAACGCGCCAGAACACCTCATCCAGGCTTTCAGGACTATCGGTATCTACCATCAACCCGTCACCATGCGCACGCTCTGCTAATACAGTTTGACGTTGGCCATGGCGCGATAATTTTGACCAGAGCCCAGGAGCGAGGACAAATGGCATATCTCTGTATGTCAGCGATCCAAAACATCCTGAGGCGTAAAGCCGACGCATGAGAACAGTTGTGCCAGCGCGGGCGAGGCCCGCAATAAAAACATGGGTATTATTTTTTGTTGCTTCACCATCAGGGTGTTGCGTCTTTTGTTCCAGATCAAAACTTAGTTCAGCAACAGATCGGATTCCTAAGGCAAGCCCGTGCAATGCTCTATCAGATTTTGAATAACTGCTAGCTGACAACTCGGAGCCTCAGCGCAAGATAAATTGATGCGATAAAAAAGGAAAAAAGTAACCCTTCCCAACTGGCGAGGGTCGTGTTGGTTCCAGGCAAAAGCTTTTCAACACCGACAGCTAACACAGCACCTACTATTCCGATTAGCGCTAACCCGCCAACCAGAACAAAACTATTTTTGAACATTTGAAGAGCGTAAGATTTGCATGCCTTTTCTTTCCAATGGTCAGATGCATTGCGTTTGCTTAATGTGCGGGTTGCCCTTTGACCGGTATGGAAGACATTTTGAGCAGCTCCGAGCAGCGGTAAGCGCAAGAATAATTCAACAAGAATTATCGTAAAAATCCCAACAAGCAGCCAAGTCAAATCTTGTCTTCACCTGTATCTTTTCGCGCCTCCCGCTCCTTTCCTTTTAGTCTCTGCTTAAAAAGCCGCTTAATCGGATACCAAAGAAACCCAACAATCGCGAGGAGAATTGCGCCTAAAACAGCGATAACCGTACCAATAGCTGAAAGCCCGGCTCCCGGACCTACATAGGCTAGTGCCACACTGGGAAACGATGCAAAAGAAACCAGAAGTAAAAAGCTTAAATGTCTTGCACGCATGTACATCTGCTCCGATGTTAAAATTGTCTTATATTAAGATTAATCGCCTATTTTTGCTAGTGGTTCGTTTTTCGAACTGGCTGGGTTAGCTGATCACTAATGCTAGGGTAGTTTAAGGCGTAATTTAGGCTATTCTAAAGAAAAATTAGTAGTTAAAAACTAGAAGTACGGCGCTCGCAACAAAGGGAAGTCGCTGCTTATAATGTTAATTCAGTTGGTCATGTAATTTTTAAGTCAGGATTGGACCATTTCTAAAACCTCTAGGGGCGAACAATTCGTTGTTTTGCAGTAAATTGTTGCACCGTATTTTCTCGAAGTAGACGGAGCCAACATGCGCATTATGCAAATTGCTACTTACTTTGGTGCCGGTGGTGGAATTCCACGTCACGTGCTTGATTTGTCCGAATGGTTGCGTGCTAAGGGGCATTTCGTTTTAGAAGCAGGTAGCCCATTTGGTTCGCTCGACGTGAGTAGAGATACATTTCTACAATTAGCCCTCGATCGTGTGTCCGGGCACGACAACGATGATCAAATTGATTCCACGGTGGTCAGAGTTGGCTGGCTGTTTAGATCCGCATGGAAACTTCGGAAAGAGGTCATCCGAAACAAAATCGAGCTTATTCATACGCATGAAACGGCCCCATTGCTTGTTGCTTGGCTTGCGACGCGGGGATTGGGAATCCCTATTGTGACAACTTATCACGGAGCTGCACCTAATCGCCTTAAGGGCCTCGCTCGGACATACCGATGGTGTGCTGATTATGTAGTGTCTCCAAGTAAAACCAGTCTTGAAATGCTGATTTCGCGCGGTGTTGACAGAAGTAGAGCCCGCCAGCTAGGCCTTGGTGTTCACAAATGGAATGCACCGGATGAGGACAGGATAAAGCAGATAAGGGCAGAGTTTCTAGGAACGTCTGGCACGCATCTGGTGCTGAGCCTTTCACGATTAGATGAGCAAAAGGCCCTTGATGTTCTTATAAAAATTGCGGCGAACGCCCAAAAGATTATTCCAGGGTTGCGCATCGTAGTAGGGGGCGACGGCCCCTTGCTTGAGACGCTTCAGAAGTTGGCGCAAGAAGAAGGTGTAGATGACATTGTTGTATTTCCGGGGCTCCTGCGTGATGTAGAATGCTATCTCTGTGCATCGGACCTCTATGTACTCACGTCTCGATGGGAGGAGCTTCCAATTTCTATTGTCGAGGCGCTTCGCGCTGGATTGCCTGTTATAGCAACGAACTGTGGTGGAGTGTCTGAGCTTGTTGACGATACAGTCGGTCGCTTGTGTGAGGTCGATGACGAGGCGGCACTAACACAAGCCCTGTGCGAGATTTGTGAAAATGATGAGTTGCGCGAACGTTTAAGTGCGAACGCATTTAAACGAAGTAGTGAGAGCCGATTTTGCATCAATAGCGTAAATCAGACCTTTGAAGACATGTATTTTGATGTTTTGGGGCAGCGCAGCTAAGTAGATCTTAAACTGATGCAGCTAATAAAAAACACTCCCACCTAGTGCATCGATATCTCAAATTAACCGTCCGCCTAGATACGGCGGTCAATTGTTAAGTGCTCGCCACGAACTCTTTACCATATCCCCCAAAAAACCAATTTTCACCAGACCTTTGAAGCCAGTTTCGTGACTTGGGCTTGCAATCAAGGACAAGCTTAAACAGATGATCAGCACGCTAGCATACGGCTCTTTCTTGATCATCAAATTATCTGTCAAAACGAGGCAGATTGCTAGAAATACAAATGAAGAGACACCAAAATTTACCCAACGACCATAGTCTGTTCCCACAAAATAAAGAGGGGTAAAAACAGCGGCCGACAAAAACAATTGTATGATAGTCTTCATGGGTCTATCTGTTTGGGCCGCAAAAAAAAGTAAGCTTATGAACGAGAGTAAAAACATAAATGGTACTTTGATGATGTCATTGCTCGAAACGATCCTGGCGGTGAATGTTGTAGCTTCGTTCAAGTTTTTTGAAAGATACGTAATCGCGCCGTCGCACATATCAGCAGAGACACCTCTTTCGAGAAGTGGCAAACAAACTTCGGTGGTGTCTTCAATTCTCGAATATGTTGCAGTGAAGTAGACCACAAAAACTGAAGTTAAAATCAGCACTAAAAGCCCAAAGTAGGCCAAGTTTCGATCTAGACGGTTCGCACGCAAGGCTAATAATCCGCAGTAACCATAGATAGGAACGAACAACAGATTTGCTTCGTGCGCAATTAGCCCGACGGAAAAAAGAAGACCCGATAAAATAAATAACGGATTCTTCCATTTAGCGGAACACAAGGCGTACATAAACAACATGAAAGAAACATAAATAATTAGTTCTTTTCTTAAACCGCCTTGGCCATCCACTGCCCAAAAGATTGCAAAAAACGCAGGTGAAAGAAATAAAAGCCAGTAGGTGTTGGCGTGCTCGAATTTTTGGATCAAACGCCAAGTAAAAAACACTAAAGTTACCAGTAAAAGTCCTTGAACAATTACTACGACCAAGAGAGGGTTTGCGTTAAAAAAATCCGACGCGCGCAGAATTGCTGAACCAAATGGGCCACGCCGAACTAACACGTTGTCAATGTTAATAAGCCAGTCGCCTTGTTTCCAGGAGTTTCCACCCATCTGGTAATCGGCAATCAACCGCTTTAAAATTACAGCTGAATACGAGAAAAATATTATTGAAAACAGGGTATTTAGATAAATGCCAATGTTTGGTATTTTCATTTAGATTCACCCTTTGATTTACCGATATTGGCCAGTCTTTAAACGCGCCTCGGATCTGGTTTTACCTGTGGGTTTTAAACCCAAAGAATACGAAAATCGTAAGTGTATTAATTCGTTCTCGACGAAGAATTTTGATCACGCTCTTTGTATGTTGAACTATATCCCGACAATCGCAAAGGTTAAAACCAGGAAGAAACAGGACCAGCTTACCGGATCTTTTGCCGCGTAAACGATTGGATCATCATGCATGTTTCCCCGATGGGTCACCATTAACATACGACAAATCCAATAGAGCAAAACAAGGCAAATGCCCCATAGCGCATATGGGTTGCTGTAGACTATTAAAACATCCGGTGAATTTACATAGAGCGCAAAGACCAAAACAGACACGAATCCTGATGCCGTTGCTATGTTAGTCACTAAGGGCAAGTCCTCCACTGTGTATCCGCGACCAACAGAACCGCCAGCATTTGAAGCCGCTGCATCTACCAACTCAGCTTGGCGTTTGATTGCAGCCAGCGCAAAAAAGAAAAAGATTGAAAATGCCAAAAGCCAAACAGAGATAGATATTCCTGTCGCGAGACCACCAGCTAAAATTCTTAGTGCGTACAGGCTGGCCAAGGCGCATATATCGATGATGGAATGGCGTTTCAAATATAGCGAGTAGGCTGTGGTAATCACAAAGTAACCTATCATTGCCAGCAAAAAGCTCTGCTCAAGAAACAAGGCAATTATTAAACCTAAAAAAAAGAGAAGCGGTACCATTAACGTACCGTGGCTGATTGGGACGCTACCTGATGCAAAAGGGCGATCGCATTTCCTAGTATGCAGTCGATCTGGGGTAAGGTCTAACAGGTCATTTAATACGTAGACACTGGAAGCGACGAGGCAAAAAGAGACAAAAGCTAGTGAACTCTCGGCAATTGTTGTGCCAGTAAAAGCATGTGCAGCAAGCATCGGGAGGAAAACGAGAACGTTTTTCAGCCATTGATGGGGCCGTAGCGCAGCAAAGTAGGTGCGTATCGAAGGGGCTTGGGTGGTTAGATGCTCGAAATTGGTTCCTAGAGCTTCAACTTTCTTCCTGAGCTTAGGGCCTGCGTTAACAGTGATCGACTTGGACGTTCGCTTCCAGATACTGACATCGGCCATCGAATCGCCAATGTAGGCTAAGTCTGCGTCTTGGAAGCGCTCCGCCAAAAATTTAGCCTTTTCAGACCCCTTGAGATTTATTGTCCCGTTTGAGCCATGCGCTTCGTTGAAAACATCTAAATAATTGGCGATTTGATCAGCTAACACTTGGTCGGAAGCCGTTACGAGGGCGGTTTTACCTCCACGAGATCGCCAGCATTCAATGTATGACAGTACTTCCTTATTGTAGGGTAGTAACTTCACATCAATGCAACTGAGCTCAGCGAGCCGTTTCTTTAATGCGGCCCTGCCATTCGCGAGGGACCAAATTGCCAAGAACGGCGCCCGCCAATCTATGGAGAAGGACGACCAGAAAGTCTCAAGAAGCATGTCTGAACGGATCAAAGTACCATCTAGGTCTACAACAAGGATTTGGTTTTCTGTTTTCAAATTCTTGGGTTGATCGTGGGTTTGCTGGTCTGAAATTTTTCTTACTCGCTTGATCGAAGAAGGCTTAAACACAATAGACTTTGATTTTAACCGTCTACTTTGCCTTTTTTTTCAAATCAGTAAAGTGATTGTTTCATTTAGCGTTTGCAGAAAGCAGGGTATGTTGATACCTAAATTATTGTCGTTTTAGGCTATTGGGAAAAATTGCTAACTATTTGCTTTAGATAATTTTTTTGGTTGACCAACAAGGTTTAAACTCACGTGAGCTTTACTTTGGATTTATAAAAGTTTGAAATTCAGATTTTTAAAGGAGTGTTTTGAAATAGGCGATTGTCTCGTTCAGCCCATCCCTTAACGAAACTTTTGGAGCCCATTCAAGTTCTTTGCCTGCCTTATCAATGTTGGGCCGGCGTTGCTTAGGGTCGTCCTGAGGTAAAGGCATAAAAACCAGTTTCGATTTTGAATTGGTGAGCTCCAAAATAGTTTCAGCCAATTCAATCATCGTGATTTCAACAGGATTACCCAGATTAAACGGCCCAGTTACATCTACGTTTGTCAACATTAAGCGTACGAAACCATCTATTAAATCAGAGACATAGCAGAAACATCGTGTCTGACTTCCGCTTCCATAAATGGTGATCTGTTCGCCACGAAGCGCCTGAACGATGAAATTTGAAACAACCCGTCCGTCGTCCGGGTGCATATGTGGCCCGTATGTATTGAAAATTCGCGCAACTTTGATTTTAACCTGATGCTGTCTGTAATAGTCGAAGAACAAAGTTTCCGCGCACCGCTTGCCTTCGTCATAACAGGCACGAAGCCCAATCGGGTTAACATTACCCAGATAGGTTTCTGTTTGGGGGTGAACCAGCGGGTCCCCGTAAATTTCGGATGTTGAGGCTTGCATGATCTTTGCTTCGGTCCGTTTGGCGAGGCCAAGCATATTCATTGCGCCAATAACGGTCGTTTTGATGGTTTGCACTGGATCTGTTTGATAATGTATCGGACTTGCCGGACAAGCGAGATTGTAAATCTCGTCGACCTCGACATGCAGCGGAAACGAAACATCGTGACGTACAAATTCAAAATTTGGTGAATCCTGAAATGGCATCAGGTGTGCACGGCGACCCGTCGAAAAATTGTCTACGCATAAGACTTCGTCGCCAGCATCAAGAATTTTTTTGCACAGATGCGACCCCAAAAAGCCAGCGCCCCCGGTGATTAATACGCGTTTTGAACTTAACTTTTTATGCTGCACAATAACTACTTAATCTGCTGGTTTATTTGTAAGATATCTTAAGGAAAACATTTTTTATTAAAGTTAGCGAGGTTTAATTAACAAAAGTAGTCTGAATACAAACGCAGTGGAAACAAAATTTTTAACCATAACCGATTGTTTCGTTTAAATCGGTGTTCAAGGCCATAATTATGCCAAAACACGGCTGCAAGTAGAAAATGGAAAGTGTTTGCTATATCGTCGTTTGAAACTGCAGATGTGTTTCTAAGTAATTTTGAAAATAACGATTATTCGCGCGAAAAGGGTATGCTCAACCATGAATAGTAATGAACAAAAACTTGCGGTGGTCATCGGAGCAGGGCCTGCTGGGCTGACAGGCGCATATGAGTTGCAACGACTTGGCGACGAATTTAAACCGGTCGTTTTAGAAGCCAGCAACCTCGTTGGGGGTATTGCAAGAACGGAAAGCCACAATGGGTTTCGGTTCGACATAGGCGGCCATCGTTTTTTCACCAAAATTAAAGAGGTGGAAAAGGTCTGGTATGACATTTGTGGTGATGAATTCATTACAGTTCCACGCCAAAGCCGTATATATTATCAAGGTAAATTTTACGATTATCCCCTTAAAATATTTAACGCCCTTTCCAATCTTGGGATTTATGAATCCGTGAGAGTAATGGCAAGTTTTGCCCGCTGGAAATTGTTTCCCAACAAAGAAGAAAAAACCTTTGAACAATGGGTAACAAACCGTTTTGGCGCGCGTCTTTTCCATCACTTTTTCCGCTCTTACACCGAAAAAGTCTGGGGTGTTCCCTGCGCTGAGATTACGGCAGATTGGGCCGCTCAGCGGATCAAGGACCTGTCTCTTATGAAAGTTGTCTGGAATGCCATTTCGGGGGCAAATGATTCTTCAAGCCTGATTGAAGAATTCCAGTACCCACGTCTTGGCCCTGGTCAGATGTGGGAGAAAATGACCGACCGAGTGCAGGAGAATGGCGGCGAGGTTCGCATGCATTCCTATGTTAAGCGTGTCATCCGCGAAAAAATGCGGGTCACCGGTGTTGAGGTCGAAGAAAAGAACCCAAAGACTGGCAAAACACGCAGCTACATTCAGGAAGGCGATACCTTTCTGAACTCAATGAATCTGCGCAAATTGGTGCGCAGTATGGACCCACCGCCGCCACAACATGTGATTGATGCAGCTAACCTTCTGAAATACCGAGATTTTATGATTATCACTCTGGTTCTGGATCATGCCGATCCATTCCCTGATAACTGGATCTACGTTCACGGTCAGGAAGTGCGAGTCGGCCGTATTCAGAATTTCCGGGCTTGGTCGCAGGATATGATGGCGGATAAATCGAAAGCCTCAATCGGGATGGAGTACTTCCTTAACGACGACGAGGAGATGTGGGCCATGGACGATGATGTTCTTATTAAAATGGCTGCGAAAGAACTCGAAACAATAGGTCTGGCACCCGCCAAATCCGTAATCGATGGCGCGATTATCAGACAACCCAAAGCATACCCGGTTTATGACTCCGTTTATATGGAAGCGCTGGATACGGTGCGTGACTGGCTTCAGAAATTGGAAAATTTTGAAACCGCGGGCCGAAATGGATTGCACCGCTACAACAATCAGGACCATTCGATGCTGTCGGCCATGTATGCCGCCCGGAACATAATGGGGGCTGACTATGACATATGGGATGTCAATGTAGAGCGGTCGTACCACGAGGAATTTCAAACCAAGCCATATGAAGGGCGCTGCGCGGCGAGCGTAGCATAGTCAAGATATGGAGATAATGTATTGCGTTTATACGCATCTCATAGATGTAGTGGCATGAGTATTAGACGTTTTTCATTTATACTTTTTTAAAATGGTCAAACCTACATCGAATGCCCGTCTTTGATACAATGACAGTAATTTTCTGTTTAAATAGATATTGAAAAGTTAAAAAATGCCATCGCCAGGCTACAAAGGAGAAGTTAAATGGGAGTAGGCCAGAACATCTCCGCCGGAAATGCGGACTGGACGTTCGGGAAAAACGTGCCGGATACTTTTGTTGAGCACATAAAAGTTTCTGTACCACTTTACGAGAGTGGTCATGACCTGATCTGCCAACTGTCGGATTATTTTGTTAAGCCTGACAGCGTTGTCTATGAGATAGGAACATCAACCGGTGAGCTGATAAAGAAGCTGGCCGACCACAGCCCAAACAAGCCAGATGTTCGCTGGATTGGGCTGGATGTGGAGCAAGCCATGGTCGACGCTGCAAAGGAACATTGTTCTGACGTAGCTTCGATCGAAATCCTTAATGAAGATGCGCGGCTCTACGATATGGACAAAGCCGATCTCATTGTCAGCTACTATACAATGCAGTTCATCTCACCACGTCACAGACAGGAACTATTCGACAAGATTTACGAAAGGTTGAACTGGGGCGGTGCATTCATCTTGTTTGAAAAGGTTCGCGGGCCGGATGCGCGGTTTCAGGATATTGTGACACAGCTTTACAACGACTTTAAGTTGCGAAACGGTTTCGCACCCGAAGAAATGATGGAAAAGACACGAAGCCTAAAAGGGATCCTCGAGCCCTTTTCAACACAAGGCAATCTTGACCTCATGAACAGAGCTGGCTTTGAGGATATAATGAGCATCCAAAAATACATCTGTTTCGAAGGTTTCCTGGCGATCAAATGACCATTGAAACGGGAAACCAGTGGCATGGCTAAAAACAAGCAGAATTTTCGCGCTGGTGTTTCGCGTTTTTGGCTGTGCAAGACAACCGCATTTCGGAACGGTCCCTCAAGAACACTTGGACTCTTTCTTTATTCTGCGAAGGGGGTGATATGAGAGCTAAGGCAACGGCCTCTTCACCTCGATTGTTCGCAATACGGGGGTTTAGGAACGCATTCTGGTTCGGGATTGCGTTCATGTCGTGCCTGACGGTTTTAGCCGTGAATGGAAGCGCTCTTTTCTATTTTGATTCAAGTGGTTACCTTATCCAAGGATTTTCAGCTTTTTCTCAAGCTGGTATCCATCTTTCAGACCTGTCTCAAGTGACCGCTGCTTCTGGCGATGCCGCAGCCCAAGTCTCCGGGGAAACAAACAATACCGTGAATGGTTCGCGGTCTTTGGTTTACGGCTTGGTGCTTGCCGCGGTGACTGCTTTCGCGCGGGTCGAGTTTATCGCGCTGTTCAATACAGCTCTTGTTTTCTTGGCCGTTCTTCTGCCAATCAAGGTCGCCACGCGACGGTACGGAATTCCCTCGTCGCTCACCTTTACAATTTCAATTCCGATATTGGTCGCCGCTTCAAGCGCGCTTCCTTTCTATACTGCCTATGCGATGCCAGATGTATTTGCGGCTGTGTTACTTCTGGTGGTTGCAACGTTTACGGCTTTCGCCCCAACAATGAGAACATGGGAAGTCTTTCTAGGACTTGCTCTGGCTAGTCTCGCCGTGCTGTCGCACCCTTCACACATACTGATGACAATTGTGCTTGTCCCAATTTCCGCGGTTGTCTCCGGGTTCCTTCACCGACGAAAGGCTTGGATTGCACCTTTGCTTATACTTATACCTGTGGCGGTTGCATTTACCGAGCGGGTCACTTTCAAAATTGCGGTTGAAGAGACGACCGAGTCAAAAGTTGTTTATTTTCCAATTCTTACAGCGCGTCTGATTGCCGATGGTCCGGGACTGAAGTATCTTGAGGATAATTGCCCCAACGTGGAAATCGCGACTTGTGCGTTGTTTGAAGCGCTTCAGAAATCAGATGACCCGATGCGTCTGACCGCGAGCCATATCATTTTTGCAAGCGACCCCGCGCTTGGGTCCTACAGACTTATGTCTGAAGAGGATCAGCGCAGGGTAGGTGAAGAGCAGATTAAGTACTTTTTTAACGTCTTAATATCTAAACCGGTTCCTCTGATTTTAGCCTTCGGAAGGAACACTCTTGAACAAGCTTTTACCTTCAAAATTGATATGACAATTCCAAGTGAAGCTATCGTAACGAGCGTGCTCAGTAATCCCCGTCTGCCACCTGCCACATTTTCCAAGGGTTCTTTAGAGCGCACCCAGCATTGGGTGCGTTGGGTAAACTATTCACATGTAGTGATTTATGCGATTTCGCTAGTCGTTATTGGTGTTCTGCTCATCCGTTCAGATGGCCTGCCACGCCACCTTAGGGTTATGGCGTTGATGATATTGCTTGGTATACTCGTTAATGCCCTTGTCTGTGGTGGCCTGTCACAACCGGCAGATCGCTACGGAGCACGTGTTATCTGGCTACTTCCACTTTTGGCCACAATGATGGTCTTATTTAGGAACGTTACATCAAGACGAAGGGAGGCGTCGCTATGACTGGTACTGCAAACAAAACCATTAGCGTTATCATGCCTGCGTACAACGCAGAACATCTTCTGCCGCGTGTTCTTGAGCCGTTGATTGAGATGCGCGAGAGAAATGAAATCGAAGAGATTCTTGTTGTCGATGACGTCTCTACCGACAGCACCCCTGAAGTCGCGGAAAAACTTGGCGCCACTGTAATTCGAATGCCAAAAAATTCTGGCCCTGGTGCTGCGCGTAACTATGCGGCGCAACATGCGAAAGGTGATATTTTCTGGTTCGTTGATTCTGATGTAATCGTATGGCCAGATAGCGCCAGACAGGTGCGTGATGCATTCGCTGTCGCCGATGTTTCTGCTGTTTTTGGATCTTACGATGAATTGCCAGATGGTGCGCCATGGTTCTCACGCTACAAAAATCTGATGCATCGCTACTACCACCAGATTGCCAGTCGTGACGCCGAAACCTGGTGGGCTGGGTGCGGCGCAATTGCCGCCGATATTTTTCATAAGGTTGGTGGCTTTGATGTTGAAACCTATAGAGTTCCTTCTATCGAAGACATCGAACTTGGGTACCGCATCAAAAAGGCTGGTGGGAAAATTCTTTTGGAGCCTAACCTTCAGGCCAAGCATTTGAAGGTCTGGACGTTTCGTAATTCAATTTACACCGATATCTTTTGCAGGGCGCTACCTTGGTCGCGGCTTATGATTGCCCGTGAAAGTGTCACAAACGACCTCAACACGAGCCCAACAGAAAGAGTTCGCGCTGGTTTTGCGGGTTTGTTCTTGCTTTCAATACTTTTAAGTTTCGTCATGCTTCCAACGATATGGCCGATCACGCTTGTTCTTCTTGTGACTGTGTTTGTGCTTAACCTTAGTCTTTTCCGGTTTTTTACACGGGCAGGAGGGATTGCATTCGCGATCGCCTGTTTGCTCTATCACCAGTTTTACTATGTGTATTCTGCGGCATCTTTTACCTGGTGCCTTTTTGAGTATCATATACTCGGTCGAAGGACGCGTTTTCATGTGTCGTGATACGCCTGCACCCGCAAGAATTTCATCTACTGGCTATGATTGCCCGGCGATAAATTGCCCTGAAATAACCTCAAAAGTTTTAAATTTTAGATCAAGAACAGGGTTAAATGCAGGGTTGGCGTATTTTGTCATATGATTGAGCGCAGACAAAGAAATATGGGCAACAAGAGCATTGGTCCGGCCAATGACCTAACCGCAACATTGCGGAAATTGGAGTGAGAGATGGAAGATATGACACTAAGCCCAACAGAAATGGCGCAAGCTATTGAAAATGTTGAAGGCATGTCGCTAAGCGTTGTGATCCCCGCCTACAACGAGGAAAACGCTGTTCGTTCAACGGTGGAAGAAGTCCGTGAGGCGCTAGAACCACTCAACATTCCCTATGAAATTATCGTTGTGGACGATGGGTCCGAGGATAAAACGCTTGAAGAAGCGCGTGCTTCCGGTGCAACCGTTGACTTTAATCAGGTCAATTCTGGGTATGGGGCCACTCTGAAACGTGGCGTTCGCCGTGCGCAGCATGACTATATCGCAATACTTGACGCAGACGGAACTTATCCTGCGCATTACTTGCCAGACATGTTGGCGCAATGCCGCGAACAGGACATGGTTGTGGGTGATCGGGGTGCCGCAATGAAAAATGTGCCGCTAATCCGCCGCCCGGCAAAATATGTTCTAAACTCACTCGCTTCGTTTTTGGCCGAGCGCAAGTTGAATGATCTTAACTCCGGCCTTCGGGTTTTCCGGAAATCTGAATTGATTCCGTTCTTGCCGCTTTTGCCACAGAATTTTTCGTTCACAACAACCATAACGCTTTGCATGACCTGTAATGGGAAACGCATGGTCTACACGCCGATTGAGTACCGAAAACGCGTTGGTAAATCAAAAATCCGCGCGGTCGATTTTGTGAATTTTGTAATTCTCGTTTTGCGCATCATTGCGTTGTTTAACCCTTTGCGCATCTTCATCCCGTTAGGGCTAGGTTTTTTCCTACTCGGTTTCCTGAAATTTTTATACGACCTCACTCAGTTCAACCTTAGTGAAACAGCGATCTTCTCATTCCTTGCGGCAATCATGATATGGTCGCTCGGGCTAATTGCAGACATGATTTCCCGCCTGCATCTAAGGCCCTGATATGGCTGAAACGGCTAAGCGTTCCCCCAACCTCAAGAAGTGGCTGATCAGGGCTGCCGGATCATCGCTGATCCTTGGTATCCTTTTTTGGATTCTACCGACGGACGAGGTACTGGCCGGGTTTGCACGCTTGCCTCTTGCGACTTTTGCGCTGGTTCTGCTCGCCTTTTTGTTTGGCCACGTCATGACCGCAGCCAAGTGGTGGTTTCTGCTAGGTCGGACAGTGACATTCCCGCTTGCGCTGCGCGCTCATCTTGCAGGGCTTGCGGCAAACCTTTGCCTACCCGGTGTTGCGGGCGGCGACGCGGTGCGTGCTGCTCTGGTGCACAGCACAATGCAGGATGGCGCACGCCTGACCGCAGGGGC
>Ga0316189_10002450_pt1 | contig 18187 bp, 13 predicted proteins | sample LowCovwburrow_MG_FD_204930 | JGI IMG/M metagenome (GOLD analysis project Ga0316189, IMG submission 204930) | Coastal sediment microbial communities from Maine, United States - Lowes Cove worm burrow | ecosystem: Environmental > Aquatic > Marine > Coastal > Sediment | place: USA: Maine...
GCCGCTGGAGTAACCGGACTGCAGGCTGTCAGTTGCCGGCACTATTTGTGTACTTCAACGAAAGCGAAACCGCGGGCACTCCGTTTGCAGGGCAGTCGATGCTGCCACTCACGACACACTGTCGACACCTGGACAAGCGTTATTCCGAATACCTGCTGTCGGAGTATCTTGCGCATCGGATCTACGCGCTACTCAGCCCCGTCAGCATCAGGGCGCGGCTTGCCGAGATTGAGTACATCGATTCACGCAGCAACAGGCACCGCAAACGTTACGGGTTTTTCACCGAGCACTTTGCCGGGGTCGCGCGTCGCACAGATCGCACACTTTACGAGCCCGACCACTTGCACGTTGCTGAGGCTGATCCGCAGGGTATGTCGCGGCATGCGTTGTTCCAGTACATGATTGGCAATCTGGACTGGTCAGCGGTGCAGTCCCACAACGTCGCCCTGTTTCGCGCAGACGACGGCAACGTGATCCCCGCGCCGTTCGATTTCGACTACTCGGGGTTGGTGTCTGCGGAATATGCGTCACCGCCCAGCGGCATTTGGGTTAGCAATGTGACTACCCGCGTATTTCGCGGCTATTGCTGGCCTGGCGTCGACTGGTCTGCTGTCTTTGACGAGTTCACTGCGATCAAAGACGACGTATTCGCAGAAGCGGCCGCCCTGCCAGATATGTCGGGCGGCGAACAACGACGGATTCGTGTCTACCTGAAGCGCTTTTACGAGAAGATCGAGTCGAGCGAAGCTCGGCAGGCTATTGTTGACTCGTGCCGTCCGGTGCCGGAGCCTTTGCAGTAAGTTCGCCTGCAAACCGCTCAACCGCTTTCCAGTCGGTAAATTCAAACGTCCCGGTCGGGTCGGTTGGTCCTTTTGTCATCCACATGATGAAGCGAATCATCGTGCGATCGACAAAGCCGTAAATCGGGTAGTCAATTTTGCCGCCGAAGATGCCAATGGTCGCTGGTTTCCAGCTGATGCTGGCAAGAAACTTTTTGACATAGGGATTGGTCTCCGGGGTCAGCTTCTCTGGCTTGCGCGCAACCGCGTTCACCGAAAACAGCGCGGCCGACTTCTGCTCCAGCGCGGTCTGCTGAGCGTCAATGAAACGCTTGACCTCCGGCTTGTTCTTGCCATAGCGAATACTGGCGCCGATGACAACGCGATCAAATGGCGATAGATCAATGTCCGTATTCGGCGTCAGTTCTCGAATGGTCACTGCGTGTCCATCGGCTTCAATGAAGCCCTGGATACGCCTGCAGATTTCCACGGTGTGTCCATCAGTTGTGGAGTAGAGGATCAGGAATTTACTGCTCAAGGGAGGATACTCGGTCGCTAGTTATAAGGTCGGAGTCGCGACAGGCTATGCACGGCGATGACGCGATCATCGGCGGTAATGATTGCCTCATCGGCCAAAATTCGCAACATCCGTGACAAAGTTTCGGGTGTGAACGACAGTCGCGAGGCGATAACGTGCCGGGGCAGGTCGAGGCGAATTTTGGCGGTATCTCCGTCTGTCTCGGTGATGTGATCGATGAGGTAACTCGCCCGCCGGCCCCTCGCGAACAAGCATTTTCGCTGTGCAATTCTCGGGCTTCCGGCAATCCGATGCCTTGACCCGTATCAAGCCGTTCTCCCCGGATCCGTATTTTCCGACTGTGCAGCCAGAACCAATTATTGGTACAGTTCTGCGATCGCGAAAGAAAATTTACGAGAAATGATCGCGGCTATTCATCTGGAGTAATTCTATGAAAATCGGTGTCCCGAGAGAGATTCATGCGGGCGAAAAGCGGGTGGCAACGACGCCAGACGTTGCAACTCAGCTGATAAAGCTTGGTTTTGATGTTGCCGTAGAGGCAGGAGCTGGTGCGGCGGCGAATTTTTCTGACACGGCTTATGAGGCAGTCGGGTGTTCGCTTGCGACGTCTGCGGATGAGATTTGGTCCGGATCGGACATTATTCTCAAAGTTCGCGGTCCTGATGGCGACGAAGCCGACAAGCTGAAGAAAGGGCAAACGCTCATATGTTTCCTCTGGCCTGCGCAGAACCCGGAGCTGTTGCAACAGCTAGCCGAGAGTGGCGTCACTGCTATGGCGATGGACAGCGTGCCGCGTATCTCTCGCGCACAGAAGATGGATGCCTTGAGTTCGATGGCAAACATCGCCGGTTATCGCGCTGTCGTCGAGGCCGCACAGCACTTCGGCCGCTTCTTTACTGGCCAGATTACGGCTGCGGGCAAGGTGCCGCCAGCCAAGGTTATGGTCATCGGCGCAGGCGTCGCGGGCCTCGCTGCCATTGGCGCTGCCAAGAGCATGGGCGCGATCGTGCGCGCTTTCGATACCCGCCCCGAGGTTAAGGAGCAGGTCGAGAGCATGGATGCCGACTTCCTGATGCTCGATTTCGAAGACGACGAAGATGGCTCAGGCGAAGGCGGCTACGCCAAGGTCATGAGCGAAGAATTTATCAAGGCCGAGATGGCGCTGTTCGCCGAACAGGCAAAAGAAGTCGATATCATCATCACGACGGCATTGATTCCGGGCAAGCCGGCGCCACGCCTGATTACTGCGGCAATGGTCGAGTCGATGAAAGACGGCAGCGTTATCGTAGACCTGGCGGCGGAACAGGGCGGCAACTGCGAGTTGACCGAGCCGGAGCAGGTTGTGCAAAAGCACGGCGTAACGCTGATCGGCTACACGGACTTGCCAAGCCGACTTGCCGCGCAGTCGAGCCAGCTCTATGGCACCAACCTGCGTCACCTGCTGACCGACCTGACGCCGGAGAAAGATGGCAACATCGACGTCAACATGGAAGACGAGGTCATCCGTGGCGCGACGGTCTGCAAAGACGGTGAGACTACATGGCCACCGCCGGCTCCCAAGTTGTCCGCAGCTCCGCCGAAGGCGGCACCTGCGCCAGCGCCGCAGCCTGCTGAGCCCGAGAAGCCGTCCGTGTTCGGACCAATCGCGGGCATGGTCATTGCTGGAGCGTTGCTGCTTGGCCTCGGTGCGGTTGCACCGCCGTCTTTCATGGCGCACTTCACGGTCTTCGTGCTGGCCTGTTTCGTGGGTTACATGGTGATCTGGAATGTTTCACCGGCGTTGCACACGCCGCTGATGAGTGTCACCAACGCGATATCCAGCATCATCATTATCGGTGCGCTGCTGCAGATTAGTTCGGGCGACACACTCATCATGTGGGTCGCCGCAGCAACGGTGTTGGTAACGAGCATCAACATCGCCGGCGGCTTTGCCGTCACTCGCCGTATGCTCGAAATGTTCAGGAAGTGAGGTCGTCATGATTAACGAAGGCATCGTAACCGTGTCGTACATCATTGCGACCATACTCTTCATCCTGGCGCTGGGCGGGCTCTCCAATCAGGAGACTGCGCGCCGCGGCAACTGGTACGGCATCATCGGTATGACGATTGCCCTGCTGGCCACGATTTTCGGCAAAGTCACCAATCATTTTGAGATCCTGCTGGTAGCGCTCGTCATTGGTGGTGCGATCGGCATTCTGCTGGCGCGCCGCGTGCAAATGACACAGATGCCGGAGCTGGTCGCCATATTGCACAGCCTGGTCGGTCTGGCCGCTGTAGCCGTAGGCTACGCAAGCTTCATGGATCCGACCAAGCACTTTGTGGGCGTCGAACTTACCATTCATAACATCGAAATTTACCTCGGTATCCTGATCGGTGCAGTCACTTTCTCAGGCTCGATTATTGCCTTCGGCAAACTGTCGGGCCGCATTGGCGGCAGCCCGTTGCTGTTGCCAGCTCGTCACTGGTTGAACCTGATTCTGCTGCTGGGCGCAATCTGGTTTGGCAGGGAGTTTGTGCTGCAGTCGGCAGCTGGTGGTGGCATGACGCCGCTCATCATCATGACGGTGATCGCGTTGCTATTCGGCATTCACATGGTTATGGCAATCGGCGGTGCGGACATGCCCGTTGTCGTTTCCATGCTCAACAGCTATTCGGGTTGGGCAGCATCGGCCACCGGCTTCATGCTGGGCAATGACCTGCTGATCGTCACCGGCGCGCTGGTTGGTTCCAGTGGTGCGATCCTGAGTTACATCATGTGTCGTGCGATGAATCGCAAGTTCCTCAGTGTGATTGCCGGCGGCTTTGGCACCGGTGGTGGCACTGTGGCCAAGAGTGACGGCGAGGAGCAGGGAGAGATCGTTGAGATCAAACCTGATGAAACTGCGGAGCTACTGACCGACGCGAAAGAGGTCATGATCATTCCGGGCTACGGCATGGCTGTTGCGCAGGCCCAGCATGTCGTCAACGAAATCACTGCGTCGCTGCGCGCTAAAGGCGTGAACGTGCGCTTTGGCATTCATCCGGTTGCCGGCCGTATGCCGGGCCACATGAATGTGTTGCTGGCAGAGGCCAGGGTGCCGTATGACATCGTCTTCGAAATGGACGAAATCAACGACGATTTTCCTGACGTCGACGTGTCGATTGTCATCGGCGCGAATGACATCGTAAATCCGTCTGCACTGGATGAGCCGGACAGCCCGATTGCCGGTATGCCGGTGCTCGAGTGCTGGCGTGGCAAGACGACCATCGTGCTCAAGCGCAGTATGGCGACGGGCTACGCTGGCGTGCAGAACCCGCTGTTCTTTAAGGAGAACACGCGCATGTTGTTCGGCGACGCCAAGGAAACGCTCGACGCCGTCTTCAAGGCGCTGTAGATAGACGGCAGGAAGCGCATCGGCCTGCTCGTCAATCCCGTCGCCGGGATGGGCGGCAGCGTCGGGCTCAAAGGTACTGACGGCGACATGTACGCGCGAGCTGTGCAGCTCGGCGCAGAACCCGTGAGCCCACAGCGCACCCGGGATTTCCTGCATCACGTTGATTGCATGGACCGGGTCAGGCTACTGGTGGGCCCCGGACCTATGGGTGAGGCCCTTGTAGGGTCGCTCGATCATGAGGTCATCGGCGAGCTTGGCGAGGCACCGGGCCGTGCTGATACCCGCAAGACTGCCCGGGCGATGCTGGCTGCCGGTGCAGAGCTCATTGTGTTTGCTGGAGGGGATGGCACGGCCAGGGACATGATTGACGCGATCGGGCAGCAACTGCCGGTCATCGCGATTCCCGCCGGGGTCAAAATATACAGTTCAGTATTCGCCTACAACCCGCGCGCGGCAGCGGAGCTTTTGAGCGCCTTCGTGCAGGGTGCAGACGTGTCTGAAGAAGAAGTGCTGGATATCGATGAGGACGCGTTTCGTAAAGGTCGGGTCGACAGCCATCATTACGGCTTCCTGCTGGTGCCCGAAGTCGCGCAGCTGCTGCAGGATGGCAAGGAATCATCGGATACCAAGGGCTCGACGGCGGCCGCAAAGCAGGACCTGGCCAGTGCGGTCGTTGAGACCATGGAGTCCGGGGTTCTCTACCTGCTGGGTTCCGGCACAACCTTGCGCCACGTTGCCACTGCACTTGGCGTAGAGAAGACCTTGCTCGGGATTGATGCCGTCATCGATGGCCAACTGGTGGCACGCGATTGCAATGAAAAGGACCTTCTCGCTCTCCTCGAGCAGTATGACTCGGCCCGCATAATTGTCACTCCATTGGGCGGTAACGGTTTCCTGTTCGGGCGTGGCAACAAGCAGTTCACGCCGGCGGTGCTCAACAAAGTAGGTGAAGGCAACGTGATCGTCATTGCCAATCGCGAAAAGCTGTTGCGACTCGAACGTTTGCATGTCGACACCGGCGACGCAGACGTCGATAGCCGCTTGCGAGGCTACGTCAAGGTTGTCGTTGGGCGAGGCCACCAGAAGCTGATGCCGGTAGAATGATCTGCCAATGAACTTTTTACTGCTTTTTCTCGGTCTTCTCGGGCTCTGGTTTGGCACAGAGCTTACGATTCGCGGCGCCCTGTCACTCTCCAAGAGGATGGGCTTGTCGGAGTTTCTTGTCGGCATTGTGATCCTTGCCGTGGGCAGCGACCTGCCGGAGCTTGCGATTGCCATCGACGTCGGGATCAAGGGCATCGGCAACGGCGGCGCCTCGGACGTTGTGGTGGGCAGCGCTCTGGGCAGCACGCTCGGACAGATCGGCTTTGTTCTGGGCGTCGCCGGCCTGATGGCGACATTGACCTTGCGCAAGCGCACGGTCTTCCGGCACGGCCTCTTTCTTCTGGGTTCGATCGTCTTGCTCGGACTGTTTGCCATGGATGGCGACATAACACGAGGCGAAGGCATCGTGCTGATCCTGTTCTATGTCGTGTACCTGTCGCTCGTAATTGCGGATTCTGCAAACTACCAGTACAAGGTCGATGGCTCGCCGCCCGATGGCCTGGCGCTATCGATCCTGTTGCTGTTGGTCGGCCTCGTTATCGTCACGATCAGCGCCGATGTCACGGTTGAAGGCGCCATCAACGTAGCGATCAGCCTGGGTGTCAGCGAGGCCGTGGTTGCAGTACTGATCGTTGGCCTGGGCACCAGCCTCCCCGAGCTTTCCATTTCGATCGCGGCCGTCATGAAGGGCAGGGCGCGTATGTCGGTGGGCAACCTGATTGGCAGTAACATCTTCGATACGCTGGTGCCGATCGGAGCGGCTGCTGTGATCTCGGGCGTCAATTTCAGTCAGGACTTTCTGCGCGTAGAACTACCTTTCTTGTTCGTATTGACCACAGTTGTACTCTTGCTCTTTTTGCGCAAACTGGGAATACGGAAGGTTGAGGCCGTAATTGTCCTGGCGATGTATTGCGGCTACGCGGGATTCAAAATCGCAGGTGCCTGACCATGTCACTACAGGTCCAGTTTGAGGGCGCGACCGGCGAGGTCACCGGGTCGTTGTATGTCATTCGCGCTGGTTCCCATACCGTGTTGCTGGAATGCGGGCTTATTCAGGGCACGCAGGAAAACGAGGCGCGTAATCGTCAGGATTTCCCCGTGGACATCGACGATATCGATGCCGTTGTTCTGAGCCACGCACACATCGATCACTCCGGCCGCGTGCCGCTGCTGTACAAAAACGGTTATAGCGGCCCCGTCTATACCCACACCGCAACACGGGCCCTGTGCGAGATCATGCTGCCGGATTCGGGCTATCTCAATGAGAAAGACGCCGAGTACGAAAATCGCAAGCGCAAGCGCAGCGGCCAGTCCTTCATAACGCCGCTGTATACGCGTGAAGATGCGGAGCATTGCATCGCATTATTCAGAACGATGGAATATGGCGAGAAGACCGAGGTCGTGCCAGGGCTGTTCGTCACCCTGCATGATGCCGGACACATTCTGGGATCAGCGATTGTGCAGCTGGATCATGGCAAAGGCGGTGAGCATCGCACGTTGGTATTCAGTGGCGACCTCGGCTACCGCGACTCGCCGGTAATGAACGATGCCGCGAGACCCGGTTTCGCTGACGCGGTCATGCTCGAGAGCACCTACGGAGACCGATTGCATCGCGATTTCGAGGCGACAATCGAGGAGTTGGGCGAGGTCTTCGCCAATGCCCGAGCGGCGCTTGGCAATATCCTGATTCCCGCGTTTACGGTGGGCCGCACCCAGGATCTGCTGTACCTGATGGCCGAAAATCGCGCTGCCTGGGGCCTCGATAATTGGCAGATTTTTCTCGACAGCCCCATGGGCATCGACGCATCCAAAGTGTATTCACGCTACCGGAACCTTTACGGCGTCAAGCTGTTCGGACCCGAAATGCATCTTCCGCGACTGGAGAATTTCCATACCACTCGCTCGCCGGAAGAATCGATGCAGGTCAATGAAATCGAGTCCGGGGCTATCGTTATTGCAGGCAGCGGCATGATGAGCGGCGGCCGCATCCGGCACCACCTCAAGCACAACATCTGGCGGCCGGAATGCCACCTGGTGATTGTTGGCTACCAGGCCTACGGTACGCTTGGCCGACGCATTGTCGACGGCGCAGAGACGATCCGGCTGTGGGGTGACGAATACAGGGTGCGCGCCCAGGTCCACACGATCGGCGGACTGTCAGCGCATGGCGACCAGGCTGACCTGGTTGACTGGTACGGCAGTTTCGACGGGCGGCCGCCTGTCTACCTTGTTCATGGCGAACCAGGCGCACAGAAGGCGCTGGCGCACAAACTGCGCACTGAACTCAACGCGCCCGCCACCATTGCCAGCCGCGGCCAGCTCGTCACCATCTAGACCGAAGCAGGCGCTAGAAACGACTATAAGCTCGCTGCAACCGCTGCAATTGGCCTGCCCGGCTAGTCGTTGCCGATGCGGTAGCGAAAACCGACGCCCGCTGCCCAGACATCGTAGTCATAGGCTGATGCACCCATGGTCAGTACCGTCGGCAGGGTGTCAACCAGAACGCCATCAAGCGCCCAGTCGCTGGTCTTGAAACGTTCGTAGCGCAGCGAGAAGGTCGCCGCCAGCCGCTCGCTGACAGTGAAACTCAGGCTCATACGCAGAGCATCCATGGTGGAATCGAGCGTCGGCAGGCTGTCCGCTGCATTGCTGTAGCGAGACACGGCAATATCAGTCTCACCTTCGCTGCGGGTGTAGTCGAATACGAGATCGGCCTTGTCGTTGATGCCAAGAATCCGGAAGCCACCGCCGGCATGCATGAAGCTGTCGTCGTGATTGGCGGTCCAGTTGGCAGCGCCGAAGTCCTGGCTGCCCAGCTGTGTCGCCTCGATTGAATCAAGTCCACCGCTCAGGTAGATGGACGTGCTTTCGCCCACAGCCCAGCTGATATCACCGGTGACGCGCATCTCGTCGCTTGAGACCATACCGAGCTCTGAACGTGAGTAGCTGTCGTCAGACTGCATGACGGTAATTGCCGCCGAAACCGGTGCCGACGGAAACGATACGGCTGCCGTCAATTCACCAAATTCGCGATAGCGATACGCAAGGTTGTACTTGCGCATTAACGGGTTCTGGCCGAGGCTGAGGGCGATGTCGGTGTCGTAGCGATCGATGTCACGACGTGATGCGCCGCCACGCAGGCTGATATCGAAAATGCTGTTCGGGCGATAGTCGAGCTTGCCCCAGCCTGTGTCTTCGGTCTGCTCCGCAACTTCCTGATAGTCGCGGTCCAGCTGCCGCCGGTCGTAGCCGGCAGATACTTTGAGACTGTCGAACAAACGATAGCTGGCAGCCAGGTTCAGCTTTTGCCGTTTGAAGCTGTAGGCGGTGTTGAATTCGTTGTCACCGGAAGTGACGTTATCGGTGATGACGCGTGACCACATGGAGACGGGGGTCTTGTTTTCGCGCTCGTCCTGCCGATACGAGAGGCTGACGCGAGTCTTGTCAAACGGCCGCGACGTTATCGTGAACGTGTAGTTGCTGGTATCTACCTTGCCGTCAAGAGAAGAGACTGGCAGCGATGGCGGAGAAAGTGTCGGGTTAATCGTGTACGGCAATAGCGTTGCCGTTTGTTCACCGCGACCCATCGCTGCCGAGAATACGATGTTGGTGCGCATGACCTCGGCGAAGTAAGCGCCGCTAAAGGAGAGCTGCTGGAAATCATTGTCGGGCTCAACCGCCGTGCGTCCCTGGTCAGCGCCAGGGAAGCTGGTGAACGGATTGTCCCAGGTCAGCGAGTCCACGCCATTGCGATAGTACGAGCCGTAATAGGCCAGTGCCATGTTGAAGTTTTCCGCCTTGTAACGGATACCGAGATCCATTTCATCGGTATGGTCGTCAATCGGTCGCGGCAGGTAGGCGGCCTGCGTATAGGTTGAGCCAGTTGTGATTGCGACACCGTCCCGCTGCTGCCGGCGATAGTCTGCAAACAACGCGAAGGCGCTGCTGGGCAGGTATTCGCCATTGAGTTTCAGAATCTGCCGATCCGTTTCAATGTTGCGACTGCCAAGCGACGAGGCCAGCTGCGTGAAGCCGCTGGTCAGCGGTGCTGTCACCCAAGCGGATGGCAGCTGCAGCGCGTCGCCGGACTCTAAATAAACGGTCTGCGTTGTATCGAAGCGGCGGTAGGGTAGCTCGCGGTACTCCAGACCAAACATATACTGGCCCTGGGAGCCTCCCTCGATGCTCAGTACGCGCGACTTCAGCCCAAGGTCTTCGGCGGCCCAGCGCATTTGCTTGCCGTCTTTGGCATAGCGGCCTTCACCGTCGAGATTGGCGTAGCCACCTTTCTCATCGTAGCCCAAGCCGTTGCCAAAACGTGCGGCATCGTCACTGACGTATGTTGCGCCGACTCCCATATCGGCCGTGTAGCCCTCTTCGAACGGGCAGAACTCACAGGCCCAGTCGCTGGTATCTACGTCTGCCCAGGCGGCTGCCGGGGCAACCAATGCAAGGGCGATCGCGCCGGAAAGCGTCTTCATCGCATTAACCTCGATCCTGACGGATGATTTGAACCGTGCACCTGGTTGTGACAGTTCATGCAGTTTTGTCCAAGCAGCAGCATCGATGGCGACGCGCCGGGAAGACCGTCGCTGTCGGCCGCAATACTCGGGTGACCTGCCTGTGAGTGACAGCCCTGGCACATCATCGGGCCACGTAACTCAACCATGCCTGGATGGTTGGAGCCGTGCGGGTTGTGGCAGTTGCCGCAATCCTCTGCAACCGGGGCGTGCTCCCATAGATACGGACCGCGCTTCTCAGCGTGGCACTGGTAGCAGGTATCGTTAACCGTCATTCGCGCCAGTTGCATGTCGTTGTCGTTGCCGTGGGTACTGTGGCAGCTGCTGCAATCCATCTTGCCCTGCTTGATCGGGTGCGCGTATGGCTTTAATGACTGGCTTTTTTGCTGTTGATGGCACTCAAAGCAGACTTCGGCCTGCGTCGCCGTCGAAAGTACCGGGTCGCTGGCTGTGTGGCTGTTATGGCAGTCGACACAGGCGAGATTCTCGTCATGCGCATTGCCGTGCCAGCCGACACCGACGTCAGCTTTGTGACAGTTCATGCAAAGTCCGTTCTGCACCTCTAAGGGTGTGTCTGAGTCGGAACCGAAGCGAAGCGGCGGCGGCCGTTCCTGTCCACGGCGTACCCGTCCGGCATGATCTCCGGAGGGCCCGTGACAGGCCTCGCACTGCAGCTGGCCATGTCCGAACGGTCCGTTCGGGTCTGACGGTACTGCGTGTTTGCTGCGAAATACCGCAGCGGTTTGCGCATCTTCGTGGCATGACAAGCAGGTATCTGCACCCTTGCGGCTGTAGTCACCCTCTGCCGAGATGGCGGTGATTGGCAGCAATACTGCGGCAGCTACCAGGAGTAGCTGCCGCAGGCTGTTGCCGGTTCCGATTTTCAGATTCACGGTTCAGTATCAGCCTAGTTGAACTGGAAGTTGCCGACGCCATGCATGACACCGACATCTGCGGAGCGACCTTCGCCGTGACAGAGACCGCAGGTCTCTGATCCCGAGGAGATCAGATTGCTGTCCCCGTCCTTCATGGCATTGAAGTCACCGCCGTTTTGCTCCATGTGGTCCGCAGCCAGCTGCGACACGTGGCACGCAGAGCACACGGTCGTGTTCGGTGATACCGCCCTGTCGTCGCTTGGGTCAAGAGGTGCGTTGGCATCGAATGTGGTGCCAAGTACTTCAGTTGCGTCAACAGGATAGTAACCACCTTCGACGTGGCAGCCTTCACAGTTGTTGAGCTTGCCGGGATAGACAAAATCGAACGTGTGTGGGCTGTTGCCGTAGCCGCAGACATCGTAAGGCACTCCGGTGGCACCGCCGGCATGAAGGGCATGAATCATGTACTTCATGTCGATCGACTGGTCATCCGCGCCGAACGCTTCTTCGCAGGCGCCGCCACGACGACTGATGTCAGTCGCATTCGGGTTGTGGCACACCACACAGACCTCAATGTTGTCAGTACGGTTATTGCCGTGCATTGACAGTTCATTGTGGCAGTCGTCGCACTTCTCGATGGCGACCGCGTTTCGACGGGCTACCGCAGTGCCGTCTGTAATCGGTGTGTAGAACACGACGTTGGGCACCGGAATGCGGACGTTGGAGCCATCCACTGGTACCGCAGGGTGACCGTCGAATGCTACAACGGCCGTGCCGGTTGCGTCTGTCGGTATCGCCGTGGTCGAGGTCACGCGGAACACATTGTTGCCAATATTGTCCGATGCGCCGTTGCAGCCGCCGACTCCGCCCACCAGGGGGTTCATGGAGATCGGTTGCGCCGGGCCTGCGCCACTTCCGGTGTTGGTGTAATCGGTCGTATCCCAGCCAACGCTGATAGCAAGCCTGCTGGCACGATCTGCACACTGCACGAATGGCACGTCGTTGTGGATGTCGTAGTTGTCTCCGGTCAACGGATTGAAGACGCGGAAATCTACGACCGGGAATTCATCCGGACCTGTGTTCGATACAGCGACGATCTCAAACGCGAATTCCTTCGCCAGTTCCTGTGTCGTGATTCGGTGGACGTTGCGCACGCGCAGCACGCCGCCACTGATTTCCGAGTTCGGACCATGGCAGTCTACGCAAAATGAATCGTCCTGGAATACAGCGCCACCCGGGTGGTCGCCGGCCTGCCAGTCGATGTCGTCGTGGCAAGTGCCGCATGCGGTGCGAGTAATGATCTCGTAGTAATTGCTTGCTTGCGGCGTATTGCTGTCCGAGTCGTTGTGGCAGGTCTGACAATTCCTGACATCCTGAGGGAAGATAATGTCGGAGTAGTCGTGCTCGGTACCGCCGTAGCCGACGATCGTGTAGCCATTGGCGAGATTCACACCGTAGTGGATCTTGTGAATCATCACGGTCATGTTGACGGAGCCGCCCCATGGCTCATCTGCTGTGTCACCGTCGATCGAGGAGGGGTTGTGACAGGTAACGCAGTATTCGATGTCGAAACGACCTTCGCCGTGAAACGCGAGCTGGTCATGGCAGGCGTTGCAGGTGTCGTTGTCAACGATCAGACGGTGCTCCGGATCATCTCTGTCGACTGCGCCGCCAACGGGCCGGAAATCGTAGGGCGCGTTGTTATGAGGGATGTTGTAGGGCAACAGGCCGCGGTTGGTGCGAATTTCGAGGCCGACGCGATGGATCTTGGCTTCATCGTAGCTTGGGCCACCGGCATAATCGGTCAGCGCCTCGGCAAACGTGTACTGGAAGGTACCGTCACCGAAATCCTGGTAGGTGCCCGCAGTACCCGATTCCGTGGTTGCCTGAGCATTCGGAATGCCGGCGCTGGAGCGGGTCGGGTAGGCCTGCCACTCGCTGGCGCTGCCGTTGATTCCCGGTGACAGCTGCGAAATCACGAAGCTGATATTGCTGGCCGGCAGGTCCTTCAGACCCTGGCCGAGCTCATTGGTCAGCGTGAATGCGACGGTCGGTGCGCCACCTCCGGCTGGAACCGCAACGTTCGTTACGGTGACGTTAATGATGCTGGCTGACTCAACCGGCAAGGCTCCGGAGTTTCCCGGGGGACCACTTGATCCAGGAGGACCTTCAGGACCGGCTGGGCCTTGTGGACCTGCAGGACCATCGTCGCCCGAACATGCGGCCAAAGAAAAAGCCACGAGGACCAGATTCACCAATCCCACGAACCTTGCTGTTTTCATGATTTAACCCCTCTTGCTGCACCGGAGAATGTGATTTGGCGCAGTTAATCTTCTATTAGAGCTATGTTTGTACCAGAGTCGCCCCGGCAACCAATATCGGCAACTACCTATCGCTATTTGTGATCCCAAGCGACCCAAATTTGCTATATTCAGTGCGCATTCAGTTGCGACCAATTAATCTGCACGGAAAGACTCAGAGGTTCTATGAAAATGAAAGCACACACATTAGCTCTTTCGCTTTTTCTAATATTTGCGTCGAACGCGTATGCGGGCGATATAGATGCGATAGCCGCCGAGTGTAACGACTGTCACGGGCCCGCCGGAGTCAGCGAGAACACAGACGTTCCTACCATCGCCGGTATTCCGGAGTTTGTCCATTCTGACGCGCTCTACATCTACCGTGATGAAGAACGCCCCTGTGCGTCCAGCGCTTTCCGCCACGGCGACACCAGCCGTCCGGAAAAGACCATGTGTCAGGTTGTCGCCGATTTTGACGATGACACCATTGACGCCATCGCTGCGCACTATGCCGAGCTGCCTTTCGTTGCTGCCAAGCAGGAATTTGATGCAGGGCTGGCGGCAACCGGCAAAGCCATTCACGAGGAGCACTGCGACAAGTGCCATTCCGACGGTGGCTCGAATCCGGATGATGAGGCGAGCATTCTTGCGGGACAGTGGGCCGGATATCTCAAATCTACTTTTGCAGAATATGCCGCTGACGAGCGTGATCAGCCGAGCTCCATGCGCGACCGGATGGAAGCACTGAGTGACGCGGACGAAGCAGCACTTATTCAGTACTACATAAGTCAGCAGTAAGACGTGTCCGGAGAAACCGGCGGCAGTACCTGGCTGACAGATCTGTTTGCGGCCATCGACGCCCAGGATATGGAAGCATTCCTGGGCTTCTTGAGCGACGACATCGTGTTCCGTTTTGGCTCCGCAGAAGCGGTCAGCGGACACGATGCCGTCTCTGAGGCGATTGGCGGCTTTTTCGCCAGCATTGCCGGACTGCGACACACGGTAAGCAAAGTCTGGACGGGCACCGGGTCCGTCATCTGCGAAGGCGAAGTTTGCTATACCCGCCATAACGGCAGCGAGCTGACGGTACCGTTCGCAGACTCCTTCGATATGCGCGCTGACAAGATCTGCGGCTATCGCATCTACATTGACATCAGCGACCTATATGCCGAGTGATCGGCGATAAGCTAATCGGGCACTACCTTCGGCGAGTCAGCCGGCGGCACCTCGCATTCCAGCCATTCTCCAGCGACACAGGTCTGCCTGCAGCCGATCCGCAACGTCGCTACCTGCTATACGCGCATATTCCCTTCTGCGTGGTCTTGTGCCCGTTCTGTTCGTTCCACAGGGTACGTTTCAAGCAAAGCAGGGCTGAGCAGTATTTCGAGGCACTGGAACAGGAAATTCGCATGGCTGCAGCGGCGGGCTTCAATTTCTCAGAGGTGTACTTCGGTGGTGGTACGCCAACGGTATTGCCACAGCAGCTCGCACGACTGACGCGATTGCTACGCAGTGAATTTGGCGTCACGCGTATCTCCGCTGAGACCAATCCTGACGACCTCGGTGAAGAAACCCTGCAAATACTCGCCGCGGCAGGCATCGATCGGCTGTCGGTTGGCGTGCAGAGTTTTGACGATGGGCTGCTGCGGGAAATGGAGCGCTACGACAAATACGGTAGCGGCGAGATCATCAGCGAACGCCTGCGCAATGCCAAGGGCAGCTTCGAGACGCTAAACGTTGACATGATGTTCAATTTTCCGCACCAGAGCGAAGACTCTTTGCAGCGCGACCTCGAGGTACTGACGCGGGACGTTGCGGCCGATCAGGTGTCCTTCTATCCGCTGATGGCGGCCGAATCGACCCAGAAAGCGATGGGCAAAGCGATCGGACGTGTCGACTACGGACGGGAGCGGGCCTTGTACCGCATTATCGCGGAGCACATGCGTGCGGCTGGCTACCAGCGCTCATCGTCCTGGTGCTTTTCCAGAGCTCCGTCGATGATCGATGAGTACATTACCGAAAACGAGGAATACCTGGGCCTGGGCAGCGGTGCATTCAGCTACCTGGACGGCAGTCTCTACGCCAGCACATTCTCGATAAATACCTACCTCAAGCGGCTGGCTGACGGACGGCCCGCCATCACGCGGCGATCCGCACTGAACCGCAAGGAGCAGATGCGCTATTACCTGCTCATGCGATTATTTGGTGGTCAGCTTGACCTGGCCGATGCAAATCGGCATTTCGGCAGGTCATTCTCACGGCAGCTATGGCTCGAGCTCGCCGGATTGCGCGTGCTCGGGGCCGTGCAGCAGAGGGGTAACAGCCTTATGCTGACCGAAAGTGGCCAGTACCTGTGGGTCATGATGATGCGGGAGTTCTTCAGTAACGTGAATGATTTTCGTGAGCGGATGCGCCTCGCGATCGGTGATGAGTAGCGTAGTGCCGTAATTCCGACGGTAATCCGGGCGGCGATTCCGGGTGCGGGCTGTACCGTTAAGTTCTGCTTCGAGCACCCCTACTTCGGGAAACCGCAATAGCATATTTGAGCAGCGGATAGTACTTAGTAGCCTAAATCCACTAACAAAGTGATTCACGATCATGGAAATGGCTGCGGTCAGGAGCTGCTTCGCGAAACCGTTGCTTGGTATCGCGCTTTTACTCGTTGGCGTATCTGCCGGCGCGCAGGAGCTGGACTGTGTCGGTTGTCACGAAGAAGTCGAGCACACGTCGACCGTGCACGCGGATGTCGCCTGTGGCGAATGCCACACAAACGTGACAGATCGCCGCCATAAGCGCGGTGTGGAGCCGCTGACCGACGAAGAGAGCTGTGGCAATTGCCATGCGCGTGATGTGCGTACTATCGGGCGCAGTGTTCACGATGGCGAGGCCGCATGTATTGACTGCCATGGCGACGCGCATGCAATTCGCAACGGCGAAGACGCGAATTCCCGAGTATCCGCGGTCAACCAGATCGCGCAGTGCGGCGAATGCCACAATGATCCCCCCGAGCTTGTCGACGGTTACCTGGCCAGCGTCCACGGCAGGGGACTGTTGCGGTCCGGCCTGGATGCCGCTCCCAGCTGCTCCAGCTGCCACGGCAGCCACAAGATATTGTCGGTCGACGACGAGAGTGCACCGACCTCGCGTGCGCACGCGCCTGAGATGTGCGGCAGCTGCCACGGCATGCTGGTTGAAGATTGGCAGGTAAAGAGCGCGCACGGAATCGGCTGGGCAGGAGGCCAGGACGACGTGCCGGTGTGCACCGATTGCCATTCGAGCCATGCCATCATCGACCCGGTCACGGCCGCGGCGCGGCTGCAGTCAGCCGATACCTGCGGTGATTGCCACGCTGAGTACCTCACGACATTCCGGGCAACGTTCCACGGACAGTCAAGCAATCTGGGCCTCGCGGCCAGTGCCACCTGTTCCGACTGCCACACATCGCATGCGAACCTTCCCGCGGACGATCCGCTCTCGAGCGTGCATCCGGACAACGTGGTTGAAACCTGTGCCAATTGCCACGAGGGCGTGACCGCGTCTGTCGTCAGCTTCAATCCGCACAGCGATCCGACCAACCCCGACGATAATTTTGCGGTTTATATCGTCTGGCTGTTCATGACCAGCCTGCTGATCGGCGTCTTCATCTTTTTCGGTGTCCACGATGCGCTGTGGCTGCAGCGTTCGATCGTTGCGCTCCTGAAAGGCGAGTTGAAGGAAGAGCGCAGCAAGCAAGGCCCCTACATCAAGCGCTTCAGCGCGATGTACATCAGCATGCACATCGTCATCATCACGACCTTCCTGCTTCTGGCCCTGACCGGCCTGCCGCTCAAGTTCCACTACACGCCGTGGGCGGAAACGTTGATCGGCTGGCTGGGCGGTATTGAATTCGCGCGTGTGCTGCATCGCCTCGCGGCCATCGGCACGTTTGGCTACATGGCCTTCCACGTCGGCAACCTCTTCGTTCGCTGGGTGTTCATGAAAGAGCGCGGTCTGATGTGGGGATCGAGTTCGATGGTGCCGCAGTGGCAGGACGTCAAGGATTTCGTCGCCAACATCCGTTATTTCCTGTACGTCGGCGAGCGCCCGGCTGGTGATCGCTGGACCTATTGGGAGAAGTTCGACTACCTGGCGGTCTTCTGGGGTGTCATTATCATCGGCCTGTCCGGCCTGATGCTCTGGTATCCGCTGTTCTTCACGCAATTCCTGCCGGGCTGGACGATTAACGCAGCACATGTCATTCATAGTGATGAAGCGCTGCTGGCGACAGGGTTCATCTTCATCTTCCATTTCTTCCACACGCACCTGCGCCCGGAGAGCTTCCCAATGGATATCGTGGTGTTCACGGGCAAGATGCCGCTGCACAAGCTAAAGGCAGAAAGGCCGCGCGAGTACCAGCGGCTGGTGGACAATAATGAGCTGGATGACCTTATCGTCGAGCCGCCGACCCGGGCCGAAGCCCTGACAGCTTATATTTGGGGTACGATCTTCCTGACAGTCGGAGTGGCGCTGGCGATAGGTATAATCTGGGCATTGCTCAGCCACTGATCAATAAGAACAATTGAGCTGAAATTCCAAGTGCCCGGGGGGCAGCGCCATGTTGAAAGATTTCTTTTCGTCCATCACTCATAACGTGACCAGCCTCGTGGGCACCGCGCTGGCCGTGGCAAGCCTCGTGCTGATGGCCTGCCTGTTCATGA
>Ga0316189_10002451_pt1 | contig 18186 bp, 16 predicted proteins | sample LowCovwburrow_MG_FD_204930 | JGI IMG/M metagenome (GOLD analysis project Ga0316189, IMG submission 204930) | Coastal sediment microbial communities from Maine, United States - Lowes Cove worm burrow | ecosystem: Environmental > Aquatic > Marine > Coastal > Sediment | place: USA: Maine...
CTCCGCCGCTTGTGCGGGCCCCCGTCAATTCCTTTGAGTTTTAGCCTTGCGGCCGTACTCCCCAGGCGGGGCACTTAATGCGTTAGCTTCGGCACGGAGACCGTTGAAAGTCCCCACACCTAGTGCCCAACGTTTACGGCGTGGACTACCAGGGTATCTAATCCTGTTTGCTACCCACGCTTTCGCTCCTCAGCGTCAATACCAGCCCAGAGTGCTGCCTTCGCCATAGGTGTTCCTTCTGATATCTGCGCATTTCACCGCTACACCAGAAATTCCACACTCCCCTACTGGATTCAAGTCAGCGCAGTATCGGATGGCCTCTCAGGGTTGAGCCCTGAGTTTTCACATCCGACTTACGCAACCGCCTACGAGCTCTTTACGCCCAATAAATCCGGACAACGCTTGCCCCCTACGTCTTACCGCGGCTGCTGGCACGTAGTTGGCCGGGGCTTCTTCTGTAGGTACCGTCATTTTCGTCCCTACTGAAAGGAGTTTACGACACAAAGGCCTTCATCCTCCACGCGGCGTCGCTGCATCAGGCTTTCGCCCATTGTGCAATATTCCCTGCTGCTGCCTCCCGTAGGAGTCTGGGCCGTGTCTCAGTCCCAGTGTGGCTATTCATCCTCTCAGACTAGCTACCCGTCGACGCCTTGGTGAGCCATTACCTCACCAACTAGCTGATAGGCCGTGAGGCCCTCCCGAAGCGATAAATCTTTCCTCTCAGATTCATTCGATTCAAAGGGGCCATCTGGTATTAGCTCAAGTTTCCCTGAGTTATCCCAGACTTCGGGGTAGGTTCCTCACGTGTTACTCACCCGTTCGCCACTCACTCATGTGACCCGAAGGTCGAGTTCGTTCGACTTGCATGCATTAGGCACGCCGCCAGCGTTCGTCCTGAGCCAGGATCAAACTCTCCATCAGAGAATCTGTACATAGCGATCAAACAAGTTGATGGCTACGCACGTGATCCGTTTCCAAGCTGCAAGTGCCATACCTGCAGTACTCGGTGACCTCATCCGAACAGATGAGATCGGCTTTAATAATTATGACGGGGCACTACCGCGAGATCGTTAAATCTCTTGGCGACGGTAATGCTCCGCACACGCTGCGTTCATTCTTCTTCTTCCGTTTTCAAGGAGCTAGGTGACTGCCCAAATCAACCTGGCCGAAAATGCCAGACTATGTGATTTGGGCGGATCCAAGCGGGCTCGTTAGAGCCCAGTCGCCCGCATTGCGGCTCCGGGTTGTTCCCGTGCCGTTGGGGCGAAGTACTACGTTATAGTTCCTCCACCCTTCCCACAACCTTTCCCACGAAAACTCCTGAGAAATTTTGATCTGTTGGTGAGGATCGAGTTGGGCTAGCGGTATTTCACCAGGTGAACGGACTTCTTGCCCTTACGGAGCAGACAAAACTGATCGTGCAAAAGATCGGCTCGGCCCACAACTTTGTCGGATGCCACCTTCACATCGTTGACCGCGACCCCATTCTGCTTGAGCAGACGCATGGCTTCGCTGTTCGATTTCGCCACCCCGGCTTCCACTAACAGCGGCACGAGGTTGCCCTCGGTATCAAGCGAAGTGCGGCTCACTGTGGTGGTGGGGATCTCGTCCGCCAACATCTCAAGTGTTTCGGGGGTGAGATCGTTGCCCGACGCGCCAAAGATGACAGCCGAAGCTTGCACAGCGGCGTCCTTAGGCTCCTCACCGTGCACCATGGCCGTGATCTCTCGGGCCAGGCGCTGCTGACCGAGACGCCGACCGGGATCGGCCTCATGCTCGGCCACAACATTTTCCACCTCCTCCACTGACATGAGTGTCAGCTGGAGCAGGAGCTTGCGGAGCTCGGCGTCTTCTACTTGGATCCACCCCTGGTAGAACCGATACGGCGACAGCATGTCGGCCGAAAGCCACATCGTCTCGCCGCCGGCGGTCTTTCCGTATTTGGTGCCATCGCGTTTGAGCAACAAAGGCCACGTTAAGGCGTAGGCCTTACTGCCGGTAACCCGACGAACGAGATCGACACCCAGCGAGATGTTGCCCCACTGGTCCGAACCCCCGATCTGCATCTCGCACCCTTCGTTCTGGTAAAGCCAGAGAAAGTCGTGCGCTTGCAAGAGCATGTAGGAAAACTCGGTATAGGAGATGCCGTCTTCACTCGCCATCCGGTTACGTACCGACTCCTTGGCCACCATCTGGTTGATCGTGGCGTGTTTCCCAACGTCGCGAAGGAAGTCGAGGATCGACATCGAGACCGTCCAGGCCCGGTTGTCGAACAGCCGAGCAGGGTTCTTTTCGGCCTCAAAGTCAAGAAAGCGACGCAACAGCGGCACGATGCCGGCCAGGTTTTGCGCCAACGCTTCATCGTCGAGCAGATTTCGCTCGCTCGACTTACCCGATGGGTCTCCGATCATGCCGGTGGCTCCCCCGGCCAAGGGTAGGGGATGGTGGCCAGCGTCTTGGAAACGGCGCAGCACCAGTAGGCCGATGAGGTTCCCGACATGGATACTCGGAGCAGTAGGGTCTACCCCGTAATAGACCTTGACCGGGCCTTCGGCCAGACGAGCCTTCAAAGCTTGAGCGTCGGTTGAGTCTTGGATCAAGCCGCGAGCGACCAGATCGTCGTAGAGACGGGGATCAGTAGACATGGCTCACAGTGTATGACTACTCGTCTACCTCTGTCTCCCTTTATCCGCCAACCCTCCGTATCACCGTTCACCGGATCGGCGAGGCCCGCGGGATTCGACCGTGGACCTGGCACACTATTGACGTGACCACTTCTGCCCCTCCCATCTCCGACACTGAGGCACCAGACGAATCACCCCGCGGGGTCGTTGCCACCGTCGTGCGATGGTTTTTCATAACCATCGGTGTCGCCAGCTTTCTGGTCTGGATTTATGCTTTTAGCGGCCTAGCCCGTCGGGACCCGCCCGACCTTCTCGATCACGAATCCTACGCCACTGCGGCTGAAAAGGTGTGTGCCGAGGCCCGAGCGGAAGTACTGGCTGTGCCTGACGCCACCAGCGCCGACTCCCCCGCTGATCGCGCCGATCAGGTTTCAATCACCACCCGCCGCCTAGAGCAGATGGTAAACGACCTCGAAGAACTCGCCATCCAAAGCCAGCTCAACGAGAGCGACAGCATCATCGTGGAAGGCTGGCTGGCGGACTGGCGCACCATGATCGCAGATCGGTATCGCTACATCGAGCAACTCGCCACCGAGCCAATGACCCCGTTCCGGGTGACCGACACCGGCATTGGCGAACGTCTCGATCGGCGGATCACCCGCATGGCTGATACCAACAAGATGTACGCGTGCGGCGACCCTGGAGACGCTGGCTGATGGCAAAGAAAACCCGGCCCCAACCGCTAGACATTGCCCGTTCACAGATCGAGGAAGCCAACCTCTTTGGGCAAGACCAGGAACAGTTGCGACACGACATGCTGGCTTTCATCGCCGCCAACCACGATGCCCTGCACCGAAGCTGCCGCCCAGGCCACCTCACCGCGTCGGCCGCCATCGTCGACGCTGGCACCCAGAGAACACTGCTGATCCACCACGCCAAGCTCGAAAAATGGCTACAACCCGGGGGGCACGCTGATGGTGACGGCGACCTAGGGATGGTGGCGCTGAAAGAAGCTCAGGAAGAAACCGGGCTCACCGATCTTCAGCTCATCACCCCCGCCATCGATCTCGACATTCACACCATCCCAGAGCGCGGCAACGACCCCACCCATCTTCACTACGATGTACGGTTCTTGGTGTTAACTCAGGGCGAACCAGCCCCAGCCCACAACCACGAAGCAACCGATGCCCGCTGGATGCGCCCCCATGACGCCACCATCAGCGCCAATAGCGACCTGCACCGACTGATTAGCCGAGCAGCCCTGGTGGCTCGAGCCGTCAGGCTGTAGGGCCGCCCTCTGCCCACCCGGGAGGCCGAGGTCGGCTCACATGGGGGTTGCCTCCAATGGCAAAGCGCCAGGGCCGCTCTACGGCCCGAGAGATGCCGACCCGGGGCCCTTGTACCACCAGTCCCGACCCTGCGAGTCCAGCCCCTGTGAGTCCGGCCCTTGCGGGTCTTGGCCTGGCCAAGCCACTGTCGATCAAGCCGACTCGAACACCATCGGTTGGTGTATCTGGTGAGGGCACCGACCTCTGTCGCAACTGCACTGAGGAGTCCGGGTCGAACAGGTCGCTTCCATAGTGCTCATGGCCAAGGCCAAGGGCTGCACACAACTTGCCCGGACCAGAGGCCAGATCCGTGAGTTTCTTGGCTTTGGGGCGGTCCCTCCACATAACATCAATGCCGATCAACGGCTGCAGGGCCCGGATCAGCACTGCCGACGCCACTCCCTCACTGCCGCACACCACATTCATACACCAGTGGATTCCATAACTTCGGTAAACGTAGGCCCGACCCGCCGGGCCAAACATTACGGCGTTGCGCTCAGTTCGACCATTGTGGGCATGGCTAGCCGGATCGTCGGCTCCCTCATACGCCTCAACTTCGACGATGAGCCCCGAGCGCTCCACCCCGCCGGAGTGGTGAACCAATTCCATTCCTAGGAGTTGCGGGGCCACCTCACGGGCCGGAGCCGCCAGGTTTGGCACCGCCACCCTACAGTGCGGCCAGTCGTGCTTGGTCGTTCGTTATCTGAGTCGCCAACTCAACCAACTGTGCACGCACCGGCTCGGGACCTCCCCCGCCGGGGCTGGTGCGACGGTGAGCGGCGGCGCCGGGCGCCGATAACACCTGTGCCTGCTCTCCCAGCTTGGGGTGTTGCACGGCGAGGTCGACCAATCCGGTGCCGGTGGCCAACGATTCCCGCACCAGCGCTCCCACAATGGCGTGGGCTTCTCGAAACGGGGTTCCCTCCATCACCAGCATTTCGGCAAGGTCGGTGGCTACTGACGAGTCGGAGTCGGCGGCTATCGCCATCGGCTGGGCATGGTACGTGGCCGTGTCGAGCATGCCCGCCACCGCCGCCAAGCCGAGGCGTACCTGATCGAATGAATCGAATACCGGTTCCTTGTCTTCTTGCAGATCACGGTTGTAGGCCAAGGGCAGTCCCTTGAGCGTCGTCAACAGGCCCACCAGGTTGCCTACCAGCCGACCAGACTTACCGCGAGCCAACTCGGCGATATCAGCGTTTTTCTTTTGTGGCATCATCGAAGATCCGGTGGCGTACTGATCGTCAAGGGTCATAAACCCAAACTCTTCGGAGGTCCAGATCACCACTTCCTCACCGATCCGGCTCAGGTGGAGCCCGATCATAGCTAGCGCATACAAGGTGTCGGCGATGAAGTCACGATCAGCGGTCACATCCAACGAGTTAGTAAACGCCCGCGAAAACCCGAGGTCGGCAGCGGTATCGGCGGGTTGCAACGGTAGTGAGGTACCAGCGAGCGCCGCCGCTCCCAGCGGTGATACATCAGTACGGCGATAGGCGTCCAGTATCCGATCCACGTCACGCGACAGGGTCCATGCGTGGGCCGCAAAGTGGTGGGCCAGCATCACGGGCTGGGCTCGCTGCAGGTGGGTGTAACCGGGCAGGTACGCTTCTCCGGCTTCGGTAGCGCGGCGCAACAGCACCAGCTGGAGTTGCACTACCAACTCCCCTACCTCAGCCAACGCGGCCTTGGTCCACAATCGCATCGCCGTCGACACCTGGTCATTGCGGCTCCGTCCGGTGTGGATCTTGGCGCCCGCTTCGCCGGCGAGTTCAGTGACCCGCCGTTCGATGGCCGTGTGGATGTCCTCGTCGGAAGGTACAAACACCAACCCACCAGTGGCAAGCTCCATGGCGGTCGTGTCGAGTGCCGCCAGGATCGCCACCGTCTCATCGTCAGACAAGAGCCCCACCCGGTTAAGGCCGCGAACATGGGCCCGCGAACCTTGGATGTCGCATTCGGCCAATCGTTGGTCGAACGGCAAGCTGGCGGTGTAGGCCATGAGCACGTCGGCGGGGCCACCGTCGAATCGGCCGTGCCACAGGGTATCCGCTTCGGTCATGGGATTTATCCTCGTTTGGTGCTTAGCGTACGCAGACGCAGGGCGTTGAGTTTGATGAAACCTTCGGCGTCAGCCTGGTTGTAGGCCCCGCCATCATCTTCGAAGGTGGCGATGTTCTCGTCGAAGAGCGAGTCAGAAGATTTGCGCCCGACCACTTCGACATTTCCCTTATACAGCTTCACCCTCACGGTGCCGTTCACCGACTGTTGAGTCCAGTCGATCGTGTTCTGGAGCATTTCCCGTTCGGGGCTCCACCAGTAACCGTTGTATACCATCGTGGCATAACGAGGCATCAGTTCGTCCTTGAGGTGAGCCACTTCGCGGTCGAGGGTGAGCGATTCAATGGCTCGATGGGCGCGCAACATGATAGTGCCACCTGGGGTTTCATATGCCCCTCTGCTTTTGATTCCCACATACCGGTTTTCCACGATGTCGAGGCGGCCAACACCGTTGGCTCCACCCACCTCGTTGAGATGGGTCAGCACCTGCCCTGGAGTCATCGATTGACCGTCGACGGCCACGATGTCGCCGCGTTCATATTCGAGCTCAACATAGGTGGCTTCGTTCGGGGCTTCCTCTGGGCGCACGGTCCAGCGCCACATCTCGGCTGGCGGCTCAGTCCACGGGTCTTCGAGCGGGCCGCCTTCGTAGGAGATGTGCAGCAGGTTGGCGTCCATCGAGAATGGCGACTTTTTGCCGCGGCTCATCTCGATTGGGATGTCGTGTTCGGCGGCGTAGGCCATCAGTTTCTCGCGACTCAACAAGTCCCACTCGCGCCAGGGAGCGATCACACTTATCCCTGGAGCCAGAGCATAGGCACCCAGCTCAAAACGCACCTGGTCGTTGCCTTTGCCGGTGGCACCGTGGCTGATGGCGTCGGCCCCAACCTCTTCGGCGATTTCCACCAACCGTTTGGCGATCAAGGGGCGAGCAATAGACGTGCCAAGCAGGTATTCGCCTTCATAGATCGTGTTGGCACGGAACATGGGAAACACATAGTCACGCACGAACTCTTCGCGGAGATCTTCGATATAGATGTGTTCCTCGGGCACGCCCATGGCCAACGCCTTGGTGCGCGCTGGCTCGACCTCTTCGCCTTGACCAATGTCGGCGGTGAAGGTCACCACCTCACAGCCATAGGTTTCGGTGAGCCAACGGAGAATAACGGAGGTGTCGAGACCTCCTGAGTAGGCGAGCACTACGCGCTTAATGTCTTTGGTCATACCCTTTTCCTTCCTCGTTGCTCGTACAGCAGTTGGAGTTCTTTTCGCGACAATCACCCACCAAGGTGTCGCCGCGGAGTTAATTAATCAGGCCGGCTAGCGTTGAGATTTCTTCGGCCAGTTCCACGCCTGCGCCTTCGGACGCTATCGCTAACAAGGTATCGTCTCCGGCGACCGTCGCGATCAGGTTGGGAACCGTGCCACGATCGAGAGCGGAGGCCACGACGTGGGCGCACCCGGGTGGGGTTCGCAACACCACCAGATCACCGGAGCGGTTCACCTCCCCCACCCAGTCGCCGAGAACTCGGCGCAAGTGATCGTCGGGCACTGCATGATCGGTGGGAATCTCCGGGATGGCATAGATCGATTGGCCACCCACCGACCGCACCTTTACCGCCCCCAGTTCCTCCAGATCACGAGAAACGGTGGCTTGGGTGGCGGCGATTCCGTCAGTGGCCAACAGCTCAACCAGATGTCCCTGGCTCGTGACGGTGCCCTCAGCAATATGCTGGGCAATATGGTGTTGGCGTTGGGCTTTGGTGCCGGCCATTAGGATCGCGTCTTGTTGTTGGGGGTGATCATTGAGCCTTCACCTCCGACTAATACTGTCAAGCCAGAGCAACACTCCCCGAACTGCAGCTAGTCGGTTGGCGGCCTGCCACCACACCCGACTGCGAGCTCCGTCGATCACGCCAGCCGACACTTCCTGGCCCCGATACGCGGGCAGGCAATGCATGAAGATCGCGCCGTCCGACATTCCCATGAGGCGTTCATCAACCGTGTAACCCTCGAATGCTCGCATGCGATCTTCGCGTTCACCCTCTTGTCCCATCGAAACCCAGGTGTCGGTGTAGACGACGTTGGCTTCAGCTACGGCTTCTTCAGGCCGAGAAAACATGGTGTATTCCACCCCACACATCGCCAGCCTCTCACGGTCCGTTGGGCTGAACCCATACCCGTGAGGAGCAGCAAACGCCATCTTGCCCCCCATAAACCCCACGGCCATGGCCAGCGATCGGGCCACATTGTTCACGTCGCCGATATAGGCCACTGTCGCTCCCTGGACGGTGCCGTATTCAGCCTGGATGGTGAGCACATCGGCGATGGCTTGGAGGGGGTGGGCTTCGTTTGACAGGAGGTTTACCACCGGGACCAGATCCACGGCTGCCATTCGTTCTAATACCCGATGGTCGTTCACCCGGGCACAGATAAAGGCGTGATAACACGCCAGGGTGCGGGCGATATCCTCGGCGGTCTCGCGCGTATCGATCCCCACCTCGTCGTCAGTGATATAGATGGGATGGCCACCCAGTTGCACCACCGCCATTTCAGTGGAATTGCGGGTACGGGCCGAAGCTTTGGCGAACAACGCCGCCACTCCTCGACCGGCCAGGATCGGACGCAGTTGGGAAACGTCGGCCTTGGCGTAGCCACAGATCTGTTCCAGCTCTGGCGCTATCACATCGTCGATTTCTAGAAGATGTCTCATTTCGTGCCCTGTCTTGGAGGATTCCAACGATAGCTACTTACGCACCGTTGATTCGGGTCGAGCCAAGGACGGCTGACAGGATGCCAGCCGCTTGGTGGATCTGTTCAGTCGAAATTGTAAGCGGCGGAGCGAGACGAAGGGCGGACGGTGTCACACCGTTTACCACCAGTCCCTGCGACAAGGCCTCGGCCGCCACCACTCGAGCGTCGGCGGATTCAAGTTCGGCCGCCAACAAAAGCCCGGTACCCCGAACACTGGCTACCCCGTCGATCGCTTCCAGGGCAGCAGAAAGTTCGGCGCCAGCAGTAGCGGCGACCGTGGGGGCATCCATGGCCATCATCACATCGAGCACCCGCCGGGCCGCGGCGGTAGCGAGGGGCTGCCCACCATAGGTGGTGGCGTGATCACCAGGCTGAAACGAAGCGGCCACTGAACGTTTGGCCCAACAGGCTCCGATGGGCATCCCGTTGCCCAGAGCTTTGGCCATCGTAACCACATCCGGCTCGACACCATAATGCTGGAATCCAAACCAGCGACCGGTGCGTGCCAACCCAGTCTGGATCTCGTCGACCATAAACAAGATCCCGCGCTCTTCGCACAAGGCTTGCACCCCTTGGAAGTACTCGACGGTGGCGGGGTTGACGCCACCTTCGCCTTGCACCGGTTCAAGCAATACCGCCGCCACTGACTCGTCGAGTTGGTGTTCAAGATCGGCGAGATCGTTCCAAACCGCGTGACGGAACCCCTCGGGCAGAGGTTGAAACGTCTCCCACTTCTGGGGTTGGCCAGTGGCCGCCAGGGTGGTCAGCGTGCGCCCATGAAAGCTTTGGAACGCGGCCACCACAGTATGACGACCGCGGCCGCCAAATCGGCGGGCGAGCTTGATGGCCGCTTCGTTGGCTTCAGCCCCGGAGTTACAGAAAAACACTTGCCCACCGGCTGGCGTGCCGTCACCAATCAGCTTGTCGAGTTTGGTGGCAACGGCCCCGTTGTGTTCGGTGGCGTAAAGGTTCGAGACATGCTGGAGCCGGGATGCCTGTTCGGCAATGGCGGCCGCTACCTCTGGGTGCGAGTGGCCGAGGCTAGTAACCGCCAAACCAGACAGGCAATCAAGGTACTTTTTGTCGTTGTTGTCCCACAGGTAGGCGCCCTCGCCTCGCACGAACTGCACCGAAGGCGGGTTATAGGTGGGCATGAGGGGGCAGTATTCAAGGTCAGGTGCGGCGGCAACGGCCTGGCGATGGTCGGTCATGGGAACTCCAGACGAGGTGAGTTGAGAACAGTAGAACGGAAATGAGAAAGGTCAAAATCGGGGCGTCGCATGCTGGTACGGGACAGACACACCGGGTGTTTAAGGTTGTCTCGTTTCGACCATAGTGCCGATCCCGGTGTCGGTGAATAGTTCCAGTAACAGCACGTGGGGCACCCGGCCGTCGAGCAGGTGAGCGCCTTGTGCCCCGAATTCGATGGCGTCGATACAGGATCGAACTTTGGGCACCATGCCCCCAGCGATGGTGCCGTCGGCGATCATCGCTTCGAGTTCTGGCACGGTTATACGCGCCACCAGGGTTGATGGGTCGTTCACGTCGCGCATCAAGCCGGGCACGTCGGTGAGGTACACCACCTTCTTCGCGTTGAGTGCACCCCCGATTGCGCCGGCCACGGTGTCGGCGTTGATGTTGAGCGCTTGGCCGGTGATGTCCGAGCCGATGGAAGAGACAACGGGAATCAGATCTTCGGCCAATAGCCGTTCCAGGATCCCGGGGTTTACCTGCACAATGTCGCCCACATATCCCAGAGACTCGTCGCGTATGGTGGCGGTGATGAGGCCCCCGTCTTCGCCCGAAAGACCAACGGCGTGGGCACCGTGCATGTTGATTCGACCCACGATGTCGCGGCCCACCTTGCCGACCAGCACCATCCGGGCCACATCAAGGGTTTCGCTGTCGGTGACTCGGAGCCCATCGCGAAACTCGGATTCCTTGCCCAAACGGGCGAGCATTTCAGCGATCTGTGGACCCCCGCCATGCACCACCACGGGTTTGAGTCCCACCGAACGCAGCAGCACCACGTCTTCGGCGAAGGTCACCGCCAGATCTTCATTGATCATGGCGTTACCGCCAAACTTCACCACCACCACTTCGTTGCGGAAATGCTGGATGTAAGGCAGGGCCTCCACCAACGCCCGAGCCCGTTGTTCGGGACGGTAGCCGCGGTCGGGAATGCCAGCTAGTGGTGTCACCACTCACCTCGCAGTTTGGATTTTGTTTTTGTGGCGCCGTTCTTGATCATGACCGGTACCCGGCGTTGATTTCGATGTATCCGTGGCCAAGGTCGCAGGTCCAGACGGTGGCTTCGCCGTTGCCCACTCCGACGTCTACCGACACCACAAACTCTGGTTGTTTCATGAACTCGGTGGCTCGGGCCTCAGAATACGTGGGGCTTTCCCACCCCTGTTCGGCAATGAGTTCATCGCCGATGCGGATCGTAAGCTTGTCTCGTTCGGCTCGTTCCCCCGCCTTACCGACAGCCATGACGATCCGCCCCCAGTTGGCGTCCTCGGCGGCGAACGCTGTCTTCACCAGCGGTGAGTTGGCGATCGCCATTCCAATGCGGTGCGCGGCCCGATCGGTTTCGGCCCCGGTCACCGTGACCGTGATGAATTTCGATGCGCCTTCACCGTCGCGTACGATCTGATGGGCCAACGACAGGTTTACCGAGTCGAGCGCAGCCACAAACGCATCCCAATGGGGAGATTCAGGGCCCGTGATCACCTCGCCTCGATCCTGACCTTGGCCAGTAGCGAAGAGCAGGACAGTATCGCTGGTGGAGGTGTCCGAATCGACGGTGATGCTGTTGTAGGAGGCAACCACCGACGCCGAAAGGGCGCTTTGGAGTGCTTCAGGAGTGACGGCCAAGTCGGTAAACACAAAGGCCAGCATGGTGGCCATGTCGGGAGCGATCATGCCCGACCCTTTCGCAATGCCAACGACGTTGGTCCCGGTGCCAACCACCGGTTCAGCGGCGCCTTTCGGGTAGGTATCGGTAGTGGTGATCGCTTCGGCCGCCCGTTGCCAATCTTCGGGCCCAAGAGCGTCGCGCTCGCTGAGTTCGCCGACGAGTAACGGCAGCGCCGCCGCTAAGGCATCGGTGTCGAGCGTTTCTCCGATCACGCCGGTCGATGCCAGGTATACCTGCTCGGCTTCGGTCCCAAGCGCCCTGGCGATCACGTCGGCGGTGAGTTTGGCCGCCGTGTGCCCCTGCTCGCCGGTGAAGGCATTTGCGTTACCAGCGTTGCAGACCACGGCTCGGGCCTGACGATCAGCCCCTTCACCGGAAAGAATCTGACGGCACCAATCCACCGGTGCCGAGGGACACAACGACTGCGTGAACGTGCCCGCCACGCTGGTGCCGGGGGCTAAGGCAGCCAGCATCAGGTCGGCCCGCTTCTGGTATCGCAAGCCAGCGGCGTAGCTGGCCAGTTGGACGCCGTGCACCGGCGGCAGAGTCGGAAACGATGCGGGGGCCAGAGGTGAGATCATGGGTACATTCCGATCATGGTTAATCCGGTGGTCTCGGGCAAACCACAGGCAATGTTGGCGCATTGGACCGCCATCCCCGATGCCCCTTTCATGAGATTATCCAGGGCCGCCATCGACATGATCATGCCGGTACGCGGATCTCGCCAAGCACTGAGATGGACAGTGTTCGCCCCAGCGGTGGCTTTCGTCGACGGAGGCCGATCGCTCACAACGAAAAACGGCTCGTCCCGGTAGTAGTCGGCAACGGCCTCTCGCACATCGCTGGTGGTAGCCAACTGCCCTTTTTCGGTTGGCCGACCGTAACAGGTGGCCAAGATCCCGCGGCTCATAGGCACCAGGTGGGGGGTGAACAACACGCTCGGAGTCACGCCAGTAGCTTCCCCCAAGGCCTGTTCGATTTCGGGAGTGTGCCGGTGGGTCAACACACCGTAGGCATTGACGTCACCGTCGACGGTGCAGAAGGTGGTATGCGACTTCGGGGGTCGTCCCGCTCCACTCACACCAGTTTTCAGATCGACCACCAGCGGTTCGGCCTCGACAAGACCCGCCGCCAACAACGGAGCCAGGGCGAAAGTGGCGGTGGCGGCATTACAACCAGTGGCTGCGATCAACTTGGCTTCCCGGATCTCAGACCGAAACAGTTCGGGGAGCCCATAGGCCGCTTGGTCAAGAAGTTCGGGGTGAGAATGTTCGGCCCCATACCATTGGGGGTACAGGGCTTTATCGCGGAGGCGGAAGTCGGAACCCAGATCCACCACCTTGCCCACCTTGTGGAGAAACTCGGGCACCCGTTCCATGCTCACCCCGTGAGGCAACCCGCAGAACACCAGGTCGAGTCCATCCAAGGTTTCGGGGTCGTAATGGTCGTACACCCGGTCGCGATACACGGCGGCCAAACTCGGATACAGGGCCGCTACCGATTCGCCCGCCTGAGAATCTCCGGTGGCAATCTTGATCGAGAAGTTGGGATGACCGGCCAAGAGGCGCATGAGTTCGGCCCCCGTGTACCCAGAAGCGCCCACGATCCCGACAGAATAGGTCTGGCCAGTCTTCGCATCGTTGGATGAGTGGGCCATAGGGTTGGCTCCTTGCGGGGTAGATCGTGGGTGAGTTTGAGAAAACGTCGTGGTGCCGTTGAGCCAGGGGCGCGACACACCGACCAGCAAGAGCCATACCGTAGCATAGCCATTCACCAAATCAAATAATTATTCAGCTTCGAGTGTGGCTACCAGTTGCCAATCGTGGCACGGTTGTAGCAGAGTACGAGTACGGGCCGTGTATCGGCCGAGTTCGCATTGTCCGCGAGCCTGAACCCTGAGAGGGACGCTGATGTCAACCCCCCACGTTACCCCCATTACGATCGTGGCCTTTAACACCGCCACCGAAAGCGAAAACAAGATCCACGACGACGAAGTGGCGTCGAAACTCGGGTTCACTGGTGGCTTGGTTCCCGGGGTTGACGTGTACGCCTACGGCCTCGCCCCCGCCATACGACATTGGGGCGAGCGGTTTCTCCACCATGGCACCGCTTCGGTACGCTTGGCTGCTCCGGTATTCGATGGGGAATCAATCGAGGTAGTGGCCGAGTTGCGTTCGGCCACCGAGATGACGGCCACCGTCGAATCCCCCACTGGCCGGTGCGCCAGCCTCACGATGACGGTACCTGCCGAGGACGAAGCGGGCCCGACAGCCCCCTCGCCGATCACCCGGTGGCGAGACAAAGGCCCCGACGAACGACCACCAGCGTCGCCTGAAGCCTTCGATCAGCAACCGATCCTGGCCTCCTACACCATCTCGCAGTCGGCCGATGCCGCTCGCCAATACGTGGCCGATGTGCGGGCCAGTTCCCTAACCACCGACCTTGGCGTCACCCACCCCGGCTGGCTCCTCCGCCAGGCCAACGATGTGCTGGCCCAAACGGTGGTGTTGGGCCCATGGATCCATGTGGGGTCTGAGGTCACCCACTATCGGGCTGCGCTCATCGGTGAGCCCCTCAAGGTGCAGGCCACCATCGATCGGCACTATGAGCACAAGGGTCATCGTTTCGTTGTCCACGATATGGAGATTCTCGACGCTGACGACCAGGTGGTGTGCGCCGTGCACCACACTGCTATTTATGAACCGCGTCAGCTTCGAGTGGGTTAGGCGAAGCGTAGCCGCTACTCGTCGCCGACGAAGCAAAAAGACGTTTGCCGAGACTAACCACGGCCCAGAGAACCATAATGCTCAGTGCTCCAGTGACTACCCCCCACGGCGAGTGCTCGAACCCGGCAGCCAGGAGGAAGCCGCTCACTCCCATAGCCAGAAGGCCTCCACCAATCAGGAGCGGCACGATCCGCTGGGGACGAAGGTGTTCACTATTCATGCCAAGGCACCTCTCCACTCTGGGTTACGGTCAACTCACCGACCCCCATCTCACTTTCCACAATAATCCGCCCCCGAGATTCCTCGCCGCCCGCGGGTTCCATCGGCCCCGCCTCCTCGCACGGCTGGCCAGAGGAATCCATCAGCCAGTCGAAATACCGGGGATCACTGTTGTTTTCGAGCACCACAAATCCAGAAGCCTCCGCCTCCGTCCGCGCCACCAGCCCTACGATCTCATCCCGATTCTCCGGCCGCGACATACCGGCCGATTCACTTACCGAGGTCTCGACCTCTCCCACCCTCCACCGGGTGCAACGGGGCACCGGGGGATACACCGTTTCGATGCGTTGATCGTTGAATAAGGTGCGTCGCCATCGCTGGTCCCGCACGTCATAGATCCGACCGTCAGCGAGAGGGTAGGCGCCCAGGAGTGGGTCGCGAACGAAATCGGGGAGGGCGCCCGGCACCCGGTACGGTTCAGGTTCGACGACGTAGATCATTGATTCCCCAAACCCGAGGCGATGCCGCACCTCCACTGTCACGTCCGGCGGCAACACGATTTGTGTCGAACCTGCGGTGGCTTTGGTGGTGACCATAAGTGTTTCCCCCTCCGGTACCGTCAACGCGCTCAGGTCAATATCGAGTTGGCCGTACCCGTGTTCATATACCAAGGCCCCGTCGCTGGGCATGACCTCGGGCTTTACCATTCTGACGCCCACCCCCGAGTACCTCGGGACATTGATCAAAGCCAGCGGTAACCACACGAGGGCCGCGGGCACGGCCAGGAGCACCACCACCTCGCTGATCCGGCCCCGCCAAGCTCCGATCATGGTAACCAACCCCACCACCGTGACAATGACGCTGATCCACACCAGCGGGTCGAGGCCCGGTTCAACCAGTTGTTCCAGAGTCAGGAGTACGATGGCGGCCCCAAACACCGCGATCGCCGCCAACGGGAACAGGCTCGGACGGCGAGGTGCCCGAACCTTCGAGGCCTCCGCTTCCCCCCTGGGGCCAAGCCCAGGCTTCCACCGCCTCCCCCATCGCGTGGCCGGATCGACTTGATCGACGGGGGGCAAGGCTAAACCAGGTTCGTCGTCGGATACCTCGGCCCCTGCACTATCAGGAACGAGACCAGCAACCAGGTGCTCATCGGAGGGTTCGGCTGGTGCTGACGCCGGGTCGGGGGCGACCGGAGGCGGTGATGACGGAACCGACGCCGTCGCCCCAGGCGACACCTCTGGCCGGTCGGACAGCAGCAGCCACGAAATCCCCCCCAGCACCGCAACCAACCAGAAGCCGGGGTTGAGGATGCCCACAATGGCGGCGGCGGTGAGAAGGAAAGCTCCAAAGAATTCCTGCATGCCAGCACCGGTGCGAAACCGCCGCACAACAGACCGATCCTCGACCGTCGGGAGCCCAACCCACAGGACAAAGTAGATTGCCAGGACAAGGAAACCGAGCCCGTCAGGGGCGATCAGCGTGACCCCCACCAAACCGATCCGTACCAATTGTGGATCGAGCGCGAACCGCTCCCCAATACCGCCGGCTACTCCAGCTATATAACGCGAACTTCGGGAACGAATCATGGTGCTCATTCTGTTCGCTGCCGGGCCCAAACGATAGTCGAGATCATACGGATTTCTTCGCACCCCTATCCGGGATCTCCCGGATAGTATTCGCGGCCCCGAACTGCAACAATTGCGTCAATGGACTGGGGCGCCCCAAATACCACCACCTCTCCGCTGGCTCCCTGGTGGGTGCGAGGCTCGGGCTCTCGTCGCCGAATCGGTGGTGTTGCCGCCTACCTGGCGCGGCGAGGCGGCGTTGACCCCTTGCTCGTGCGGCTTGGGCTGGTGCTGCTCTTGTTCGCGGCAGGCGTTGGCGCACTGTTGTACGGTGCAGGTTGGCTGTATTGCCGAGGCCGGCCCGAGCCACCTGAACGGGAAACAACGTTCCGCCACAACCTGGGAGCCGCAACCCTCACCGCCGCCTTCCTCGCCGCTACCGTCCATGTTGTACCCTCGCTGCCAGCACCGATGTTGTGGGCGGCCACCTTCGTGAGCTTCGGATATACCCTTTCGTCGCCCCGTTTGGTCGTTTCTGCTCCCACCAACTCCACCGTGGCCGCAGGGGTGCGCATCCTGGGCGGCGCAGCCCTCGTAGTGGCCGGACTAGTGTCCCTGTTACGATTCGTGCCCGTACTCGATCAGTTGCCCTACGTCCTTTTTGCGGCCACTCTCCTGGTCGCCGGGGTGGGCCTGGTGTTTGCTCCCTGGATCGTGCATTCGTTGTCGGCGGCTGAAGCCGAGCGCATTGAGCGGGTGAGGGCCGAGGAACGCACCTACCTTGCTGCCCACCTCCACGATTCGGTGCTCCAAACCCTGAACCTCATCCAGAGTCGAGCCAACGACCCCCAGGTGACGGCCATGCTAGCCCGCACCCAGGAACGAGAACTCCGTCGGTGGATTCATCACCATGAAGATTCCGACCAGCCCCTTGAAGGGACGCTGCGCGATGCACTCGAGGAGGCCGCTTCGGAAGCCGAAGCTACATTCCCGATCATGGTGGAGTGCATTGTGGTGGGTGACTGCCAACTCGACCATCCCCTCACCGAACTGGTGGCCGCAACCAAAGAGGCGTTGCAGAATGCCGGCAAGTTTGCCGAGAGCCAGCTCATCTCGTTATTCGCCGAAGTGGACGCAGGGCGGGTGCAGATTTTTGTGCGCGACCGAGGGGTCGGGTTTGATCCGGATCTGGTGGCCGATGACCGCCAAGGCATCCGCACCGCCATCCGTGGCCGGCTCGAACGGGTGGGCGGCACCGCCACGATCCGATCAGAGTCCGGGCGTGGCACCGAGGTGTGTTTGGATCTACCACGATGATCGCCAACAAGCCTAAGATCCGGGTGGTGGTGGTCGATGACCACTCACTGTTTCGGAGGGGTGTGATCGCCGCCATTGGCACTGAGGTAGACGTAGTAGGCGAGGCCGATGATGTGGCATCAGGAATTGCGACGGTGGCCGCGCAACAACCCGACGTGGCCCTTATCGACGTGCAGCTTCCGTCGGGATCGGGTGCGGAAATCATTGAGGCGTTGGCGACCGACGGGTTCGATATGACACGAACCCGTTTCCTTGGTCTCTCGGTTTCCGAGCGACCAGCCGACGTGTTGCGGCTGGTGCGTTCGGGGGCGCGCGGGTATGTGACGAAACGGATCGATAGCCAGGAACTGGTTTCGACTATTCGTCAGGTCGCGGCCGGGCACGCCATTTTCTCCCCCCAGCTAGCGGGCGTGGTGTTGGGGCAACTCGGAGGCCGCGACCCGTCGTCATCGAATTCCGACGAGACAAAGACATCCCCGGACGCCACAGATCGCTCGGCGAACGCTGATCTCGCCCGCCTCTCCCCCCGTGAGCGCGAGGTGATGAGGTATGTGGCCCGGGGCTACACCTACAAGGAGATTGCCGCTGAGCTGGTGATTTCAGCTCGCACCGTCGAAAGCCATGTGGCCTCCGTGCTTCGAAAACTCCAGCTCAGCAACCGGCATGTTC
>Ga0316189_10002452_pt1 | contig 18178 bp, 17 predicted proteins | sample LowCovwburrow_MG_FD_204930 | JGI IMG/M metagenome (GOLD analysis project Ga0316189, IMG submission 204930) | Coastal sediment microbial communities from Maine, United States - Lowes Cove worm burrow | ecosystem: Environmental > Aquatic > Marine > Coastal > Sediment | place: USA: Maine...
GCTCGTCGCTCATCGCTCGTCGGCATCTCGACGAGCTGGCTCAGGGTCCCGCCGAGGGGGACGCGGTGGGCGAGGGGGCCGGTGCGGATGGCCTCGCCGTCGGGCTCAAGGCCGGTTTTGGCGAGATCCTCCGCGCTCGGTAGACTGCGCCCGTGTCGACCCCCATCGATCTGGAGACGTGGCCGCGCAGGGCCGCCTACGAGTTCTTCCGCGGCTTTGACGATCCGTTCTTCAACCTCTGCTCGCGGGTCGACGTGAGGCGGACGCGGGCGTGGTGTCAGGAGCGCGGCGCGAGCTTCTTCCTCGCGTCGCTGCACGCGGGGCTGCGGGCGGTGCATCGGGTGGAGGCGCTCCGCCTGCGCACCCGGGGCGACGAGGTCGTTCGCTGCGAGCGGGTCAACGGCGGCTCGACGGTGCTCAACCCTGACGAGAGCTTCTCCTTCGTCTACTTCACCTACCGCCCCGAGTTGGCGGAGTTTGTCGCCGACGCGCAGGCGGTGCTCGACGCCCACCACCGCGCGGGGCCAAGCTTTGCGCCCGGGGAGACCGACGAGATCATCCACTTCTCCGTGATCCCGTGGGTCCACTTCACCTCGGTCAGCCACGCTCGCAACCATCGGACCGGCGAGTCCGTGCCCAAGATCATCTTCGGCCGTTTCCAGGAGGAGGGCGACCGTTGCCCGCTACCGGTGTCGATCGAGGTCCACCACGCGCTCGTCGACGGGCTTCATGTCGGTCAATTCTTCGCCGCGCTCCAGGCGGCCTTCGACGATCCCGAGGGCGAGCAGGCCCTGCCTATGGGGCTGTGAAAGTCCCCTCGCTCAAGGGCGTCTTGAGGGGGCTCGGCTCGTGGGGGCAGGCCCCGCTCGTCTCTCGATCGGAGGACAACATCGGAGCCCTGGCGCCAGGATCGGCAGCGTAGATGGGCGACGCGCGCCCCATCGCCAGGTCGTCCGCGTCCCCTGGTCGGACCGTGCTCTTGGCCGCGGATAGGGGGTCTTCGCGGGCGAGGGGGGCTGGACAGGGCCTTGAGCGGCCTCACAGAGGGAGCTCGGAGGCCGGCGTAGGCTCGCGCTTTCGCGGTTGCATAGGCGTTGTCGCGCGGCTAGGGTGCCGCGCTGTGAAGCCGATCGAGATCTGCCACCACCTCGGGACCGAAAACCTCGACGCCTACTTCGGCGAGTTCTCCGGCAAGGAGATCCGTGCCGTCCTCAAGGCCGGCGGGACAAGCGTCAACGTCCCCGCCACCGCCTACACCCAGGCCGCGCGGCGCAAGGCCTGGCGCCGTCGCTTCGAGAACGAGATCAAGGGCTCGAACGAGCAGCTCGCGCTCGCCCTCCTCCTGGAGTGGCTGATGCGTCACCATCGCTCGCTCCTGGTCGACTACCTCGACTTCCTCGGCGTCGAGCACACCGAGGGGGAGACCGACGAGGACTTCTGCCAGACCCGCGAGGAGAGCAAGCTCCGCGAGGGGATTACCCACCTCATGGAGAAGTACCCGGCGCATCACGTCGCGACCTACCTCCTCCTGGTCGGTCAGCTCCAGGAGACGACGGTCTTCGATCGTTCGCCGGAGCTGCTCAAGGCGATCGGCATGGACGAGGCGGCTGCGGCTCAGCACATCGCCGCGGTCGAGGCTCAGATGGCCAAGGCTGAGGCCAAGGCCGCGTCCTAGGGCGCGGAACGGGGGGATCGTGGACCGACTGCCAATGCTCTTGAAGTTCGTCGACCAACAGCCGGGGAACCCCTTCCCGCGCTACGGCCTGGCGATGGAGTACAAGAAGCTCGGCCGTCTCCCCGAGGCCAACGCCGCCTTCGCGGCGCTGATCGAGGCGCACCCCGACTACATCGCCGCGTACTTGATGGCCGGCGAGGCGCTCGCGGAGGGGGGGGACGTCGAGGCGGCGAAGGCGATGTACTCCCGCGGGATCACTGCGGCCGTCGCTGCCGGGGATGACCACGCCCTCAGCGAGCTCCAGACGGCGCTGGGGCTCCTCGGATGAGCGCTCGCCGAGCGCTCCCAACCTTGGCCTTCGCCAGCCCCCGCAAGCTTCCGCGCGCGGCTTCGCTCGACGGTCGGGTCGTGGTTCTCGACATCGCCTTCGCCGCAGACGGCATGGGCCCAGGCTTCAAGAAGATCACCGGCAAGCTGATCGACGGGCTGGGGCATCGCCTCGCGCGCTGGGTCGATCACCACGATCACGACCTCCACGGGGAATTTGCCGGGGATCCGCGCTTCGTCCTCCACACCAAGGCGGAGCACGGCGCCTGCCCGGAGATCATCACCCCGGAGATGGTCGCCGACACCGGGCCGGTCGACACGATCCTCGCCCACTTTGACCTCGACGGCCTCTACGCCGCGGCCAAGTGGATCCTCGGCGGGTACGAGCCCTATCCCGGGGCGGACGACGACGCCCGGGCGGTCGACACCCGGATAGGCGAAGTCTCGCCCCGGGCTGCGCTGATCGACAAGGCGCTGCGCGCTCACTACAACGATCCCGTGCTCAAGCAGCGGATCGTCCGCTATCTCGTCGACGGTCTGCGCCCTGGGATGGAGCTCACCTCGATCCGCGCCGCCGCCGAGGACTTCGAGCGCAGGGCCGCGAACGCGCGCAGCCTCGCCGAGGACTTCGTCGTCGACGGTCCGATCGCCTTCATCGACGTGCCAGACGGCGCCCCGCAATTCGACAAGACGGAGCTGCTCCTCCTCGGCCAGGAGCGGGCGACCGTCGCCGTCGTCGTCGAGCGCGGCAATGCTTCGATCGCGGCCGCGTTCACGAGCGGCCTCGATTTTGTCGAGCTGCTCGAGCTTGGGGGCGGGATGCCGACCCGGGTTAGCATCCCGCGAAAGCGCCTCGACACGGCGCTGGCGAAGATCCGGGCCGCGATCGCGGCGTCCTCGTAGTCGCCCTCGTAGTCGCCCTCGCTTGTGGCGCGTCGTTGCGCTGGTACTCATGGCGCGCGCCCGTGTGGGATGAGGGCCAGGTGGGGCCGGAGCAATGCCGGGCAGAGGGCTGGCTCAAGGAGAGCAGGGTCAGGGCGACGACAGCGCGGGCGACGGCCGAGCGAGAGCGAGCAGAGGCGCTGCGGACAACTTGTAGCGAGTTCACGAAGACGACCATTGTGGTCTAGAGGGGCTGCTATGTGGCAGTAGCGGGCGCTTGGCGAAAACCGCAGGGGGACGGGTGACACTTGCGGCTGTTCGCGGTGTTCCACCCCTTGAGATGCTTAACACTAACCTCCGCTCCTCGCTCGCCGCGCTCCCCTTCGCGCTCCTCTCCCTCGTCGCCTGTACGATCTCGGTCAACGAAGACTACGGTCACGGCCCTGCCCACGGTCACGACGGATCCGACCACACCGCCGAGTGCAATCACGACTATGAGCACTGTGTCGATGATGCTGATGACGCCGGCGAGATCGACGAGTGTACGGAGCTCAAGGACCTCTGCCTTTACGGCCATGTTGACCGCGATGAGGAGCCTGAGGATCTCACGGAGGTGTGCATCGATCTTCAGATCGAATGCCTGGAGGAGGCCGAGGACGGCGCGGACGTCGAGGCCTGCGAGGCGCTCTTCGACCACTGCGTGGCCCCGCAGGAGTGCGTCGGCGACTGTGCTCAGAGCTGCTCCGCGCCGTCGTTGAGCGGCTGTCTGGGCTCCTACGTCGGCTGTGCCGGAGCGGCTGGATCGGCCGACGAGATCGAGCAGTGTGGTGACAAGCTCGAGCAGTGCACCGAGACCCTAGGCGAGGTCGAGTGCCTGCCGGGCGGGGACTCCGAGCTCCTGGACATCTGCCTGACGGAGCACTCGCTGTGCATCAGCATCGGCCTTGGTGGATCCAGCGACCACGAGAAGGCCTGCTCGGCCGCGCTCGCGGCCTGTACGGGCGCAAAGTGAGGCATCGGCGGCGCCCTCATCGTCGGCGGCACCATCGTCGAGCACCTCGGCACGCGGTCGATCTAGGTCGCGGGCTGCGTGCTCGCCGAGAGGGGGCGGGATCGAGGCCGAGGCCGAGCGAGGCGTGGCCGTCGGCGAGCAGTGTGCTCACGGAGAGGGGACCGGGTCGAGGCCGTGGCCTCGCTCGGGCGAGGCGACCTTGGGCTGCTGCGTCGGCGACGGAGCGCGAGGAGCCGCGAGCGGCGAGCAACGCTGCGTCGTGGCCGTCGGCGAGCAGGGGCACGGTGGAGGCCGAGCTTGGGCGAGGCGACCTCGAGCTGCTGCGTCGGCGACGGAGCGCGAGGATCGGCGCTAGCGGCGAGAAAATGCTGCGGCGTGGCCGTTGGCGAGCACTTGGGTGATCGCGGCGGGGTCGAGGCCGAGCTCTCGTTCGGCGACGCCTAGCTCTGAGGAGCTGGTGACGTGGGAGAAGAAGGGGTTGTCGGTGCAGACGCAGGCCTTGATCCCGAGCGCGAGCCAGCGCTTGAGGGGGTGGTCCTGGACCCGGGCGATCGCCCCGACATGGACGTTCGAGGTCGGGCAGGCCTCGATCGTCACGCCGCGCTCGAGGACTAGCTCGGTGACCGCGGGATCGCCCAGGAGGGTGGTCCCGTGGCCTATCCGCTGGGCCCCGAGCACTTCGATCGCGATCCGGATCTCCTCCGGCGGCCGCCCTTCACCGGCGTGGACGGTCCGGCCAAGGCCGAGCTCGGCGGCGCGGCGGTAGGGCGCCGCATAGTCCTCTAGGTGAAAGGTGTGTTCGCCCGCGGGACCGCCGGCGAGATCGATGCCGACGATCCCCGGACGGCTCGCGGCGATGTCAACCAAGCCCTCGAGGATCGCCGGATCTTCGCCGTAGAGGCCGCAGAGAAGGAGCCCTGCGCGGCCGTCGAGGCCGGCCAGGGCCGCGTCGACGATCGCCGCTGGCGGCGCGCCGCGGTGGAGCTGAGGGGCGAAGCGGATCTCGAGGGTCGTGACCCCGTCGGCGGCCGCGTCCTCGCAGATCTCACGGGCGACACGCTCTACCGTCGCTGGGGTCTGGAGAACCGCGAGGGTGTGGACGAAGCAGGCGAGGGCGTCGTCGAGCCCCATGCCCGCGAAGAAGCGAAGATCGTCGGGGGCCTCATGACCGATCGCCGCCGCGAGCTCTCGAAACGTCGATCGCCTGAGGGAGCCGTCGAGGTGGCGATGAAGATCCGCGAGGTCGAGCATCCCTGAGGGTACCCCTAGTCGCTCTCGTCTGGCGATCCTCCGCTATCGTGGTCGACGGCCTGGGCGCCCACGGGCGTCCGACGACCGAGGCCGAAGTCGAGGTCATCCGCGATCTGTTGCGCGAGGTGGTCGGTCCCTGCGCTCGGGCCGAGCTCGGGGGGGGAGCTCGGGGGGGCAGCTCGAGGGGAAGCTCAGCGCGCTTGGGTGCGTCCGGACGCTACGCCTGAGGCGGATCGCGTGGAGCACGCGGCGGAGGTCGAGCCTGCCCTCGTTCTTCTCTTCTCCGATGGGCGAGGCGTCCGTGGCTCGGCACGACGTTGTCGGGCCCCGGGAGCGTCCGGGCTTCTACGCCTGAGGCGATCGCGTGGAGCATGCGGCGAAGGTCGAGCCTGCCCCGCGCCGCGGGCTCTTCTCTTCACTTCTCTTCTCTTCTCTTCACTTCACTTCTCCGACGGGCGAGGCGTTCGTGGCTCGGCACGACGTTGCAGGGCCTGTCGCTCCGATCGAGCTAGAGAACGGCCGAGGCCGAGCCTGGAAGGGCTCGGCCTCGTCGTTGTGTCCTCTTCGGGAAGGCTCGTGGCGGCCCCTCGCGGATCACGGCAGCGTGCAGATGCCGACGTTCCCCCACGGCGGATTGTCCTCCGCGTAGAAGGCGGAGCAGACCTCGCCCGCGTCGACGTTGCACTCGCTGTTGTCGCCGTCGAGGGCGCAGAAGGGGTTGCAGCAGCCGTCGAAGCCCTGCTGGCACTCGGCGACGACCGCCGGATCGAGGCACTGGAAGCCCGGGAGGCAGGCGTTGTCGAAGGCGCAGTTATCGTTGTCCATGCCGCCGTCCGTCGGGTCCGGCTTGAAGCAGAGGAAGCTACCGTCCATCTGGTCGCCGTAGCAGCCGTGGTCAAAGGGACAGTCCTGCAGGAGCGGGTCGCAGGAGTTGAGGCAGATCGGCAGGATGCCCTCGTTGGCCGGGACGCAGAAGGCCTTCGCCCCTTCGCACATGCCGTTGTCGGCGTCGCCGGTGCAGAAGGCGGTGCAGGTGCCGTTCATCCCCTCTTCGTCGGCGAAGAGGCAGATCAGGCCGGCGTCGCAGTCGTCGATGCCGCCACCTGGCTCATCGCCGAGGACAGTGCAGGAGGAGCCCTCCGTCTCGGTGCCCATGACCTCGATGCAGATGTTGATGTTCCAGAAGTCGCCGGTCATCGCATTGCTCGCCGTACACTTCTGTCCGTCAGGACAGTCCTGCGTGTAGGGGTCGCACATCGAGTCGCCCTCGCTCGTGCAGTCGGCGGCGCAGCCATCCCCGTCATCGTTGTTGCCGTCATCACACTGCTCGTCATCGTCGACCGTGCCGTCACCGCAGATCGGGCCTGTGGTCTCTGACGTCGAGGTTGTCGTCAGGTCGGTGGTGGTGTCGGTGGTGGTGTCGGTGGTGGTGTCGGTGGCGCTGGTGCTGCTCTCCGACTCGGCGACTGTGGTGGTCGGGTCCGTCGAGGTCGGGCTGGTGGTCGACGCGGAGTCGGTGTTGGTCGCGTCTGTGTCGTCACCGTTACAGCCTGCGAGGAGGCTGGCAGAGGCGACCAGGGCGATGAGGCTCGAGGCTATGTTGCGGGAAATGGATGCGATCATCGTAGGCTCCAGGGTTGTGGTGGTCTGGCAAGCCTCGCCAAAGTCGCGTCCGTGCGAACCAACGTGATCTACTCTGGCGGCCCGGGGGGGAGGCCGTCAACATCTGCACTGGGTCCAGGATGCAGGCATCCTCGCGATCGGAGCGTGTACCTGGTCGGGCGGCGCTGAGGGCGGAGGCGAGCGAATGAGCCTCCGGCAATTGCCAGGGGAGCGGGGATTGTCCAGCCTGCCGGGGGAACGACGGACGATGGCCCGCGAGCACGACTTGATCCGCGCCGATCTGCAGGCGGTGGGCTTGCGGGTCATCCCCACGCGGGTCGCGGACGTCGGCGATCACGTGTGGCGCTTTCAAGCGGTGGATCTTGATCCAGCCGAGCACGAGCACCCGCACCCGCACTTCGTCTGCGTGATGTGTGGCGGCGTCGAGTGCCTGCCGGACGTCGAGGTGCCGGAGAGCGTCAGCCGTCAGGCGATCGAGGTCCAGGTCCGCGGCCGTTGTGACAACGGCAACGGGTGGCGGGGCCGCGGCGAGACCGGCCCGCTCGCCCGCCCGGAGATTGGTTCGGCAGCGTCCAGCCTGGCGAGGTCTGCGTTGCGCGAGCGCCGGATCGTTCTCCCGGTGAGGGGGTGAGGTGCCCTGGTGAAGAAGTCGCGCGAGATCATGGCGCGGGTTCTCGTGGGGCTGCGGAGGTCTTCGAACTCAGCCAGAGGAGCTGGGCGCCACAGGCGTCGAAATAGGCTGAAATTTGGCGTCTGCGTCCGCGGCTCGATAGCTTCCCCCCGTGCAGGAGCTCGACCAGGCGATCTCGGAACTCGAGCGGGCGCATCGCGAGGTGCCGCCGGCGAGGTCGATCGATGACCTCGGCATCGGCGGGAGCGTCGGTCATTTCAAGCGCTACGAGGTCCGCCGTTGCATCGGCGAAGGCGGGATGGGCCGGATCTATCAGGCCTACGACCCCGTGCTCCGGCGTGACGTCGCGGTCAAGGTGATGCGCCACGATGTTCCCGAGCCCGAGCGTCGTCGCTTCCGCCGCGAGGCGATCTTCGGCGCGCGCTTTTGTCACCCGAGCATCGTCCGGATCTACGACATGGGTGAGCACCGTAGCGACGACGGGCGCCCGATCGAGTGGTTCTCGATGGAGCATCTCCCGGGATCGGACCTCGAGCGGGTGCTCGGGCGGGCCTCCTCGCACGGGCGCCGCTTGCCGCTGATCTCGGTCGTCGACATCTTCCGCCAGGTGCTCGCGGCGCTCCAGTACAGCCACGACTGTTTTGTCGTCCACCGCGACGTCAAGCCGGCGAACATCTACGTCACGCGGGATCCGAACACCCGCTTCATGACCACCAAGCTGCTCGACTTCGGCATCGCCCTCGATCTCGACGGTCCTGAGAACGACGAGGTCCTCTGCGGCAATCCGTTCTACATGGCCCCGGAGCAGACGCGTCGAGGAGCGGCGATCGACGCCCGCGCTGACGTGTACGCCGCCGGGCTCTCGTTCTACGAGGTGCTCACGGGGAAGCATCCGCTCGACGACTTCCGCAGATCGCCCTTGGAGACGGTCCTCTCGGCCCAGAGCAAGTTCACAGCGCCTCCGCCGAGCCGGCTCCTGCCGTCAGGCACCTCGCCGAGGATCGCCTCCGCGGTCGACATGATCTACGAGAGAGCGACCGCGAAGGAGCCGAGCGAGCGCTTCCAGAGCGCGCGGGACATGGCCGAAGCGATGATGGTCTTCCTCTCGCCGGTCTAGGAGGCCGTGGCCTGAAGTCTCCCTCGGCTCCGTCGAGCTCGCAGTAGAGCCGGGTTGCGTCGAACCCGAGCGGGCCAGGTCTCGGCTAGTCGCTCGGGGCGTCGAGGTAGACGCTCGGCGGCAGCCCGCCGCCGAGGTGTTCGCCGATGAGCGTGCGGACACAGGCGCGGAGCTCCCGTCGTCGCTGGCGATCGGCGAGCGCCCCGAGGGGGAGCAGGCGTGCGACCAGCTTTCCTGAGCGGATCCGGTAGAGGTCGGCACGGCTCAGCGATCCCTCCTCGTCCACAGGATCGGCCTCGAGCAGGCTCGGCATCGCGGCGGCGATCGTCGCCTCTAGGTCCTGCGGTATCGTGGCCTCGAGCTCGTCGAGCTGTCGCCGGACCAGCGAGGCGAGGGCGAGGGCGAGGGTGTCGGCGTTCGCGTCCATCGGAGCAAGGATACGCGGCTGCGAGCCCCGCGAAGAGGGGGCGCGAGAGGGGCTTTGCGGGCTTCTTTGTCGCCGGCGAGGCTCGATCGTGTCGGTCTGTGACGGACGTCTGCGCGGGCCTTGAGCACCGCAGGGCCTCCCGCTCGCCTCGACGCGCAGCGGGGCAGGGGCAGATGAGCGGCGCGCGCGGGATGCAGGCTCGCGCCGCCGCGAAGACGCAGGCAGGCGTCCTGCAGGCGAGCTTGCCTCGCGGAGCATTTCAGCCCGACGACGGTTCGGAGCCGCGAGCTGATGTCTGCGGACACGTCCAGGCGGGAGAGCGAGCAGGGTGCGCGAACACAGCCCTCGCGGGGCGTCATTCCAGCCGCTACGATTATTCTCTGAGGGTATTCGGTGGCTTTGTGGATCGACGACCTTGACGGTGCTGTGCTCCTCTCCGACGGGCTGAGGGTCGACGCGACCTGGGATCACCACCGATTTGCCGGGTCCCGCCTGAGCCAGGGAGCAGCGCGCCAGGCCGATTGGTTCCGTCCCCGCGCGGAGGTCCTCGACGGGCGTAGCGCTGAGCTCTGGATGTGCTTTCGCGGGCATCTTCAGGAGATCCGTGTCCGCCTCTTCGGCGGCGACGGACGATCGCCGGACTGCGCCCCCTCGCGGGCTCGAGATATGCGCCACTGGACCTGGCTTATCGACTGCTTCGGCGCGCCGAGCTTCAGCAACGGTGGGGGCATGCTCTATACATTCTCCTGGGGCTGGGTCCACGCCGGTAGAGGCTCGATCCACGTCTCATACCCCCTCTCTCTGCCCTCTGTGCCGCTCCCCTGCGCGGGCGGAGAGGAGGGGGACTATCGATGCATGCGCTGCGCGACTGTCGATAGGTTGCCCTACGGGAAGGTCACTGAGGTCCCGCGGACCCGCGGCGGCGCCCCCTGCAATTCCTGTGGAGAGGTCGCCTGGGTGCGGGTCGGCTCGGAGGCGGAGCGTCTGCGGATCTCGGCGAGGCCAGACTACTGTGAGGTCGGCCGACATATGACCAAAGGTGTGCGCTCGCATCGCCTGATCGCCAAGGCCGATCGGCCTGCCGCCGGCCGGAAGATCGAGACTCGTCGAGTCCGGGCCTGTGAAGACCACCGCTCGGTGCTCATCGCCGGCTTCTACGGGTTTGTCCTCCCGGAGAAGGGGCGCGGCTAGGCTCGGAGCCCGTGAAGGGTCCGACCGCCGGGGCGGGCATCGCCGTCCGTGGGCTCGCCCCCGCGGGCTGACTGGACACGAGCGAGCGGGGCGAGAATGGACCGAGTTGGTCGCCGAGTAGAAGAGTGGTTGATCAGGGCGCGGACCCTTCGCTCGCGAGGGGGGGCATCGAGCGCGGTGCTGGATCTGGCTCCAGACCGGCCGAGGGGGGAGGTCCTCCGAGGTGAGGCTCCATGGGCGCTCTTGCCCGGTGTCGACATCGTTCCTCGCGCTCCATCGAGCGCTCCATCGAGCGCTCCATCGAGCGCGACTCCGAGCGCGGTGTCGGCGGTCACGTTGCTGCCATCGGTGATTTGCGTGGCAGAGGCGAGCGGGCAATCATAGGCCTATGCGCTGCGGAACTCTTGGACTTACCCTGACGATCTTCTCGGCGGTCGCCCTCGCGGCGCCCGAGGCTGGGGCTGTCCCGCCGGAGCTGCGGGAGGGGACCAAGGCCAACCGCTTCGAGTTCGGCCCGCACGTGGGCTTTGGCTGGGGTGATCGAGGGATCGGCCCGGCTGGCGCGGTCTGGCTCGACTACCTCCACCACTTCTCGGGGAACGCAGAGGGCCCGGCGCTCGGCGTTGTCTCGCACGTCGGTGGTTGGCGTGACTACTTCGGCTTTACGGTCGGGCCGATGTTCGAGTGGGACTTCAAGCTGATCCCGAGCAAGAACCTCGGCCTCTACCTCGGCCCGCACATCGCCGCGGGCTACAGCTTCCATCGTTGGAAGCGGACGCCAGCGCACACGTTCTTCGCCCAGGTGGGGCCGACGCTCAAGCTCATCGTCAACGACTTTTGGGTCTTCTGGGCCCGGCCGTTGAACTTCGACATCCGCTGGTACGGGCACATCGCCGGAAACTACGGCGGGGCGATCGGCGCTGGGATTACCTTCTAGCGGTGCAGCGCGAGCTCTTGCTCTGTCGTGCTCAGGCCGGGACTCTGCGGACCCGACGACGAGCGTGCGGGGCCGCTCTCTGAGCCGTCGTGGGCCGCGGGCGTACCTCGTCGTTGTTCGAGAGTCCCTTGTCGTAGTGAAGCTCCGTCTAGGCGAAGCGGTCGAGTGGACGTCGCTCTCGACGAGCTGCCTCGCCCAAGGCTCTAGCGGGCGGCGTAGGCGAGGAGCCCTTCGCGGAGAATGTTGAGGCAGCGGGTCAGCTTCTCGCAGCTCAGGACATAGGCGAGGCGGACCTGGTTTCGACCCGAGCCCGGGGTGGCGTAGAAGCCCTCTGCCGGGGCCATCATCAGGGTCTCGCGGTCGACGTCGAAGGAGCGGAGGAGGAAGATGCAGAAGTCTTCGGAGTCCTCGACCGGCAGATCGGCGATCAGGTAGAAGGCGCCCTTCGGCCGCGGGCAGGAGACGCCTGGGATCGCGTTGAGCCCGTCGACGAGGAGGTCGCGACGCTTGCGGTAGGCGTCGATCATCGTCTGCATGTCGTGCGGCGGGGTTCTCAGAGCAGCGGCCGCGGCGTGTTGATCGATCGTCGGCGGGGAGAGGCGGGCCTGGGCGAAGCACAGGCAGGCGCTGCGCAGCTCGGGGTTGCGGGTGACGAGGCAGCCGATCCGCACACCACAGCCGGAGTAGCGCTTTGAGACCGAGTCGATGACGACCGCGTGGGACTCCAGGTCTGGGATCTCGAGGACCGACGGGGCGAGGGTGCTGGGCTCTTCGTCCTCCGGGTAGACGAACTCGCGGTAGACCTCATCGACGATGAAGAAGATGCCGTTCTCGACGCAGACTTGACCGATCTCGGCGAGGTCACCGTGGCGGAGAACCATCCCGGTCGGGTTGCCGGGGGTCGGCACGACGAGCGCTCGGACCCGGGGACCCATGGCCTCGCGGACCCGATCGGCCGCGAGGTGGAAGTCCTCGCTCGCGTGGGTCGTGACAGGGACGACCTCGACGCCGAGGATGTGAGCGAAGCCGCGATAGTTGGTGTAGTAGGGCTCGACGACGAGGATCTGATCGCCGGGATCACAGGTCGCCGCGATCGCGAAGAGGAGGGCCTCCGAGCCGCCGACCGTGACTAGGATCTGGTCGGGGCGGATCTCCGAGCCTGCGACGTCGAGCCGGTTGTAGTAGTCGGCGAGCGCCTCCCTATACTCCAGGAAGCCCTCGGAGGGCGAGTAGGCGATGACCGCCTCGTCGAAGAGGCGGTAGGCCTCGAGCATCGGTGCGACGGTCGCCAGGTCGGGCTGACCGATGTTGAGGTGATGGACGTGAACTCCACGCGATCGAGCGAGCTCGGCGTGCGGCATGAGACGACGGATCGGAGAGGCGGGCGCGCTGGCGCCACGACTGGAGAGAGCGATGGATCGCGACATCACCTTGGGAGGATGCGGTCAATTGGGATTCTCTGCCTAGACCCTGAGCGCTCGGGAGCATGTGTGGACGGTCTCAGAGGCCGTAGCCGACGGGGGCGGCGGAGCTGAGCTGGGCGCTCCGTCGAGCCCCCCGGGCACCGTCGTCGCGGATGTCAGCTTCGACAGAAGACACGCCTATCGGCCGGCCGAACGGGCCTGAGGGGCGAAGCTTCCGGATCCCGTGAGCGCGCGCTCGCGCCGTGTTCGGATCGTCTTCCGTGAGCCCCTGTAGCCTCGCCTGTGATACTCGACTCCTCGCGATGACCGTGAACTCGACGGCCTCGACGGCGCGTGGACCCGATCTGGTCTACATCGAGGCGTTTGTCGCCGACCACCGGTCGCTCTTGGACCGGCTTCGCGCCCAGACGACCTGGGACGAGCGCATGCGGGCGCGAAGGACAGCGTCTTTCGGCGTGCCCTACGACTATTCTGGGATGACCTACCCGGCGGCGCCGATGCCCGACGCGATCGCCGATATTCGCGACGCCTTGGCCGAGATCCTCCCCCTCGCGCCGAACAACTGCCTCGTCAACGACTACGAAGATGGGCGCTCGACGATGGGCTTTCACGCCGACTCGATCCGTGAGCTGGTGCCGGGCACGGGCGTCGCGATCGTCTCGCTCGGCGCGACCCGGACCCTCAGCTTTCGTCGGATCGTAGAGCGCGAGATCGAGGTCGCTCGGCCCCTAGCTGGCGGCTCGGTCATGTACATGACGCCGCAGGTGCAGGGCCTGTGGAAGCACGGAATCCGCCGGGAGGAGGGCGTGGGGGCCAGGATCAGCCTGACCTTCCGCCAGATCCTGAGCGCTGGTTGAGCGGAGCGGATAGGCCCTGTCGATGACGAAGCTCGACATTCTCAACTGTGCAGCCTCTGGGAAGGTCGACCTCGGGACCCCGTGCCCTGTCGGCTGGGAGGGCATGGCGGACACCGGCTGTACCGCTCAGCGACGCTGCCCCGGGTGCGCTCTTCGGGTCTTTCGCTGCGTCAACAGTGTGGACGCGACGTTGCGGATCGCCAACGACGAGATCATCGCGGTGCCCGCGTGGTTGGTCGAGGGAGTGCGCCGGCGTACGAGCGTCGTCATCCTCGACGGTCACCCCTATGCCCACCGGGTCGGCGAGGTGATCGAGCGCAGGCTCGCGGAGGGGAAGAGCGTCGCCTTTCTCGATCGGGCGGCGGAGGGCGACGATGAGCCCCCATGACCCGTTCCGCGATTCGTTGCCCGCTGCGCGTAGTTTGAGGCGGTCTCTCGGCTACTTGCCACGGCGGGAGGCTGAGCGCCTGCGTCGTCTCGGCTCTCGCTTGAGCGCCGTGACCGCGTCGGCGACAGCTCCGTAGACTGTGACGCCATTGTCGAGCAAGCCGGCCTCGAGGATCGTCAGGGCCATCCTGGAGCCGATGCCGGTGATCGCCGGGGTCGCGCCGAGGAGCTTGACCGCGTGGGCTGCGCGGGTGAGGGAGGCGACGCTTGAGGTGTCGGCCAGGGCGACCCCCGTGAGGTCGATGATCACGGCGGAGGCCTTGTAGTGTTTGATCCCGGTGAGGAGCGACTCTAGGGCATGTCGGGCTCGGCTTGGATCGATCGTGCCGATCAGCGGTAGGACGAGGATGCCGTCGCCGACCGGGATCAGCGGCGCGGAGAGCTCGAGGATCTCCTGCGCTATCGCCTCGACCTCGCGCTCTAGCACCTCGGCCTGCTCCCGCGACTCCATCAGCTCGGTGACGTCGAGGGTGAGGCCGAACATCCGCGACGGAGCACCGGTCTCGTCCCGCTCGATCCGCATCGAGCTCTGCAGCCAGAGGTAGCGGCCATCGGCGGCGCGGAAGCGGTAGGGGGGGGCTGACTCGCGGTCGCCGCGGAGCATCTGCGCCGTGCACTCGAGCAGCTCAGTGCGGTCTTCTGGGTGAATGCGGTCTCGCCAGAACCCGGGCGTTGAGAACCACTCTTGGGCCGAGTATCCCGTGACCTCGAAGAGGTAGTGGCTCATATACGAGAGCTTGTAGGAGCTGAGATCCGAGGTGACAGGTCCGTACCAGACGAGGCCCGGCAGGAGGTCGACGAGCACGTCGCGGTGGACCTTGGCGAGGGCATCGTTCGCGCGCTCCAGGCTGTCTCCGGCCTCGGCCTCGGCGATGGCGATGGCCCGAGCTGCGCAGACGATCTTTGCCCCCTCATGGGGGGTCGTGCCGGCCGGTCCCAGGGTGAAGTTGACGGTCGTGCCGTTCTCGAGCCTGCACCGGCAATCGAGGGACTCTCCGCGGACAATGACGCGATTCCATCCGTCGGAGAAGCGCTCGCGATCGTCGGCCAGGATCGCGCTCATCAGAGTCCCCTCGAAGAGCTCTGTGATCTCAGCACCGTAGACCGACGCGCAGGCTGGGGCGGCGTACAGGAACGAGCCGTCCGAGCGGTGGAGCGAGAGGGCTACCGGGCAATGCTCGATGATCGCGTGTAGGGAGTCGTTTGAGCTGGTGTGCAACGAGTCCTCCGAGGAATTTCAGATCATCGTGGGCGTCTGCATGGTAGAGCATAGGATGAACGCCAAAACATTGTCGAGGGCTCGTTATGCGCGTTTTCGACAGGGGAAATGGGAGTTTGAATGCCAGGTGACAACGACAGTAGCAGCCTCGCCACACGTCTCACGCAGATCGAGGATCGCGAGGCGATCAAGGAGTTGAAGGCTGCCTATGCCCGGGGCGCGGATGCGGTCTTCAACAATCCTGGGCACGCGAGCGCCGTCGTCCTCTCGGAGCTCTTCACCCAGAACGGGGTCCTCGATCTCGGGGGGTTCGGCCGTTTCGAGGGGCGTCCTGCGCTCCTCAACGCCTTCGAGAACATCCTCCCGCAGGGCACAAAGTGGAGCACTCACTACATCCTGAGCCCGATCATCGAGTTTACGGCGGAGGACAAGGCCACGGCGACCTGGTACTTCCGGATCGAGTCGGTGCCGGCGGGCGAAGGCGCGACCCAGATCGCGATTCTCGGCAACTACACGGACAAGTACCGCAAGACTCCGGGGGGCTGGAAGATCCGCGAGACCCTCACGGGCTACTTCATCCCGCCGGTGTAGGGGAGGGCGATCATCGATCGATGGTCGCCCGGGGAGCTCATCCTCGCGCAATCGGTATAGGAGCTGCGGTGCGAGATCGGGCTCAGTCGTGGTCGGAGAGCCGGAAGACCAGCACCTTCCGTCGCTGACGGACCGACCTATTCCTCTCGCGCAGCCTCGGCGCGTGTCAGCAAGGTCCGCCGCAGGGCGAGGGAGAGCGTTAGCAGCTGGACAGGCTTGGACACGTAGTCGTCCATGCCAGCAGCCCTGCAGCGGGCCTCGTCGCCGTCAAGCGCCTCGGCGGTCATGGCGATGACAGCGGGCTGGCGCCCTGTGTAGGTGCTGCGAAGTCGCCGTGTGGTCTCGACACCGTCGAGCACTGGCATTTGGATGTCCATGAAGACGACGTCGTAGGGGATCCTGTCGATGAGCTCGAGCGCGGCAGCACCGTCGCAGGCCGTGTCGGCTCGGTAGCCCAGCCGGCCGAGGAGGCTGACCGCGACCTTGAGGTTGATCGCGCTGTCATCGACCACGAGCACCCGCGCCGGCAGGAGGTTGGACATCGGCTCGTTGTGGCCAGATCTCTCCGGCATCGGCGTCGCAGGCTGGGGGTTGAAGAGGGCCTGCATCGCCCGCTTGAGGTGGGCACGCTTGATCGGCTTGTTGACGAATTCGGCGTCAGTGAGCCTTTCGTAGGCGTCGCGCGGGGAGTTGAGCGGGAGCAAGAGGACGATGCGGGTGCTCCCGCCCGCCCCTTGAACGGCCTCAAGCTCGTGCGCGAGCGCTGCGTCGACGAAGAGCACGTCAGCTGCTGGGCCGGCTCCACCGAGTGACTCGGCGAGGGTCGGGAAGCTGCGAGACTCGACGCCCCAGCGGCTCAGCTGGAGCGCCAGGGAGTCCGCGACGGCTCGGCTCGGCTCGACGATCGCCGCCTTGCGTCCGCGGAGCCACTTGCCCTCTTGGGCCGGGGCTTTGGCGCCGTTGAGCTCGACCGTGAAGCTGAACGCGCTGCCGCGGCCGAGCTCGCTGTCGACGCGGATCTCACCGCCCAGGAGCTCGACGAGGCGGCTGCAGATGGCCAGCCCGAGGCCAGTGCCGCCGAAGCGACGGCTGGTCGAGGCCTCGACCTGCGAGAAGGGCTTGAAGAGGCGGGTGAGGTGCTCTTCGGCGATCCCGATCCCGCTGTCGCGGACGGTGAAGCGGAGCATCCCGTCGGCGACGTCGACGTGGATCTCGACGTCGCCGTGGCTGGTGAACTTGACCGCGTTGGCGACGAGGTTCCCCAGGATCTGCCGCAGTCGCGTCGGGTCCGTAGTGCAGGACTCCGGGCAGGCCGTGTCGATCTGGTAGGCGAGGCCGACCCCCTTCTCCGCGGCGTTGGCCGAGAAGAGATCGAGCGTCTCCTCGACGGAGTCGCGGATGGTCACCTCGCGGAGCTCAATGTCGAGCTTGCCGGACTCGATCTTGGAGAAGTCGAGGATGTCGCCGAGAACGCTGAGGAGGGCCTGGCCGCTGCTGCGAATGACCTCAGCGTACTCGCGCTCTTCGGGGCCGAGCTTGGAGTCGAGCAGGAGGCTCGTCATGCCGATGACACCGTTCATCGGGGTGCGGATCTCGTGGCTCATCGTCGCGAGGAAGTCCGACTTGGCGAGGCTCGCGGCCTCAGCGGCCTGCTGGGCCTCGGCGGCTGCGTTGGCCGCCTTCTCGCGGGCGATCACCTGAGCGAGATGGGCGCCGAGGGCCACCTTGATGGTGTGGAGGATTGACTCGAGGTTCGGCGGTCGCTCCGGGCTTGAGCTCATCAGCAGGACGCTGATCCGCGGGTGCTCGTCTCCGTCCTTGAGGTGCACCGGAACGCCGAGCACCTGACGGATCTCGGCGGACTGGATCGTGCTGGTGAGCGCGTCCGGGTTGCTGAGATCGATCCACTGGACCTCTTGGCTATCCTGCAGATGACGCAGCCAGGCGGACTTCTGGATCGCCGCGATGGCGTCGCCGGTGGCGGACGGATCGCTCGTCCGGTGGATCAGGTGCATGCCGATCGTGCCGTCGAAGACCGGCGCGACGACGTCGAAGTCGACCGCGTCACAGATCGCGTGGAGACAGCCATGGAGCATATCTTCGCCGCTCTGTGAGCTGTTCGCGATCGCTGCGATGATCGAGACGAGCTCGAGCGCCGTGGTCTTCTGGCGGAGCTCGGACTCCCGTGGATCGCGGAGGAGCGGATCCCAGGCGACCTCGGGCGGCTGACGAGCGCCGAAGAGCGAGCTCAGGAGAGCGTGTGCGCCGAGCGAGATCGTCGCGGCGAGGAGGGGGAGGAGAGGCCTCGGGTCGCCGTCAGTCGAGAGCGGATAGGCGAGCTGGGGGGCGAGCTGGGGGGCGATGATGACGAGCGCTGCGAGGACGAACACGGACCCTGCGGCCCACCCGAGGGCGAAGCGTCGGCCCGCGAGGATGGCGGCGATGACGACGACGGTGGGGTAGAGGATGATGACAGGGGAGGTGATACCGCCGGTCGCGAGCACGACGCTGGTGATGCCCGCGCAGAGGAGCGCGGCGAGCCAGTTGCCGGTCCACGTTAGGCCGCG
>Ga0316189_10002453_pt1 | contig 18167 bp, 14 predicted proteins | sample LowCovwburrow_MG_FD_204930 | JGI IMG/M metagenome (GOLD analysis project Ga0316189, IMG submission 204930) | Coastal sediment microbial communities from Maine, United States - Lowes Cove worm burrow | ecosystem: Environmental > Aquatic > Marine > Coastal > Sediment | place: USA: Maine...
TCTCGAGATAGTTGTCACCTTCTGCGGGACGATTGGTCACGGTCCACCAGAGCCCCGAGTCGGCGTCCTGTGTCGCGATTATACCTTCGACCTGACGGGCGAACATCTGCTCGGCCGTGCCATCGCGTTCATCGCGCAGCAAGAGCACTCGGAGGTAGTCGGCCAACGATGCGGTTACCCAAGAGTTGCCACGCGCCCAGTAGACGTCGGTGTCGAACTCGTCGGTCGATTGGTCGGCGTGCTGGAAGAAACCACCATCGTGTTGGAGGACTTCCGAAAACACGGCGAGCTGTTCCGCCATCAGCGCGAGCGCCTCTTCGTCATCGGAGGCCTCGCCGTGGCGGTTCAGCACCATCCCGAACATGAACAGGCTGTCGATCCAAATGCCGGGTGAAGCCTCAGCGCCGGCGGGGCCAAGGTGCATGATCCCCCCCTCTGCGGTCCGAGGTACCTCGTCGAGGTAGTCGAGGATGTCGTCGACCACTTGTCGATAGCGGGCGTCCTCTGCCTCGCGCAGCAGTGCGAGCGCGGCGAGGCCGGGCGGGCAACTATCGCTCCAGAACAGCACGTAGCCCTGGTCGATGTGATGGTCGAGGTACGCCTGGTAGTAGTCGCGGAAGTCGGTGTCGCCCGTCACGCGGTAGAGCTCGGTGAGCGCGAACATGAACACGCCCGAGGTCCAATCCCAGCTTTCACTCTGCGGCCGGTGCTCCTCCATGTAGAGCCGTGCGATGGCCTTCGCTTGCTGTATCTGTTCGGAGTCCGGGTCGCGACGAAGCGCGTAGCACTCCTCTTCCGAGATGCTCTCCTCGCAGAAGTCGAAGTAGGTCGGCTGCTGCTCGCTCGAGGAGCTGCAGCCAGCCGACGCGAGCCAAAACATGGCGAATGCCGTGATGCCGAGTTGTCGATGCATGTCGCTACCTATCCTCACTGCTGAAAGCAGCTCGCCTTGCGGGTCTGTTCGTCGAGGTCGAGCGTTAGGGATTGGCCGGCATGCTTGAACGCGATCCTCTGGGCGGGGAAATCGGCCGTGCCATAGGGGTTGTCGTAGCGGGGGGAGTCCTCGAGAACGACGGGCACGCCGTCCTGCGTCATCGGCCCCTCCCAGCCCATGGCGAGCTGACCCTGCGAGGGCGATGCGTACTGCACTGAACGATTGTCCGAGGCGGCGGCTACGGCTGCGCTCGAAATCGCGGTCTTGAACGACTCGAAGTCACCGCCGTAGTCGGACGCGCGCGCGACCTCGGTGATCCAGATCGTCATCTCGCCGTCGGCGATGATCTCGTAGTCACCGAACTCGGCCTCCTCGGGGTCGCTGTTGGGGACCCAGTCCGCGTCCGGGTCCGACGACCAGAGCGCGAGGTATCCCTCCCCTTTACGCGCAAAGAACCAGCCGTCTTCCTTGTAGGCCTCGTCGAACTTGGCCTTCGGGAGGAAGGCATGCGTGTAGAGCGGTTGGTCCGCCACGTAGATGAACGCCGTCGTATCGACGTCGTAGAGTGAAATCACGACGTTCTGAAGTTGGATCGACCTCGGCATCGTCCCGTAGCCGGTCCAGTACCGGGGCGTCGGGCCGTCGAGGCTCTCATTGCCTGGATGCGTGGTGAACGCGACCGCCTCCATTCCGAAGGTGGCCTGCCAGATCGATTGCTGGTCGCCGCCGTACCCGCCGCGCCAGTCCTGTGCAGTGCTCAGCATGTAGTCCGGCGTGCGGTACGTATACGCGTTGACCTCCGGACGCATGTTCCGGGTGATGTCCTTCTCAAACGCGGTCGCCAGGGATCGTGCCACTTCTGGGTCGCGGAGCCCCTCTTGGAAATCCTTGAACGGGGCGAAATCGGAGTGCTCCCACCACTTGTACGCGTCGAGCATCTCGACGAAGAGATTGATGGTCAGCGGGTGGGTATAGGCCTCGAGCGTGAGGAACGTCATCCCATCTTCGAGGCGCGAGTAGTCGAGACCCCAGCGCTCCGCCTCTTCGATGCGGATGCTCATGCGCTGCCGGTTTTCGTACACTTCGCGCTCCATGTCGTGAGCCATCTCGTAGATCACTTGCGGCAACTGATACGTGGAGCTCATCGCGAGCAACGAAGAGCTCATGTTGCCCGGCACGAACTCGTTGAGGTCGAAGAGGAGCTTGAACGTCGAACGAGTCGAGTCGCGCTGCCCATTCATCTTTTGCTCGTACGTGCGTCCGTGCGTGCTTCCGAAGTTCCCGCGGAATTGGTTCGCGGCCATGTCGGAGAAGATGAGGTCGAGCACCATCGTCGAGAGCTGCTTCAGCTCTTCGTCCTCCGCGAGCTCTACGAGCGCGATGAGTGCAGGGATGTCTTCGTCGTAGTAGACGTTCGAGAGCCACTCGCTGAACCCGGCTTGGTAGCGGAGTTGCAGCCAGCGCAAGATGCGCGGCCGGAACGTCTCCATCTTTCGGCGGCCTGTCTCACCACTGGCGGTGAACGCCTCGTCTGGGTAAAGCTGGCCTGCGAGATAGGCCCCGGTACTGAAAAGAATGAAATGGTTCTCCGTCCAGTAGACCATGTTGTCGGTGTCGACCGGGTCCGCCTCGGTTAGGAGCTCGTCGGGCCAGTACTTGAAGGCGAGGAGGGTCTCCTTGGTGTTTTCGAGGATCTGGGCACTGAGAAGCTCCGAGTCGGAGTACTCGTAGAGCATCCAAAGAAGCGCGGGCAGCCGGAAATCGGAAGTATCTAGTCGCTCGTTCATTCGGTCGAGATCCCGTTGAATCTTCGACTCCTCTGGAGCGACCCCTCGCGCGAGCCGCATCAGCTCGGAATAGGTGTTGTGGCTAGGGCTCTCGATCGTTGCGTCGAAGAAAGCCTCTTTGCGGGCCTCGTACTCGGTCGTGGGGCACTCGACGCTCGAAGACGAGCAGCCAAAACCCACGAGCGCCCAGCACAAAACACTCAACCCCGGTGTCCATTTCATCGTCCTACCCTCCGCCCGGCACCACTCGGGGAGCGAGCAAGGATCGTGCCGACGCGCGTCAGCAAGCGGTTGGCAGTGCGAACATCTGCAAGTCGTGCGTGTCGCGTTCGGAACGCGCAAAAGGTTCGCGGGGCAGGCGTCGGATTCGGGGGTGCTGGCGCCCGTGTCCTCGAGCCGTCACCCTTGCCGCCCGCATGCCCGCCGCGCCAGGTCACACTGCCGGCGTCGACCGAACAATCTTTCGACGCCTCTTCGATCTGGCCATGCCGATCGTCGGACTCAACGTGATGAGCGTCATCACGCTGGCAGTCGACACGGCCATGTGCGGGCGCCTCGTCGATGCGGAAAACGCGCTCACCGCGCTCGGATTCGCCACCCAGCTCGTGTTCTTGTTGATGGTGGCGATTCTCGGTCTCACCGTGGGCACCGTTGCGTTCGTCGCTCGGGCCTGGGGTGCCCAAGAGACCGATCGCATCAATCACGTACTCCAGCAGAGCGTTCAGCTGACGTACATCGTGTCGATTATCGTCGCTGTATTGGGCAACGCGGGCGCAGGGGTCGCGATGGAATGGCTCGGCGCAGACCCGACGGTGCGTGACCTCGGCGTCGGCTACCTGCGACCGCTCTTCGGCTTCAGCGTCTTTCTCTATCTAAACATGCTCTTCGCCGCTGCTCTGCGCGCGGTCGGCAACACGAAACTTCCCTTCATGATCGCGCTCGTCAGCAATGCCCTGAACGTCGTACTCAACTACGGGTTCATCCTCGGCAAGCTGGGTCTTCCTGAGCTCGGAGTGAGCGGCGCGGCCTGGGGCACCGTCATCTCCCAAGCGGTGGCCGTGCTGATGATGGTCGCGCTCCTCGAGCGGGACCACGTGCCAGGGGTCCGGGCACGACTGGGCCTAGCTCGACTCGATCATGCCCTGGCCCGAGACCTGTTCCGCATCGGGGCGCCCGCCGCCCTCGACATGGTCGTGCTGAACATCGCGTTTCTGTCCATCGTGGGAATGCTTGCGAGGGTCGCGCAGGTGACGGTTGCCGCCCATGGTATTGGGCTACGCATCCAGTCGCTCGCCTTCGTTCCGGGGCTCGGGGTCGCGCAAGCGATCGGGGCGATGGTCGGCAACGCGCTTGGCGCATCTCGCGAGGCCGAGGCGCGAGAGGTCGTACGAAGCGGCGTTCTTCTCTCGACGGGCATCATGAGCGTCATCGGCCTTTCGATCGTCGTCGGAGCCGAGCCGATCATCGCCATCTTCGACGTCGATGCGGGCACGGAGCTCGGGCGCTACTCGATTCTCTGGGTGCGCGTACTCGGATGGGGGATGCCGGTGGTCGGTGTGAATATCGCACTCATCGGCATGCTTCGTGGTGCCGGGGCGACCAATACGAGCCTGATGATCAACGTGGTCGGCACGGTCCTCGTGCAAGTGCCACTGAGTTGGTTCCTCGGCTTCGTCTTGGATTGGGGTGCGTTCGGAATTTGGGTCGCGCTTCCGATTTCGTTCCTCGTTCGCGCCTGTCTTGGCGTCATTGCGTACCGGCGGGGCAAGTGGGCACGCTCAGGCGCCGTCATCTAGTCGAAACTCATTGTGTGCTCGGATGGAGTCCCCTAGTGTCGCCGCCATGAAGCGCCCGTCTCGTCACCTCGTTTGGCTATGCCTCTTCGTGCTCGCCGGATGTGCAGAGTCCACCTCCTCGAGCGGCACCGGTGGGACAGCCGGCGCTGGTGGAACAGCCGGCGCTGGCGGGACGGGGGTCGCAGACCCGGACTACACGACTCGAGGCCCCTCCATCGTGGGCGTGCTCACGACGAGCGTCACGGACGAGGCGCGCGCACGCACATTGCCGGTCGAGGTCTGGTACCCGATCGCGACCGCGGGGACTCCGTCCGAAGTCATCGACTTCGAGCAAGACGAGCGGCGCGCAGAGCTTGCTCCTCTGCTCGACGCCGCGCCGGACGAGTGCGTTGCAAAGACTACCGGCGCGACTCGTGACGCGCCCGCAGAGACCGGCGAGTACCCGATCGTGCTCTACACACACTGCTACACCTGTACGCGCTGGTCGGCGCATGCCGTGATCGAGCGACTCGTGTCGCACGGTTTCGTCGTCGTCTCGGCAGACCACGAGGGAGACACGCTCTACGACGCGCTCGACGGTACCCAGTCGGATCTCTCGAACCAGCTGGTCGACGTTCGCGAGGCCGATGTGCGCGTACTCCTCGACCGTGTACTCATGGGCGAGGTGCTTCCCGATGGCGTGACCGCCATCGCCTCGCAGCTGGGTCTACTCGGGCATAGCATCGGCTCGGTCACGGCGGGCCGCGTCGCTCAGAACGACGAGCGAATCGTCGCGGTGCTCGGGATGGCGGCCCCGATGGAGAACATTCTCTACGGCGAGGTCATGATGGAGAACATCGACATTCCCGTGGGCATGCTGAAGGCTACGGAAGACAACAGCATCGGTACGATCGGCAACGCATTCATCGACGAGAACTTCGGGGCGGCGAACACACCAGCGTACAAGCTCGACATCGTCGACGCGGGCCATTGGTCGGTTACGAACATAGCGGGTTTGACGGACGGCTTTGCCCCGGGATGCGGAGACGGGGAGAGGCAGACGGACGGCGAACCGTTCAGCTACGTACCCGTGAGCGACGCCAACGATTTCACCGCGACGTTCGCGACCGCGTTTTTCGCGGGCCATGTCTTGGGAGAGCCGAGCGGACTCGAGCTGCTTCGAAGCAACCCCTGGCCTTCCGAAGCGCCGATCGAAGTGCGCGAGTAAACCAAACGTCACGGTTTGCGCAGCCTCGATTGGCGTCGACGCCGTTTCAGTGGCTAACTGAGGGCGGGTGGGCTCTTTTGGGGAAACGCACATGAGATATCTCTTCATTTCGATCTTGGTGGCCGGACTCGCGGCCGCTGGGTGTGGCAGCGATGGCAGCGCCGGGACCGGCGGCGGCAGTGGTAGTGGCGGCGGCGGCTCCCCAGGTAATGGCGGGACTGGCGGGACTGGCGGCGAGGTCACCGAGATCGATCTCCAAGTGGAGGATTACATCCTCGGTCTCGAACGCCCCTGGGACATCGCATGGCTCCCGAACGAGACGGTGCTGCTCACGGAGCGCCCCGGTAACCTGAAGGTCTTCGTCGATGGCGTCGACGCTGCTCCCACGGTGATTCCCATCGACGACGTCGAGTCGACGGGGGGCGAAGGTGGCCTGATGGGCCTCGCAGTCGATCCTGCCTTCGGCGAAAACGGCTACATCTACGTTTGCATGGCGTCGAACGCAGGCGCCGAGAACGATGTCCGCCTCGTTCGGCTGACAATGCGCCGTCCGAATGCCGACGCCATCGAAGCCCGTGCGGACATCGTGACCGGGATGCCTCACAACGATGGCAGCCGAGGTCGTCACAGTGGCTGCCGCCCGCGATTCGGGCCGGACGGCTTCCTTTGGGTGGGTACCGGTGACGCGGCGTTCGGCACGACGCCACAAGACGATGCTTCACTCGGTGGCAAGGTCCTACGCATCGATCGCGAGGGTGCCGCTGCGCCGGGGAACCCGGGCGGTCAGCTCTGGTACTCGAAGGGCCACCGCAACATCCAGGGCATGGCCTTTCGCTCCGATGGCATCGGCATGTCGGCCGAGCATGGCCCGGACGTCGATGACGAGATCAACGCGCTCGTGTCGGGCAACTTCGGCTGGGACCCCGTACCGGGCTACAACGAATCGGTTCCGATGACCGACACCGACAAGTTCGAAGACGCCGTCGAGGCGGCCTGGTCGACCGGCAGGCCGACCCTCGCCCTCGGTGGCGCTACCTTCATCGAGGGTAATGCATGGGGCGACTGGGATGGCGTCCTCGCGGTTGCGACACTCAAGGCCGCACACCTGCATGTCTACGACGTCGACGCGGAGGGCAATGTCACGAGCCTCGGCCGCTTCGTCGAGGATCAGGGCCGTCTTCGTTCGACGAGCCAGGGTCCGGACGGGCTGGTCTACATCACCACCGATCGTCGAACGGAAGGCGACCGCGTGCTCCGTGTCACGCCCGTCCCAGTGCGCTAATCGCGACTCGAACGGCGGCGTCGCGCCCGTCGGGTGAGCGCCTTGAACACACGCTCGAACATCGCGGCGTCGCGAGACACGGGCTCTCGCTGGTCCTTCTCGTTCCCGGATTCCGGGTAGAGTTGGTACGCTGCATTGAGCACCCGGTCGACGGCTTTCGGGGCGACTCCATAGGCGAACTCGAAGAGGTTCCCGGCGAGGACTGCAACGCGTTTCGGCTGGTCGATGATGCCCGCGACGATGAGGTCCGCCGCCTCGTCCGCGGTGCGCATCGGGAACGACTGATAAATGGTTGTCGACTCCATCATGGGCGTTCGGACGAGCGGCATGTAGATCGTCGTGACGCTGACTCCGTCCTTCAGAACCTCGACGGCCATCACCCGGCTAAACGCATCGAGGGCCGCTTTGCTCGCGACGTATGCGCCGTACCGAGGCACGTTCACTTGAACGCCGATGGTCGAGACGTTGAGGATCTGCCCCTGCCCTCTTTCGCGCATCGCGGGTAAAAACCCCATGATGAGCCTGACCGCGCCTAGAAAATTGAGCTCGAGGGTGCGCTCGAAGTCCCTCACCCGTTCGTAGGACTTGGCGACACTTCGCCGAATCGACATGCCCGCGTTGTTGACGAGGATGTCGACGTGACCTTGCTCCTCGAGAATCGCTTCGACGACGCGCTCGGTATCCACTGCACTCGCGAGGTCGGCGGGATAAACGAATGCCGTGCCACCTCGCGCCTCGATCTCCCGCTTGATCTCCTCGAGCTTCTCCGCTGAGCGCGCAAGCAGGAGCACGGTGGCACCGGCATCCCCCAAGCGCTTGGCGAGCGCCTCTCCGATGCCGCTGGACGCGCCTGTCACGACGACCGAACGACCGGTCACGCGCGCGCGAAGTGCTTCAGTCTGGGAGCTACTCATGGCAGCCGCCGGTCCTCGTCGGGCAGGTCGAGCGCGAGTGTTCCGCCTGGGTTGAGGATGTTCTTCGGGTCGAAGTGACGCTTCAGCGCGCGAAGAACACCGAGCTCATCGGCCCCGATCTGTCCTTCGAGCCAAGGCGCGGTCATCTTACCAATGCCGTGATGGTGGCTCATCGTCGCACCGGATGCCTGAATGGCATCGAGCACCCCTCGGTGAAACTCGAGGAACTCTTGATGGCCCATCTTCGCGATGAAGATGAAGTAGAGGTTCGCCCCCTGCGGATAGCAGTGAGACATGTGCGTCATGCAGATGGTTTGCGGCCGGCCCTTCACGAACGCCCGGACCTGCTCGTGCACCTTGGGCAAGTCTTCCCAATTGGTAGCGCACTCGAGTGTATCGATGAGCACGCCGAAGTCTTGCAGGTCTTCGCGCATGTACGGGTCGGTGAAGCGCCCGTGCTCCCACTTCTTCGTGATGAGTCCCGTCGCGTACATGCCACCGTAGGACCGGGCGACTTGGCGCAAGCGCCGCTTCACCATCCCGGTGTATGCGCGGTCACCGTCGACCGTGCCGAGCATCAGACAACGCTCGCCCTTCTTGTAGCCTCGCATGCTCACAATCGAGTCGATGGGCGTTCCCTCGACGCCGTAGAGCTTGAAGGCGATGTCGGTTTCCTCCGGATCCGAGAGGCGAAAGACCGACGGTCGGCCGAACTCGCCCTGCATGATCTCGCGGGCCGCAGCGCAAGCGCGCGTCCAGTCGGGGAAAATGAAGCTGAATCGCGCCGTATTTTCCGGGCGGTAGCGGAACACCTTCAGCGTGACGGCGACGAGAATGCCGTAGGACCCCTCGCTGCCGATCATGATCTGGTCGAGATTCGGACCGGTCGAATAGGCGGGGATATCCACCGTCCGGATCTCCCCGACCGGCGTGATGTATTCCTGACTGAGCACCAGGTCCTCGGCCTTGCCGTAGTAGGTGGAGTTCTGTCCGGCGCCCCTCGTCACGACCCAGCCACCGGCCGACGAGAACTCGAAGGACTGCGGAAAGTGGCCGCAGGTATAGGCGTGTGGCGAACCGTATCGCTGCCTCGCGTCGTTGAGCGCTTGCTCGAGCGCGGGCCCGAGGATGCCCGGCTCGACCGTCACGGTTTGATTGACCACGTTGAGGGAGAGAACGCGGTTCATGTGAGTGCCGAGGTGGATCGACACACCACCTCGCACGCATTCGGTGCCGCGAGTCACGCTCGAGCCTGCGCCATACGTGTAGAGGGGAATCTCGTGCTCGTGGCAATGGCGCACGATGGCCTTCACGTCATCGCGATGGCGAGGATGGAGCACGAGGTCCGGGAGATTCTCGATCTTGCCTTCGCGAAGACGAAGCGCGTCGATCATCGTCTTGCCGTACGACACGCGAAGCCGGTCGTACGTGTCGTCGCTCACGTTTTCGTCACCAAGAAGCGTGCGAAAGAAGTCGACGTCTGCATCCGACAGCGAGACGGGGACGTCGGCCTCGACCTCCTCGAGACCGAGGTGCTGAGGGGCCCGGAAGTGTGAGTCGTCGAGACCGAAGGTCTCTTTCATGAGGGCGTAGAGGCGAGCGTTGGGATGCTTGAACCCATCGGGTGCGCCCCATTTGAAAGCGGACCGATACGACCTCGCGGGTAGCGCTTCCTCGAACCACCGTGGGGTAAACGAATCGTTGCCGGACATCCTATTGCTCCTAACGCGTTCCACTGGACGAACGACGATAGCATGTCACGTCAAGGGCCATGAGTGCGAAGAGCATCATCATCATCGGCTCGCTAACGCTGGCGGGCCTGGCTTCGTCCGCTTCGGCACAGGGCGCCTGGTCGTCTCCGGCCCCGCCGAGCACCACGTACCCGAGCCGACCCGTCGAGCAGTACCCAACGCCCTCCCCTGCCAAGCAACAGGCGATGCACCGCGGCTACCAGGGTGCCTTTCACATCGGCATTCCGCTTTGGCTCAACGTCGATCGCAACATCGTTCGCCCGGGCGCAGACCTCAACGCATTCGGAGCCTTCGACATGGGCTACGTCGCATTCGGTCTGGGCGGAGGCGTCAGTTGGAATCCGATCATCTTCAACAACATCCCGGGCGTATCGGACACCGGGCGACAGCCGCTCACGCGTCTCTACCTCTCCCCCGAGTTCCGAGTGCAGGTTCCGAACCGCACACCACTCTTGCCGTACATCGGGATCACCTTCGACGCCAACTGGTGGCGAGTCGCAGCCACCGACGTCGTCTGCGGCGCGTTCTACTGTACGCGGGTGGCCGTCTTTCGCTTTTCGCCCGGCATGACCGTGAAGTTCGGACTCGCGCTCCGAGTCGGGCAAGGCGCCTACCTCGACATCGGCGTGAAGTACTCCCTGAGCGGACCGGGCAGCTTCTTCCCGAGCCGACAGCAGTGGATCTCGCCGTACTTCGGCTTCCTGTTCCGCTAGCTAAGCGTATTTCTTGAGCTCGAGGCGCGCGACCATGCCGCGATGAACCTCGTCGGGCCCGTCGGCGATCCGCAGCGCGCGAGCCATCCCCATCAATCGGGAGAGCTCAGGGTCGGACATGCCCTCCCCGCCGTGGATCTGGATTGCCGCGTCGGTAACCGCTTGAAGCACGTTGGGCGCAATCACTTTGATTGCCGAGATGTCGACCAGGGCCCCGAAGGTACCCATGGTATCGAGGGCCCAGGCGGCCTTCAGCGTGAGCAAGCGTGCCTGCTCGATGGCCATTCTAGAGTTGGCGATGATGTCGCGATTGCCGCCGAGGTTGGAGATCGGTTTCCCGAACGCGACTCGATGAACCGCGCGCTGACACAGCCGCTGGAGCGCGCGTTCGGAGGCGCCAATCGCACGCATGCAGTGGTGGATGCGCCCAGGACCGAGCCGTCCCTGCGCGATCTCGAAGCCACGGCCCGGCCCGGCGATGATGCTACTGACGGGCAGGCGAACGTTCTCGAACAAGACCTCCGCGTGTCCGTGCGGCTCGTCGATGTGACCAAACACGGGCAGCATTCGGAGGATCTTCACGCCTGGCGCGTCGACGGGGCAAAGCACCATGGAGTGGCGCTCGTGACGGCTGGCGTCGGGGTTGGTCACGCCCATGAAGATGAAGAAGCCGCAGCGCGGGTCACCGGCTCCACTGGTCCACCATTTCTGACCGTTGAGAACGACCTCGTCGCCAACCACCTCGCAGCTGGCCTTCATGTTGGTCGCGTCGCTCGATGCGACGGCGGGCTCGGTCATCGCGAAGCCAGACCGAATCTCTCCAGCAAGCAGCGGCTCGAGCCAGCGCTGCTTCTGCTCGTCCGAACCGTACTTGACCAGCACCTCGGCATTGCCGGTGTCGGGCGCGTTGCAATTGAACACCTCGGGCGCGATGAAGCTTCGGCCCGTGATCTCGGCGATGGGCGCGTAGTCGCGATTGTCGAGCCCTGCGCCGTGCTGCTCGTCCGGAAGAAACAGGTTCCAAAGACCGAGCCCTTTCGCCTCGGCTTTGAGCTCCTCCATGATCGGCGGGATCTTCCATTGCTGCCAGTCGTCGGTCCCGACGAGTTGGTCGAGGTAGGTCTGTTCGTTGGGCAGGATGCGTTCGTCCAGGAAACGCTGCACCTGTGCCATCACCTTTTGAGCCCGTTCCGAATGCTGAAAATCCATATGAGGACGGTCATACCGCACAGCCCTGCGAAATTCATCCGGGAAGTGCGCAGTTGCGGTGCTAGGTTCCGCGGCACAGGAACGACGTCACCATGGCCGCTCAAAGCAATCCGCTGATCGACGATGAGCTCGTCGACTTTCTCCTTTACTCCGTCTTGGACGGCGCAGCGTTGTGCGATCTCGAGCCGTACGCGCAGCACAGCCGCGAGACCTTCGACATGTACATCGACAGCCTGCGGCGGTTCTCTCGGAACGATCTTCTGCCGACCTACAAGCCGATGGACGAGAATCCGCCCGTGTTCCGGGACGGCCGGATTCACACTCACGAGGCCCTGCCGGCCCTCTATCAGGCGATGGTCGAGCTCGGTGTCCTGACGGCGACACGACCGGAGTCCGTCGGCGGTCAGCAGATGCCGATGCTCGTGCACACGCTGGCGACGGCGTACTTGATGGCGGCGAACCTCGGCGCCTATGGCTTCGTCGGGCTCACCCACGGCGCAGCCCATCTGATCGAAGCGTTCGGCAGCGATGAGCTCAAAGACCGCTTCATGACCAAGATGTATGGTGGCGAGTGGACCGGAACGATGGCGCTCACCGAGCCACACGCGGGAAGTAGCCTCGGCGACATCACGACGGCCGCCAAACCGACCGACGAGGGTCACTACCTGATCAAAGGCAGCAAGATCTTCATCTCTGGGGCAGACCATCAGATCAACGAGAACGTCGTGAATCTGACGCTCGCGCGCATCGAGGGCGCACCCGGCGGCACGAAGGGAATTTCCCTCTTCGCGATTCCGCGCCTGCGCGAACAAGACGGCGAACTGGTGCCGAACGACGTTACGATCGCCGGCCTCATCCACAAGATCGGTTGGAAGGGGCTGCCGAGCCTGGCTCTCGAGTTCGGGGACGAGGGCGACTGCCGCGGCTGGCTGGTCGGCGAACCAAACCAGGGCCTTCGGTACATGTTTCAGATGATGAACGAAGCGCGCATCATGGTCGGCGTGAATGCGACCGCTACCGCGTCGGCGGCGTACTTCGAGTCGCGGGCCTACGCGCTCGACCGGAAGCAGGGACGTGAGCTCGGTACGCGCGGCGGCGAGATGGTGCCGATCGTCCAGCACGCGGACGTCCGAAGGATGCTCCTTCGGCAGAAGGCCATCATCGAGGGGAGCCTCGCTCTACTGGCGACCGTCTCCCACTACTGGGACATCTCGGAGCACGGCGCCACGCCCGAGGCCAAGGAACGCGCTGCGATCCTCCTCGACATTCTGACGCCGGTCGCCAAGACGTTCCCGGCGGAGCGCGGCTTCGAAGCGAATGCACTCGCTGTTCAGATCCACGGCGGATACGGCTACACGAGTGAGTATCTTCCCGAGGCGTACCTCCGCGACCAGAAGCTCAATACGCTTCATGAAGGTACGAACGGAATCCAGAGCATGGACCTGCTTGGCCGCAAAGTGATGGCCAAGGGGGGCGCCTCGCTCAAGGCCCTCGCCGACGAGATCGGTGCGACGATCGGCCGCGCCCGCGAGGCCGGTATCGATCCGGAGCTTTGCGCGGCGCTCGAAAGTGCAGTGCAGACGGTGGGTGCGATCACGATGGAGCTCGGGCAGCGCGGCATGACGGGCGACGCAAACGCAATGCTCGGCCACAGCTGGGACTACCTCGACATGTTTGCGACGCTCGTCATGGGCTGGCAGTGGCTGAACATGGCGGCCACCGCTCAGACGGCGCCTCTCAGAGAAGAGCGAAAGCGAGCCATCGAGGCGGCGACGCAATACTGGATCCGAACGGAGGTCCCTCGGATCGCGCTTCTGGCCGATCTCTGCCGAAGCAACGAGAGTTCGTACATCGACGCCCAGCCAGAATGGTTCTGAGCGTCAGCGCGCCTTCTTCTTGGCGATCTTTTGGCGGCAGACTTTGTGAATGAGCCTCAGCTCCTCGATCTGTTCGTCAATTTGCCGCTTCTTGTTCTCCAGCTCTTCGATCATCTCGGCGCTTCGGGCAGCGGACAACTCGAGCTGCCGGATGCGGCCCTCGCCGTGCTGACCGTAGAGCTCGAGGTAGTCTTTCGTTTCCTCTAACGTGTATCCGAGAGCCTTTGCGCGAACGATGATGTGAAGGCGAGCGCGGTCGCGCCTCGAATAGATGCGCGCTCCATTCAGGCGCTTCGGCGACAGCAGATCCTTCGATTCGTAGAACCGGATCGCTCGATGCGTGATGCCAAACTCGTCGGCGAGCTCCGAAATCGAAAAAAAGTCCGGGGCTTCCTGTTCGCCGTGAGCATCGACGAACTCCCTCGCTGCGTCTTTTCGGGAGCCGGCTACCATCGAGAGGACGATAGCGCAGCATAGTTGCCGTCACAACAGGTGATTTACCAAGGATGGCATCACTTGACGTATACGTAAACCTGTCGTACTTGCTAGTCTCCAAGCAATCAGGAGAACGGCGATGGACAAGGCGATCCTCACCTGCGCGCTAAACGGCGTGCTCACGAACCCCAAGCAACACCCCGTCCCGGTCACCCCGGAAGAGATGGCCGCGTCCGCTCGCGACGCATACAACGCGGGCGCTTCGATCGTCCACATCCACTTCCGCATGCAGGAGCCGGGCATGGGTCACTTCCCTTCGTGGGATCCGGACCTTGCCGGCGCCGCGAGTGACGCGATTCGTGAGGCTTGCCCAGGGATCATCATCAACCAGACGACCGGGGTCATGGACGACGACATCTCGGGCCCGGTCGCGTGCCTCAAGCGTCTGAAGCCCGAAATCGCCGCGTGCAACGCCGGCACCTTGAACTACCTGAAACTCAAGAAAGACAACACCTGGGCGTGGCCTCCCATGGTGTTCCTGAACAGTGTCGAAAAAGTGCAGAAGATGCTCGATGCGATGGCCGAGACCGGGACCACCGCCGAGATGGAGTGCTTTGACGTCGGGATCGTGCGTTCGGTGGGCCTCTTCTTACGCGCCGGAATGGCGAAAGAGATGCACTACAACTTCGTCATGGGGGTCGCATCGGGGATGCCCTGTGACCCGGACCTCTTGGACTTCCTTCTGAAGTACAAGACCGGGGATGCGCACTGGCAGGCGACCTTGATCGGTCGGAGCGAGATCTGGGAGACACACCAGCGCGCGGCGGACCGCGGCGGCATGCTCCGTACGGGCGTGGAAGACACCTTCTACCTCCCGAATGGCGACAAGACGACAGGCAACGGCCAGTTGATCGAAGCCCTTGCCCAGTGCGCTCGCAACGCGGGGCGTGAAGTGGCGACGCCGGCCGAGGCCCGCGAAATGCTCGGCTTCAACTGAACGTTGTCAGCGACGCGACCGAAAGGTAAAGACGAGCAATGGCCAACAAAGTATATCCGGACGCGAAGGCAGCCCTAGACGGCTTGCTGAGCGACGGCATGATGTTGATGTCAGGAGGCTTCGGCCTGTGCGGGATCCCCGAAGCGCTCATCGAAGCAGTGGCCAAGTCCGGCGTGAACGATCTCACGGTCGTCTCGAACAACGCTGGGGTCGACGGAATCGGCCTCGGTGTGATGCTCGAAACACGGCAGATCAGCAAGATGATCTCGTCGTACGTCGGGGAGAACAAGCTCTTCGCGAAGCAGTTCCTCGATGGCGACCTGAGCGTGGAGTTCAACCCGCAGGGCACGTTGGCGGAGCGGATTCGCGCCGGCGGAGCGGGGATTCCCGCCTTCTACACGAAGACAGGCGTCGGCACGAAAGTCTCTGAGGGCAAGGAGATCCGCGAGTTCGACGGCGAGCAGTACGTCATGGAACGCGGCCTGTTTGCTGACGTCGCCATCGTTCATGCATGGAAGGGCGACACCGAGGGGAACCTCATCTACCGAAAGACGGCGCGCAACTTCAACCCCATGATGGCGACGGCCGCGAAGGTCACCATCGCCGAGGTGGAAGAGCTGGTAGAGCCCGGGGAGCTCGACCCCGACCAGATCATGACCCCAGGGATCTACGTGCACCGGATCATTCATTTCGCGAATCCGTCGAAGCACATCGAACAAAGGACGACGCGGCCGCGGCCGTGAGGAGACGACGATGGCTTGGACCCGCGACCAGATGGCTGCACGTGCCGCGAAGGAGCTTCGAGACGGCTACTACGTGAACCTCGGCATCGGCATCCCGACGCTCGTCTCGAACCACATCCCGGAAGGCGTACACGTCATCCTTCAAAGCGAGAACGGAATGCTCGGAATGGGGCCCTTCCCGTTCGAAGGTGAAGAAGACGCCGACCTCATCAATGCCGGGAAGCAAACGGTGACGGAGCTTCCCACGACGAGCTTCTTTTCGAGCGCGGAGTCGTTCGCGATGATTCGGGGCGGGCACATCAACCTGTCGATCCTGGGGGCGATGCAGGTAGCGGAGAGCGGCGACCTCGCGAACTGGATGATTCCGGGGAAGATGGTCAAAGGGATGGGCGGCGCGATGGACTTGGTCGCAGGCGTGCCACGCGTCGTCGTGGTCATGGAGCACACTGCCAAGGGCAAGCCGAAGCTCCTTCAGGAGTGCACGCTCCCCCTGACGGGTACGCATGTCGTCGACCTCGTCATCACGGACCTCGGGGTGTTCGAGATCGACAAGAAGGGCAGCGGCGGCATGACCCTGGTCGAGGTCGCCGATGGTGTGACGCTCGATGAGATCGCCGACAAGACCGAGGCGACGTATCGCGTCGCGTCCGGGCTCTAGCCGAAGGCGAGCAGCACGAGGCCTACGTAGAGACCCATCGCGATGGCGAGCAGAGCGGTGTAGCCAGCGATCTCACGCGCCTCGAGGCCGGTGATCGCGAGCAGCGGAAGCGCCCAAAACGGCTGGAGCAGGTTCGTCCATTCGTCACCGAACGCGAAGGCCATGACGGTGCGGCCCGGATCGAGCCCGAGTGCGTCGGCACTGGTGAGCAGCACGTCGCTTTGAAGCGCCCATTGGCCCCCTCCGGAAGGGACGAAGAAGTTCACCACGCCTGCGCTGAGGAAGGTGAGCAGGGGAAACGTGCTGGCCGAAGCCACGCTCGCCATGGAGCTCGACAGGCGCTCGATCATGCCGCTCGATTGCATGACACCGAGGATTCCGAAGTAGAGCGGGAACTGGACGATGATGGAGCCGGCGCCGCGGGCGGCCTCGGACACCGAATCGAGGAAACTCCGAATCGAGCCGTGCGCGGCGAGGGCTAGCGCGAGGAAAAAGAGGTTCACCGAGTTGAGGTTGAAAGCGAGATCGCCGCGCGCCCAGCTCGTCACGACGAGTGCGACCGCGGCGCCGCCCACGACGAGTCCGAGCAGTGAGAGCTTTCCGGGCGGGTGTGGCGTTGAAGCAGGAGCGACCGCATCGGGCACAGTGCACTCCCGCGGAGCCATCGCCATGCACATGAGCGGGAGCAGGACCACGAGGCCGCCGCTGACGACGAGGTTGAGGGAGGAGAACAGGGTGTCGCTCACGGCGATGGCATCGCCGGTGCCTTGGGTAAACTGAGCCGACTCTGCTGCCTTGAGTGGCGCCGAGCCGCTGAGGCCGCCGTGCCATACGGCGAGACCGGTGTAGGCCGCTGCACCGAGGACTGGGATGTGCATCGGTCGACCGTCTTCGTGCGCGCTTTGTGCAATCTCACGGACGACGAACGCCGCAACGACGGCGCCAAGACCCCACTGAATGAGACCGGTGATGCAAGCGATGAGCGCGACGAGGCCTGCCGCCGCGGGAGTGCGCTTCGGCCAGCGAGCAAGGGCGCGCACCAGTCTTTGAATCGGTGGGCTCGAGGCGAGTGCCTGGCCTGTGACGAGGATGAGGCACATCTGGAGGGCGAACGCGAGCAGCGGCGTACTCGAGAAGCCCCCGTACCAACCTTGAAGGACGCCGGGCACGGAACCGGTCAGAGCAAACCCGCCGACCAGGCTGATGAACGTGAGGACGAGCGCTAGGACGAACGGATCGGGCACCCAGCGCTCTGCCCAACGGCTGAAAACCTCACCGAGCCGAGTCAGCATGGCGCGGACCATACCACCAAGTGCTAGGAACGAGAGATGTTGAGAAATCGCTTCGGTTTGGGGCTCGTATTCGCGCTCGCGGCGGGGCTCGCGACACCGTATTTCGCGCTCGAGAGAGAAACGCGCGCTCTCGACGACGAGGCGCGACAGGCGCGCGACGGGAGTTACGTGGAGCTCGAGGACGGCGTCACCCACTACGAGCTGCTCGGTCCCCCCGAGGCGCCTGTGGTGGTGCTGATTCACGGGGGCACGATCCCCTTGTTCGCTTGGGATGCTCAGGTGCCCGCTCTGCTCGATGCTGGCTTTCGGGTGCTTCGTTACACGCAGTACGGGCGCGGATACTCCGACCGGCCGGCAGTGCGCTACGATCGGGCCCTCTACCAACGTCAGCTCTCGGGCCTACTCGAGGCGCTCGATATCGAAGGCCCGGTGAGCCTATTCGGGGTTTCGTTCGGAGCGGCAACGGCAGCAATGTTCACGCTCGAGAACCCGGACCGTGTCGACAAGCTCGTGTTCATCGCCCCGGTCGTGGACTACTCGGACGGACGCGCGCTCTTCAGCCTCGCGAAGGT
>Ga0316189_10002455_pt1 | contig 18165 bp, 9 predicted proteins | sample LowCovwburrow_MG_FD_204930 | JGI IMG/M metagenome (GOLD analysis project Ga0316189, IMG submission 204930) | Coastal sediment microbial communities from Maine, United States - Lowes Cove worm burrow | ecosystem: Environmental > Aquatic > Marine > Coastal > Sediment | place: USA: Maine...
GTTGGAGTAAGGAGGTCATTATCAACTGTCCATGCTTCCGGGGTCATCTCAAACTTTTTAATGGTTTCCCATTTGCCAAATTGTTGATTTCCATGTTCTATTTCTTCCAAAATTCTTTTGTGAACTTCTTCATTCACAACCATTTCTTCTGGGCTGCTACCACAGTGAACGTCATGACGTCTTGCCCATTCTTTAACAAAGTCAAAATTAGGCTGTATAATGGCTGCCGGCATTTTTTGTCCTTCCCCAATAACCAAAATCTGTTCTATAAAACGCGATTGTTTCATTTCATTTTCCAATAGGGTTGGAGAGATATACTTTCCTCCTGAAGTTTTGAAAATTTCTTTTTTTCTTCCCGTTATTTTGAGAAAACCCTCCTGATCTATTTCACCTTTGTCACCTGTGTGGAAGTAGCCATTGCTAATGACTTCAGCGGTTTTTTCAGGGTCCTTATAGTATCCTTGCATGACGTTGGGCCCTTTGATCAGGATCTCTCCGTCTTCAGCAATCTTAATGTCTACATTTGCAATGGCTTTTCCAACGGTTCCAACTTTGAAATTTCCATCTTCGTATACATTCACTGAGACCACAGGAGAGGTCTCTGTGAGTCCATAACCTTCTAAGATCGTCATTCCGGCTGCGGTAAATATTTTAGTTAGCCTTGGTTGTAAGGCAGCTGATCCCGAAACCATGTTGGTGAGTTGTCCTCCAAGCGCTTCTTTCCATTTACTAAAGATCAGTTTTTTGGCCAATGCAAGTTTTTTCTCATACAACCAACCATTTCTGCCATAGGGTTCGTAGGCCAAACCGACATCGACGGCCCAGAAGAACAACACCTTTTTTATCCCTGTTAGTGCGGCACCTTTGGCAATAATGCTATCGTAAATTTTTTCAAGTAACCTCGGAACCACACTCATAAAATCAGGTTTTACCTCCTTGACGTTATCTGCGATTTTTTCAATAGATTCTGCAAAATGAATGGTTATCCCTGAATAGATATACAAATAATGCAGCATTCTTTCAAAAACATGACAAACAGGCAAAAAACTCAATACAGTGTTGATGCCTTTTAAAAAAGGTAATCCGCTTACAGTATCCATCACATTACTCACAAGATTGCTATGCGACAGCATAACCCCTTTGGGTACACCAGTGGTTCCGGAGGTATAGATAATGGTAGCCAGATCGCTGGGTTTTACCTTCGTTTTTAAGATGTCAACTTTTTCCTGCAAGCTTTGGTCAGAACCGAGGGTGAAAACTTCCTCCCAATGTGCGCAATCCTTTATTTTGTCAAAGGAAAAGATTCGTTTTAAACTTTTAACTTCTTTCTTGACGGCATTGGCTTTTTCAAAAAGAGCTTCATCTGAAAGAAAACAATATTTTACTTCAGCATGGTTAAAAATATATTGATAATCGGCCTCGCTGATGGTTGGGTAAATAGGTACATTAATGGCGCCTATTTGCAATAAAGCAATGTCTAAGATATTCCATTCGGTTCTGTTTGTTGATGAGATCAGTGCGATTTTGTCGCCGGGCTTTACACCCATAGCAAGCAAACCTCTGCTTACGATGTTTGCTTTAGCAATGAATTCCTTTGATGAGGTTGCCACCCATTGTCCACTCGTTTTAGATACCGGGGCCCTTGAGAGGTTATATTTGTCAAGTTGATAATAAGCGAAATCAAAAATTCTTGTTATTTCTATAGACATGGCTCAAAATTATTAATAATGCAAAATAGTGAAATTAAATTAATATTTAAAATCATTCTAAAAAGGCTAAAATTTCTTGAAGTATTCATGTTCAAAAGCTCAATCAATTGTATATCTTTGCTGCTGAAAAAATAGTGGATATGAAGGGGCTTAACCTTATATAAAGACTGCATACTTTTTATTTTTGAAGACTTAAAATTATTGGAATGAAGATATCATATAATTGGTTAAAAGAATTTTTAAACATTGATCTTGAAGCTGAAAAAGTGAGTGAGATCTTAACTGATTTAGGATTGGAAGTGGAAGGTATTGAAGCTTTCGAATCTGTTAAAGGCAATCTCGAAGGTGTGGTTGTTGGTAAAGTGCTTGATTGTGAACAACATCCTAATGCAGATCGTTTGAAAGTTACGCAAGTTGACCTAGGTGATGGTTTACCGGTTCAAATCGTCTGTGGGGCACCAAATGTAGCCAAGGGTCAAAAGGTTCCTGTAGCCACAATTGGAACCACACTTTATACGGAGAATGGTGAGAGTTTTAAGATTAAAAAAGGTAAAATAAGAGGAGAATTCAGTCATGGAATGATTTGTGCCGAAGATGAGCTGGGGCTTGGTCAAGGTCATGATGGTATTATGGTTTTACCTGCTAATACTAAAATTGGAACAGCAGCAGCTGATATTTTTGACCTGTACAGTGATAGCGTATTTGAAATTGGATTGACGCCTAACAGGGCCGATGCCATGAGTCACTTAGGTGTTGCAAGAGATTTGTATGCTGGATTGTTACAGATGGAGGAGATGCAAACCAAATTGAATACGCCTTCTGTAAGTGATTTTCATGTCGATGAACGCACTTTTAGTATAAAGGTAGAAGTAGATGATTCTAAGCAGGTACCAAGATATGCGGGTATCACTATAACTGACTTAAAAATTGAGGAATCTCCGGCCTGGTTACAGCACCGTCTGAAAGCGATAGGTTTGACACCAATAAATAACGTTGTTGATATTACGAATTTTATCCTTCACGGACTAGGTCAGCCACTGCATGCTTTTGATGCAGACAAGATTGAGGGCGATAAGGTTGTTGTGAAAAATCTGCCAACCGGTACAAAATTTTTAGGACTTGATGGCGTTGAAAGAAAATTGCATAAAGATGATATCATGATCTGTGACGGGGCAGGCAAACCTATGTGCATCGGAGGTGTTTATGGAGGCTTGAAATCGGGCGTATCTGAAAAAACAACAACGATTTTTTTAGAAGCTGCATATTTCAATCCCGTTTCTATAAGAAAAACGGCTAAAAGGCATGCCTTGAATACAGATGCTTCCTTTCGTTTTGAAAGAGGGATTAATCCGAATGCAGTTGTTTATGCGCTAAAACGCGCGGCCATATGGATTGCAGAACTGGCCAATGGAAAGATTGTGTCTGATGTGATTGATCTTTATCCAAATAAAATAGAAGATTTTCAGGTGAATTTCTCTTATGAAAAAGCATTTAAGCTTATTGGAGAGGAAATACCTGCAGATACTATCAAAGATATTCTGGCTTCCCTTGATATTCGAATAAACCATCAAACCGAATCGGGATTAGGACTTACCATTCCGGCCTATCGCGTAGATGTAACCCGCGAAGCTGATATTGTTGAAGAGATTTTAAGGGTATATGGTTATAACAATGTTGAAATCCCTGAAAAGATCAAAACTTCTGTGGCAAGCTCAAATAAATGGAGCCCTGAAAAAATTGAGACGGTGGCTTCGAGTTTTTTGATTGCTAACGGGATGTATGAATCTATGAGTAACTCCCTTAGCAAGCCGGAGTATTCAGATGCTTCCGAGCGTATTGATAAGGATAAAAATGTGGAAATACTCAATGCTTTAAGCGGAGACCTTTCTGTGATGAGACAATCGATGTTATTTGGTTTGCTGGAAGGAATTTCATACAATATTAACAGAAAGAACAACAACCTTAAAATATTTGAGTTTGGGAATACCTACCACAAATATGATGGGGGGTATACAGAGAATAAGCATTTGGCCATGGCCTTTACCGGTAAAAGATCAGGTGATCATTGGGTGTCAAGCGAAAAGACTTCTGATATCTTTTATATGAAGGGAGTTGTTAAGACCTTGATGGAAAGACTAGGGATCACAGACATGAAATATTCCAGAACGAATAATGATATTTTTTCGGAAGGAATTAGCCTGCAGCTCGATAAGACAAAAATTGTTGAATTTGGCGTGGTGAGGGATTCAATACTTAAAAAATTTGGTATTAAGCAGGAAGTCTTATTTGCCGATTTTAACTGGAACAATGTGATTGCCAATGTTGGAAAGAAGAGAATTAAGATTGCCGAAGTGCCTAAGTATCCTGAGGTAAAAAGAGATCTTGCCCTGTTGCTTGATGAAAAGGTTGATTTTATTGATCTGTATAATTATGCCTTCCAAAGTGAAAGAAAACTTTTGAAAAATGTAGATCTTTTTGATGTATATATGGGTGATAAATTGCCTGAAGGGAAGAAATCATACGCTTTGAGTTTTATCTTGCAGGACGCTAACAAGACCTTAACCGATAAGCAAATCGACAAAATAATGACCAAATTACAGGAGGGTTTTAAAAAGCAATTTGAAGCCGAATTGAGATAGTCTTAATACGTTGTTTATGTACAAATCACTGGTTAGAAGCATACTTTTTCAATTTGATCCTGAAAAGGTTCATCACTTTACTTTTTCATTGATCAAAGGGATCATGAAAATACCCTTTGTGCCAAGAATCACAAAACTTATTTTTAAAGTTGAAAACCCTAAACTCCAGAAAGACTTGCTCGGTCTGAAGTTTGAAAACCCGGTCGGTTTAGCGGCAGGATTCGATAAAAACGCCTTGTTGTTTGACGAGTTTGTCAATTATGGTTTTGGATTTATCGAAGTAGGTACGGTTACTCCCAAACCACAACCTGGCAATCCTAAAAAGAGAATTTTTAGGTTAAAAGCTGATGAAGCATTGATCAACAGGATGGGTTTTAATAATGACGGAGTCGATGTGGTTGTTGAAAGATTGCGAAAGAGAAAAACCAATATCATTATTGGAGGCAATATTGGTAAGAACAAAGTTACTCCTAATGAGCATGCCATTGATGATTATATGATTTGTTTTGAAAAACTCTTTGAGGTGGTTGATTACTTTGTGGTCAATGTGAGTTCACCTAATACGCCTAATTTGCGTGCGCTGCAAGACAAGGAACCACTGACCAATTTGTTGCAAACACTTCAAAATGAAAACAACAAAAAGAAGGAACAAAAGCCGATCCTTTTAAAAATAGCTCCTGACCTCACTGATAGCCAGCTTTTAGATATCATAGACATCGTGAACACAACAAAGATCGCAGGTGTTATTGCGACAAATACCACGATAGCAAGGGATGGATTGATATCAAAAGAGAAGACAGAAACGGGAGGTTTGAGTGGAAAACCGGTCAAAGACAGATCAACGGAAGTCATTCGTTTTTTGGCCCAAAAGTCTGGTAAATCATTTCCAATCATAGGAGTGGGTGGGATCCATTCAGCTGAGGATGCAAAAGAAAAACTTGAAGCAGGCGCAGATCTTATTCAATTGTATACGGGTTTTATTTATGAAGGCCCTGGACTGGTAAAAAGAATCAACAAGAGTTTGGTATAGTTTGTCGCTATTGACTTTCGACGAAACGCGTTTTTATCGTTTGAGTAGTAAAGGTATAATTCGCAAGCGCAGAATTTTTTAAATAAGAAGCTTCAGGATAATATATAAAAAGAAGCGTTCCATTCTTGATTTTTTCAACGATTTGATCATAATCCTTTTGAGGTAAAGACGGGCAGCCTAAACTGCGACCCAATCTTCCGTTTTTTTGAATAAATACTGAGCTTACATAATCAGCAGCATGAATTACAATGGCCCTTTTTCTCGCATTGCTGTTGCTAAATTCAAGACCGTCTAACCGCAGTGACAACCCGTGTTTACCCTGGTAGGTTTCACCTGTACGGTAAAACCCTATACTGCTTTTAAAGGATCCTATTTTATTTGAAAAATATTTGGCATATTCACCTCCAGAATTTCTTCCATGCGCTACAATGCTCTTGTGCACGATCTGTTCCTTTTCAATATCGATCAGGAAAAACCTGTTCTGGTTGGCAGAGACGCTCATGTCAATTACGGTAAGAAAACTGCCAACTTCAATTTGACCCTCCTCAGATAATTTTAGATAACCTTTAAGAGCGGTTTCAAAGGGTTTATAACCAAGGTCATTATCATTGAGTTCATGATAAAGGTGAGCAGCATAAGCTTTAAAATCGTCAACTGTAATATCGTGCTTCTCTCTTTCAGGAGCCGCAGAAACTATAGAGCTACTCAAAGTCAGTATGACTAAGCAAAGAAAGAAAAACCCTTTTTTGATCATAATACAAATTAGTAAAAGGCGGCGGTTGATTCTTGAAGACACAGTTTTTACTGTACCACAATAAGAGGCAAAGGTACTACAATTCTAAAAATTTACAACAAATTGTGAATAATTTAACTGGTTATCAGTGATCTATGTTACATTAAAAAGCCATTGTTATGAAAAAAGACTCTTAAACTTTATAGGGTCACTCTCATGCATTACGGAATAAACACCTTCGAAAATATCGTTTACTGAAGGTTTTGAAAAATAATCACCATCAGTGCCATATGCTGGTCTGTGTGCCTTAGCCGTAATTGTAGTTGGTTTGCTGTCAAGGAAATGATATGCTCCTTGTTTATTGATGATTTCATCCAGTAAATAAGCTGATGCTCCACCCGGAATGTCTTCATCAATAATCACAAGCCGATTGGTTTTTTGTATGCTAAGCAATACTTCCTGCTCAAGATCAAAAGGCAAAAGAGATTGCACGTCAATAATTTCCGCATCTATTCCAACCTGTGACAGATCTTTCGAAGCCTCCTCAACAATTTTGAGGGTAGAACCATAAGACACCAAAGTGATGTCACTACCTTCTTTAATAGTCTCCACAACGCCGATAGGTGTAGTGAATTCGCCTAAATTGGTAGGGATACTTTCTTTTAGCCTGTAACCGTTGAGGTTCTCGATGACAATGGCAGGCTCATCTGATTTCATTAAAGTATTATAAAAACCGGCAGCCTTGGTCATATTTCGTGGAACGAGAATATAAATTCCGCGAAACAAGTTGATCAAACTTCCCATTTGCGAACCTGAATGCCAGATTCCTTCAAGCCGATGCCCTCTTGTTCTGATGATCAGAGGAGCAATTTGTTTCCCAAAGGTTCTGTACCTCAGTGTAGCCAAATCATCCGTAAGCACCTGGGTTGCATAAAAAATATAATCGAGGTATTGAATTTCAGCGATGGGTCTTAAGCCTCTCATTGCCATTCCCAGACCTTGGCCTATGATGGTAGCTTCCCTAATTCCGGTATCGTATACCCTTTCCTCCCCGTATTTTTCCTGAAGCCCTTCAAGCCCCTGGTTTACATCTCCAATTTTCCCTGAATCTTCTCCAAAAATCAGTATTTTTTTATTTTTACTCAGCAGCGCATCAAAGTTATTTCTGATAACAACCCTTGCATCCACATCCTCTGCTTCATCATCGTATTCTGCTTCAATTTCCTCAATATTCGTCGCTTTATTATCCAGTTCGCTATATAGATGAGAGCTGTATTTAGGTTGTTGGATGGCGTGATAATCCTTCACCCATTTCTGAAGCATTTCCTTTTCAATAAAACTTTCGTCCCTTAGATAGATCAGACTCTTTCTGCCAATTGTTAATATATTTTTCCTGATCGGTTCATCGGTTGACTCCAGTTCTCGTTTCAGTTTATCAATAAAAATCCTATTTTCACTTTTTTTAGCAGCTTTATCAAGAAGGCTAAGGAGTTCTTTTCTCTCCTGCAGCATAGGTTCAAGATAGTTGTTCCAAGATTCTCTTTTGGCATTCCTTACAACAACTTTTACATCTTTTTCCAAAGCGATGAGTTCCTCCTCGCTGTCGACGAACTTTAAGGCTTGACCATCCTGATCTTCCAATTCAAAATTCAGGATCCATTCTCGCATTTTAGCAATGCAATCATACTCTTTTTCCCAGGCAAGTCTTTCTTGATTCTTATATCTTTCATGAGATCCGGAGGTTGAATGTCCTTGAGGTTGAGTAAGTTCTTTTACATGTATAATGACAGGAACGTGCTCTTCACGGGCAATAGCTGCGGCCTTGTTATATACATCTACAAGTTGGGTGTAATTCCATCCATTAACCACAAAAATTTCATAACCGGAACCTTTGCCATCTCTTTGGAATCCTTTGAGAATCTCAGAAATACTTTCCTTGGTCGTTTGATATTTTGAATGAACCGAAATGCCATAATCATCATCCCAAACACTGATTACCATAGGAACTTTTAAAACACCGGCGGCATTGACAGTTTCAAAGAAAAGCCCTTCTGAAGTACTCGCATTACCTATGGTTCCCCAGGCAACTTCGTTGCCATTTGACGAAAGTTTATCCTCCTCGTCAATACCTTTAATTTTCCTGAATTTTTTGGAAGCCTCTGCCAGCCCCAGTAAACGAGGCATCTGCCCGGCAGTAGGGGATATGTCTGAACTTACATTGTATTGAAGTTTTAGATCTTTCCAGCTACCATCTTTATTGATCGAATGGGTTGCAAAATGACCATTCATTTGGCGTCCTGCCGAAAATGAATCTGCTACGATATCCGCATGAGCGTAAAGACTCGAAAAGAAATGGTTTGGACTGTATTCTCCTATGGCCATCATAAAGGTTTGATCACGGTAATATCCCGATCGCCAATCTCCTTTTTTAAAGGCCTTGGCCATAGCCAGTTGAGGCACTTCCTTTCCTCCTCCAAAAATTCCGAATTTGGCTTTTCCTGTTAAAACTTCACGTCTACCCAAAAGACTGCATTCTCTGCTGAGAATTGCGATTTTATAGTCGTCGATGACTTCATTTTTAAATTCAAGAAAAGACAATTTTTTCGAAGATTCGACCGCCTTATTCATCATGTATTTAAGCCTTTAGGAGTTATGCAAATATACAAAAAATAAGGGCAATTTATGAGCAGACTTAACTTGCTGAAAACGAGATAAAAAATACTATTTTCGATTTTTTTACAAAAATTAAAAAATCAATAAAAGCCTCTTTTTACAAAATTGTAAACGCGTTCAATATCTATGGTGAGCACAAACCTTATACGGGAAGCATAATCAGAGAATTCCGGCTCAAAACCATTACTTGATTGAAGGGGGAAATATACTTCCAGGAAATTGTGAATAAAATTAAATCTCACCCCTGTATCATATTTGAATCTGGCATTTTCATTGCGGTTTTTAAGGAACCCTGCATCAGCATAAAGTTCAATAAACCTCCATACACCGATACTACCATTTGATGAAAGAATCCACTCATTGGCATAAGGATCTGCAAAAAAACTTTTAAAGCCACCTTCGGTAATGATTACTTGCTGACCGAAGAACCCTGAGTCTTCAGATCGACCCAAATAATTCAGGTCAAAGAGATAATCACTTGGTCTGTCACTGGAATAACTAAAGAAATCACTTTCGGTATTATTGAAAAGAAAAGCCCCAAAGAACATTCTGAGATCCAGATAACGGTTGATATTTGTGAGTTTTCGGTATCTCACATCAATAGAAGCCTTGCTAAAATTTTCGTTGTATTGAAAATCAGCAAAATACCTTAAGTCATCAATGATCTCCGGCTTTGAATAGCCATAGCGAATATTAAATATATTGTACTTATACGATTCGGGGTTTTCCACTTCATCGGGTAGCTCTTTATCTACCATAACATAACGGGTCAATAAACTTTTGCCACCCACATCACGAAGCGTATTTCTTTTAAAATCTACAAGAAAAAAGGGGGCAACTTTATTAAAGGCCAGATCATTGTCATAATGTGATCGACTCGCTGAAATTCCTGCTCTGTATCTGTAAACACTGGTTTTCTGTGGTAAGTGCTCATAGGCAAAAGCAAAACTCCCGGTAAGTGTATTGCTTTTAAAACCGTAAACAGGCGTTGCTGAGAATAACCATTTCTTTTTGAATAGGGCCTGGTTGTATATATTGGCGCCGAGTAAAATTCCATCGTAGAAATTGTAATCTATGATAGGTTTGTAAAATACCTGATTGTAATAAGGGTCTTCAATATCTCTAAAAAAGGTAACTTTTAATGGCCTATTCAATATTTTTTTATCGAGTTTTTTCCAATTGTCTCTTAGATTGGCCTCCGGGTAATGGTATTCATAGTTTAGACTTAAACGATCAATATCTTTTGTAGGGACCTTGAGGGTTTGTTCGTTTTGGATAGGTTCTAACCATTGTTTGAATTTGATGTCTTTCTTGGCCACTCCGTACAGGGTGATAGGAGCTGGGAAGTTACTCGTGTTCTTAATGGTCACTTCAACTGAATCAGGTTCTTCCCTGATACTTTTTATTGTGTAATTTATTTTGTTATTGGTTTTCAGATAGTCGCCAAAAAACCAGCTCAGATCTTTGTCGGTTTTTGATTCAAGAATCTCTTTAAAAGAATCGGTCTGTGACAATTGTAAATTATTGTCTTGATAATACTCCTTGAGGCTCTTTTTTACAATATCATTTTTTAAGTATTCATTAAGGTACCTAAGACCGAGCCCGGATTTATAACGATTTACCAGTTTTAAATTAAAATTTGAGAGCGAATCAGAAGGGGTGTTCAAAGCCTGATCCAATGCTTTTCGTGTTGAGAATTGATAGACAAACGGATACTTCCCGTTAAAATCTAATTTGGCTATATTGTATCTGTTAATACCCCATCTTTTAGAAATATTACCGATAGCCTTAACCTCTGGATAATAATGCTTAACATATTCGATCATCAGATATATCTGCATCCCATCGGCAAGCCAGGCATCTTTTCTCGTATTTGTGAGAACGGTATTTTCTATATAGCGATCAGTGATGGCTTTGAACATTTTGATATCCCATTCAAAAATATCTGAAAATGGATTTAGTGATTTTGGCAATTGATTAAATCCATAGACTGGTCTTTTCTGATACGAAGCCAAATTGACCAGCATTTTCTGATGCGGATAGGTACCAAGATGCTCTGTGATAAAATCTATTTGTCTTTGAAGTACATCTACTTTAATATTCTCCGTAAGATTTTTACTTTTAATATCCGTAATGATGTCAAGACTTTCGGTATTGTACATTGAAAAGTTATTATTCAGGAGTATATTGAATTGGATATCCAATCGATCCTTACCTGTTAACTTATAAAGTACTTGATCTGCATTGATCTCTACTTCCTGATCGAGTTCAGAATGAAGTGTGTAGCCCAGTGGTAATAAAAAATCAATTTTAAAATCTGTGGGCTGCATATAGTAATCATCCATGTTCAAATTACTAAATAAATGCCACTTGGTATCGAATACCGCCGGAGTTAAATGCCAGTACCTCAGGTTATAGCTGAGTTCATCATGGCCATAACGGGTAAATTTGTCATTGGGAAATTTTACTTCATATGTAACATGGATTTTAACAGATTCTTGTGGGGCTAAAGATACAGGTAAAATCACCCGAATAATATCTGAAGCATCTTCGAGCTCTTTATATTTTGTATTTGATTCATTACATTGTAAAAGCAGAATCTTTGAATATCCCCTGTCTTTTATCTTCGCAAAATAAAGACTTTTGTCGTAGTCTGAGATCAATCTCTTGGTGAGAGGTGTCTTTTTATCTCTGTATCCATTTGCCCAGTTTAACAGGTAGATGGTGTCCATGGGCTGGTCTGAAGGATTGTAATAGATGATATCCTGATCAACAAGAATCTTGTGATCATCAAGAAGGGCGGCCTTTATGGAGATTTGATTATTTTGGGCGTGCAAAAATAAAGGCATGCATAAGATAATGAACAGTATGAACCTTTTATTTTGCAAATTTTGAGAAGTATAGGTTGACAATATATGTGTTAAAAATTCGGGCTCAACTGATGTTGCTTATAGAAATTATTAATAATATCCATTACTTCGTCAGCTGTATCTACAATTTTAAAAAGTTCGAGATCAACTTCACTAATATTCCCCTGTTTCTTTAGCATTGTCTCAATAATCCAATCCATCAATCCGGCCCAAAATGAAGTCCCGACTAGTATAATTGGAAATTTGGCAATTTTTTTTGTCTGTATTAAGGTGATGGCTTCAAATAGCTCATCAAGAGTTCCAAATCCTCCTGGCATGGCTACAAATCCCTGTGCATATTTAACAAACATTACTTTTCTCACGAAAAAATAATCGAATTCAAGATTCTTTCCACGATCAATATAAGGATTGTCTTTTTGTTCAAAAGGTAATTCAATATTCAAGCCTACAGAAACACCTCCGCCTCTATGAGCTCCTTTATTTCCGGCTTCCATGATTCCAGGACCACCACCCGTGATGACCCCATAACCATTCTGAGTAAGTTTAAAGGCGATGTTTTCGGCAAGTTCATAATAGGTTTCACCCGGCTTCGTTCTAGCAGATCCGAACACACTCACACAGGGTCCAATTCTACTTAGTTTTTCATAGCCATCAACAAATTCGCTCATGACCTTGAAAATGGCCCATGAATCGTTCGTTTTTATTTCGTTCCAGGTTTTTTGTTTTAATTTTTCCCTAATTCTTTTATCCTCATTTGGAGTCATAGTTCAATTCTTTATTCAGTAATTCTTCAATTTAAAGCTTATAAATTTAGCTCTTTTTTTAAGAACCTTGCCGTATAACTTTGTTTGTTCATAGAAATTTCTTCAGGTGTTCCGGTACAAAGGATTTTCCCTCCTTTCATCCCCCCTTCCTTTCCAATGTCTATCAGGTGGTCACATAATTTGATCACATCGAGATTATGTTCAATAATCAAAACGGTATTACCTTTCTCAACCAGTTTGTTGAGAACTTTCATCAAAATGCTAATATCCTCAAAATGCAGGCCTGTTGTAGGTTCATCAAGTATATAAAAAGTGTTTCCGGTGTCGCGTTTTGATAATTCAGCCGCCAGTTTTATTCTCTGGGCCTCACCTCCGGAAAGCGTGGTAGATTGTTGCCCAAGGGTGATATAACCCAAACCAACATCCTCAATGGTTTTAAGCTTGAGATAAATTTTCGGAATGTGTTCAAAAAACCGAACAGACTCTTCAATGGTCATGTTCAATACGTCTGAAATGGACTTACCCTTGTAACGGATCTCCAGTGTTTCTCTGGTAAATCTCTTTCCCTGGCAGGTTTCACATTCAACTTCTACATCAGGCAAAAAGTTCATTTCAATGACCCTTACGCCACCACCTTTACAGGTTTCGCAACGACCGTCTTTTACATTAAAAGAAAATCTTCCCGGTTTATAGCCTCTGATCTGGGCTTCAGGAGTTTTGGCAAAAAGACTTCTGATCTCGCTAAATACGCCGGTATAGGTAGCAGGATTTGACCTTGGTGTTCTTCCAATTGCCGCCTGATTTACATCAATGACCTTATCAATATGTTTGAGACCGTCAATAGATTTATAAGGTAACGGCTGTTTGACTGACTTGTAAATATATTGATTGAGAATTGGGTAGAGTGTTTCGTTGATCAGTGATGATTTTCCGCTTCCTGAAACTCCCGTAACACCAATAAGTTTGCCAAGAGGAATATTCAGCGTGACGTTCTTCAGATTGTTGCCGGTGGCACCCTTTAAAATGATTGTTTCACCGTTTCCAGCCCTTCTTTTTTTCGGAATTTCAAAGGTTCGTGTTCCGTTGAGGTAGTCTGCAGTTAATGTTTTGCTCTTCAGCAGTTGTTCAGGCGTCCCGATACTGATAATTTCGCCTCCGTGTTTACCTGCTTCAGGACCAATATCAATTACGTAATCTGAAGCGATCATCATGTCTTTGTCATGCTCCACTACAAGCACTGAGTTTCCAAGATCGCGCAGTTTTTGAAGCGATTCAATCAGTTTAACGTTATCTCTTTGATGCAGTCCTATACTGGGTTCGTCAAGAATGTACAAGACTCCTACAAGCTGAGATCCAATTTGGGTGGCAAGCCTAATTCTTTGGGCTTCTCCTCCTGAAAGTGTCTTGGATCCTCTGCCCAGGGCAAGATAATTGAGTCCGACATCCAGTAAAAACTGGATTCTGGTTCTAAGTTCCTTTATAATTTCTGAACCTATAATAAGTTGTTTTTCGGTAAGTTTAGGTTCCAATTCGTCGAACCATAAAGCCAAATGGTCGATGTCTAAGTTAGACAAATCAGCAATTGAAGCTTCGTTGATCTTAAAATAGAGTGCCTCTTTTTTTAATCTTTCACCTTTGCAGACGTCACAATTAACTTCGTCCATAAATCCCTTTGCCCAGCGTTTAATAGAAGTGGACTGACTGTCGTTGTATTGGTTTAGGATAAAATTACTGATACCTTCAAAATCAATTTCATATTTTCTCGAGACACCAAGTTCCTTTGAATTGATTTCAAGTTTCTCTTTACCCCCATAGAGGATCAATTCCATCGCTTCTTTGGGGATTTTACCTATTGGATCTGAAAGGCTAAAGCTAAATTTATCTGCAATATGACCCAGTTGTTTAAAAATCCATGATTTTTTTTCTTCCCCTAAGGGAGCAAGGCCACCATTTTTGATCGATAATAGTTTGTTAGGAATAATTTTGTCAAGATTGATCTCATGAACCTTTCCCAGTCCATTGCAATTCTCGCAGGCTCCTTTCGGTGAATTGAAAGAAAAGGAATTGGGTTCTGGTTTAGGGTAGGAGATACCTGTACTTGGACACATAAGGTTCCTGCTAAAATATCTTGGTTGAGAGACTATGCCTTCAGGGGTATGGCTCACAATCATAAGTGTTTCATCACCGTGATACATAGCTGTTCGGATGCTCTCCATTAGTCTTTTTTCTGATGCCTTATTGATCAAAAGGCGGTCAATGACGATCTCTATGTCATGGGTTTTGTATCGATCGAGTTTCATTCCTCTCTTGATCTCCTGAATGTCGCCATCAACGCGAACTCTAACAAAGCCTTGTTTGGAAATCTGCTGAAAAAGTTCTCGGTAATGGCCCTTTCTCGATTTGATCACAGGGGCCAGTACGACTGTTTTTTCATCCTGGAAGTCTTCCATAATAAGCTTATGAATCTCTTCATCACTATAGCTTACCATTTTTTCGTCAGTATTGTACGAATATGCAATTCCAACCCTTGCGAAAAGCAACCTGAGAAAGTCATAAACCTCTGTTATCGTTCCTACGGTAGACCTTGGGCTTTTACTAGTTGTTTTTTGCTCAATAGCGATTACGGGAGAAAGCCCTTCTATTTTATCAACATCCGGTCGTTCAAGCCCTCCCAGAAACTGTCTTGCGTATGCAGAAAAAGTTTCTATATACCTTCTTTGACCTTCAGCATAGATCGTATCAAATGCAAGCGATGACTTTCCGCTGCCGCTCAGACCAGTGATGACGACCAGTTTTTCTCTGGGGATGCTGACGTCAATGTTCTTTAAATTGTGAACCCTGGCACCGAGTACTTCGATATAATCCTGTTTTAAACTCATATATTTACGAAAAAAGAGCAAATTTAATTAATTGAGACCAGTTTTAAATTATAGATGTATTGTAAATTTTATTTTTATAAATTGCAACAAAAAAATAAGCTTGAACTTTATACATTCCATACGGCATTTTTTTGAGATCAGGGGATTTGACGTTTCCGCAAGATTTGCTGATAGACTGGGGATGCGTGCTGCAAATGTTCGCCTGTTTTTTATTTATATCTCCGTTGTAACAGTGGGATTGTCATTTGGAATTTACCTTACTTTAGCCTTTCTTTTAAAGCTTAAAGATATGATCTATACCAAGCGAACCTCTGTTTTTGACCTATAACCTTTAAAATTTTGATCATTGGCATTTAAAAGTGTATTTATAAAATCAAGATTCTACATTGCTTTGAGCATGTTGTTCCTTATAATTTTGATTGGTACAATTGGTTTTGTTTATATCGCTGAATATGGATGGATAAATGCCTTATACATGACCGTTATTACGATTTCAACGGTCGGATTTAAGGAGGTCGAGCCATTGGATGCAGATGCCAAAATTTTCACGATTTTACTGATTATAACGAGTATTACAATTTTTGGTTACATTATTTCGGTAATTACAGATTATATTGCAAATAATAAATTCATTGAGGAACTTAAATTTAAGCAGGTGCAAAAAAAAATTCAACGTTTAGAGAAGCATACGATCGTTTGTGGATTCGGTCGAAACGGTAAGCAGGCGATGGCAAGACTTAAGAGTTATAAAAAAGGCTGTGTGATCGTAGAGAGTGATCACGAATTGATTGAGCAAATCGAAGATGATGGATCGATGTTATATATAAGAGGTGATGCTACAAGTGATGAAGCATTGCTTGCGGCGGGTATAGACAGGGCCAGTAGTTTGATTACCACGCTTCCTTCTGATGCAGATAATTTGTATGTGGTTCTTTCTGCCAGGCAGTTGAACAGCGAATGTATAATCGTTAGCAGGGCTTCCATAGACACTTCATATAAAAAATTAAAGATAGCCGGAGCTGATAATGTAATCATGCCTGATAAAATCGGAGGGGCCCATATGGCATCATTGGTAACAACCCCAGACATTATGGAATTCATTGATCGTCTGTCTATAGAAGGAGAAAGTTCTTCGAATATTGAAGAATTGATTATTGAGGATCTGCCTGAAGAATACACAAATAAATCGATTTTTGATCTGGATCTTAGAAAAAGAACGGGTTGCACTGTGATCGGATTTAAAACCCCTGATAAGGAATACATCATTAATCCCGATGCTTCTACCAAATTGGTACCTAAATCCAAGCTGATTGTTATTGGCCGGCCGGAGGAAATCCGTAAGCTGAATAAATTATTCTAAATAAATCCAAGGGTGTTAAAGAAAGTATTGATTACCGGAAGTAATGGCTTGCTCGGGCAAAAATTAGTAAAATTGTTTTTGAATAAGCCAGGTTATGAGATTCATGCCTTGTCGCGGGGAAAAAACAGACTTCACAACCAAGCGGGATATACCTATTATAATGTAGATTTACTGGATAGATCTGCATCCATGTCTTGCCTTGAACAAATTGCTCCAGATGTCATTATTCATACAGCGGCCATGACCAATGTGGATGCCTGTGAACTACATCAGAAGGAATGCGACCTTATGAATATAAGTGTCGTGGCGCATTTGTTGGAATATTGCGAGCCTCATGGGGTTTACCTTGTTCATCTTTCGACCGATTTTATTTTTGACGGTAAAAAAGGCGACATCTATAAGGAGGATGATCAGGCTCATCCCGTGAATCATTACGGGCTATCAAAATGGAAGTCTGAAGAGATGATCACAAAGTCAAAAGTAGATCATGCCATTCTCCGTACTATTTTGGTATATGGATTGGTTGACGGGAATGACAGGAGTAATATTGTGTTGTGGGTGAAGGATTCATTGGAAAACAACAAAGAGATTAGGGTGGTTACGGATCAGTTAAGGATGCCTACTTATGCAGAAGATCTGGCCGAAGCCTGCTGGCTTGCCGTTGAAAAAAAAGCAAAGGGTGTATACAATGTCTCTAGTAATCAATTGATGAGTATCTATGAGATAGCTTTAGCTGTGGCTGACAGCTTTGGTTTAGATAAAAAACTTATCCATCCGGTGCGAACAAATGCCTTGAATTTACCGGCAAACAGACCGTTGAGTACAGGTTTCGATCTTAACAAGTCGATTAGCGAAATTAATTTGCCCTCACATTCATTTAATGACAGGCTCCAAGTTTTTAAGGATCAGCTCACTACCTATTTAGGTGTATAAGGGCCTAAAAAAAACTTCTAATTGTTAATAAGTTTGGCCCTCTTTTTATTTTCTATTATTCAGATTTGTTTTACATTTGCAGTCCCGTTTTTTATGGGTTCGTTCATTGTGAAGAAATTGATAGTAAAGAACAGGAAATAAAGTTGATATTTTATTTGCTGATTAGAGAAAAGGGTTATAAATTTGCATTCCCTTTTTTTTATGACTGGTTCTTAGAATTGGTCAGGATTCTTGCGGCAAAATCGTTTCAAATAAATTAGAGAAATTTTTTCTTAAAATTGTTTGGTGATTATAAAAAATGGTTTTAGTTTTGCACCCGCTTTTAGAGGGTAGCATAATGTAGAGGGAGAAGAGCGAGAAAAGGATTAAGAGAAGTTCATTGAAAATATTGAAGATTGACAGCGTAACAAAGAGAGTAAAATTATTTGTTTTAGGTTTTTGAGAGATCGAGAATCTATTCCGAGTCATATTTTTTGAGAGGCTTAACATCGTACAAGAAATTTAAGAATTTTATACGATGGAGAGTTTGATCCTGGCTCAGGATGAACGCTAGCGGCAGGCTTAACACATGCAAG
>Ga0316189_10002456_pt1 | contig 18157 bp, 17 predicted proteins | sample LowCovwburrow_MG_FD_204930 | JGI IMG/M metagenome (GOLD analysis project Ga0316189, IMG submission 204930) | Coastal sediment microbial communities from Maine, United States - Lowes Cove worm burrow | ecosystem: Environmental > Aquatic > Marine > Coastal > Sediment | place: USA: Maine...
TATTTTTTTACTCATGGTTTCACCCACTTTTTTGGCATTCAGCAATCCGCCAACAGCCATTGTAATAGCCACTATAATCATGCTCCATTGTATTTCTAGAGCACTGATAATTAGCAATAATCCTACAATTTTTGGTGTATCGTTCAGCCCTCTGGAAAAACTAACAACTCCTGAGCTTAAGTAATGTAGTCTGTCTATGATTTGTTGAGAGGAAATACCCAATAATTTACCATTATAGGTTTCTACGCATTTGTTTTTGCAAGTAATCAATTCTAGGCCTGACGACATTTTAAGAGTAGCGTTGGCGTGTTTCTCTAGTATAACATGCTGTGATTCTAAAACGCAAATGCAGCTCGACTTTGTAATGCCAGACGCTTTCCTAAAAAACCTAAAACCTAAATACATAACATAGCTTAAAATTGCAGCTAGCAATGGGCTTATTAATAAAGGCACGAGGAAGGTGTTCCCTAATTTTTCAAAATTAAACTGTGACCCAACAGCCATAACTCCAGCTCCAAACAATGCACCAACCAAACTATGAGTAGTAGAAATAGGCATGCCTATTTTTGTAGCTATAAAAACGGTGAGTGCTGCACCAAAGGCAATGGAAATTGCAAAGATTGGCATTTGTATCAATTCATTTGGAACAAGGCCTTTTCCTGAAAAGTTTTTCACCAGTTCATTGGCCAAAAAAATAGCCGCAATAGAACCTGAAAGCGTTGTAATGGTTGCCCAGTTTATGGCTTTTCTATAATTGGTAGTGCCACTACCAAAAAGCGTTGCAACACCTTTAAAGTTGTCATTAGCACCATTGCTATACGCTAAAAAACAAGCAGAAATGAATAATATAATAAGTAGCATAGTAAGGTTTAAGTTCACTTTTTTGACGTATAAATAGGGTATTGCTTACTAAGGAAATGTAAAAATTTCAAAAAAATAAATCTATTATGTAACCTTTTCGTAATTTGAAGGTCTTCATAACAAACCACCAGTAAAAAAGAATTGAAACAGCTAACCGACGAACAATTAATGCACGATGTTGCAAAAGGTAATTTGGACGCAATGACCTTTATTTTTGAGCGCTATCATTTGAGAATATATAATTTTCTTTTTCAAATGACTAGAGATAAAGCTGTTGCAGAAGATTTGACTCAGAATGTATTTTACAAAGCCATTCGATATAAATCTTCTTATCAAGGAGGACAATTTGTTTCGTGGATTTTTAAAATAGCCAGAAATTTATTTTCTGATTATTATCAAAAACAAAAACGGGATCAGAATAATGTGGTTTTTGAACGAATTGCAGACGAAGATATAGATATAGCAGAAGACAAAACAGAAGAAGTTGCTCATTTGCAAGTCGCGTTAAAAAGTTTAAAAGCAGAAGAAAGAGAGTTAATAGTAATGAATAGATTACAAGGCATGAAATACGATAGAATAGCAGAGATTACAGGTAGCAGTGAAGGCGCAGTAAAAGTAAAAGTCCATCGTATTATTAAAAAATTAAGAAGTGTTTATTTTGAAACAATATAATTATGGAATGTAAAGATGTAGAATATAATATTATCGATTTCATTGACAAGCAATTATCTCCAGAAAAGGAATTAATTATTGAGAAACATATTGTGTCATGTGGAGAATGTAAGATTGCTTACGATGAAACTTTGGTGTTAATGCGTGATTTTGAAAATGAAAACAAAGAAACACCAAGTACAAATTTGAGAACTAATTTTTACACATTCTTAGAAGAAGAAAAGCAACTTCAAGAAGCAATGAAAATAGTTCAATTAAATCCAGAATCTAGTTTTAATTGGAAATACGCATTTCAAATAGCTGCTTCAGTAGTTTTATTGCTTACAGGTTATTTTGCTGGTAATTTTGCAACAAAGCAAAATGCCAACGAAGAAATAGTAGCATTAAAAATGCAAACTGTTGAATTGAAGGAGAACATGATGTTGGCTTTGTTAGATAATAATTCTGCAAGTAAACGAATTCAAGCAGTAAATTACTCAGGAGAATTAGAGCAGCCTGATGAGAAAATTACAATAGCTCTTATTGATAGAATGCATTTTGATTCAAATATAAATGTGCGACTTGCTGCAGCAGAAGCACTATCTAAGTACTCAGAAATTGAACTAGTTAAGAAGGCCTTTATAGATGCTTTGAGTACTGAAAATGATCCAAGTTTACAAATAGCAATTATTCAATTTTTGGTGCAAACTCAGGAAAAAAGAGCGCTAGATCCAATGCAACAATTATTGGAGCAACCTGAAACACCAGATTATGTAAAAGCTGAAGTAAGCAGCGGAATGTCACAAATTATTTAAAACGAGTAAAACAACAATCAATGTTATGAACCTTATGGTACATTGCATCAATCAAATTATGAACAATTAAAAACAAGAACATGAAAAAAATAATAACATTAATGGTGCTTTTTTTAGTAAACAATAGCATAACTCAAGCACAAGAAAATTTCAAGCAATCACTAAGTGGTGTTAAGTACGTAAAAATTGAGATGGATGCAAAAATTAAATTAGTTGCTGGTAGTACAAATGAGCTTATTATCGTAGAGAATAAAAATGATCGTGAAGATTATCATTATGATTATGACCACAAAGATGAAGACAAACAAAAAAAGAAAGACAAAATGAAGGGTATGAAAGCCGTTTATTCTGGAGGAGTTGATAATACTGGTTTTGGTTTGTCCGTTGAAAAAGAAGGAGAAACTCTTAGAATTAAGGATCTTAAATCGTGGATGCAACGTGGTAGTGTAACCATTACGTTGCCTAAAAGCATGAATGTGATGTTAGATTGTGGTAACCTTGGAAAAGCTGACGTAGAAGGTTTTTCTTCTGAATTTGAAGTGAATGCAAATGTTGGATATATTAATTTTATTGATGTAACAGGGCCAATAACTGCACATACAAGTACTGGAACAATTACAGTTAAATTTTCAAGTGTAAACCAAAGTAGCCCAATTAGTATTACTACAGCTACAGGAGATGTTGATGTTAGTATACCTTCAAATACTAAAGCAAATTTGGATTTAAATTCAACAATGGGAACAATTTATACAGATTTTGATCTTGAAATACCAAGAAAAGATGGTATGAAACGTATTGGAGCAACTAGAAAAATAGAATCTAAGATTAATAGTGGAGGAGTGAATATATCATTAAGATCATCAACAGGTGATGTGTACTTAAGAAAATCTAATAACTAAGAACATGAAAAACGTAATTATAGCAATGGTATTGATGTTTACTGTATCAATTACAGCACAACGTCAAGTTGAAAAATCTATGTCAGTATCAAATGGACAAGATATATTCTTAAACTTTAAGTTTGCAGAAAATATTAAGATAGAACAATGGAATAAGAGTGAGGTTTTAGTTAAAGTTAGCGTAAATATTGATGAAGGTGAGGGTAACGAACACTTTAGTTTAGAAACAGATAAAAGTGGAAACACTGTTGAAATGAGATCTGAATTTGGAGATTATTATAAGAATAAGAATAAAAACAGAGAATATTGGAACAAGCGTAGTACGAGATCAGAAATCCAATATACAGTTTATGTCCCAATGAACGCTAATCTAAAAATAAAGAGTATTTCAGGTAGTGTTGAATCTAGTAGTTATAAAGGTGATTTAAAAACCGATTTAGTGTCTGGTGATGTAACCATTAAGAGTTATGAAGGTGAGCTATCGCTGAAAACTGTAAGTGGCGATTTAGATGTAACAATAGAAAATGCTGAAGTAAATGCTAAGACATTAACAGGAACCATTTATTCTGATATTGATATTAAAAACAATAAAGAAAAAAAATCTTCAGGATATAATAAAATTCAAACAACAATTAATAGAGGTGGGAAACTAGTTAAAATGCAAACCGTTTCAGGTGATCTTTATCTAAGAAAAGGAATGTAATTTATTGAATATTGAAAATATAAAAGGAGCATCTAATTAGATACTCCTTTTTTTATGCATAATTTGTTTTTACGTTTGAGTGAAATAAATAAATAGCGATTATCGCCTAGCAACAGCCTCCACCATCGTAGTGATAAGTAGATTCACTGATAAAAATATCATCTCTTTTTAGTGAAGCTAAAGCTCCTGCTGTTTTATCACAAATAGCTAATGGTTGATTTTTCAGTAAGATATGCCCTGCTTTATCATCAACAAAATCATCCTCACCAAAATAGATAGCAGCTTTTCCGGTAAAAACACATGGTCCATCCTCTGGCATTGGATCTTTAATAGCGGCTACTTCAATAGATTCAATATAAATCAATTCATCAGTAGCGTAATGTTTTGAATCCAAAATTCTATATGGTTTTCGTGCACGAATTTCAATAGTTCCAAAACCAGCATCAGTTAGCATTTTCACATATTCAGCAATAGGCAAACTTCCACTTAAGCACAAAGCTCTTAATCTATCATCATTACGTAAATCATCATTCATTGGTTGCTCACAAGTAGGATCACTCATAACTAAACGCCCATGAGGTTTCAGCACACGATGCATTTCAGCAATGGCTTTCTTTAAATCATCTGCCTTAAAAATATTGAATAAGCAATTTTGAGCAGCAACATCAATACTATTATCTTCAACAGGAAGATGCATTGCATCACCTTTTTTAAGCTCAACAAATTCACTTTTAAACCAATCGTTTTGTGCTTCAGCTTCGATGAAATTTTTACGAGATGCTTCTAACATTTCATCAACCACATCAATACCAATAACACCACCTTTTTCACGATTGAAATATGAAAATTGCAAAAGCTCCATACCTCCACCAACACCAACATAAAGCATTTTAGGGTTGTTAGTTAAATCTCGTGCATGTACAGTACTACCACATCCATAATTCATTTCTTGCATGATGCGCGGAATTTTTAAACCTGGTAATTCCCAAATAGGATTTGTTGTACAACACAAGCCGACATCTGGTGTTAGCGCTGCTTCTTTATACACGTCGTGAGTAGTTTCAAGGTAATTGCTCATAATTATAAGGTCTTAATTAGGTTTTTAAATAATGTAATCATTTCTGGTTCGGCTTTATGAGCCATGGCAATAATTTCTTCAATATTTACCGGTTCTAGATTATCTGGGTCGCATTCATCAGTTAAAACTGACACTGCAGCAGCTTTTAATTTTAAATGATTAGCTACAATTATTTCTGGAACAGTACTCATTCCAACGGCATCTGCACCAATTATTTTAAGCATTTTATATTCTGCTCTAGTTTCAAGTTGAGGTCCAACAACACTAGCATAGACTCCTTTATGAAGTTTAATGTTATTGTCTTTTGCAATAGTTTCAAAAGTATTATTGATGTCTTCATTATATGGAGCACTCAAGTCAGCAAAGCGTTCACCTAATTGTGAAACGCCTTTAAAAGCTAAAGGCGAGCTACCTTGAAGATTAATATGATCATCAATAAGCATTAATTCGCCTTTTTTGAAATTAAGATTGATAGCTCCAGAAGCATTTGAGACCAATAAAGTATGAATGCCTAATTTTTCCATGATTCTGACTGGATATGTAACGTCTTGAAGTGTATAACCTTCATATAAATGAAAGCGTCCTTGCATTACCACTACTTTTTTGCCAGCTAATAAGCCAAAAATTAATTTTCCTTTATGAAATTCAACTGTTGCTGTTGGAAAATATGGAATATGATTATAGCTAACTTCTTTGATGATTTCAATTTCATCAATTAATTGACCTAATCCTGTTCCAAGTATGATACCAATTTCTGGTTTGTCAAAGCCTTTTTTAATTAAGTATTCAGTGGTTTTTTTAATTTGTTTTATCATTCAGAGATAAGGTTTAAAAATTTTGGATACGCTTGCAAATCTTCAAAAGTATCAATATCATTTAAGGTTTCAAGTAATGAAACATCAATATTTTTTTGATGTATTTCTTTTAAAGTTATATCTAATAAATTTGATTCACTCCAAGGTTTGTTTTCAAAAATAAAGTTATGGAATTTTGACATTCCAACAAGATAGTAACCTCCATCCTCTGCAGGTCCAAAAACAATTTCATTCTTAATCAATTCATTGAATCCATCTTGAATAATTTTTTCAGAAATATTTGGCAAATCTGAACCAATAAGAGCAATGTGACTATATCCATCATTAAAACCGTCTTCAATGGCATTTTTCATTCGTTCACCTAAATCAGTTCCCTTTTGTACAGCTTTAAAATTATCTTGCCATTTTTCAGATATTACTGCATCAGAAAAATAAATACGTTTATCAAATTCAAGATTATTTGTTGCCTCTTCAGTAACTTCTACTAAGGCTTTGTAAATATTAAATGCTGCTTCATTACCAATAGTTTTGGCTAATCGAGTTTTAACTTTACCAAGTTTTATGTTCTTGACAAAAACAATAAGGAGTTTTTTTGACATAAATTTAAGCTACAGTTCCTTGGCAACTACTTCCTGCACCTGCTGTACAACCATAACAATGTTGAGAAATGATAATGTTTCTGTCATTTAACAAATCTTCATTATAGTCGCTAATGTGTTTAACTTTACTTGCTACTTTTAAGTCTAACATTTGATTAAAATCACAATCATACAACCAGCCATCCCAACTTATTGAAATCGTATTTGTACACATGACGTGTGCAACAGCATCTGGATTATAAGCTTCAACTAATGCATACATATAATCTTCATAATTTTCAGAAGCAATCAAGTAATCTAAAAATCTAGAGATAGGTAAATTAGTTATGGCAAATAGATTATGAAATTGAATATTGAAATCTTCTAAAAGAGCTTTCTTAAAATCTTTCTCCATGGACGCTTGGTCACCTGGTAAAAAAGCACCTGAAGGGTTATACACTAAATCAAGTTTAAGTTCACTATTTGGCATTCCATAACCAAGAGCGTTTAAATCTTGTAATGCTTTTATGGATTGATCAAAAACACCTTCACCTCTTTGTTTATCTGTTTTTCCACGAGTCCAATGTGGCATCGAACTTATGACGTGAACATTATATTTTTTAAAAAAATCTGGTAAATCGTAATACTTTTTGTTAGCTCGAATGATTGTAAGATTTGAACGAACAATAAAATCTTTAATACCGACTTTGGAAGCTTCTTCAACAAACCATCTGAAATTAGGATTCATTTCAGGTGCTCCTCCTGTTAAATCCAAAGTATGTGCTCCAGTTGTTTTTATGACTTCCAAGCATTGTTGCATGGTTTCTCTAGTCATAATTTCTTTTCGATCTGGCCCAGCATCAACATGACAGTGTTCACAAACTTGATTACACATATAGCCAACATTAATTTGAAGAATTTCCAATTTTTTTGGTCTTAATGGGAAATGACCGATTTCAGAAATTTTATCTTTAAACGTTGGTAATTCACCAGTTTTAAAAATTCCATTAGATAGAATTTCCAGTTGCCGATTACTTTTGGCAAGTTCGCTTTCGCGTTTATGTAATGATTGTGTTTTTAATTTACTCATGCTTTAATTCTAACCATCCAGTTTATTCACCTTATTCATCATTTGAACACCATGTACTAAAACAGCTCCACTTTTAATAGCAGATCCAACGTGAATGGCTTCCATCATTTCTTCTTTAGTAATGCCTCTTTGCAAACCGTCTTTTGAATATGCATCGATGCAATAAGGGCATTTTTCAGTATGAGATACAGCTAAGGCTATCAATGATTTTTCACGAGCTGTCAAGGCACCTTCCTTAAAAACAGAATTATAGTAATCAAAGAATTTAGTTCCTAATTCTTCGCTCCATTCAGTGATATTTCCAAATTTTCTAAGGTCTGCTGGATTGTAATATGTTTTAGACATTTATATAAATTTAAGTCGTTTGCATTAGTTCGAAAAATATACAAAAGATTACATTAAAGGTGTTAAAAAATGCATAAGCTTCTACTTAATTAGAAGTTTTGAAATATTATTTTAGAGTAATTGAAATCATTCCAGATTTTGGAACCTCAAAAGCATTAACTCCTTTAGTAAGTGAGGCGTTTTGTTCTAAAATTGTATGTCCTTCACAATCTATTATTGTTATTGAAGCATTACTGTCATTTATAAGTTTAAAAACTACAGATGTTGAAGCTTTTGCATTAATAAGATCTATTTTTTTTGCATTCTCATCTAACGTAACAATAACATCTTCATAAAGGGATGTAATTTGCTTTTCGTTAGTTATAGCTGTTAACCATGGATAATTTGTTGTTGGATTTGAAGGAATAAATTTGCCATCCATTAAAATGTGCTTGTTGGTATTCCAATACTTAAACCAATAACGAATCATGTTTAAATGATCTTCAGGAATTTCTTCTAATCTAACAGAAAGCTGAGGTACACTGTATAAAATATTTAAAATCTGCAATGCAGCTTGCTCCACATTTTCTTCAGGTCGCCAGATGAACATATCACTATGAACTGCTGTGTTTTGAGATAGAATTCTAAGGTTTGTAGTTTCTATTTTATTAGCAACAGCATTATTTGGAGCATCTACACCACGAAACATATTTCCGTATTTCCGCATCACTGGACCAATATAAGGTTGACGAAATTCAATTAATATGTCTGGTTTCAATGCTGTCAATTTATTGGTGACTTCTGTCATTAAAACATCAGTGGCATCATTTACACTTGCATAATCACGACCATCTGCCTTAGTTAAAACTGTATCATCAGTTGCTGTAAAACGTCCAATAAAATCGAGTTTAAAGCCGTCTAAACCCCAATCTTGCATTGCTTTTATGTAGGTGTTTACAATATACTCACGCACTTCAGGGTATCTTGGATCCATAACATAAGTACCTTGTCCATCCCAATAACGTAAGTATTTACCTTTAAATTTTGAGTAGTTTTTAGCATTTTCTCCCATGAAAGGTAAGGAGTACCAAAGCAAAAATTTCATACCTTCATTATGCACTGCTTCTACAAAACCTTTCATATCTGGGATACGATCTGGATTCCAATCTCCTGTATATGCATAACCACGATTTCCATCATTGGTTTGCCAACCATCATCAATTATTACAGCACCACAACCTAGAGTTTTAGCAATTTTACATTCGGCAACAATCTCTTCTGCTGTGATACTTTGGTGATAACTATACCAAGTAGAATACATTGGTTCTTTTGCTGCCTCTGGCACATGCATTGGTTTGTATTCAGACATATTTGCCCACCAACTAGCAACGTCGTCAATAGATTCATAATATGGTAGGTCTCTGGTATCTATCCTTAAGGTTACTTCGTATGATGTTGTTTTAGGCATTTTTTCTCGAAATAAGTAGACACGAGGATGAAAATTAACATCTTCTTCTTTTAACCAACTGTTGAATTCAGATTGATTGAGTGCATCAGATAAAGCCATGGTCATTCTGTTTTTTAAAGCACCATTATAGAATGCTAAAACAGGTGCATTTCTAGAAGCTTTTGAAGTCACTCCATTATTAAAATAATTGACTTTATCAATACTGATTTTTGGGTTCCAATATCCATTAACATCTACTGAAGGGAAATTAAAATGAATTGTTGCTGGTTGTAATTCGGATGGTTGATCAGCTGAAAATTTAAAGGTGATGAGTTGTACACCCTCAGCTTCTTTAGTTTCCGTTTTTTCAACTGAAAAATCACCTAAATCTCCTTCAACTTTAATACTGTCTAGTTTAATAGTAACTGGTTCAATAGAATTTGTTCCTGGAAGGGAATAAGATAAATGGGAGTTTTGTTTACAAGAAAAAAGGACACTTAAAACAGTAAGAAACAAAAAGAAAGGGTTGGTTTTCATTAGATGGCTTTGAAAGATTCAAGCTTTAAAGTTATGAAAATGATTTTAATATTGTTAGAGATCAAAGATTGCTTAATGCCTTTATAGGGATAACGTTTTCAAATTGTATGAAATAATCTAAAAACTTTGTCTTTATAGGTTTTACTTACGGGGATTTTTTTTTCACCAATAAAAAGCATGTTTCCTTCAAATCCATCGACCGAATTAATATTCACAACATAGCTTCTATGTACTCTCAAAAATTGGTTTATGGGTAGATGCTCTTCTATTTTCTTGAGTACCATAGAGTAGATAAATCGTTCAGTCCTTGTGCTGACTGTGCAATAATTATTGTCGGCTTGTAAAAACATAATTTCTTTTAAAGGAACACGTTCAAAATGATGATCTTTTTTAAGAAATATGCTGTCTTTAATTTGTAGTATTTGATTATCAGTTTTACTAAACATTTGTTTTTTAATCAACCCTTTCCCAGGCGTTTTATTTGCACAATTAACTAAGGCTAATTCTATGTCTATACTTAATTGACGGTCGTTAAATGGTTTTAAAATATAAGCGTAAGGGAGTACATTTTTTGCGCGCTCTACCAAAGAAGCATCTGCGTGAGATGTTAAGAATATGAAAGGAATTTGATGTTTACTATTAATTATACGAGCAAGTTCAATACCATCAAGTTCTCCTTTTAAAATAATATCAATTAAGATGATGTCAATATCATTGTTATTAGCGATTAATTCTAAAGCACGTTCTGCAGTAGCAGCAATGCCAATAATTTGATAATTAATTGCGGTAAGCCTATTTTCAATATCTTTAGCTATCAATATTTCATCTTCTACAATAAGAATTTTTACTTTTTGGTTGTTCATATATAATACGTTATGCTATTTTTATAGTCATTTTCCAGTGAGTTCCATTTTTACTATCCAATTTTTCAATAACACCTTCTAATTGCTCAATTAATGAGTAGATAAGTTTAATACCAAAAGAGTTGTTTTTTTCAGCTTCGCTAGTATTAAAACCAATCCCATTATCTATGATTTGAATATCTAGATAATCTTTATCCTGTACCATTAATATTTTAAGCTTTGGTTTGTCAATGTTCTTATAAGCATATTTTAAGGCATTGATTATAATTTCATTAATAACTAAAGCTAGTGGAACAGCTGTATCTAGATTCACACTAATATTGTCAATTTTAAAGTTGGGTTTAAACGAAGCGTCATAGCCATGAAATAGACCTAATACTAATTCTTCGATGTATTCATTTAGTAATATTCGTGTGTCTAAATCTTCTTGATAGAGTTTTCTATGTACTAGAGAGAGTGCTTCAACACGATGTTTGCCTGCTACAATGGCTTCTTTTGCAGGGTGTCCTGTTAGCTCATGACTTTGCAGGTTTAACAAACTAGAAATCATTTGTAGATTGTTTTTTATACGATGATTAAGCTCCCTGAGTAGCAATGCTTTTTCTTGTTCGCGTTTAAATAAGTTAAGATTTGCAATCTTAACTTTTTTATTACCTCGATAGAGTAGGTAAGCAAAAAGCAACAATAAAGAAACACCTATAGCTAAAGAAGTGACCCAGTACTTTTGATTAGTATTTGTAATATTTAATAAATCTATTTCAGATTCTCTTTTATCAATTTCGTAACCAGACTTAATTTGTTCTATTTTCTGGACATTTTCTTTATTGACCAAACTGTCTTGATATACCTGAAATAGTTTTTGATATTCTAAAGCTTTAAAGTACTGCTCTTGCTCTTCATAAAAACTAGTAAGAAATGCACTAAAACCTCTAACCTGTTCTTTTAGTCCAGCTTGTTTAGCCATAGAATGTGCTTCTAAAAATGTATCTTCTGCAAGGCTGTATTTTCCTTCTTTATTATAGACTGTTCCCAACTCAGCAATATATACAGAGGTTGAGTAGTAGTCTTCCAAAGGTCTAAGAATAGTTATAGCGTCGTTTAGGTTGTCTTCTGCTAATTCCAGCTTGTTCTGAGTGTTATATACCATACCAAGGTTTCCTTGGGAATAGCCTTGCACAATGTCATTGTTTAGAGTTTTGTTTAATTTTAAGGCTTGTTTAAAAGTGACTACAGCACTATCTAAATGTTGAGCTAAACGATAAGCTTCGCCAAGATTTAAAATAGTTAAAACATGATTTTGAATATTATCTGAACCTGCATAAATTTTTTTGGCTTTTTTCAAATATTGAATTGCTGAATCATAATCCTCATCACTCATGTAGTTATTTGCTATTTGTGCATAAGAAGCTGACTGTCTTTCTATCATATTTAGTGATTCATAGATTTGTAAAGCATTAAGTGAGGCTTTTAATGATAAACTATTATTACCAAGTCTATGTTCTAAAAGGCTAATTTCTTCTAAGGATTCTGCTTGTAATATTGGATCATTAATTTTTAAAGCAATTTGTAAAGATTGTTTTGCGAAACGTAATGCTTTATTTGAATCTGGATGAAAAACAGCAACATACCTAAGTATTAATGCATGTTCCTCTTGAGATATACCTCCTATTTCTATTAGATGTAATAAACTATCAGCTTTTTTAATGTTTTGAGAAAAGGATAGTTTGAAGTATAATAAGAAGTATAATAAGGAGTATAAAAAGAAAAACTTTAGTATTAGATATTTTATATGCTTAACAACTGTTTTCAAGGAGGAGGTGGATTAGATCTAATTTTCACAACAGGATCCAATATAAAATAGTATCTCCGTTTATAGCCATCTTTATGCTCAATAATTAAAGAAAACATAATACTATAGGCTACAATAGTTTCAGGAAAAATTTTTCTTGTAGAGATACTGCATTTGCCTTTTTTATTTGGGGAGATAAATAACGTTCCTTCTGGAGCACAAAAAACATGCTTAGAGTTACAATCAAAAATCTTTTTCCAAAAGCCTTTTGCTATACGATCTTTATCGTTAAATTTTCTGTCAACATTTTTAACTTTGCAGCATACCAGTTTTGGATCACTTAATTTGTATTGGCAATCATCTCCATCTTCAGGACATAGTTTAATAGAAATCTTTGCTTTTGGTGGAATTATTGGAAATTGACTGCCTTCTAGATTGACAAAATTATCTACACGAATAGGTTGGTAAGGCGTACCTAAACCTAGATAACAAGTTTTGACAGCTTCTTTTAGATCATTTGCATTAATAGGAAACTTTTGTGGGTAGTTTTGGGAGGTTTTTACATTAATTTTAATGAACATGTTGTATTAGTTTTAGTTAGTACATGTTCTGAGGGAGTTTTAAGGTGCTATTTTAATGAGTTTAAATTAATAAAAATAACTGACATTAACCTCCTTTTTTCATTAAACTAGTAAATAAACAAGTATAATAATACTTTACTCACAAATAACAATCATTCACTCAATAAATTAGCTCATTCACTCATCTCTTTTCTTTTTCTTTTAATTAAGAGACATATTTGGTTCATAAATAATTCAAATTATGACCATTAAACAATTAATTCAAAAAGCAATTCACATAACAACTCAAATCAATGGTGTTAATGTTTTTGGAGATGCTGCACCTGCTATTGTTCGTGCGAATATGTTAGGAACCGATACTAGCGACCCAAAATCTGATGGAGAGCAGATATATTCAGAATCACAAAATCTACCAACGGCATTGGCAAGTATTCTTAATCATGTTCAAAATAAAGCAAATTATCATCCAACAATACAGACTCCTACTCAGTTAGCTGAGGCATACAGTTTACTATTGCAACAAATATCTGAATTTCCTGTTTTTGCACTAATACAAACAAATAATTATAATAAGTCCTTTTCATCAAAAAATTATAATGTCTTACTCGATCAGGTTGTAAGCATTTTTGATGGTTTATCTACTAGAGATTTAAACCTACTTAAAACATCGCTTGCAAATATGGGAAAATCTGTATTTAGTTCTGGTGGTACGGCTACAAGTACTTATGTTTTTTCAATGTTCACTTTAAACATGACTAACCCAGCAGCTCCATATTTATTAATTTATAATGCTAGTTTTTACATGAAGCATAAGGATGGAAAGGACGAAATAAATGAGCAAAGTTATGTCATAGTAAAAAATGTATTTCCAATACTACTGGATGTCATAAAGGCTAATGCAAAGGAACTTGCTGCGATAGATAAAAAGCTTGTAGATGAATGGATTAAAGAATCTACATCACCCGAAAAGAAGAATTATCAATTGTGTTTTCAAGTAGAAACAATGCAATAACCTAATTATAAAGGCGTAAACAATCTAATTATGAAAAATCTAAACATTACTCACCTTGTAGAATCTTGGATTCATGTTTCTCCTAGTTTTCCAATTAAAGAGCCACCAGTTAATATATTTCAGGTTATTGCTCGCGCTAACATGTTAGGGACAGATACAAATGATCCAAGTTCTAAAGGAGGAAAAGTGTATTCTGAACCACAAAATCTACCTACAGCTATAGCTAGTATATTAAATCATGCAGAAAATCGAGCAAATTTTCATCCTCAAAGTCAATCAGGTGAACGATTGGTGTGTGATTTTATAAATTATTTACAGCAAATCGATTTAACTCCATTCTTTTCTTTAACAAAGAATGAATCGACAGTAAATAAATTCGAATCTAAAAACTACAATGTATTAATAGATCAAATAATTAGTCTATATGATGGTGTCTTAAGTAAATCAGATGAAAATGCGATGAGAAAAAGTATTGCAGATATGGCAAAATCTGTATTTGGAAGGGATCCACTTTCTGATCAAAAAACTATTTTCTTAATGACTACTATTGATATGGTAAATCCTTTAATCCCACGAATCTTGATTTACTATACGACACTGCACATGAAGTATGTTAAAGGTAAATCTGAAATAGTGCTTCAGGAATACCAAGTTAATAAACAAGAATATGTTGTACTTCCAGATCTTATAAGGGCTTGTGCCAATAAGTTGTCAATTTTGCCAAGGATATCGGTAGATCAATGGATTATAGAGTCTACTTCACCAGAAAGAGTAAATGCCAAATTGTGCTTTAAAATAAGCGAGGCACAAAGAAATTAACAAGTATTATAAATCAATTTTTATTAACTATTAAACACAAGTATTATGAAAACAACAAACATTACCCAATTAATTGAATCATGGATTCATGTATCTCCAGATTTTCAATTTCGTGACGCACCTGACGGTAAAAAACAAGCTGTTGCACGTGGCAATATGTTAGGAAATGACACAAGTGATCCAGATTCAGAAGGGTCAAAAGTGTATACCGAACCACAAAATTTGCCTACTGCTGTAGCAAGTCTATTAGGTCACGTACAGAATCGTGCAGATTTTCATCCAACAAGCTTATCTGCCGAGCAATTAGCTGTTTACTTTCAAGACTATATCAAAGAAGTTGATAATACACCATTTTTTTCACTCTACAAAAATGAGAAGACTAAAAGTAAATATGAGTCTAAGAACTATAATGTACTTATAGACCAAATTGTAAGTCTTTATGAAGGGATTAGTAAATCAGACGAAAATGCCATGAAAGAGAGTATTGCTAATATGGCAAAGTCCGTATTTGGGAAAGAATCAAAGGAGGATTGGAAGAATATATTTTCACAGTCTACTATTGATATGACAAATCCGCTACAACCTCGTATATTCATTTACTATACGACCTTACACATGAAATATGAGAAAGGAAAGTCTGAAATAAACCTTCAAGAGTATGAAGTGAATAGAACGGAATATGTCATTCTTCCTGATTTGATAAGAGCTCATGCCAATAAGTTAGCAGACTTAGATAAGAAATCTGTGGATGATTGGATGGGAGATGCTACTTCTCCAGAGCGTAAAGGTGCAAAACTATGTTTTGATCCCTTAGCAACTTCAATCGTTTAATATTAATCAAGCTAAAGAAGTGCTTATTAACTCCATAGGATGATATATGCACTTCTTTTTTTTATAAGCGCATTTTAAACCAGTTAATTAACTAAGCGTAATATTAATTTCTAAAATCAAAAAATCATGAAATGTAAATATTTAAATGAACAAGTAATAATTATTGATGTTGATGGATTTATTGGTACTTATAAAACCGTTAATTACACTTATAACAGTTCTTATTCCTATTACAGATCTGCTAAAGAAACAGATACATATAATACTCATTTTACAGTATATCCTACAGATAAAGGAAATGGAGAATTCACAAAATTTCATATCTCTCTTAATTTTTCGAAAACAGGAATTCGAAATGCAAATATTTATTACAAAAATGGAGTATATAGTGGTTACAGTGATAAAAATTTAACAGACGCAGAAAGGAAAACGTTTGGGGTTTTATTAGCGGAGAAACAAAATCAATTTAACAAAATAGCAGAGCAATTCTGGACGAAATCTCAATCCGAAGAAAAAACAAGTCAAGAAAGATTAAGGAAGTTAGCTGAACGAAACCACATTCAACAAATAAAAAGAAAAATTGAGGATGATCTTTTAGCTAGAGAGGGCGTAACTGGAGTCGATATTGATTATAAAATTAAAGACGGTGTAAAATCTAATGAGCTAGCTATTATCATCTTTGTTGATAAAAAGCATGATGTTCCAAGCGCTATGGAAATACCTAAACTAATTCATGGAATTAAAACAGATGTTTGGGAAGGCACATTTACTCCATATTCAATGAATTTAAAAGAGGTAGATAATTTATCGCAGAATATTGTATATGATCCAATTGCAAGCCCTATGATTGGTGGGATCTCTGTTGGTCCTTTTGATTTAGCTATATATGGAACTTTGGGAGTTGTATTGGAAACAACTTATGGCGTTAGAATGATTTTGAGCAGTGCACATGTTTTGGCTTCTAGTCCACATACAATACATGGAAATCATATAAGTCAACCAGCATTACCACATGGAGGCCATTGGCCAGAAAGTGATGCAGGAACTTATTTTACTGGATTTTTAGGACAACCTAATAACATTGATGCTGCTTTAGCAACAATTGTTCATAGAAATACGATTCCTAATGAGATAATGCACATAGGTCAACTTACAGGAAGAGATGTTACATTTCCAGGAGATGATGTCGCTAAATTTGGTAGAACCACTCAATTTACTGTTGGTAAGGTAATTAGTGATACTTTAACGTTTACTGTGAACTACCAAAATTTTGGAAATCATATCTATTATAATCAATTAAGGATTCAAGATATTAACCCAATAGTTCCCTTTTCATTACCAGGAGATTCTGGCTCAATTGTTATAAATGAAGATAAAGAAGTTGTTGGAATGATAATGGCTGGAGGAGAAACGGCAAATGGTTCAAAATATACAATAGCAAATCCTATTAATGATATTGTTAGAACTTTTGAAGCTAATGGAATAAGGTTTATTTAAGAAAGCTGTTGTTCTAATTGGGATTGATCACTTAAAGATCAGAATTTAACAGTTCTGATCTTGTTGTATATGCTTTCTTCAATTCTATTATTACTAAATTTATTTTTAAAAAATAATCATAAATAGTTCTTATTATTAATTTGAGGTTTGTGTTTGTACAGAACATTGGCCTATTTTTGAGCTACCTATTAGATTTATTAAAAAGACTCTAGTGAATTAACAACTTAATTTATTGTGCCATATCATTAGCTTTGCAATACCATATAATTAAAAATCGCTGTTGAGGGCCAAAATCAGTGATGGATAACTTAATTGCCTTGAATGTTTATGAATAAAGGGTTTCAGTTGAGTGTGTTTTTATAACGAACGTTTTAATCTGCAAACTGTACTCTAATCAAAGGACTGTTTACAAGACTATAAATAACCTTAACATTTATATGAAAACTTGATGCAATAGATTGTGTGTTTTTTTTGAGTTCTTGAATTTTATTTGAATCATAATAAGTACCATTCATTACTACTCCGAAAATTGTTTTTGAATTAGTTATATCTTCCAAAGGGTTTTTATCTAGAATAACTAAGTCGGCAATTTTTCCAGTTTCGATTGTTCCAAAATCTTTATCCTTTTTAGCATATTCTGCTGGAATAATTGTTGCACTTTGTAAAGCTTCAAGGTTTGAAAAACCGCTTTTTGTCAAATCTTCTAATTCATCATGTAAGCTAAATCCAGCAAAGACATAGGAGTCTGTAACATCTGTTCCTGTCATAATTGGAACACCTATTTTGTTAGCCATTTTAATTTGCTCTCTTGATGCATTATAAAAGTCTAGACTTAAATGTTTGCCTTCTCTAGATAAGTTCTTTTTCTTATTATTATTTGCATCCATGTTCCACCATAATTTTTTTCTTGCAGTTGTAACGTATTTTAGGTTTTGATTGTTTAAAAAAGTAGTTTCATGAGCAAAAG
>Ga0316189_10002457_pt1 | contig 18146 bp, 16 predicted proteins | sample LowCovwburrow_MG_FD_204930 | JGI IMG/M metagenome (GOLD analysis project Ga0316189, IMG submission 204930) | Coastal sediment microbial communities from Maine, United States - Lowes Cove worm burrow | ecosystem: Environmental > Aquatic > Marine > Coastal > Sediment | place: USA: Maine...
ATGAGCGGGGCGCGCTCGATTGCACGATAGCTGCTGAGGTCTTCGCGAGTCAGCATCCCGCCTCCGCCGCAGCAGTGGTCGGCGATTGCACGAGCGATCTCGCCTTCATAGAAAATGCGTGAGCCTTCGGTTGCGATCGCCTCCAGTGAATCGGCAAGATGCGGAACGACGACCGTCTCGCCAACATCCAGCAGCGAGCCATCGTCGCGATGCAGCGCTTGGTGGCCGTCTTCGCTGCGATTAAAGATGATGTCTCCCGAGAAACCGAGGTAGTAACGGCAGGCGCCCGATAGCGGGAAACCGCTCCGGCATGCACGAATTGTCGGTTCGAAAATCGTGCGCCATGGCGCACTACCGTAGTTTTTCCAGGCATCCTCTATCGCGGCCAGCGTCCCGGGAACAGCCACCGAGCCGGGACCAACCAGTGTCGCAATCCCGCCGCCGTAATCGAGAGAGATCTCAACTGCGCCCTTGCCGCGCTGTTCTTCACGCAGACCTTTGCCAGGTATGGCGACGTTGCCATCGACGGTTACGGGATCTTCGCCACTGCGCCAGATTGTGATGAACGCGCTGCCACCCAGCGCGCACACGCCAGGCTCAGTGTTAATCGTCAGCAGGGCGGCGGCCAATGCGCAGTCGATGGCGTTTCCGCCGGCATCAGCGACTTCACGGGCGGCATCGGCCGCAAGCTGCGACGTGGTTGCGACAGCGACTCTGGACACGGCTTAGAAGTGGATCACTGAGCGGATGCTTTTGCCCTCGTGCATGAGATCGAATGCACGGTTGATGTCCTCGAGTGGCATCGTGTAAGTGATGAACTCATCGATCTTGATTTCGCCGTCCATGTACTGATCGACCATGCCGGGTAATTGTGAGCGGCCCTTACAGCCGCCGAAGGCTGTGCCGCGCCAGACTCGACCAGTGACAAGCTGGAACGGCCGCGTCGAAATTTCCTGTCCGGCGCCGGCAACACCAACAATCACTGACTCGCCCCAGCCTTTGTGGCAGCACTCGAGCGCTGAGCGCATGAGATTCGTATTGCCGACGCACTCGAACGAGTAATCAACACCACCGCCCGTCAGTTCGACGATGACATCCTGGATCGGTGCATCGTAGTCTTTCGGATTTACGGTATCGGTCGCGCCGAGCTGTTTTGCGAGTTCGAATTTGTCCTCGTTGATATCGATGGCCACGATGCGACCGGCTTTGGCCATCGTTGCGCCCTGGATAGCGCTCAGGCCAACCCCGCCCAGGCCAAATACGGCCACTGTATCGCCTGGCTGTACCTTGGCCGTGTTGATTACCGCGCCAATACCTGTCGTGATGCCACAGCCAAGCAGGCAGACCTTCTCGAGCGGCGCCTCTTTGCTGACTTTGGCGACGGCGATCTCCGGCAATACCGTGTACTCACTGAATGTCGACGTGCCCATGTAGTGGTAGATCGTCTTGCCGTTCAGCGAAAAACGTGATGTGCCGTCGGGCATCAGACCCTGGCCCTGGGTCGCACGAATAGCCTGGCAAAGGTTGGTCTTGCCCGACGTGCAGAAATTGCACTCGCCGCACTCGGGCGTATAGAGGGGAATGACATGATCGCCAACGGCTACCGACGTCACTCCTGCACCGAGTTCCTCGACGATAGCTCCGCCCTCGTGACCGAGTACGGCCGGGAAGATGCCCTCCGGGTCTTCGCCCGACAAAGTAAACGCGTCAGTGTGGCAAACGCCCGTTGCGACGTTTCGGACAAGAACCTCGCCGGCCTTCGGACCCTCGAGATCGAGCATTTCGATTTCGAGTGGTTTGCCTGCTTCCCAGGCGACTGCAGCGCGCGTCTTCATTGGTCGTTCACTCCGCATTCATGATTTTGTTCAAAAGCAATGCCGCATGTTCTCACGAATTCACGCCCGGTTCATGTGCTCCCCCATAGTCTGAAGCTGCACTGGGACAAACCGGAGGACGATATGAACAGAGTAATGACAGTAGTGCTAATTGCCGGTGGCCTCATGCTGATGAATTCGCCAGAGGCCGCAGCGCACAAGCAGGTACGCAACGTGTACCAGCCACCGGCGCATTATCAATCATATGGGCGCGCCTACGAACGTCGGGCCAATCATATGCCGCGCTGGCTGAAACGTGATAAGTCGTTCCACAAGTGGTACGGCCACACGCCACTCAGGCACAATCGGCGCCTGGACTGGGACGAGCTCTTCGACATTTATCGTTGGGAGCGTAGCTGGAGCAGCGCCTATCGTCGTAGCGACAAATATCGCCGCAGCGACAACTACTGGGACGATTACTACGCGCACCGGTATGGCGAACGGCACCATGACCGCGATCGAGACCGTCGAAACAAGCGCCGGCACAGTTACTAACAAGCGCAACTAAATTGTGAGAGCAGGAATGCCGGCCCGAATTCGTTCGGGCTGGCTTTCGTTGCGCTCGCGACTCCTGTAAAAGACGGTCTCATGGACCTCGAAGAACTGCGAAGCAACCTGTCTGCCATCGACCGGCAGCTCGTCGGACTGATCGCCGAGCGGCAGAAGATCGTTGCCGACATTGGCAAGAGTAAGCGCACGACGGGTGCGGGCACGCGCGACTACGCGCGTGAGAAAGATGTGCTCGACCTGGGACGTGCACAGGCGGAGGAGATGGGGGTCGATCCGGACCTCGTTGAGAACCTGCTGCAGCTCCTTATTCGTACCTCGCTGGAAAGCCAGGAGCGAGACCGGGTCGCGGCGGAAGGCAAAGGGGATGGCAGGAAGGCGCTGGTCATCGGCGGTGCGGGCAAGATGGGTCGCTGGTTTGTTGAGTTCTTTGCATCGCAGGGATTCGCCACAACGGTCGCCGACGTCAAGATCGAAGACGGGCCCAAGCAATTCAAGAATTGGACAGACGCGGGTGTCGACTACGACGTCATCGTTGTTGCGGCGCCGCTCGCCGTATCGGGCCGCATCCTGGCGCAGCTTGCGGTGCTCAAGCCCAAGGGCCTCATCTTCGACATCGGCTCGCTGAAGTCGCCGCTCATTGATGGTCTCAGGGAACTGCGCTCGGCCGGGTGCCGCGTAACATCACTGCACCCGATGTACGGCCCTGATACACGCTTGCTTTCCGGCCGCCACCTGATTTTCTGCGACGCGGGTGACGCGGAGGCTACGGCCGACGCCAAGGAGTTGTTTGCGGCCACGATGGTCGAGCAGCTGGACATGGGGCTGGACGATCACGATCGCCTTATCGCCTACGTGCTTGGACTGTCCCACGCGCTCAACATCGCTTTCTTCACGGCACTTGCGGAAAGTGGCGAGGCCGCGCCAAAGCTGGCGAAATTGTCGTCAACGACCTTTGATTCGCAGCTGCTCGTGTCAGCGGCGGTGGCGCAGGATAATCCGCATCTGTATTTTGAGATTCAGAATCTCAATAAGTTTGGGCTCGGGCCTCTGGACGCACTTTGTGATGCTGCCAGACGAATCCGGGAAGCGGTCGCGGACGGTGACGAAAGTGCTTTCGTCGAACTCATGGAAAGAGGGCGTGACTATTTTGCAATGAGGGGTTGAGGACATGACGTCCAGGGAAGAACTCGAAGCGCAACTCGGCGCGGCTCGCCGGCAGCTGGAGGAGCTGACGCTCGAGGTTGCACGTAACGACGAAATAATGCGGCGCGCGCAGCGGCGCGAACTACGCCTGCTTCAGGCTGATAGTTTTGACGCACTGATCACGGCCCTGATCGATGGCTTGCGAGTCAGCTATGGCGTCGACTACGTAAGCCTCGTGCTTTGCGATCCTGACCACGACATCCGTCATCTCCTGCTCGCTAACGGCACCCCTGGCGAGGATTTTGCCGACCTGCTTGTCGTCGAGTCGATGTCTGGCCTGGCGCCGCAATACATCGCGCTGCAACAACCGTGGCTGGGAATCTTTGCGGCATGCGATCACCAGCTAATATGCCCGCGTGCGGGCGAGGCGAAGAGTATCGCGATGATTCCGTTGTCACATCGCGGCAAGCTGTTGGGCAGCATCAACCTGTGCAGCAATGACCCGCTGCGATTCACGCGCGCCCACGCGAGCGATTTCCTGGCACACCTCGGCATCATCGCCTCGTTCTGTATTGAGAATACGATCAACCGGGCGCGCCTGTTGCGCAGCGGCTTCACCGATGTGCTGACAGGCTGGCATAACCGACGCTACCTGAGCGTGAGGATTAAAGAGGAGCTGGCACGTGCTCGCCGAGATGGCACTCGGCTTGTCTGCCTTATGCTCGACGTAGATCACTTCAAGCAGGTGAACGACACCTGGGGACATGCCGCCGGTGACGCCGTGTTGCGGGAGCTCGCGCAGCGCATCGAGTTGCAGGTGCGGGCCAGCGATATCGCCGCTCGCTACGGTGGTGAGGAGTTTGTTGTTCTCCTCCCCAACACCGAGGTCAGCTCGGCGTCGAAACTGGCGGAGCGTATTCGCAAGGAGATCGCCACGTCTCCCATCGTCTTGCCCTGTGGCGAATCGGTCACGATTACCGCATCCATCGGCATCGCCGAAGTCAGGCCCGAGCGTGATGAGAAGGATCTCAAAACGTTGGGCGATTCATTGCTCGCTCGTGCCGATGTGGCGCTGTATGCCGCGAAGTCAGCAGGGCGCGATCGAGTCGTCGTGGAAGCCGCATGAGGTCTGGCATAAGCGCCGCTCTTTGCGTGCTGCTAATCGCCGCATGCGATTCGGGTTTGCCACCGCCGCCCGTCATTGTTTACGCCCCGGCCGACATGGAAGATGAGCTGCGCAGCTGGTTGGCCGACAGCGGTTTCGCCGTGACCGTGATTCCCGGTAAAGGCGGGGACTACATCGATGACATTATCAACAAGCAGGACGCGCCGCGCGCAGATGTCGTCGTCACCTCGAGTGTCGTCGATATCTGGCGCGTCGGTGATCAGGGTCGGTTACGACCGATACAGGGCGATGCGTTTGCCAGGGTCCCTGCGCAATTGAAAGACCCCGACGGAACGTGGGTGGCGTTTGACTACCGCTACGCCGTTATCGCCGCGGGGCCCAACGCAAACGAGGCACTTCCACGCAGTTACGCGGATCTCGGAACGCCTGAACTGGCCGGCCAGGTGTGCCTGTCATCGTCGGCCTTGCCTGCCAATCGAGTAGTCATCTCGATGATGATCGAGGACCTCGGCCTCAAACCCGCCGAAAGAGCTGCGCGACGGTGGGCGCACAACCTGGCGCAGCCGCCATTTGCGACAGAGGCCGAATTAATCGCTGCTCTGGAATCGGGCGACTGCAATTTCGGAATCATTACTGGCCTGGGTACGACGGAGTCGGTACTTCGATTGCGGCCGACGCCGGTCTACGTCGATATCGATGCGGTGGGCGTATCGCGCCACGCCCAAAATGCCGAAGCAGCCCAGCAGCTGGTCGACTGGATGTTGTCCGAACGTGCTATCGGGGAGCCATCCGCAACGAACGGCCGCAACGTTGGTGTCGCAGGCTGGCACGACGAGGACGCGCGCCTTCTTGTAGAGCGTGCCGGTTACCGGTAACGCTCCGCCCGAATCCGGCTCATCAATACCAGGAATAGCGGCACGCCTATGGCGGCTGTCAGGGCACCTACCGGAAGCTGTCGAGGCGCCATGATAGTCCGCGCGAGCGTGTCTGCGATGACGAGCAATGCACCACCGGCCAGCGCAGACGCTGGAAGGACAACGCGGTGATCACTGCCGGCCACGAGTCGCACGAGGTGCGGCACGACCAGGCCGATAAAACCGATGACGCCCACAGTCGTAACCGATAGCGCAGTCGCCAGCGCGGCTGCGGCGAAGATCAGGTAACGAAACGTTCGCACCGGCAGGCCGACGATGGCCGCTTGTAATTCGCCGCGTGATAACACGTTGAGGTGCCGGGCACTCAAGGTGCCCGCAGCGACCAGGACGCCCAGCAGCACGAGGCAGCGGCCCGGATCGAAGGCAAAGCTCAGATCACCCATTAGCCAGAACAGCATGCCGCGCAGATTCTGGTCCGGACTTAGAGCGAGCAGCAGGGTTGTTGCAGCGCTGAAACCGGATGCAAGTACGACGCCCGTCAGAAGCAGCCGCGTGGGTGTCCAGCTGCCGGTACCCTGGGCGATCGCGAAGACCAGCAGCGTTGCGGCCATCGCACCGCCAAATGCCGAGACATCAACGACGAGACTGCCCATGCCGAAGGTCATGGCAAGTAAAGCGGCCACTGCGGCGCCGCCGGAGCTGCCGAGAATGTAGGGCTCAGCCAGCGGATTGCGCAGCAGCACCTGCATGAGGACGCCCGCAACAGCGAGCAGGCCTCCAACCGCGAACGCCGTCAGCGCGCGCGGCAGGCGCAAGTCGTTGACGAGTGACTGCACCTTTTCCGGGGCGCCACCACGCAACGCCTGTATCGCCTCGGCAAGACTGATGTCTGCACTGCCCGATGCCACCGCCAGCACAAAAGCAATGACGACGATCAGCAGCAGTACAGCGAACAAGGCTGCGTTACGGCCTGAGGGCAAGAACAATCTCCTGGGGCGGGCGGCGATGGATAGTGTAAAGTAATCGGCAGTTAGAGTTTTAGTGCGGTTGCAATGAGCAACGATTGGATTGACGCCGAGGGTTTTCGGGCAAATGTCGGCATTATCCTCGCGAACGCAGACAACAAGCTGATGCTGGGCGGTCGCGTGGGTGCCAAAGGCTGGCAGTTTCCGCAGGGCGGAGTGCTGGAAGGCGAAGAGCCCGAACAAGCCATGTTTCGTGAACTGCGCGAGGAAGTCGGGCTCGAAGCCGACGACGTGGACGTGCTTGGCGTGACCAGAGACTGGTTGCGATATCGGCTTCCCGACAAGTTCGTTCGCAGGCACAGCAAGCCGCTGTGCATCGGGCAAAAACAGCGCTGGTTCATCCTCAGGCTCGTGTCCGACGAAAGCCGCGTCCGCTTCGATTGTGGCGACAAACCGGAGTTTGATCGTATCCGCTGGGTGGCTTTCTGGCGCCCCGTGAACGAAGTCATTTACTTCAAACGGCGAGTCTACGCACGCGCCCTGCACGAACTCGGGCCGCATGTGCACCCGGACGGACTCCCGAATCAGCCACGCTGGTGGCCGAGGCGTTGGCGTGCCGTGTTCGAAAAAGACCTTGCCCGGGACGAAAAAACGTCGGCCGAAGTCGCAAATCCGTGACCTGGCGCACTTCTGTTGGTCCTGGGCACCGCGTAACATAACGTTTTTTACTTAATAGCGATCGATACGAATGGCAGCGAAATCTCACCTGCAGATGCACGGCGCGGCCCGGACCTGGTTGGGTCGGGGTTTTCTCGTGCTGCTTGCCCTGATCGTGGGATACCTGGTTTTCGAATACGGCCGTATCAGCGCAGGGTATGACGTTGTTGATGCTGCCAATGAAACCGGTGAGCTCGAAGTACATATCGAGTCCCTCAATGATGAAATTGAGGCGCTAAAACAGGAGGTCGCACTTCTGGAAACGCATCGCGAAATTGATCGCGAGGCATACCAGGAAGTGGAGGGTAGCCTGATCACATTGCAAGCCAAGATCCAGGAGCAGCGAGATGCAATCGCGTTCTATCGAGGCATCGTGTCGCCATCTGACGGAAACTCAGGGCTGCGTGTCCAGGATTTCAAACTGACACGCGGGGCACAAGAGCGTGAGTTCCACCTGCGGCTTGTGCTCGTGCAGGCGATGAAGCATGACCGCAAGGTTTCGGGCGACGTCGCACTCAGCGTGGAAGGCAGTGAGGATGGAGAGGCCAAGACCTACGCGCTGACCGATCTCTTGCCTGTCGATGCGGATAAGGGCTGGCCTTTTTCATTCCGCTATTTTCAGGATTTTGACCGGCTGCTAGTGTTGCCGGATGGTTTCACCCCGGAGCGCGTGCATGTGGAAGTCCGCTCCCGAACGCGCTCGATCTCGAGCATTGAAGAGAGTTATGCCTGGGCCATGGGCCAGGGTTGATTGGAGAACCAGATGTTCGGTAAGAAACAGCGAAGGCACACGGTCGTTGAGACGCTCGTCGGCCCCAACAGCAAGATCAACGGTGACCTGCATTTCAAGGGTGGCTGTCATATTGATGGTATCGTCAATGGCAGTGTCACGGCGGATCCGGACACCGAGTCCGCCCTGAGTATCAGTGATATTGGTACGGTTGATGGTGGGGTCACTGTCCCGTATGTTGTACTCAATGGTATTGTCCGTGGCGATGTCTTCGCCGGCCAACGCGTGGAACTTGGGCCGACAGCACGGGTCATTGGCAATGTGTATTACAATCTGATCGAAATGGCGATTGGCGCCGAGATCAACGGCAAGCTCGTACATCAGCCGGAAGGGCAGGTACCATTGCTCGAACAGACCAATCGAATTGACGAGGCAGCAGCGGCTGCAAACGACTAACTACGGAAAACTATGACAACAGCAACAGAAATCGCACCACAGGCACCGAATGGCATCGTATTTACCGATGCCGCGGCCAGCAAGGTGGGTGAACTCATCGCGGAAGAAGACAATCCGAATCTCAAGCTCCGCGTATTTATCTCGGGCGGAGGATGCTCGGGCTTCCAGTACGGGTTCACATTTGATGAGGACATCGAGGATGGCGACAGCCGGGTCGAGAATGCCGGCGTGACTTTGCTGGTCGACCCGATGAGCGTGCAGTACCTCATCGGTGCGGAGATCGATTACAAGGAAGATCTGCAGGGAGCACAGTTCATCATCCGGAACCCGAATGCACAAACCACCTGCGGCTGCGGACAGTCCTTCACCACCTGAGATAGCTCAGCCGGAAATCATCGCGGCCGTCGATCTCGGCTCCAACAGCTTTCACATGATTGTCGGCGAGCTGCGCCATGGCCAGCTTGCTATTCTCGATCGTATTCGCGAAACAGTGCGGCTCGCCGAAGGCTTGTCCGATAGCGGCGACATTTCCCCCGACGCGCGCAAACGCGCGCTTGACTGTCTGTCCCGGTTTGGTGAGCGACTTCGTGAAATAAAAGCGGGCAGCGTTCGTGCGGCCGGCACAAGCACAATTCGAAAGGCTCGTGAGGACTCCTCGTTCATGGCTGAGGCAGAAGAAGCACTTGGCCACCCAATCGAGATCATTTCCGGTATCGAGGAGGCGCGGCTGATTTACAACGGTGTCACGCACAGCCTGCCGCCGACAGATGGTTTTCGTCTCGTCATGGACATTGGTGGCGGCAGCACCGAATTGATTCTCGGCCAGGCAGCGCAACCAACGGCACTCGAAAGCCTCCACATGGGTTGTGTCTCGATGACGGAGCGCTTCTTTCCGCAAGGTGAAATCACCCGAGCAGGAATCAACAAGGCGCGCATGGCTGCCCAGCTCAAACTGAGGCCTGTGAAGGCTTTCTTCCGTGATGCGACGGATGTCGAAGCCATTGGCACATCGGGCACGATTCGGGCAACAGAGGCGGTGGCACGCGAGCTTGGTCTCTCGGATGAGGGGCTGACGCTCGATATCGTCGAGCAACTAATCGACAAGGTTCTGGAGTTCGAGTCGATTTCCGACATCTCCCTGAATGGGTTGTCCGAAAGGCGTGCCCAGGTCTGGCCGGGCGGCTTGTCGATACTTGCGGAGTTGCTGCATGTGCTGAACATCAACCGCTTGAAGATCTCCGATGGAGCGCTGCGCGAGGGACTTCTGTATGACCTGCTCGGACGCCTGCAGCACGAGGATGCGCGCGAGCGAACCGTGCACGCCATGGAGGCGCGTTATCACGTCGATCTCGATCAGGCGCAACGGGTAACGGACATGGCGACCCGGCTGCACACGCAATGCGCGCAGACGTGGCAGTTCGAGTCGGAGCTGGCCGGACTGGCGCTTGGCTGGGCTGCACGCCTGCACGAAATCGGGCTCGACATCTCGCACGACGGATTTCACCGGCATGGTGCATATGTCGCCGAGTGGGCGGACATGCCGGGCTTTCCGCGTGCCGAGCAGCGCCTGCTGGCCTTTCTGATTGGCAGCCAGCGCAACGCGATCGATACGGCTCGGCTCAAGGCATTGCCCCGCGCCTGGCGCGATTCGGCACTGCGACTCGCCATCCTGCTGCGCATTGCGGTGCTGTTGAATCGCAGCCGCAAGGAAACGGAAAAACCACCAGTCACAATCCAGGTGTCGGGGAAAGAGATTTCGATCGGGTTTGATGCGGATTGGCTGGCCGAGAATCCCTTGACCATCGCCGACCTCGAACAAGAGCAGGGGTTCTTACAGAACGTCGGCTATCAACTCACGCTGAGTTGACGTTATGGCACGGCGGCGATACCGGTAGAACGGGTCAGGCACGCTCCTACAGCGGCGTTGCGAGATGTTGCAGGAATGTCTCTTGCGCGGAAATACGTTCGTTCTTGCCATGCGTCTGGCGCACGTAGCTGCCGTCCCCATTGAGTACCCAAGCCTGGCAATTGTCGGCGAGAAATAACTCGAGATCGTGGCGGATCTGTTCCTTCATGGCCTTCTGCCGGATCTCGAAACAGGATTCATTGCGGCGGAACATGTTGCGTTCCATCCAGTCGGCGCTGGAGCAGTAAAACTCTTCATTCCCATCGTTGAGGAAATAGTAGACACGCGAGTGCTCGAGAAACCGTCCAACAATCGAGCGTACGTGGATGTTCTCCGAGAGGCCCTTGACGCCCGGACGCAGCGAGCAAATGCCGCGGATGATGAGGTCGATCTTCACACCAGCCTGCGATGCTTCGTACAGCGCATCAATCAGCTGCAGTTCATTGAGCGAATTGACTTTGGCAATAATGCGCGCGTCTTTGCCTGCTTTTGCATTCTCTGTCTCACGCTTGATCTTATCCATGAGGGCAGGGAACAAGCTGAACGGTGAGGCGAGCATTCGGGTCATGCCGGTCGCTTCGGTCAGGCTGGTCAGCTGCAGGAACAATTTGTGCACGTCTTCGCCGAGGCGCTGGCTACTCGAAAGGTAGCCGTAGTCGGTGTACACGTTGGTCGTTGCGTGATGATAGTTACCCGTACCGAGATGCACATAGCGAATCAGCTTGTCTTCCTCGCGGCGCACGACCAGCAGCATTTTTGCGTGGGTCTTGAAACCAACCAAGCCATAGACAACGTGCGCGCCGGCCTCCTGCAGGCGGTTTGCCAGCGCGATGTTGGCGGCCTCGTCGAAGCGCGCCATTAATTCGATGACGACCGTGACTTCCTTGCCCGAACGGGCAGCGGTTACGAGGTGATCGACGATCGGTGAATCCGCACCGGTCCGATACAGGGTCTGCTTGATCGCCAGCACGTCGGGGTCTGTCGCAGCCACAGCGATGAAGTCGATGACCGGTGCAAACGACTGGTAGGGGTGGTGCAGCAAGACGTTCTTCTCTGCGAGAATTTCAAAGATGTCTTCGTCCGTGAGCAGCTCGTCGGGCAAGCCCTGAGCGAACGGCGGATACAGAAGCTCAGGCCGGTCGGCAATTCCGCAGACGGTGCTCATGCGATTCAGGTTTACCGGTCCCTCGACCAGGTACATATCGCATTCCTGCAAGTTGAAGTGGTCGAGCAGGAACTCCTGCAGGTCCTCGGGGCACTCGTGGCCTATCTCAATGCGAACTGCCGCACCGTAGCGGCTGGCTTCGAGCTGACCTTCGAGCGCGCGGACGAGATCGCTGACTTCTTCGTCATCAATATAGAGGTCACTGTTGCGCGTTACGCGGAACTGGTAGCAACCATCAACATCAAGTCCGGGAAACAGGCGATCGACATGCACGCGAATGATGGACGACAGAAACACGTAATTGTGCTCGCCGGGTTCGCTCAGGTGCTCCGGTAGCTCGATAATGCGCGGCAAAGAACGCGGTGCCTGCACCATGCCGCGGTGTCGGCGTCGACCGAACGCATCGCGACCATGCAAACGCACAATGAAGTTCAGGCTCTTGTTGAGAATGCGTGGGAACGGCCGGGACGGGTCGAATGTCAGCGGTGTAAGGACCGGCACGACCTGCTCATCGAAATACTCGCTAAGCCAGGATTGCTGTTCCTCGTTCCATTCGTGGCTCTGTACAAAACGCATGCCGGCCTTTGTGAGTTCGGGGAACATGACGTCGTTAAGAAGCTCGTACTGCCGACGTATCAAGTCCGCGACCTCCGCGTGAACCCTGTCGAAAACTTCCTGAGCCGGGATCTTCTCCGGACCCTGGGCCGGTGCGCCAATCTCGAGGCGTTGCTTCAGGCCGGCGACGCGAATTTCGAAAAACTCGTCGAGGTTCGTGCAGCTGATACACAAGAACCGCAGGCGCTCCAGTAGCGGCCACTCCGGGTCGAACGCTTGTGCGAGCACCCGTTTGTGGAACTCCAGCAGGCTGAGTTCGCGATTGATATAGAGGCTGTCCATCTATTGGTCCACTAGGGATAGTGTGTCGTGCCCAGTATCACTTCTTGTCTTGCACCGGTCACGCTTGGCAGGTTTCCGGTTTGCTTGTTCATCGTGCGCATCGCGAGCCAGGCAAATGCCACAGCCTCTACCCAATCGGGATCCAGGCCGACTGCCTCGGTTGTGTCGATCGATGTTCCGGGCAGATTGCGGGCGAGGCGCCTGAGCAGGTTCGTATTATGCGCGCCGCCACCGCAGACGAAAAGTTCTCTCGCGTCGGGTGCATGCGCGGTGATGTGGTCAGCGATGGTCCTGGCCGTGAGTTCTGACAACGTGGCCTGGACATCGGCCGGGTCGTAGGATTCGATATCGTGTTGTTGAAGCCACTCCAGGTTGAAGTCCTCAAGCCCGGTGCTCTTTGGGGGCTTCAGTTCGAAATAACCAAAGGACAATAGCCGTTTCAGCAGGTCTTCCGCGCAGGTGCCGGTCGCGGCCCAGTCACCGTTGCGGTCAAAAGCTGTCTTCCTGTGTTTCTGTATCCAGCGATCGAGCAGCGCATTGCCCGGGCCCGTATCGAAGCCAATGACGGGCGAGCCGTCAGACTTCAGTAGCGTAACGTTGGCGATGCCGCCGATGTTCAGGATTACGCGATCGGCATCTGCCGAGCCAAACAGCCATTGGTGAAATGGGGGTACCAGCGGCGCTCCCTGGCCGCCGGCTGCAATGTCTGCGCTGCGAAAATCGGCAACTGTCGTAATTCCGGTGCCACCGGCGATCAGGGCTGGATTGCCAATCTGCAGCGTGTACGGTGCCACGGCATCGGGTTGATGCCGCACGGTCTGGCCGTGGCTGCCGATTGCCCGAACATCACCCGCTCCGACACCACTTTTCCCAAGCAGCTCGAGAGCCGCGTCCCTGAAGTGCTCTCCGACCTGGCGGTCGAGCGAGCCGATGTTCTCGATAGGCTGATCGACAGGCGTCGCGACTGCTTTGAGCAACGCGTGCCGCAAGGTCTCTGCATATGGCCGTTCGTGCGTCGCGATAATGTCGACGCCATCGTCGTTAAAATCAGCAATCACGGCATCGATGCCGTCCATGCTGGTGCCGGACATCAGGCCAATGTAGTAGTCAGGCACTTTCGCTACTGAGCGCTGTACGCGATGGAAGCAACCTGGGTGCTCTTGAATTTCTCGAGTTCCTCGAGAATGGGCGCAGCCTCTGTCATGAACCGCTGGCGATATTCTTCAGCGATCGGCTCGGCATCGGGTAACGCTACCGTGCGCGGATTTCGATGTACCCCGTTCAAGCGGTACTCGTAATGCAGGTGGTTGGCGGTCGCAAGGCCGGTCATACCGACATAACCTATCGTTTGTCCTTGCCGCACTCTCGCTCCGAGGCTCGCCTTGGCGGCGTATCCCGACATGTGGGCGTACAGGGTCGTGATATTGCCTCCATGCTGCAGGATCACCACCTTGCCGTAACCGGACTTTATGCCGCGGAAAATAACCTTGCCATCACCGGCGGCTTTGACCGGCGTGCCTCGCGGCGCGGCGTAGTCGACGCCGCGGTGGGCGCGTATCTTGTTCAGGATCGGGTGGCGGCGCTTCGGGTTGAAGTTCGAGCTGATTCGCGTGAAATCGACAGGTGCCCGGATGAACGCCTTGCGAACACTGTCGCCCTCGGGCGTGAAGTAGTCGGTGTTCTCGTTTTTGTCTTTGAAGCGCACGGCCCGAATCTGGCGACCGTTGTTATTGAATTCGGCCGCGATGATCTCGCCGTCCGTAACGAACTCACCGTCCTGCCAGATCTCCTCAAACTGCACGTAGTAGTTGTCGCCGCTGCGAATATCAAGAATGAAATCGACGTCCCAGGCGAAAATCCCCGCAACGTTCATGATCGTCTTGTCTGAAAGGCCCGCTTGTGCGGCGCTCTCAAACAGAGAGCTTTCGATAACACCGTAGGCGTGACGCTTGCGAATCTCGATAGGCCTGTCGATGATCTTGGCGGCAAATCCCTCTTCACTTTTCTCGATCTGCAGCGCGCTCGTCAGGTCCAGTTTGGAGTAGAGGCTGACGATCTGGCCTTCGTCATGTTCAACCTCGAACACATCGCCCGGCTTGATGCGGCGGAAGCGCTGCTTTGCCTCGTCGAGCCGGGCGATCGTCATGAGTTGACCAATGTTGAGATTGTTCCGGCGAAACAGTTTCTCCATGGTGTCGCCGCGACCAATTGTCAGCGTCAGCTTGTCGAACTCGGGCTCCGGTTCCGGCAGAACCTCCGGCTCCAGGACATCGCTGGTGATCGTGGCGGCGTCTTTTTCGTCTGCTGGCAACGGCGAGTCATCAGCCGCCGTCATGACAGGCGCTTCCAGGGCGGCTGGTCTCGGGTCGCTGGTGCCGAGGCCGTTGATCAGGGCGATGCCGATCAACGGGATGCCAAGTCCGACCGCGAACCACTTGAGGGCCTTCGATTTAGCGGGCTTAGCTGCAGCAGACGGCTTGTAATCGTGTAGTAATGGACTGGCCTGACGACTCAAGTCTGCGTCCCCGGGTTCATGGATGTCGCTACTCTACCGTTTGGTATTTTGGAGGTCAAAACCCGGCGAGGATGCTAAAGTTCGCCGCTACACGTTGCGGCGCACTGCCGCCCCAAGAAATGAAGGCCAATGAGCAGTATCAAGGAACAAATCGCGGAGCTTAGCCGCGGCGCGGATGAGGTCTTGCCCGAGGACGGGCTCGAGGCGAAGCTCAAGCAGGGCAGGCCGCTGGTGGTAAAAGCGGGCTTTGACCCTACGGCGCCCGACCTGCATATCGGTCACACCGTGCTCATAAACAAGATGCGCCAATTCCAGCAACTGGGGCACGAGGTTGTGTTTCTGATTGGTGATTTCACGGGCATGATCGGCGACCCGTCCGGCAAGAATTCGACACGCCCCCCGCTGTCGCCGGATCAGATCAAGGCAAATGCCGAGACCTACGAGGCGCAGATCTTCAAGATCCTTGATGAGGACAAGACTCGTGTTGAATTCAATTCGACCTGGATGGGCGAGATGGATGCGGCCGGTCTGATCAAGCTCGCGGCACGGCACACCGTTGCCCGCATGCTGGAGCGCGACGATTTCAACAAGCGGTATAAGGGTGGCCAGTCGATTTCAATCCACGAGTTCCTGTACCCGCTCGTGCAGGGCTACGACTCGGTCGCGCTCAAGGCTGACGTTGAACTCGGCGGCACCGATCAAAAATTCAACCTCCTCGTAGGCCGGCAGCTGCAGCAGGACTACGGCCAGGATCCGCAAATTGTCATGACGACGCCGCTGCTCGAGGGTCTGGACGGCGTGCAGAAGATGTCAAAATCTCTCGACAACTACATCGGGATCACGGAGGCGCCCGGCGAAATGTTCGGCAAAATCATGTCGATTTCCGATGATCTGATGTGGCGTTACTTCGAGGTTCTGAGCTTCCGGTCGCTCGACGCTATTGCAGGGTTGAAGAAGTCGGTATCCGATGGCCTGAATCCTCGCGACGCAAAATTTGAACTTGGCATGGAAATCGTTGCCAGATTCCATAGTGATGCTGCGGCTGAGGCGGCGAAGCAGGAATTCATCTCGCGCTTCCAACAGGGGGCCATGCCGGATGAAATCCCGGAGAAGTCGCTCGACAGTCAGGACGGACAGCTTGGTCTGGCGTACCTCCTTAAGGGGGCTGGTCTGGTCAGCAGTACGTCCGAGGCGTTTCGGATGATCAAGCAGGGTGCCGTCAGGATTGATGGAGAGCGGGTCGAGGACCGCGCGCTGCAAGTCGAGGCGGGCAGCAGTCACATATACCAGGTGGGCAAGCGCAAATTCGCGCGCGTTACGCTCGCTTGATCGGGGTGGGGGCGGCCGGTTGGCTGCTCGTGTGCTGGAGGTGTATGCAGTGAACAGGTTTTTGACAATCGCCACATTGTTGCTGGTGATGCTGGCAGCACCACAGATCGCCGGGGCGCAGTCGGCCGACAACGACATGCGTCAACAGTTCGAGGCTGTAATAGACGGCCTTAACAACAACTCATTTCGCAAGTTTCATGATGCCATCGACGACAGGGAGCTGATGGACCGGATATTCGGGTCGCGCGTCCTCGACGAGGAGGCAAAACAATCGCTCGCGGCGAATTTTACAGCCAACCTCGAGGGCATATTCTCCGGGTCGATGCCGCGTCGCCGATCGCAGGCCGAAACGGGGGGCGAAATCATCGGGACGATCATCTCTTTCGAAGCGCAGGACGGCCAGGCTCGGGCGATAGTTCGTTACGCAAGCCCGGGCTATCGCTATTCATACCATTCGTACGACCTCACGCGCGCAAGAAGTGGCCGTATTCAAATCGTCGACTGGTACGATTACTACCAGTCGGGCTGGTTCAGCGAGGTCACGGCCAACGAACTGGTCAGTGCGATGCCAGGCCAGGCGACGGTCAGAAGTGTTCTGGAATTGAGCAACCCGACCGAGGGGCAGTTGTTCCAGGTAGGTGAGCTTCTCAAGGCCGTTCGTGACCAGAATGCGAGGCGGTACTTCCAGATTCACGATGGGCTCGAGGACTCGCTGCGACGGGAACCGTTCGTTGTCGTACTCAATTTTCAGTATTGCCGGATCATCGGCGATCCGGCCCGCCTGGATGCTGCGGTCGACGAGCTCGTCAAGCACTTCCCGGGTGAGTCGCTGCATAGCCTGAGTCTGGGTGAGTATTACGTCACCCGACGACTCTTCGAGCAGGCCATCGAGGAGTACGACCGGTTCGAGGGTGCGCTCGGCATGAAAGATGGGGTCTCCGAGACCTTCAAGGCGACCTCGGCGATGGCCCTGGGCGATTTCGCAAGAGCCCAGGAGTTTGCACTGAGTGCCACGCAGGTAGAGCCCGGCCTTGAGCTCAGCTGGTGGGCCCTGCTGCGCGCGAGGACGGCCGCAGAGGACTACGCGGCGGCAACCGAAGCCCTGACCCAGCTCGAGGATCGTTTTGGCCATTTGCTGATTCCGCAGAAACTGCGACGCGACCGCTTCCTCAAGATCCTCATTGACCAGCAGGAATATAAGGACTGGCGTGCTGCCCGGGACCAGGCCTGATACCGAAATTATTGTGCGCAATCGTCGATCGATTCGAGGAAATCGGCGGCCGGCGACCGTATTTGGAGTCGATTAGTTGCCCGGCGCCCGTGCTGGCAGATAATTAATCTGCGGGAATCGCGGAGGAAACCCCGCCCGGCCCTTCGGGCCAAGCCCGGGGTGACGTCCATTCGGCCAGCAGGGGTCCGGCGCGGTTGAGTGCCAATTGGGCGTTTTCCCCGGGGAAAAGCGACTATTTTCGGAGTGTTGCGTACCCCGGTCCGCCAGCCCTGGGGTCACCAGTCCGGCCCTTTGAAAAAAACTTCAAAAAAGATGTTGACGGACTGGGATTGCGCCGTATAATGCGCCGCTCTCTGGGGGAACGGTGTCCTTCAGTAGACCCCAAAAAGATAGTTACAGGCGCCGGCGGGCTGTTGATTAGCTCCCCATCGCCTGTATAATTGTGGGTCTGCCTCGCAAAACGGCGAGGACGTTCTTTAACAATTCAATCAGATAATTTGTGTGGGTGCTTGCGTTGGACTTTGCGAAGGCAAAATCAAACGTAAGAACCAAGTTTAATTTTAAGTAATTAAGTTGGGGACGACGTCTTTAGATAAAAGCTCAAAGCTTTAAACTGAAGAGTTTGATCCTGGCTCAGATTGAACGCTGGCGGCATGCCTAACACATGCAAGTCGAACGGAAACGATGGGAGCTTGCTCCCAGGCGTC
>Ga0316189_10002459_pt1 | contig 18144 bp, 10 predicted proteins | sample LowCovwburrow_MG_FD_204930 | JGI IMG/M metagenome (GOLD analysis project Ga0316189, IMG submission 204930) | Coastal sediment microbial communities from Maine, United States - Lowes Cove worm burrow | ecosystem: Environmental > Aquatic > Marine > Coastal > Sediment | place: USA: Maine...
TACAACCCTAGCTTCTTCTCCAACTCAGCAATAACAACTTCCATCTGATCAACCTTAGCTCGAGTCTTCTGCAGCACCGCGTTCTGAGTATCTAACTCCTCGCGAGTCACAACATCAAGATCACTAATCACATCTTGAATTGCCGCTTTAACATTTTCCTTAACATCGTTACTCAACGATTCAGGCACCGCTGACTTAGCCGCTAGCATGATTTTCTGGATGATGTCGGACGCTGCGTTTGGAATATCGTTCATTTTCTTTCACGTTGTAGACCCTGTTATCACGAGGAGGACAGAATCATATTAATGTTACGGTGCGTATGACTATTGTCACCGTGTAGCTTGATAGAGTCTATCTATTTAGGGCATAAAAAAGAACCGTTACTAAGATTCCAGAGTACTAAATATAAACTGAAATTCGATCTAAAAAACTAAGGTATTCTGAACTAGTGACAATACTATTAGCCAATAGCTAAAAATTCTATGCAAGCAAATATCCCATCACTCTTTCGCATCCATGCGACCGTGACATACCGCACATCCTGTGCATAAAAAAGGCTCGCCGAAGCGAGCCTTCTCCAACACAGTTTAACTCAAAGCAACAGCCTTGAGCTAAAGCGAGCTATGCTCGCGCATCAATTAAGATGCGCCGTCAACTGCTTTCATCGAAAGACGAACACGGCCTTGCTTATCAACTTCTAGCACTTTAACCGTTACTTCGTCGCCTTCTGACAAATGGTCGGCTACATTCTCAACACGCTCGTTAGAGATTTGTGAGATGTGTACCAAACCGTCTTTACCTGGAAGTACGTTTACAAACGCACCGAATTCCATGATCTTAACAACTTTACCGGTATAGACAGAGTCTACTTCGATATCAGAGGTGATCTCTTCAATTCGACGACGAGCTTCAGCGCCTGCTGCGCCATCTACCGACGCTACATTAATAGTACCGTCGTCTTCGATGTCGATTGTCGCGCCTGTTTCTTCGCAAAGAGCACGGATAACCGCACCGCCTTTACCAATAACGTCACGAATCTTATCAGGGTTGATTTTGAAGGAGATAATGCGTGGCGCGTGATCAGACATTTCTTCACGATGAGTTTCAAGTACTTTAGCCATTTCAGCCAAGATATGAATACGTGCGTCTTTCGCTTGCGACAATGCTTGGGTCATAATTTCTTCGGTGATACCGTCGATTTTAATGTCCATTTGCAATGCAGTAATACCATCTGGAGTACCGGCTACTTTGAAATCCATGTCGCCAAGATGATCTTCGTCACCGAGGATGTCAGTCAATACAGCAAAGTTCTCACCTTCTTTGATCAAGCCCATCGCGATACCGGCAACAGGGGCTTTCAACGGCACACCTGCGTCCATCATCGCTAGAGATGATCCACACACTGATGCCATTGAGCTTGAACCGTTTGATTCAGTGATCTCAGAGACAACGCGGATAACGTATGGAAATTCTTCAGCGGTTGGTAGAACCGCTTGAATACCACGACGAGCTAAACGGCCGTGACCGATTTCGCGTCTTTTAGGTGATCCAACACGGCCAGTTTCGCCAACTGAATATGGAGGGAAGTTGTAGTGCAGCATGAAGCGATCACTGATATCGCCTTCTAGTGCGTCGATTCGCTGTGCGTCACGCTCAGTACCCAAGGTTGCAGCAACAACTGCTTGTGTTTCGCCACGTGTAAACATAGCTGAACCGTGTGTGCGTGGCCATACGCCAGTGCGTACATCGATGCCTCGAACAGTGGTTGTGTCACGACCATCGATACGTGGTTGACCCGCGATAATGCGACCACGAACGATTTCTTTTTCTAAGCCTTTGAACGCCGCGTTAACTGCGTCAATATCGGCAACTGAAGATTCGTCATTCAACAAGCCTTCTTTAACGTCTGCATGTGCCGCAGAAATCTTCGCGACACGATCAACCTTACTCGCTGTTGAGAACGCATCTTCTAGCGCAGATTTTGCAATCTCAGCAACTTTAGCCGTTACCGATGTGTCTTCTACCGGTGGATTCCACTCTTTCATTGGCTTGGCTACTTCAGCCGCCAACTCTTCGATTGCGGCAATCGCTTTTTGTGACTCGCGATGGCCGTACATTACTGCGCCTAACATGACGTCTTCAGCGAGTATATTAGCTTCAGACTCAACCATTAGAACAGCATCTTTGGTGCCAGCGACAACAAGGTCTAGATCCGATGTAACAAGTTGATCTCGATCTGGGTTAAGCACATATTCACCGTTAATATAGCCAACGCGTGCTGCGCCTACTGGGCCATTAAACGGAATGCCTGAGGTTGCCAGAGCCGCAGAAGCACCAACCAAAGAAACAATTTCAGTGTCGATGTTCGGGTCAATAGACACAATCGTGATAACCACTTGTACGTCGTAACCGAAACCTTTTGGAAATAGTGGGCGTAGTGGGCGATCGATCAAACGACAGGTTAAAATAGCTTTCTCGGAAGGGCGTCCTTCACGACGAAAGAAGCCACCAGGGATTTTGCCGGCGGCGTAAGTACGCTCTTCGACATCAATCGTTAGTGGCATGAAATCTCTAGGTTGACCTGACATCTTGTTGACGACAGTAACCATAACAGTGGTATCGCCACAGCTGGCGATGATAGCCGAATCGGCTTGGCGAGCGATCTCACCAGTTTCTAAAGTGAACTCACGCTCACCGAATTGAAAGGTTTTTGTTACCTTTGACATACGTATTACCTATATATTTAATATCCCTTGGGCCCTATTGCCGTCGGAATTAACCTACTTTTAAACAAAGTACGAACCATTTCGTACTTCGCTTTCTCCGGTTTTAGCCATTCCTAACGGAACATGACATGGGCGGAGATACCCCTAAAACGTCAAAAGCCTTATCGCGAGATAAGGCTTTTGTATGCTGTTCTATATTATTGTGATTCGCGTCGCGAGAGCTCGCATATTCGAGGCTAATTTTCCGCAGGCTCGACAGTCAAGAGTGAACCCTTGATTTAGAGGCTTCGGAAAAATTGACTGGATAAGGGAGTTCTCAGTTATTAAATTAGTAGCGTAATTCACGGTTATATAGAGCAGCTAATTACTTACGTAGGCCTAAGCGAGCGATAAGTGTTCTATAACGTTCAACATCATTTTTCTTCAAGTAATCAAGCAACTTACGACGCTGGTTTACCAAACGCAACAAGCCTTGGCGCGAATGATGGTCATGGGTGTGCTCTTTGAAGTGTGGAGACAAGTCTAAAATTCTAGCTGTCTGTAATGCGATTTGAACTTCAGGTGATCCTGTATCGCCTTCTTTTACTTGATAGTCTGCAACGATGGCAGCTTTGTCTGCGGCTGTTAATGCCATAATACTATTCCTCTTCAGAATTTGGTTGTGCTTCAATTCCCTGAAGGGTGGAAAACGAAGCGATTAGCACCTCAAGACAGCTGTCTCGGGTAGGCGCGTATTCTAACTGTTTGAGCTTAGAAATCACGCTAATTTCAATCAAAATCGGATGTTTTTAAATCTTTTAGCGTTATTTTTACTATCTAGGCCTTAGACACTCTCATTGTTAGTGTCAACAAAAGTCTTGCGCGCTTTGATAAACCCAGTCTCACTAACTTCACCTACGCCGTAGAGATATCCGTTTGGCTGATAAAACCGCGTCAACTGATCGGTTTTAAGACCTTCTGCCAAGGTCGGTTTACCCTGGACCATACTCATAGCCTGCGCGTCTGTTATTTGAATTTTTGGCATATGCTGAATAAGCACCTCAAGCGGTAATAGCACTTCTTTTAAATCAGCGCTTAAAACATGCTCTAGTGAGTGCGCAGCATCAACATTGATCGCCTTTATATCAGTGCGTCTGAGCTTAACTACATGAGCACCACAGCCTAGAACTTGGCCAAGGTCGTGCGCTAATGAGCGAATGTAAAAGCCGCTCGAGCAATGAACATTGAGTTCTACGTGAAATGAGTCTATACGCCTTGCTTCGAGCCCATAGACAGTCATATCCCGTTCTGGCCGCTCAATGATTTCACCCCTGCGGGCCAGCTTGTAGAGCGGTTGGCCATCCTTTTTTAAAGCACTATACATCGGCGGAACTTGTTTAATATCACCTCGAAACTGTACAAGTGCAGCCTGCAATTGGGAGTCACTCACATCAACTGGCTTAGTCTGTGTGATTTCACCTTCGCTGTCTAAAGTATCGGTAACCTCACCTAACTTTATAACCGTAGTGTATTTTTTATTCGAGTGAAGAAGATACTCTGAGACTTTTGTTGCTTGACCCAAACAGATTGGCAGCAAGCCTGTGGCGAGCGGATCAAGAGCGCCAGTATGGCCGGCCTTCTTAGCATTGAAGCAATGCTTAATTCGTTGTAGAGCCCCGTTTGAGCTCAAGCCAGTGGGCTTATCTAGGAGTATTACTCCGTGGATATTGTTCTTTTGCTTTTTCATGATTGGTAAGTTTGGAGCAAGCCAGAGTCATCCTGAAGAGTGAGGCTGTCATCCTGAGCGTAGCCGAAGGATATCCTAGGTTAGATACTGAACAATGAGATCCTTCGGCTACGCTCAGGATGACAGATTATTTCTTCTCAAGGCGACTTCTATAACTTCAGTATAAGCGAGTCCAGACTCAGATAAACTCAACAAGCTAATCCTTATTGTTCAAAGCCTTGTCTATCAAAGCCGACATTCTCGCGCCTTCGGAGATTGAATTATCATAGCTAAAGATCAAGTTTGGGCAATGACGCATATCGATAACCGCGGCTAATGCTCGGCGTAAAAAACCATTAGCGCGTTCTAAGGCATCCATGGTGTCTTTGATCTCAAGTTGGTCTTCAAGCATAGACGTTACAAAAACCTTTGCTTGGCGCAGGTCTTTAGTTACCTCAACATCAGTGATCGTCAAGCTTGAAACACGCGGATCTTTAACTTGAGTGCGTAGAATCATCGCCAATTGGCGAGTGATACTCTGTGCTACGCGTTCGCTTCTGGCGTACTCTTTTGGCATTTCTTTACTCTTAGTTTCTTATGACCGAAAGGCCCTTCACATTATAGTGAAGAGCACCGTCAGGCAAAGTATCGCTCTAGAGCGTTACCTTAACTTCGACTCTATTGAAAATTTCCAATTGGTCGCCTTCTTTAATGTCGTTGTAGTTTGTTACGCCGATACCGCATTCGGTACCAACCTTAACTTCGCTAACGTCGTCTTTAAAGCGACGCAGTGAGTCAATATGGCCTTCAAAAATTACGATACTATCGCGAAGAACACGCACGTGAGCATTACGCTTAACAACACCTTCAGTCACGAAACAGCCAGCAATGGTACCGATCTTCGGTGCACGGAATACTTCGCGCACTTCCACATAACCCATGACATCTTCACGAATCTCTGGATCTAATAAGCCTTCCATCGCGTTTTTAACGTCATCAATTACTTCATAAATGATACTGTAATAACGAATTTGCACGTCTTCTTGCTCAGCTAGCTTTCTCGCTTGAGCATCGGCACGAACGTTAAAACCAATTACAAACGCTGATGACGCCATTGCTAAGTTGATGTCCGACGCATTAATTGCGCCCACCATGCTATGAACCACACTTACTTTTACGTCCGGCGTTGATAGTTTGATTAATGACTCGCTCAAGGCTTCTATTGAGCCTTGTACGTCGCCTTTAATTAGAACGTTAACGTTTTTAACTTCACCTTCACCCATTTGTGTGAACATGTTCTCAAGTTTGGCAGCCTGTTGACGTGCCAAACGTGCTTCACGATCACGACTTGAACGAAAGCTAGCCGCTTCACGAGCTTTACGCTCATCTTCAACTACCAGAACTTCATCACCAGCGGCAGGAACACCGCTTAAACCTTGGATCTCAACTGGCATCGAAGGCCCGGCAACTTTAATCGTTTCACCTTGGTCGTTGACCATGGCACGAATCCGGCCAGTCTCTTGACCAACTAGTACGATATCACCATATTTTAACTCACCGTGTTGGACCAGAATAGTACACACCGCGCCACGGCCTTTATCTAAACGAGCTTCGACAACGGTTCCGGTAGCTTTACCAGATGGGCGTGCTTTTAATTCGAGCAATTCAGATTGCATCGCAATTGATTCAAGCAATGTATCAACACCGTCACCAGTATGAGCTGACACTGGTATCATCATCACGTCGCCGCCCCAACCTTCTGAGATAACGTCTTCAGTCGCTAGCTCTTGTTTAACACGATCCGGGTCCGCTGATTCTTTGTCCATCTTATTGATAGCAACAATGATTGGAACATTAGCGTTCTTAGCATGTTTAATTGCTTCGATAGTTTGAGGTTTAACACCATCGTCGGCCGCTACAACTAGAATAATTAAATCCGTCGCTTTGGCTCCACGAGCACGCATGGCACCAAAAGCTTCATGACCAGGTGTGTCTAAAAAAGTAATCTCGCCATTGCTAGTTTGAACCTGATACGCACCAATATGCTGAGTAATACCACCAGCTTCACCAGCGGTAACTTTGGCCTTACGAATGTAATCTAGTAGCGATGTTTTACCATGATCAACGTGGCCCATAACCGTTACTACAGGACAACGTGGCTCATAGCTTGACTCATCAACATCCACTTCTTGGTTAGCGGCAAGGAATGCCTCGGGGTCGTCTTGCTTGGCTTCAACTGGGTTGTGACCCATTTCATCAACCACCAACATGGCCGTATCTTGGTCTAGGGTTTGGTTGATGGTTACCATAGTACCCATTTTGAACAGCACTTTAACCACTTCAGCTGATTTTACCGACATTTGCGCTGCCAGGTCAGCAACACTGATAGCCTCACCGATTGCAACATCACGAGTTCTTGGAGCAACTGGACGCTCGAATCCGTGTTGATCACCAGTACTGGTTTTGATGTTAGATGGGCGGCGTTTATCTTTGCGCTTATTACGGCCACGACCTTTTGTAACGTGCAACTCTTCACGACCAGCAAACGGCTTGCGCTTACCGCCGGCACCTTTGTCGTTTTTGTTCGCGTTTGGTGATGGCGCAGGAGTTGCCGGCTTAGGCTCCGCTTGTTTAATAATCGGTGATACACGTACTCGATCAGACGCTTTGCGAATGATTGAGGGCATAATCACTTCTCGTCGTGCCCGAGGGGCTTCAACTGGCTTCCGATTCAATTTCGAGCGTTCTGCTGCCGTCATTGTTTTAACTGGTGCTTCTGTTTTTCCTTCTGTTTTAGTCTTCACTTTAGCCTCGGCTTTAGTTTCAACAGAGGCTGTCTTTGCTTCCAAAATGGGGCTTGCCTTTGTTTCAGCTGCCGCTTTGGATTCGGCCTCAGCTTTTGCAGCAGCTTCTTCTGCAGCTTTTGCAGCAGCCTCTTCTGCGGCTTGTGCGGCTTCTTCTGCGGCTTGTGCGGCTTCTTCGGCGGCTTTTGCAGCGGCTTCTTCTGCAGCTTGCGCGGCCGCTTCAGCGGCTAACCGTTCTTGCTCTACTTCAGCTTGTTTAGCTTCACTCATCTTAGCCAACTCTTCGGCCGCAATTCGCGCACGCTCAACTTCAGCCGCTTGCTCTTGCAGCACTAATTGCTCAGCGGCATGACGCTCGGCTTCTTCTTGCTCTAAAACTTCACGTTTAATAAACGTTCTACGCTTTTTAGTTTGCACTTGTACCGTGCGCGCAATACCCGTTTTAGTCGTTTGCTGAATTTCTGAGTTCGTCTTTTTCTTCAGCGAAATCTTTCCACGGCCAGCCACCGGCGCCTCTACAGGTGCGGTTGCAGCTCCGCCTCGAAGAAAATCAAGCAATTGCCGCTTCTCTTCATCGGTTAGTGAATCGTTGACGGTTTTACCGACAACACCGGCATCACCGAGCTGTTTAACGACTCGTTCTGATTCAATGCCGATTTGTTGCGCAAAGGCTTTGATAGTAATGGTTGACATAATATGTGCTCTTAAATAGTTAGATTGAGTTGCGAAGGTAAGTGCTTAGGCCGAGACCTAGCCTTTCTCTGCCGCCTCATCTGTCGCATCTGGGTCGATACCCATTTCCTCAAACCAAGGGCGACGGGCAATCATAATTAACTCTTGCGCTCGCTCTTCCGTGATGTTCAAACCTTCAATTTCTAGCAACTCATCGGTAGCCGCTTCGGCGAGGTCTTCCATCGTCTTAATGTCGTTGATCGCCAAGAACTTAGCCGTTGTCTCGTCCATGCCTTCCATGGTCAACAGGTCTTCAGCTGGATCAGCGCCCTTTAACAGTTCTTCTTTCTGAATCGCCAGTGTAACTAAAGCATCATCAGCTCGCTGACGCAGCTCGTCTACTAGGCTCTCATCAAACTCTTCAACTTCTAGCATTTCTTCGCGAGGAATATAAGCCACTTCCTCTAAGCTCGAGAAACCTTCTTGAATCAGGATTGTTGCAACATCGGCGTCGATGTCCAACTTCGCCATAAATAATTCACGCACATCAGACGACTCTTCTTCAAGCTTTTCGTTAGCTTGCTCATCCGTCATGATGTTGATCTCCCAGCCAGTTAACTCACTGGCTAAGCGCACATTCTGGCCACCACGACCAATAGATAGAGACAATTGGCTATCGTCAACGATCACGTCCATCGCGCCTTTGTCTTCATCAACCATGATTGACTCGACTTCAGCTGGCGCTAGGGCATTAATAACAAATTGAGCTGGGTCTTCAGACCACTTAATAATATCGACACGCTCGCCGTTAATCTCATTCGATACGCTCTGTACGCGCGAACCACGAATACCTACACAAGCACCCACCGGATCAACTTTTGAGTCGTTCGATTTGACCGCAATTTTTGCGCGCAAACCTGGGTCACGAGCAGCACCCATGATTTCAATGATATTATCACTGGCTTCGGGAACTTCGGCGCGAAACAAGGCCAATACTAACGCCGGGGAAATACGGTCTAGCACCAATTGAGGGCCACGATTGTTTTGCTTAACTTCGCTTAAAATAGCGCGAACACGATCACCCGGTCGAAGGCCTTCGCGTTGGATCATCTTATTACGCGGCAACACAGCTTCGAGGCCACCTAAATCGATGATTGTATCACCACGCTCTTGACGTTTAACAACACCCGAAAGCATCTCGCCTATGCGCGGCTCAAACTCTTCACTGATTTTATTTCGCTCGGCTTCACGCACCTTCTGCATGATCACTTGCTTAGCCGCCTGGGCGGCAATTCGGCCAAACGGCTCGGCGACTAATTCTTCTCTTACGAACTCACCAACTTCTAATGCTGGGTCATGTTCTTTAGCCGCGCTGATACACATTTGCTTAAGTGGCCATTCCAACTCAGCATCGTCTTCAATTACTTCCCAAACTCGATAAGGAATGTACGAACCATCAGTTCGATCAATCACGCAATGCACGTCGATGTCTTCGCGATGACGCTTACGAGTAGCAGTCGCTAGCGCCGCTTCAATTGCTTCGAAAATGATGCCCTTATCAACTGCTTTTTCTGTTGATAGCACTTCGGCCATCATTAAAAGTTCGCTTGCCATGTTTCCTAGCTCTCTATTTAGAAATAAACGTTTTAAGAATAAACGCTGTTAAAAGTAAATTTAGTCAAAATCATAGACAGGGATTAATCGCGCTCTGTCCATATCAGAATAAGGTAGTTCAGATTGCTCGCCATCAACTTCAACAACAGCAAACTCTTCGGTCGCTTCAATTAGCTCACCAGTGAAACGGCGGCGTCCATTTACAAGAGTCGCCATTTTGATTTTCACTTGCTGACCAACGACAGCCTTAAAGTGAAACGGTTTTGCCAATGGGCGATCCATTCCAGGAGAAGACACCTCTAGGGTGTACTGATTCGAGATTGGGTCTTCAACGTCTAAAATAGCGCTAAACTGACGACTCGCCTTTGTACAATCTTCAACTGTTATGCCGTTTGGCGTGTCAATATAGATGCGCACTATAGAAGTATCGCCACCACTTAGCTCAACAGCCACCAGCTCAAGCCCTAACGCCTCAGCGCCAGGTATAAGGAGTTCTTCGATGTGTGGAACTGTTAAAGCCATTCTTAAAATCTCAATTTAATTACTTCTTAAAACCTAATTCCGGTCTCCCAGAATACAAAAAGGCGAGCACTGCTCACCTATTTCTGATTGAGGCCCTCGACCTAAATCAATTTCTACCACATACGCCGACCGCCAATCAAAGACCCAATGTCATCAATAAACACGGCCTTCGAATCAGGTAGTTCAACATTTCAAAAATTAATTTTTCACAAGTAAGCTCAAAATAACATGCAGTAAAAACACAAAACCCCGCATAGAGCGGGGCTTCCAGTGAGCCCACCCTGCAAATAGCAGAATGAACAAATTTGGCAGCAGCGAGTTTGGCCAACACCAAACACTAGTAACACTATGCACCGCTAACTTAGCTTAACAAAATAATCGAGCAGTTGACTATTTTGCACTAAATCACCTAACCTTTTACATTCACAATTATCTAAAAGTAAAAGATTTCACTTGGTAGCGGGGGCAGGATTTGAACCTACGACCTTCGGGTTATGAGCCCGACGAGCTGCCAGACTGCTCCACCCCGCAACATCAAGTGGAGGCGTAATATAATGAATGAAATTGCTAATAGCAAGCCTTATTTAATGCAGATTTAATAAAATTTTGATGGTTAGATAGGTATTCTAAGACGTTCACTATTTAGGGAGCCTCTGATTAAGTCTAAATGGCCTCTGGCCTTCAAGCGGATTCACAATCAAGGCATTGTTTTGCCGGCATGACTGGTCACGTCAAAAAGCAATAAGGCTTACCACTCCAAGCTCACGGCCATTAGCCTCGAGCGCCGCCTAGTAGCTGTACGTTTCAAGTCTTACAGAGGCCGCTTATACTAGATCAGAGGCTCCGATTAGCTAATCGGCGTCATGATCAAGAATTTCAAGCTGCGTTGTTAATAGCGACGCTCGCGCATCGGAACGCAGAGATAAAAAGGCTCCATCTATTGTGAATCGTTTCAAAAGACAACATCAACTCTTCTAAAAATTGATCCAGATCAAGTCCGATGCTTGATGTCAATGACAAACTGATCGGAATGATAATTAGATCAGCCTGTTATTTACTAGGCTGAAAAGCGATCGAGAAACATCAATGGTAGAACCTAAAAATCCTAAACTAGCACTCAACAACTCACTTCCATCTAGCAGCTTAAAAAGCGGGTTTAGTGAAGTACCTCAAGCCACAAGTAAAGACGCAGAGCAGCCTGAGATCGGCGTGGCTCATAAAAGTGGAGATGCTGAAGCAATTCGACACGCCTTTGAGACCGGTGAATACCCTTATAAATCAAAAATGCGTAAACAACCTTACGAGCGCCATAAGGCAGAGTTACAGGCAGAATTACTCAAAGTTCAAAAATGGGTAAAAGAAAGTGGCGAGAAAATCGTCATCATTTTTGAAGGACGAGATGCAGCAGGTAAAGGCGGTTCAATCAAACGTTTTATGGAGCATCTCAACCCTCGAGCGGCTCGAGTAGTTGCATTAGAAAAGCCTACTGAAAGCGAAAGCACTCAATGGTACTTTCAACGTTATGTAAAACATCTTCCAGCTGCTGGGGAAATTACCTTTTTTGATCGCTCTTGGTACAACCGCGCGGGTGTAGAACGAGTGATGAATTTTTGCACCCCGAATCAATACCTTGAGTTCATGCGGCAATGTCCCGATTTCGAACGAATGTTGGTTCGTTCTGGCATTCGTCTGTATAAATTTTGGTTCTCGGTGACGCAAGAAGAGCAAGCAAGGCGTTTTGAAGCAAGAAAAATTGATCCTTTGAAACAGTGGAAACTATCTCCTATCGATCAAGCTTCTCTAGGCAAATGGGACGACTACACTGAGGCCAAGGAAGCGATGTTTTTCTACACAGATACGGCTGATGCACCTTGGACTATTGTTAAATCAAATGACAAGAAGCGCGCTCGCCTGAATGCGATGCAACATTTACTACACGCCTTACCCTATTCTGACAAAGATGAGCACATAGCATGCAAACCAGACCCACTCATTGTTGGTAGTAGCACTCATGTACTGGGTAATACCGAGCATATTCTTGGTAAGTCGCTACATCCGAATAAACGCAATAGTGGTGGTTAAGACTAGCTAACTGGGCTACACTTTTTGCTAGCTTCTCGGACAAGCTAGAGTCTATGAGTTTATTGCCAACATCACTTTATCAATGCTCTCAGGTTAAGTCCTTAGACAAAGCAGCAATTGAAATGTTGCCGATAACAGGCTTTGAGTTAATGATCCGCGCTGGTCAACGTGCCTTTGACTTGTTGAAAGGTAGTTGGCCTCATAATGATCAAGTGACAGTTTTCTGCGGCGCTGGCAACAACGCTGGCGATGGCTATATTATTGCCGGTTTAGCACAACAAGCAGGCCTTCAAGCCAAGGTTTATTATTTAGCTGACCCTCAAGAGCTTAAAGGTGAAGCGAAATTAGCCTTTGAATACGCTGCGCAACATGATGTAGTAATTGAAGAATATTTACCGGCTACGGATTCAATTGATGGGCTTGTTGTTGACGCGCTGCTTGGGATTGGTTTGGTTGGCAATGTTCGTGAAAATTACGCCCACGCCATCGATAAGATCAATTCGTCTAAATTACCAGTTTTATCCATCGACATACCTTCCGGAATTTGTGGTGATACGGGCAGAGTATTGGGAAATGCGGTTCGGGCTTCTCGTACAATTAGCTATATCGGCTTAAAGCAAGGTTTGTTGACAGGCGATGCTTGTGATTGTGTCGGCGAGTTGAGTTTCGCCGGTTTAGGTGTCAGGGACTCTGTTTTAGAAACTCAAAAAGCCAGTTGCTCTCGCCTCCAATATTCAATACCGCTTCTGCCTAAACGCCACGCCAATGCACATAAAGGTATGTTCGGTAGGGTATTAGTAGTTGCGGGAGACAAGAGTTATGGTGGTGCCGGTATTATGGCGGCCGAGTCGGCCTTGTTTTGTGGCGCAGGTATCGTTGAATTAGCAACTCAGGCCGAACATGTAGCCGCTGCATTAGCTCGTAGGCCTGAGCTAATTGTGCAAGCGATTGACGAAGCAGAGCAGCTTAAGTTGCCATTAGGTAATGCCAGCGTTTTGGTCATCGGCCCAGGGCTAGGGAGGTCGCCATGGTCTAAGGAATTATTCAAGCTCTGTATCAAGCGCGAATTGCCAATGGTACTAGATGCAGACGGACTTAATTTATTGGCCGAACATAAGCATGCTCTGTTTAATGATAGCTGGGTACTAACTCCGCACCCAGGCGAAGCCGCACGATTATTGAAAACAAGCACCAAGAAGGTGCAAAACAATCGTTTCGCCGCAGCCCAAGCAATCCAGAATAAATATGGCGGCGTTACAGTGCTAAAAGGTGCTGGCACTATCATAGCCAGTGACGAAGGTCTGTACTTATGCTCAGAGGGTAACCCTGCAATGTCAACTCCTGGCATGGGCGATGTTTTGTCAGGCATTATTGGTGGTTTTTTAGCGAACGGACTCAGTGTAAGTGAGTCCGCAAAACTTGGTGTATGGGCTCATGCAACTGCCGCTGATCAGGCGGTACAACAATCAGGCAAAAATTTGTTGGCTACCGAAATATACTCGAATTTACGAGAACTTTTGTAACATAAGGAGCCTCTGATCAAGCACCCAAGCCTCAACCAAAACTGAGCGCCCGTTTTCTAGTTAGTTAACTCGATGCTTAGCGCGGTTATTCGGCCGAATTCAAGCAGAAGACATGCTAGTAAAACCGTCAGCCTCTTGATCTAAAAGAGGCGGCTGACTAGCGACCCGGGGCTCGGTTATTAGCTTTTTCAGGGATGTTTCCGTGGCCAAATAATGGTCAATTGCAGGTACATTATTGTCAACATAATTTTCCATCCCGAGAAGGGTGTTTGGAAATTCTTCCAAAACTTTGGAATAACTCGAATCGTTATAAGCAATAGCATGGGTACAGGTAGGGCCAATTTGATCATCGGCAACTCGCCTTAAATATTCACATTCACTTTCTAGAGGGTATTGCCTGTCCCAACAATGCCCTCCTAAGTAGAGAATATCCCAATTAGTCGCTTTTGCCTCAACCACACTCTTAGCCAAATGCACGAGAGTTTCCGTATCAAAAACAACATCATCTTCCAGAACTAACACATTTTTGTACCGATTTAGCGACGCACTTTGAATAATTTCACGGTGTGATAACGCGCAACCAACATGATGATTTCCAGGTGTCTCAATTGCGCTAAACCGTTGTACGCGATGGGCAATCTCTAACTGTTCAAATTGAGCCTGCGCCGTCTGCCAGCGCTCTTCTTCTCGGTCTAAGTTGATACAGTAAATCGCATCGAAAAAGTAGAATGGATTATTAATTTCAGAATTGATACTAGCAACGATTTCGGTGATTTCTGCCTCACCTATAAGTGACGTAAAGTGCTCTACCATTTCGCTGTTGTCGATACCCAATTCATCATGTGCGATCATATAGTTGCGAATACGGTCCCTCCAATTAAGCTCATAGCGCGTGCCCATTGGCCGATTAAATCGATGTATCCATCGTAAAAAGGGTAAACATAACGTTCGCCCTCCAGCTCGACGAACCTTCTCGTGTATATAGCCCTCTTCTCCACCAAAACCTTTAAAACGAGGATTTACTTTCGGCCAGCTGTCTTTACGAAAAGCAAAGAGTCCAAGCCCTTGCATAGGAATATCAAAAACGGGATTATTAACATCTTGAGCTCTCGAGTCGTTGCCCCACGAACCGTACATTCCTGCCCCCCAACCCGGATTAAAATGCGTTGAAAGATTAACTAAGTCGTCACTGACGAGGGGGCCTTGGAGAAAGTCAGGGGTATCTGGGTGAGCATCGAGATAGTCTAGCAGCTGCTTAATCGCACCTGGCACGATCATCACATGCGAATCGATACACATAATATACGGTGCGCTGGTTTGGTTAATTAAATTGAATCGAGACCATGTGCCTTGAAAATTATCACCTTGGATATAACGATAGTTAGGCACCCAATTGCCCAACTCTCTCAATGCTTTGGCACAGGCGCCGCTAGGATTGTTATCGAGAACAACAAACTCCACGTAGTCCAAGATTTCGGGGTGGTACATCCTGATTGCCTGAATCGAAAAATACACGCCATCGTAGTCATCATAGGTCGCCATACCGATGCAAAGCTTACATTGTTTTGACGATACGGGCGGCGGGGTGTGCTGAGGAGCGGCTATATATGCTTCGATTTGTTTGAATCGAATGACGCCGCTCAGTGCAAAATGACGTAATGCCGTTTTCACGTCATGCGATATGCTTGCCACATCGCCCGGGAAACAGTCACCTAGATACTCAATAATAGCCTCGACATTTTTGGTGCCATCACATTGCTCAAGGATTAAATTAGTAATGTCATTGGTAACAAAACTATGACCCGATTTTTGATGTGAGAAACAACTCGAGTTATCGTCTTGAGAAAGTACCCAACCGGTGACTATCTCTGGGTACAAAATGGATGCTGATGACGTTTTCAAATTTTCAGCCGGCTCTTGGTTATTGTTTGCGCTCATTTTAGAGTGGTCCACCGCTGAAGGTAACAACCTTTGTGGCAAATATTGTCTGGCGATAACATTATACGTTGTGTCTAGAGCCATCACGCTTTGTTCGGTTATTAAACCCTCGTGAAAGTCAGAAAAGTCGAGCCTAGACTTGTCCCACCATAGATGATTCCACATGTGCATGCTATACACGCCGCTGAAATCTTCATCCAGACCTTTAAATAACGTATTGATACCGTCTTTTGTCCACATGTGCTTAAAGAACGCACGCTGTGGAGCAACGTGCACCTTATCCGGTGACTCAGATGCCAGTGTTGCCGCTTGCTGACAAGAATGCGTACTCCAAGTACCGTCAAATGACTGGTAACTAGCCTCTAGCCACCGTTTCGCGAACTCCGAATTAGGTTCGGACATCAGCAACGCATTGCACAATGAGGGCTGTTGTTGCTTACTCACAGGGTCTACAACGTCCAGCTCTCGGCCTATCACGAACGGATGCTGGTAAAACTCCTCAGGAATTGGATTTACGAACAGTGTATCCATATCGGCATAAACACCACCGTACTCAATTAATTTTTTCAGGCGGATAAAGTCAGCTTGGTGTGCATAATCTAATTTAGACTCCTTAATAAATCGACCTTCTTGGTGATCTTGATATGCACTGTTCTGTTGTACAAAAGATTCCAGCTCTACCTCGATCAAAGTAAGGTGAGGTTTTATCAATTCCCAATATGCGCCATAGGGTTGGTAATGGTAGTAAAAGTGCAGCGCACTCGGCTTATTCACCTCTAAGCAGGATTTTAAGCAAAGGTAATAGGCAAGGTGAAAGGGTTCAGTTTGTTCTTTCAGACCGAATATAAAGTGAAATAGTTTAGGGATTAGTTTAGGGGGAGGCGTCGTCATAATAGCTTGGTAGAGTTGTGCGCCAACCGGCACTGAATTGTATTTTTTGTGTAGACTCAAAGCGTGTTCTTGAGCTTTTTGTCGCGCATTATCAGGTGCGGCAAACACCGCTTCTAGATGCTCAGAAATGCTATTCTGGTCAGCGTGTGCCCATTGTTGGTCTCGACTATAAGAAGAATTATCTCGAGTTTCTATTACGTGAGTTAATTGGTAAGCCGAAAGATAGCTTGACTCGTTAGTTAGGAAATCTAAGTGCCCTCCCCAGCCAACAGCAATAACTGGGTTACCCATTCCAGCGGCTTCAAACATACCCAATCCCCAACCTTCAGAGCGGCTTGTAGAAACAAAGCAATCGCCAAGCTGATGCAATGCCGTGATGTCATCATTGCTAACCTTATGATTGATTACCTTAATGTGTGCCGGCGAGTCATAATTAGCAGAGATTTCGGCAACTAATAATTGCGTATCGTGCTGACTCAAATCCGTTTCGGAGCGCTCGCCCCGAGCAGATGTTTTTAGTACTAAAGACACAGGGTTGGCGGCCGTAAAACTATTCAAATACGCGTGAACCAAGACCCACAGCGCCTTGCGGGCCGTCCATTCATTAATTGAATAGAAAACGTAGTTTTCGGCCGGAGCCTCAATCAATTGACACATCCGGTTAATAGCGGCATCCGCAATCTTAACTTCTGAATTCAGAATATGGGGGACAACATCAATCGGGATTTTGACACCGGAACGCTCAAACACTCGACGATTAAAGCGGCATGGTACCAATACTCGGTCAACTTGGTTGATTAGCTCAGGAAAATGCTTCGGTAAACGACTGGTCTCCCATACGCTATAGCCGACATTATAGTGGTTGTGCTCGTTTAGGTGAGGCCAATACTCAGGCACTGTATGCATCACTATGCATTGATAGTTTTCGATCGGCTCTAGGCTAGTAATTAATCTTTCGATTTGATCGGTTTGAGAAACACACTGCTCGAGCATTTTCCGGACTTGCAGCTTGGCTGACGGCAATTGGTGCCACGGTCGGTAGCCTTGTTCAGTCCAAATCAGTGGAACCCAATGTATTCGGCAGCGGAGATCAAGAAGAGCATTTACGTAGCTGATTGCAGACAATCCATAACCGGATGGCTCAAGCATTGAATAGTATTTTATGCCAGTGATACTCACCAGCCCATTTTGCCGAAGTATTTAATTCGAGCTTTAACGCTAAAGAACACTAGAATATTACATGCGCAATCCAGCCCTTTATCTTCCAGCATGGTGCCTCCCAACTTAAGCAAAGCGGTTTTATTCATTAACACCAATTCGGGGTTTTGGCCTCTTTCGTGAATCCAATACACTTCAGCACCGAAAGCATCAAAGAAATCAACGAATTCCTCAAGACCTCCGGGCTCGGAAGCTTCCAATAACCCTGGCGAAAATTCAAGTAAGCAGCATAGATGATCGCTGTTTCGTTCAATCACTGCGGTCATGCCCTTAAGCACCTTTAACTCATGGCCCTGAGTATCACTTTTAATAAAATCTACCGGCTCTGAACTGTTCGACATATAGTCGTCGAGAACAATACTGCTTATTGTTTGCCTCTCTCTGCCGGCTGTATATGCGATGCGATGGTCTCCTTTGTTAACACTTGATAGGTATAAGTCAACCACGCC
>Ga0316189_10002460_pt1 | contig 18141 bp, 21 predicted proteins | sample LowCovwburrow_MG_FD_204930 | JGI IMG/M metagenome (GOLD analysis project Ga0316189, IMG submission 204930) | Coastal sediment microbial communities from Maine, United States - Lowes Cove worm burrow | ecosystem: Environmental > Aquatic > Marine > Coastal > Sediment | place: USA: Maine...
CGCATTATGCGCCGCGCCATGCGTCATGCGCATCTCTTGGGGGCGAAAGACCCCGTGATGCACCGTCTTGTACCTGCTTTGGTCAAACAGATGGGGCAGGCCTATCCTGAGCTTAGCCAAGGTCAGGCCATGATTGAAGAAACATTGTTGCTGGAAGAGACACGCTTCAAAACCACGCTGGATCGTGGCTTGAAACTATTGGAAGAGGAGGTCGCTGATCTTGAAACGGGCGGCTCTTTAGTAGGAGCGTCTGCGTTCAAGCTATATGATACTTACGGTTTTCCGCTGGATTTAACGCAGGATGCATTGCGTGAAAAAGGTTTCACTGTAGACACAGACGGTTTCAATGCAGCCATGGATGAACAAAAGGCCAAAGCGCGTGCTGCGTGGTCTGGCTCCGGCGACGCCGCAGATGAGAGCATTTGGTTTGATGTCGCTGAAGAACAGGGGGTAACCGAGTTTTTGGGCTATGACACCGAACGCGCCGAAGGTCAGATTATGGCTGTTGTTGCGGACGGGGCATTGGTTGATGCCGCAAAGAAAGGCACGGCTGTGCAGATTGTGTTGAACCAGACACCATTTTACGCGGAAAGCGGCGGGCAGATTGGTGATAAAGGTGTGTTGAAAACCGATATGGCCACTGTGAACATTTCCGATGTCAAGAAAATGGCTGGTGTATTCGTGCATATCGGTGAGGTGGTTTCAGGTGAGTTGAAAAAAGGTGCAGCGGCCGAATTACTGGTCGATCATGCGCGGCGTTCGGCCATTCGCAACAGCCACTCGGCAACACATCTTTTGAATGAAGCCCTGCGTGAAGCATTAGGTGATCATGTGGCGCAACGCGGTTCATTGAACGCGGCTGACCGTTTGCGGTTTGATTTCAGTCATTCCAAGGCGATGACTGAAAGTGAAATCGCAAAAGTTGAGGCCGAAGTGAACCGATACATTCGGCAAAATTCCAAGGTAGAAACACGTATTATGACTCCCGATGACGCGCGCGGCTTGGGTGCGCAAGCATTGTTTGGTGAAAAATACGGTGATGAAGTGCGTGTGGTTTCCATGGGTGTGCAAGACGGGTCAAACAAAGGTTTGGACAAGAATACATATTCACTGGAGCTTTGCGGCGGTACACATGTCAGCCAGCTAGGTGAAATCGGATTGTTTGCATTATTGGGCGAAAGTGCATCTGCATCGGGCGTGCGCCGTATTGAAGCCCTGACAGGGCAAGAAGCATTGAATCACTTAGTGGGCCAGTCGGCTGCATTAGCGGGAATTGCGGGAACATTAAAAGCCAAACCGAAAGATGTGGCGATCCGTGTGCAGGCCTTGCTGGATGAACGCAAAGCCTTGCAAAATGAAGTGGCTGAATTACGCCGCGCAGTGGCAATGGGCGGTGGCGGCGGCCAGTCTGCGGATGCGGTGGATGTGGGCGGTGTACCTTTTTTTGCACAAATCCTGAAAGATGTGCCCGGCAAGGATTTGCGCGGCTTAATCGATGAACATAAAACCCGCCTTGGCTCGGCTGTGATTTTACTTATATCCGACGCGGGCGGCAAAGCTGCTGTGGCCGCAGGGGTGACGGATGATCTGACAGCTAAAGTTAGCGCTGTGGACATCGTAAAAGCGGCCGCAGCTGAACTTGGCGGTAAAGGCGGCGGGGGTCGCGCGGATATGGCACAAGCGGGTGGGGCAGATGCAACACGCGCAAAACAAGCGGTCGAGGCCGCAAAAAATACTTTAGGAGATTAGATAATGGTAGCTTATTGCATGGTGCATATCGATGTGCATAACGACGAAGAATATGCGAAATATGCGGCTTTGGCGGGACCTGCCGTGGCCAAATACGGTGGAGAGTTTCTGGCACGTGGCGGTAAAGCCGTATCCAAAGAGGGACCGGATCGTGCGCGTAACGTTATAATTCGTTTCAAAGATCTGGAAACGGCAGAAACATTTTATGACGGCCCGGAATACCAAGAAGCATTGCGTTTTGCCTTGGCCGAAGGTGTATCGACACGTGAATATACTATCGTCGAAGGTCTATAACGGCAGGGCTGTTGTTTCTTTGATCTGTTCCATGACAAAGCTGGCGGAAACATCTGCCAGCTTTATGCGTTTTATCAGGCGTTGATAGAAACGATCATAGGCAGGCATGTCGGCTACTTGGGCGCGGATCAGGTAATCCAGATCGCCGCTCATTCGGTATGCGCCTAAGATTTCGGGCATACTACGGGCGGCGGTGGCAAATTTTTCCAGCCAGTCGGGGTCATGCTGATTGGTGCGTACGGATATAAAGACGGTTAACCCCAGATCAAGCTTATTTGCATCCAGTATCGCGACGCGGGATGCGATGATCCCGGCGTCTGTCAGGTTTTTAACCCTGCGCCAACACGCATTGCGCGATAGTCCTACGGCTTCCCCCAAGTCTTCCAGGCTAAGCGAAGCATCTTGTTGCAGTTTCTGCAATATTTGGCGGTCTATGTGATCTATTACCATAAATTTATCCTATTATAGGATTATTTCACAACAAAGAGAAAAATAAAAATATATTTGGGATGTATGCTCACGTTCATCTTGGTAGTTTTCCTAAACTAATAGGGGAACTGCTATGATCAATAAAATATTCTTAAACCACCCGCGTTCAGTCGACGAAACTTTCGGCCAACATTTTATATTTGCTTTGGGTTTTTCCATGACCTTGTTTCTGGCCGCGTTCGCAGCCTTGTTGCACGCGTTCATTCCTGCCGCTTGTGAGAAAACAGCCAGTACGATTATTAAAAAGCTTTATGCAAGAATTCATAACCGGGGCAGTTGAGGGTTGGTGTCAATGCGTGCTGCTTGAAAACATATTGATCACAATGACACCCATAATAATAAGCCCTATACCGATATAGGCGGCAGCATCCAAACTTTGTTTGAAAAAGAACAATCCTATCAATGTGATAAGAACTATGCCCAGTCCGGACCAGATTGCATAGACTACTCCGATGGGCATGTAGCGCAGGGTTAGTGCCAGAAAATAAAACGCGCCTGCAAAACCAATAATGACGCCAAGACTGGGCCAAAGCTTTGTGAATTCATTGCTGGCTTTCAGACAAGCAGTTCCAAAAGTTTCAAAGATCACAGCAACAATCAGGTAGACAAACTGAACGGGCATATGGCTGCTCCAACAAAAAAGGGCGACCCCGGTTCGGGCCGCCCTGAAATGCTAGTCCGGTTTGATTTATCCCACCAGTGCTTTGTTCAAATTTTCGTCGATTTTTTCCAAGAACCCTTCTGTCGTCAACCAGCTTTGGTTCGGGCCAACCAATAGGGCCAGGTCTTTGGTCATGTTACCGGTTTCGACGGTATCGACGATGACTTTTTCCAAAGTTTCGGCAAAACGCAGCAATTCTGCATTGTCGTCCAGTTTGGCGCGGTGCTTCAGCCCACCTGTCCATGCATAGATTGATGCGATAGAGTTGGTCGAAGTTGCTTCGCCTTTCTGATGCTGACGGTAGTGACGTGTCACTGTGCCATGCGCGGCTTCAGCTTCTACGATTTTTCCGTCCGGCGTCATCAATTGCGATGTCATCAGGCCAAGTGATCCGTAACCTTGCGCAACCGTATCGGATTGCACGTCGCCATCGTAGTTTTTACATGCCCATACATAACCGCCGGACCACTTCATCGCCGCTGCTACCATATCGTCGATCAGGCGGTGTTCGTACCAGATACCGGCTTTTTTGAACTGTTCTTCGAACTCTGCTTCATAAACTTCCTCAAAGATGTCTTTGAAACGGCCGTCATAGGCTTTTAGAATGGTGTTTTTTGTGGACAGGTAGACAGGCCAACCTAGGTTCAACCCATAGTTTAAGGATGCGCGGGCAAAGTCATAAATTGACTTGTCCAGATTATACATTGCCATGGTTACGCCGGAACTGGGTGCGTCGAATACTTCTTTTTCGATCACGGTGCCGTCTGTACCTTCGTATTTTATGGTGATTTTACCGGCGCCCGGGAAGCGGAAATCTGTGGCTTTATACTGATCACCATAAGCATGGCGACCAACAACGATGGGTTTTGTCCAGCCCGGAACCAAGCGCGGTACGTTTTGGCAAATGATTGGCTGGCGAAAAATAACACCGCCCAAAATGTTGCGAATGGTTCCGTTCGGGCTGCGCCACATCTTTTTCAGACCAAATTCCTCAACACGTGCCTCATCGGGGGTGATGGTCGCGCATTTTACACCGACGCCGTATTTTTTTATCGCTTCGGCAGCATCGATCGTAATTTGGTCATCGGTTTCATCGCGGCTTTCCATACCTAGGTCATAGTATTTCAGATCAATGTCCAAATATGGCAATATCAGTTTGTCTTTGATAAAATGCCAGATAATGCGTGTCATTTCATCGCCGTCTAATTCGACGACGGGGTTTTCTACTTTGATCTTGGTCATGTGGAACCTCTGTTATTTGGAATTGGAACTTGGGGGTTTTTAGCGCATCTTTTCGTAAATGGAAAGAGAGGTATACGAATGTATACAGTTTAATGGTATATGTCGCAGCTTGCACTTAATACCTGCCAAGCGTATCACGCATCGGATACAAATTGGAGTCTTATAAACTATGTCAGGCACAGATCATGCCCGGGCCGATGATTGGAGCGGGCCACAGCCAAGTTTTATCCTTGTTGAACCGCAAATGGGCGAAAATATCGGTGCTGCGGCGCGTGCGATGTATAATTTCGGTCTGGAATGGATGCGTATAGTCAATCCACGTGATGGTTGGCCCAATCAGAAAGCCACGACAATGGCGTCAGGGGCTGCGCGCGTATTGGATCAGGTGCGTCTGACCGAAACAACTGCACAGGCATGCGATGACCTGCATTATGTCTTTGCCACCACAGCACGTAGCCGTGATTTGACCAAGCCCGTAATGACACCCGAACGTGCGATGATGCATGCGCGGGCATTAATTGCCGACGGAAAAAAGGTCGGGGTATTATTCGGGCCGGAACGTGCCGGGCTGGCCAATGATGATGTGGTGCGCGCGAACGCGTTGATTTCCGTACCCGTGAACCCGGCTTTTGCATCATTGAACCTTGCACAATGCGTGTTGTTGTTGGCCTATGAGTGGCGCAGACAGGATGCGGAATTGCCGCCTGAAGCTATGGCATTGGCCGGTACGGAGTTTGCCACAGCCATAGAGGTGGAAAAACTGTCAGAGCGTTTGGAAGAACGCTTGCGCGATAAACGATTTTTTTGGCCCGAAGATAAGGCTGAAAGCATGCGCTTGAACCTGCGCAACCTTTTTTCGCGCATGGCTTTGACCGGGGCGGATGTGCGTACATTGCACGGTGTGTTTCGGGCATTGGTGAAAAAAGTAAAGGATGACTAGCACGGCTTGCCGCCGCAAAGATTTGTCCCTAAATTAGCGCAAAATGGAGAATACCCCATGAGCAAGAAACGCAGTGTTTTCGAAGAAGTATCAAAAGATACCCCTCAGCAAAATACCCCAAAAGGCGGATTGATAGATCAAGGTCGCAGTGGCGCACGGTTGGGCGTTTCCATATGGCTTATGGTTTTGTTTGCAATGGTCGCGCTGATGATTGTTGTTGGCGGTTTGACCCGCTTGACCGACAGTGGCTTATCGATCACGGAATGGGCTTTGATTAAAGGGGCAATTCCGCCGACGAATGATTATGCATGGGCGATAGTGTTCGATAAGTATAAGAATTCACCTGAATATACCCTACAAAATGCTGGCATAACATTGGATGAGTTCAAGGTAATATTTTGGTGGGAGTGGGGACACCGCCAGTTGGGGCGTTTTGTTGGGCTTGTCTGGGCGGTTGGCTTCATATTTTTCGCGGTGACAAAGCGTATCCCCAAAGGTTGGGTGCCGCGTTTGCTATTCATCGGTTTTTTGGGGGGGCTGCAAGGGGCCATTGGTTGGTGGATGGTATCGTCCGGCTTAACGGGGCGCATGGTTGATGTGGCCTCTTACCGGTTGGCTATACATCTGGGGTTGGCTTTTGTTATATTGTGTTCCATCGCGTGGTTTATCTGGCGTTTGCGACGCAAAGAGGCCGAATTGCTACAGGCCCGCAGGCAGGCGGATATCGTGCTTTCACGTTTGGGGAAAATCCTGCTGGTCCTGGCTTTCGCCCAAGTATTGTTGGGGGCCTTGGTCGCAGGTATTGACGCGGGGCGGGGCTATATCGATTGGCCGATGATGAACGGGGAATTCATACCGTCTGAAAGCTTTGACTATAAACCGTTTTGGATGAATTTCTTTGAAAACCCCGCATTGGTGCAGTTTAACCATCGCATGCTGGGTTATATCGTATTTATAGTGTCCTTTTGGGTCTGGTTCAAAAGCCGTGCATCGGCGTTGCGATCCGTAAAGCAAGCCTTTGACTTGGTTTTGGTTGCGATGTTTATCCAAATAGTGTTGGGCATCGGTACCGTTCTTTATGCAGCACCGTGGCACATTGCTATCGTGCATCAAATAGGGGCCATATTTGTAATGATTCTGATATTAAGAGCATGTTTTGTATCGACATACCCTAAGGCGCAAAGTTTGTAATCATAGCGAAGGATAATATATGGATAGGCATATCATTGTCGTGGGCGCAGGTATCGTCGGTGCCTCTATTGCTTATCATCTTGTACAGTGTGGGGCAAAGGTCACCATTCTTGAAAAATCCAGCCCTGCAAGCGGGGCCAGTGGGAAATCTTTTGGTTGGATCAATGCGAATGCGGCTGAAACACAAAGCTATTATAAACTGCGCCGTGCGGCTATTTTTGAATATCTTGATCTGTGCGAACGCATCCAGTTGGATAATGTGGTTAACTGGGACGGTAGCCTGTGGTGGGAAGATCAGGGGCAGGATTTGATCGATCAGGCAAATATTATGGCTGATTATGGATATGAAGCCAAAGTGATTGATGCCGCCAGATTTGCAGAGCTGGAACCGAATATCGCCAATCCCCCTGAAGAATGTATCTTTGGCCAAATTGAAGGTGCGGCAGAAGGGGCTGAAATGGTTCGGCTCCTGCTGATGGAAGCCGCTAAATATGGTGCACATGTTGTTGCCGGATGTGACGTTTCGGGTTTTTTGCGTGAGGGCGATTATATTCAGGGTGTTGTGACCAATTTTGGCAAAATGCATGCGGATCTGGTCATCGTTGCAACCGGGGCTTGGTCAGAACAACTGCTGGCTTGCGCAGATATAAGGCTGCCTATGGATAATAAAACCGGTGTAATTGTACACACGTTACCTGTAAATCCTACGATCAATCGCCTTATTTTATCACCGGATATTCACTTTCGGCAGGATAAATCTGGCCGTATCGTTATGGGCGAAATTTTCAGTGGCGGTGGGCTGAATGAAGCGACATCCGAAAGCCCCGTTGATTTCGCGCAAAAAATGCTGCTGCGGCTGAAAGAACGATTACCCGACGTGGCCGATTTAAAGGTGGACCGCATTATGATGGGTAAACGCCCTGTTCCACTTGATGGCTTTCCGGTTGTGGGTGTCCCAAACGATGTAAGCGGGATTTATGTGGCTGCAATGCACAGTGGTATTACGCTGGCCCCGTTGATCGGGCGGCTGGTTGCGGGGGAAGTGCTTGATGGGGAAATGTCTGACTTGTTGGCGGATTATCGGCCTGCCCGCTTTGGATAAGATTGAATGCGGTATATCTAGCTTTCAATTAATGGAAATAAGGCGAATATTTCGCAAAAATATAAGACAGGAGTATCCCGATGCAACAAAGTGAACGCGCAAAAGTATTTAGTGCCCTTCATATCAAATCCGATCCGATTGTTCTGTTCAATGTGTGGGATCCGGGCAGTGCGGCGATTATCGCAGGGGCAGAGGCGAAAGCGATTGCCACCGGCAGTTGGCCTGTGGCAGCTGCATTTGGCTATGCGGACGGCGAGAATATTCCGCTGTCTTTGGTCACGGAAAATCTGCGCCGTATCGTAGGTGCGGTTGATTTGCCCGTAAGTTCCGACATTGAAGGCGGTTACGGGCTGGCACCTGATGCGGTCGCAAAAACGGTTCGTGAAATTGTACAGGCAGGTGCCGTTGGCTTTAACTTTGAAGATCAGATCGTGGGTGGTGAGGGACTGCATGCACTTGATTTGCAAACCAGCCGTATTCAAGCTGCGCGCGAAGCGGCGGATCAGATTGTGTCGGGTGTCTTTATCAACGCGCGCACAGATTTATTCCTGAAGGCAAAGACTGAAACACATTCTGATGCGATGCTGGATGATGCTTTGGAAAGGGCAGAGGCTTTTGCAAAATCGGGTGGGGATGGTTTTTTTGCACCCGGTTTGGCGGATGCAGGTTTAATCAAACGCTTGTGTGCTGAATGCCCGCTACCGGTAAATATCATCGCTTTGCCGCATGTGCCTGATGCGGCGACATTGGCGGATTGTGGTGTGGCGCGGATCAGTCATGGGCCTGTGCCATATCGCAAAATGGCGGCCTGGCTGGAAGAACAGGCGCGGGCGGCTATTTCTTATCGGTAGGGTTTATGGGTTTTCCCAAGTTGGTTCACGTTTTTCAAGGAATGCAGCAACACCCTCTGCCGTGTCTGCAAACATCATATTGGTGGCCATAACCTCACCTGTGTAACTGTAGGCTTTGTTTATAGGCATTTGAAGTTGTTCATAAAATGCCAGTTTTCCAATTTTTACTGCCTTGCCGAGTTTGCCTGCTACGGTTTGGGCAAGTTGCAAAGTTTCTGCGTCCAATGCGTCTTCGTGAACGGACATGTTGATCAAACCATAGGCTTCGGCTTCCTGCGCTGTCATAAACCGGCCAGTGGTTAGCATTTCAAACGCGCGTTTGCGTGGGATGTTGCGCGATAGAGCCACCATCGGGGTGGAGCAAAACAGGCCGATATTGACGCCGTTCACACCAAACCGGGTGGTGTCTGCTGCCACGGCCATATCACATGTGGCCACCAACTGGCAGCCGGCGGCGGTGGCGATGCCGTGGACTTGGGCAATCACTGGTTGGGGCAGGGTCAACATACGCTGCATTAACGCACCGCAACGTGAAAAAAGATCGATAAAATAAGCCTGCCCGGCGTCATCCGTAGCCCGTGCCGCCGTCATTTCTTTCAAATCATGACCCGCACAAAACGCCTTGCCGGTGCCGCGTAGGATGACAGCGCGGATTTTCGGATTTTCGGCAATGGCATCAAATTCGGCGTGAAGTGTGGCTAACATCGCGTCCGAAAGCGCATTCAGGGATTTAGGCGTGTTTAATGTCAGGATTGTCACGTCATTTTTATCTTCGCGCAGTAAAATATCTTGGGTCATGGGAAAAACCTTAGTAAAGCTGATGTATTCGCAAAAGGGTGGCATATGGAACTGAAGATGACAATCGCGGAAATCACCGCATTTCTGGAAAAAGTGTTTCCGCAGATTGAAAAGGATTTTGATGTTCTGTCGTTGACTGTGGATGAGGTGGTTGTGCGCATGAATGTAAAAGACCGCCACCTGCGCCCGGGCGGTACCGTGTCCGGCCCGTCAATGTTCGCGCTGGCTGATGTGTCTTATTATATCGCGACATTGGCTTTTATCGGGCCAGAGGCCCTGACTGTGACGACAAACTGTTCAATCGATTTTATGCGCAAGCCCGGCCCGGCCGATATGATAGCCAAGGCGCGGGTTTTGAAGTTGGGGCGTACATTGTCAGTGGGCGATGTGTTGTTGTATTCCGAAGGCGTAGATGCACCTGTTGCAAGGGCGAATTTGACATATGCAATCCCGCCAAAACGGTAATTACGTGGGGTATTATTATACCTAAATCTTAACGCATTGAATAGATTGATAAAATTAGATTTATGTTATGTTGACTTGACGCGTGAAACCCTTAGAAACCCCATATCAGTTTCGGTGCGACATCCGCGCCATCACCAAAGGTATGAAACCCATGAAAACTTTTTCAGCTACTCCTGCTGATATTGATAAAAAATGGCTTATCATTGATGCCGAAGGCATCGTGTTGGGTCGTTTGGCGTCTATTATCGCAATGCGCTTGCGCGGCAAGCACAAGCCAACATTCACACCGTCTATGGATATGGGCGACAATGTGATCGTAATCAATGCGGACAAAGTCCAGCTAACGGGCAAAAAACGCACAGACAAAATTCACTACTGGCATACGGGCCATCCGGGCGGGATCAAACAACGTACTGCCGGCCAGATCCTGGAAGGTAAATTCCCGGAACGCTTATTGGAAAAAGCCGTACAGCGTATGTTGCCAGGCGGCCCATTGTCACGCGAGCAAATGCGCAACTTGCGTATCTATGCAGGTGCCGATCACCCGCATGAAGCCCAAAACCCTGAAGTTCTGGACGTTAAAGCCATGAACCCTAAAAACACGCGGAGCCAATCATGAGCGACGAAATCAAATCCTTGGATGATCTAAAAGACGCCGTAGGCGAATTGCCTGTAGCTGATGTATCCGCCGCAGAAGCGGTTTCCGCCGCGATCACACGCGAGCCGCAACGCGACGATTTGGGTCGTTCTTATGCAACCGGTAAACGTAAAGACGCGGTTGCCCGTGTTTGGATCAAACCGGGTTCCGGTAAAGTGACTGTAAACGGTCGTGAGATGAACAAATATTTTGCACGCCCCGTTTTGCAAATGGTTCTGGCGCAACCTTTCACCGTTGCCGGTGTTGAAGGTGAATTTGACGTGATGGCAACTGTAAAAGGTGGCGGTCTGTCAGGTCAGGCCGGTGCGGTGAAGCACGGTATTTCCAAAGCTTTGCAACTTTATGAACCATCCTTGCGCGGCGCTTTGAAAGCGGCAGGCTTCCTGACACGCGACAGCCGTGTTGTTGAGCGTAAGAAATACGGTAAAGCCAAAGCGCGTAAGAGCTTCCAGTTCTCAAAACGCTAATTTTACCAGTTATATTTTTGCAAAAGGGCTGGCGTTTCGCTGGCCCTTTTTGTTTGATTTATGCTCAATCGTTTGCGGTTCATAAACCGCAACTCTCTTTGAGGATTGAAAACAACAGGCTCTAATGCGATAGGTCATCTATAGGTTGTATAGGCCATTGGCATTCATCGTTAAGGTCACTAGAATACGGGTTAGAGTGGGCCTTGTTTCGGTGGTTTTACGATATCTGGGTATGTTTTAGATGTGAATAGGGTATTGAAATGGCAAAATGCATAATCGAAAGCATTGGGTTTAGTGCGACAACATCAATTAGCAAAGCTTTGGAATTTGGCGGGCTGAATTATGTAACACACGGTGCCCGAAACTTTAACGCACCCGTCGCTATAGGATTGGCTGATTTGCCGATAGCAGAGTTTTTAAGGCAGATGAATACTTGCTCGACTGACTATGCAAACGCGATTGCGGTTCATTGCATCTACAATTTAGAAGAGCTTCAACAAGAAACTAAAGATACTGACATTGCGTTATTGGGATTGTGTCGAAGAGATCAAAAGCGACAGATATTAAGTTGCTTTTACTGGGCGATTAACAATTTGATGACAGGCAGAGAGGACGCATTACGCCTGTTGGTTCAAAAATATCAAAGTTTTGATGGGCTATTCAAGCAGTGCAAGCTGAAATCCAACCTTATAACCCATTTTTTGCTCTATAGCGCAGAGCGTGTAGTCGATTATAATCTTCAACTGATTAACAAAACAAATAGTATTATTTTGATGGAGGATTTTATAGAATCCCCATATGAGCATGCAACAAAATTGGGGCTGACTGGGATCGAAGGTAAAAACATATCGGTACCAGAGTCCAATTCCCATAATAAAAAAGCATCAAAGTATGAATTTTTGGCTGGGGCGGAAAAAGATTTGGATGCCATTTTGGGAATATTGCGCTTTTCGTATAACGGGCAAAATGTGTCTATTGCAGAGGTGGAAAATCTTTTACATCAAAATTCTCTTATGTCTCAAGCTACATAAACTATGGATAACGCTAAAGTTTTATAAAGAGACGTGAGCAATTTTGGCATATTTAATTGATTTATGTCGTATTGCCTCATGGAGTTTTAAAACTGTGCCCCTTATATCTAAGGTACTATCGTAGAGGATAATATTCCAATGCCCGTAGGCGTATTTGACAGTGGATTGGGCGGGTTAACCGTTTATCGCGGCATTCAAAAGCGTATGCCGGATTTGAGTCTATGCTATTTTGGTGACAATGCGAACGCACCTTACGGAGTGCGGGATGCGGATGACATTTATCATCTGACCTGTCGGGGCGTGGAACGTTTGTGGGATGAAGGTTGCGATCTGGTGATTTTGGCCTGCAATACGGCCACAGCGGTGGCGTGCAAGCGCATGCAGGAAAACTGGGTACCTGCGGATAAGCGTGTTCTGGGTGTGTTTGTGCCACTGATTGAGGCGGTAACGGAACGCGATTGGGGTGATACATCGCCGCCGCGTGAAGTAGAAGTGAAACAGATCGCTTTGTTTGCAACACCTGCAACCGTTGCCAGCCGTGCATTTCAGCGCGAACTGGCGTTCCGCGCTATCGGAGTGGATGTGGAGGCGCAGCCCTGTGCAGGCTTGGTTGATGCGCTGGAAGACAATGACCTAGAACTGGCCGAAGCCATGGTGCGTAGCCATGTGGGGGCGTTGCTGCGCCGCATGCCCAAACCCCAATCCGCCGTGTTGGGCTGTACGCATTATCCGATTTTGGAACATATCTTTCAGGCGGCTTTGGGGGATGACGTGAAAGTATTCAGTCAGGCCAATCTGGTTGCGGCCTCATTGCAAGATTACCTGAAACGCCACCCTGACATGCTTGGTACGGATGGGCAGGGGCGTTTGCTGACCACAGGCAATCCGCAGGATGTCAGTGATGCCGCGACACGATTTTTGACCAAACCGCTGCATTTTGAAGCAGCCTGATTGTAAACCCTGCAATTATCGCTTAAATCCAAGTTGATACAAAGGAATACGCTTATGCCCGCGCCAAAAAATATCGCAATATTAGGGGCCTCTGGTTATACAGGGGCTGAATTGGTACGTCTGATTGCGACCCATCCGATGATGCGTATTGTGGCCCTGACAGCAGAACGCAAAGCGGGACTTCCTATGGCTGAAGTGTTTCCGCATTTGCGGCATTTGGACTTACCCACATTGGTCAAAATCGACGCTGTGGATTTTGCGGATGTTGATTTATGTTTTTGTGCGCTTCCACATGCAACCAGCCAAAAGGTGATTGCAGCATTACCCAAAAACCTGAAGATCGTTGATCTGTCGGCTGATTTCAGGCTGCGCGATCCGGATGAATACGCCAAATGGTATGGCGGCAAACATGATGCGATGGCCTGTCAGGCAGAGGCGGTTTATGGGCTGACAGAATTTTACCGTGAAGACATCAAAGATGCGCGCCTTGTGGCAGGCACGGGGTGCAATGCGGCGACGGGCCAATATGCACTGACCCCACTGATAAAGGCGGGGGTCATAGACCTGGACGAAATTATTATCGACCTAAAAACCGGTGTTAGCGGGGCAGGTCGCGCATTGAAAGAAAACCTGTTGCACGCGGAACTGTCCGAAGGGGCACATCCTTATGCCATAGGTGGTACGCATCGGCATTTAGCGGAATTCGATCAGGAATTCAGTTTGATCGCGGGCCGACCGGTTAAAGTGCAGTTCACGCCCACCCTAATTCCCGCCAATCGCGGGATCATTGCCAATGTCTATGTAAAGGGTGACGCTAAAACCATTTATGACGTGCTTGCAAAAGCTTATACGGAGGAGCCGTTTATCGAAATGTTGCCCTTCGGACAAGCCCCCAGTACACGTCACATTCGTGGTTCGAACTTTTGCCACATCGGTGTTGCTTTAGATCGTATAGAGGGGCGTGCCGTTGTGATTGCAGCGCTTGATAACTTAACCAAAGGCTCTTCAGGTCAGGCAATTCAAAATGCCAACTTAATGTTGGGCCTCCCGGAAAGGATGGGGTTGGAAATGGCCCCTGTATTTCCATAAATGGCTGTTGGACTAAAGAAAAAACGCCGTATCCAGTTGATCGTGATCGGTTTTATCCTAATAGCGGTTGCAACCGCTTTGATAGGGTATGGTGCAAAAGATGGGATCGAATTCTTCCGCAGCCCCAGCCAAATTGCAGAAAACACACCGCCCCCAACAGAGGTCTTTCGTATTGGTGGTTTGGTGGAAGTGGGCAGCCTTGTCAAAGACGGCACAACCGCGCGGTTTGTGGTCACAGATGGCGGTGCATCTGTTCCTGTTGTTTTTACGGGGATTCTGCCTGATTTGTTCAGCGAAGGTACGGGTATGATCGGTACAGGTAAATTGGTCAACGGTACTTTTGAGGCGCGTGAAATTCTAGCGAAGCATGATGAGAATTACATGCCCAAAGAGGTTGCGGACGCATTAAAAGAACAAGGCGTTTACCAACCGTCCGCCAACTAAACCGATTATCAATACTTACATCCAAGGCTGGTGCCCGTATTCAAAATGGGGTGCCATATGCAAAGTATTGATGAAATAGCCACTGCAATTGTTCGCCGCGAAGGCGGTTATGTGAACGACGCGGATGATCCGGGTGGGGCTACAAAATACGGTGTGACCTTCCATACCATGCGCCGTCTGGGGTTGGATATAACCGGGGACGGCAAAGTCACGGCGGCGGATGTCAAAGCCCTGACGGTAAATCAAGCACTTGATATATTTAAGAAACATTACTTTTATCGCCCTAAAATAGATCAACTGCCGCAACCGTTACAGGCCAGCGTATTTGATATGCAGGTGAATTCCGGTGGCAATGCCATCAAAGTTCTACAAAAGCTTTTGATCAAGTTTGGTGAGGATGTCGTTGCGGACGGTGTTTTGGGGCCACAATCGGTGCGTGCGGCCTATAATGTCTGGGCAAAGGCCCCAGATCATCTGGTGGATGCTTACGGGATTGAAAGGCGCAATTATTATTACCGTCTGGCCGATAACCGCCCCGCGTCACGTAAATATGCCCGTAAACATGATGGCGATAAGGGGGGGTGGATATTGCGTTCCGAAGAGTTTATCGCCAAACGGTTTCATCTGACTTCGGCGCAGCACAAGGAAAGGACCGCAAAATGGGTTTGATCGGAAAAATTCTGGGCTTTGGCTCATCTACCGGGGAAGTCGGCGATGCGGTTGAGCGCGTGGCAGAGGTTTTCGTAACCAATCGCACCAAGTCGGACGCGAATTACTATCGTCGCGGGCAAGCGTCTTTGAATCAGTTGGCCGCAGAATTCAAACGCGCCCCTTTGGGGCTTTTTGACGGTTTTGTATCCGGGTTGAACCGTTTGCCACGCCCGACACTGGCGTTGGGAACCGTGGGATTATTTGCCTATGCAATGGTCGATCCTATCGGCTTTTCTGTTCGTATGCAGGGGTTGGATACGGTGCCGGATCAACTGTGGTGGCTTTTGGGGGCAATCGTGTCGTTTTATTTTGGCGCACGCGAATTGCATTATAAGCGTAAGGCGAACAAGTTTACTTTTGATCAAAGCCAGTCATTGGGATTCGTAATAAAACCAAAAAATACAGATAATGCGGCTTTATCGGAATGGCAAAACCTATCCCGATAGCCCCATAGCGCGGCAGTCTGTCCGATAATGTAAATTTGAATTGTCGCTGACGCTGGGCCGTCTATAGTCGCACGTATGACAGCAGAACTCGGACATTTCGCAACGCTTCTGGCGTTTTTAGTAGCCCTTCTTCAGGCGGTTGTGCCGCTTGTGGGGGCAGGACGTAATCAAGCCGGTTGGATGGCGGTTGCCATACCTATGGCAATTTCGCAATTCATCCTTGTAAGTTTTGCCTTTGCAATGCTCACGGTTGCCTTTGTCACTTCAGATTTTTCCGTGCGCTTGGTCGCAGACAACTCACATTCTTTAAAACCGATGCTGTATAAAGTTTCAGGTGTCTGGGGTAACCATGAAGGATCAATGTTGTTGTGGATTCTGATCCTCAGCTTTTACGGCGCGTTGGTGGCATGGTTCGGACAAAATCTGCCTGACCGCCTGAAGGCTCGTGTTCTATCAGTCCAAGCGATGATCGCGGTGGCATTCCTTGCCTTCATGATTTTTACATCGAACCCGTTCGAACGTTTGGAATTCCCGCCTATTGATGGTAATGATCTGAATCCGTTGCTGCAAGACCCGGGCTTGGCGTTCCATCCACCGTTTCTATACTTAGGCTATGTTGGTCTTTCCATGAGCTTCAGTTTTGCCATTGCTGCTCTGATCGAAGGCCGCGTTGACGCCGCGTGGGCCAGATGGGTGCGCCCCTGGACATTGTTGGCATGGATCAACCTGACCATTGGCATCGCATTAGGATCTTGGTGGGCCTATTATGAACTTGGTTGGGGCGGCTGGTGGTTTTGGGACCCGGTTGAAAATGCCAGCTTCATGCCGTGGTTGGTTGCTGCGGCCCTGTTGCATTCGTCTATCGTTGTGGAAAAACGCGATACGCTGAAAAGTTGGACAATCCTGCTGGCAATCCTTGCATTCTCATTTTCGTTGATCGGCACATTCATTGTGCGTTCCGGCGTAATCACATCCGTTCACGCTTTTGCCAACGACCCTGAACGCGGTGTTTTTATCCTTGTAATTCTGACTATTGCTATCGGTGGGGCACTTTCGCTTTTCGCGTTTCGCGCCCGCACTTTGCGCACGACATCTGCCTTTAACGTGGTCAGCCGTGAATCCGGGTTGGTGCTGAATAATCTATTGCTGGTCGTGGCCACAGCGGTGGTGTTTTGCGGTACTATATGGCCGCTGGTTGCTGAAATTACCACAGGGCGTAAATTGTCCATCGGGGCACCTTTCTTTGATATGGTGTTTACACCGTTTATGGTTGCGATTGCGATGGTCATGCCGATCGGGGCCATTTTACCTTGGAAGCGCGCCAATTTACGCCGCGCGATGCAACCGCTTTGGGGTGTATTGGCCCTGTCGGTCGCACTGGGCGCGTTAGTTTGGGCGATGCAAACAGGTGGTCGCATGTTGGCCCCGGTCGGTATAGCACTGGCGGCTTGGTTGATCTTGGGCGCGTTCGCAGAGCTTGGTAGCCGCGCCAAACTCGGTAAGGTCGGACTTTCAGAAACCTGTCGCCGCTTGCAAAACTTACCACGTTCCGATTGGGGGAAATCAGTAGCACATGCGGGGCTGGGCCTGACGATATTCGGCATTGCGTCCATTACCGCTTGGGAAGTTGAAGATATTCGCGTCGCCAATTTTGGCGATCGGTTTACGGTCGGTGAGTATGAGTTTGTATTCAATGGTGTTACCCAGTCAAACGGTAAGAATTACAGCGTTGACCGCGGTCATTTCACTGCATTCAAGAACGGTATCGCAATAGCCGACTTGCGCCCTGAAAAACGGTTTTATCCCGTGCAAAACATGCCTACAACGGAGGCTGCAATCGATCAAAGCCTAACCCGGGATCTGTATCTTGCTTTGGGGGACAAACAGGATGATGGCGGTTACGCTGTTCGAACCTACATAAAACCCTTTGCCAACTGGCTATGGATCGGTGCCATTGTTATGGCTCTGGGTGGGGCGCTTAGTTTGACAGACCGCCGCTACCGTTTTGCCGCGACTGTGCGAAAAACCCCAGATGCAGTCCTGGCGGAGTAAAACGATGATACGATTTTTGCTGATACTTATTGTCTTTGCTACCCCAATATGGGCGGTGGAACCGAATGAAATATTGGCCGATCCTGTTATGGAGGCCCGTGCCCGTGTTATTTCCAAGGGCCTGCGCTGCCTTGTGTGCCGCAACGAAAATATTGACAGCTCAAATGCCGGCATCGCCAAAGATTTGCGTGTATTGGTGCGTGAACGACTTGTGAAAGGTGACACAAATGATCAGGTCGTCGCACATATCGTACATCGCTACGGCGAATATGTTTTATTAAAGCCGCAATTTCGTGTGGGCAATTTTGTTCCTTGGCTTATCGGTCCAATCCTATTGTTATTGGGACTTTTTTTGGCGGTTAAGTTTATCATAAGATCGCGCACGGAAACTGTAACGGTCCTAAGTCAAGATGAAGAAAAACGTCTTCGCGATCTTTTGGGCGAGTGACGTTACGAAAATATGGGCAAGCGACATGATTTACCCCATCATTGCACCATGACCTATGAAAC